>Ga0137412_10000651_pt1 | contig 25215 bp, 21 predicted proteins | sample CZODoug2_1_16fun_FD_122160 | JGI IMG/M metagenome (GOLD analysis project Ga0137412, IMG submission 122160) | Vadose zone soil fungal communities from Angelo Coast Range Reserve, California, USA - CZODoug2_1_16fungal (Hybrid Assembly) | ecosystem: Environmental > Terrestrial > Soil > Vadose zone... | reverse complement strand
GCGTGGTTTGAGAAGTGGGGTTGGAAGAAGGGATGGGATTGGGGAACGCCGCCGAGGTTTGGAGCGGTGTATTCGGGAGAAGAGGTCCAGATATTTCTTTGCCAGGGCGCGCAAGGCGGACGGGGCAAAGGAACGAACGCGACTACATTTCAAGTGGATGGGGACGAAGCGGGCGACAAAGGTGCGTGGATGTCCGTGTGGGTGGACGATGTGGATGCGGTGCATCGGGAATGCGTTGCGGCGGGACTGGATGTGACGTTTACGCCGCATGACATGCCGTGGAAAGTGCGAGAGATGCATTTGCGGCATCCGGATGGGCATGTGTTTCGCGTAAGTAAGGGGATTGGGGAAGAGAAATAGGGACGCGGTTGATTGCGTCGGCATTTCGTTTTGTCGGGCGCCGCGATAAGGTTGAGGTCCTTCGGGCATCTTGATGGGCCCCTCGGGATGACGAGCGGCGATGTGACGACAAAATAGGCTATGTGAGCTTGATGAGGCGAAGTCCCTTAATCCGGTTGAAATGGCTTGTGTTGAAAGTAGCGAGTTGGCTGCCGCGCTCGAGCGCGGTTGCCGCAACGATCAGATCGTAATACCCGATCATGTTTCCGGCAACAGTCAGGCGTGCCCAGATGCGGGCATGTTGGAATGCCGTTTCCTCGGTGTAGGGAATAACCGGCAGGGCGGTGAGAAGTTCGCCGAGATACCGCTGGCGCGCCGTTTTATGCGAGCCCGTGGCGCGTTCGACGCCATGCCAGAGTTCAGCGACCGTTATAGCGGCGATTTCGAACGTCTCATCCGATTTCGCGGCAAGCCATGCAGCAAGTGGAAATTTTCCCTTTTCACCCCGAATGATTACGTCGGCGTCGAGAACTATTGCCACTTGTCGACCGGCGATTTCAAGGATTTGCGGGCCTTGCGAAGGTCGCGATTCCAAGCTTTTGCTTCGGGCTCCGGCAATTCGTTGCGGGTGATCGCGGCGGCCAAGTCTCTGCCGGTACAGATCTTTTCTTTTGCCGGGCTGATGTGGGCTACAGGCCGGCCATTCCTGAGCAGAACGAATGTCAGGTTCTGATAGTGCACGCGGTTCACGCAATCAGCGAAGTTGCGCGAAGCTTGGGTAACGGTGATGGCAGTTTTCTTCATATATCTGATAATCAGAGTATATGATTATTTGGAACGTTGCAAGGCGGGTTGATCTTGGCATGAATTCTAGGCGATGCCTCCGGAAGAGTTTGTACGATCGAGCGCAGAGGCGATTTCCGCGGCAGGAAGTTCGAGGATGAAACGGGAGCCGACGGGGGAGTTGTCTTCGACGCGGAGAAGGCCGTTGTGTTCGGTGACGATGCGGGAAGCGATGGCGAGACCGAGTCCGGTACCGCGGTCTTTGGTGGAGAAATGCGGCAGGAATAGTTTGTCCTTGTCGGCGGGAGAGATGCCCTGGCCGGTATCTTGGACGGCAATTTCGACGGAATCGGATTCGGAGTTGAAGCTGGTGGTCACGTGAATGTTTCGCACGGCGGCGGATTCAAGCGCCTCGGCGGCGTTGTCAATTAGATTGACGATTACGCCGCGGAGAAGCCCGGCGTCGGCGCGGATGGCGGGAAGGGGTTCGGAAAGAAAGCTGGAGAGGATGATGCCGTCGAGGCGGCCGGAGAAGACTTCGAGGGCCTCGCGGACGATTTCGTTGACGCTGGCGGTTTCGAGTTTGGCCGAGGGGAAGCGGACGAATTGAGAGAATTCGTTGACGAGTGCGGCGAGCGTGCCGACTTCGCGTTCGATAAGGTGAGAGGACTCTTCGACGAGGCGGGTGAGTTCGGGATCGAGCGGCTCGGCGGTTTCGGATTCCGTGCGGCGCTGAAGATGGCGGATGAGGCGCTGGGAAGAAAGTTGAATCGGAGTGAGTGGATTCTTGATTTCGTGCGCGATGCGGCGAGCGACTTCCTGCCAGGCGGCGGATTTTTGCGCGAGAAGAAGTTCGGTGAGGTCGTCGACGACGAGGACATAGCCGGAGTTGGCGCGGCGCGGGCCGAGCGAGCTCACGGTGACCGCGGCGTGAAGAACGCGGCCAGCGACAACCATTTCGACTTCACGCGAGACGACACCCATGCGAAGGGAGCGGCGCATGAGGTTTTGTACAACGCGCGAGGATTCGGGGCCGAGAAGCGCGTCGAGCGTTTCGGCTTGCGGGGCGTCCGGGCCGAAGATACGCGCGACGGCGGAATTGGTGCGCACGATGCGCGCGTCCGCGTCCAGCGAAAGCACGGCAGTAGGAATACTTTCGAGAACGGTTTCCATGAGTTGGCGGCGACGCTCGAGTTCCTGGACGGCTTGTTGAAGATTGCGGGTGAATTGATCGATCTGGCCGCGCGAATCGCGGAGTTGCGTGGTCATGGCGTTGAAGGATTTGACGAGGAGGCCGAGCTCGTCTTGCGCTTGCTCGGGGACTTGATAGTCGAAATTGCCGGAGGAGACTTCGCGCGTGCCTTCGGCAAGCGCTTCGATCGGCACGGTGACTTGTTTCGCGAGATAGAGCGCGGCCCACATCAGCGAAAAGAAAAGAAGTATGGTGAAAAAGACGAGGATGAGGAGGAGTTGGCGCTTGAGCGCGCGCAGGTGTTGTTTTTCCTGGTCGTAGGCAGCGGTTTGGAGTTGGATTTCGGCAAGGCGATGAGCGAAATCGCTGGGCACCGGGCGCGCAGCGAACGCCACTCCGCCCTCCGCTAGTGGCGCGCCAGCAGCAATAAACAAGTGTCCGTTCGCGGACCAGAGCTCCGCACCGCTGGGCAACTTCTGTTTAAGAGCTGGACCTGACCGAGCTGTTTCCACAGCCGCCGCTGATGAGTGATCGCCCGAAGGAACGTCGCATTCGTAGAAACTGCGGGCGACGCCTTTGGCGTCAACAACCCAAAACGCGTTGGCCGCTCCGCACGCTGCGGTCATGCCAAAGTCAACTATTACGCCAGGTTTTCTTCCAGCGAGCGCGCTGAGGGAGACGGCGGTAGCGGCCAATCGTTGATATTCCGATTCGCCCATTTCCTGAATTAGGCCGCTGCTTTGTTCGGCGGCGATTTCCAGCGGGCGAGGAAACCAGCGTGCCAGCGTTCGATTGAGCAGGGAGTAGCTGACGAAAAACATGAAGAGAACGGGAAGCAGCGAAATGGCCATTGCGCCGAGGACCATTTTCGATTTGAAGCGGGCGCCGAGTTGTTCGCGGCTGCGCTCGGCCCACAGGCGCAGGGTGCTTCGAATGAGAACGAGGGCGAAGACGATGAGCAGCGCGGTGATGAACGACGAAACCGCGTAGAGGGTGATGACGTCGCGCCAGGTACGCGGCTGAAACGGCGCATCAAGCGAGCCGAGCGTAAATACCGCGGCAAGCAGAAGCGTGAGAAAAATTCCGCCGATGATGAGGCGTGTGCGCTGGCGTGAAGTGGTGGACGTCATTGGGCGGCGCTCGCGGGGAGGAACGGTTTCAGCGGACATTCGTTACAGTGTGCGACCGATTTGTGGCAGAACTTTTTGCCGGTATGAACGATGAGTGCGTGGTATTCGTTAAAAAGTTGCGGATCGCTGGGCAATGTCGTTTCGAAAAGGCTGCGCAAGTCTTCGTAGGAACGCTTGGGGTCGGCTAGCGCGTGACGTTCGAGGATGCGGCGCGTATAGGCATCAATGACGAATACCGGGTGTTTGCCCGCATAGAGAAGAATGGAGTCCGCTGTCTCCGGGCCGATGCCGTGAACGGCCAGAAGTTGTTCACGGAGCGTGCCGGTCGGCGTTCGAAACATTCGCGAAAGGGAGCTGCCGTAGCCGTCAAACAGAAAATCCACGAAGGTTTTCAATTTTTTCGCTTTCTGGCGAAAATAGCCAGACGGGCGAATGAGCGGAGCGAGCTTCGCGACAGGAATTGCCCGAATCGCGACCGGAGTCAAGAGCCGCGCGCTGCGCAGATTGGCGATTGCGGCTTCCACATTCGCCCAGGAAGTGTTCTGCGTGAGAATCGCGCCGACGATAATTTCGAATCGCGAACGCCCTGGCCACCAATGTTGCGGGCCGTGAGCCTCAAATAGCGCGAGAAAATACTTGTGCAGCGTGGAGTGCGGGTCGCCGGACGCAACATCGCGAACGCGAGAGACACTTTTCGTCACGTCGATTTTCGCATGGACAGATTTTGGCAGAGCAGCGGTTGAACCCATCGCAAAGCTCACGATAACGACCACGAAAGAGCAAGTCAAGAAAAGGGGCTGGTACCAAAGAACTACGCCGGTTTTTTGCTGGCCCTTCGTACAGGTATTAGCGAATTTAGAACGGAGCACGAATTTCGGCCCGCCGCCAACGTAGGAGTTTGTTACCTTCAGCATTGGGTGCTGTTCCCCACTGGAGTGCCGTGGATGTCCGTTCGCCTTGGCGAAATATTAGTTAAAGAAAGCCTGATTACGCAGGACCAGCTGCAGAAGGCGCTCGAATTTCAGCGCGCCAACGGCGGCAAGCTGGGAAGCTGCCTGACAAAATTGGGCTTCATCACCGATGACGACATCACCGGTGTGCTTTCGCGCCAGTACGGCGTGCCCTCCATCAACCTGAAATATTACGAAATCGATCCCAATGTCATTCGCCTCATTCCACAGGATACGGCGCTGCGCTATCAAGTTGTGCCGCTGTCGCGTGTGGGCTCGGTGCTGACGATTGCGATGACCGACCCGACGAACGTCTTCGCGATGGACGACGTGAAGTTCATGACGGGCTTCAACGTGGAACCGGTCGTTGCGTCCGAATCGGCGATTGCCGAGGCGATAACGCGCTGCTATGGCGGAGCGGCCTCGAACGGCGAGGAACTCAGCAACCTGATGAAGGACCTCGTTGCCGAGGACGAAGAACTGGAGTTGGCGGCCGACGAAGCGGAGCTGGACGCCGCTGCGCTGGAAAAGGCAGCCGACGAAGCGCCAATCATCAAGCTTGTGAATTTGATCCTGACGGATTCCGTCAAGCGCGGCGCGAGCGATATTCACGTCGAGCCGTATGAAACGGAAATGCGCGTGCGGTTCCGCGTTGACGGCCAGCTGCAGACCGTGATGAATCCGCCGTTGAAATTGAAAGACGCGATCACCAGCCGTATGAAAATTATGGCGAAATTGGACATCGCGGAAAAGCGCCTGCCGCAAGACGGCCGCATCATGATCAAGTACAAGGCCGACGGAAAGCGCAAAGAACTGGACTTCCGCGTTTCCACGGTGCCGACGCTTTACGGCGAGAAAATCGTGCTGCGGTTGCTGGACAAGGAAAACCTGCGTTTGGACATGACCAAGCTGGGTTTCGAGCAGGAGTCCCTGAAGAAATTCGAGCGCAACATTTTGAAGCCGTATGGCATGGTGCTCGTCACCGGTCCGACGGGCTCGGGCAAAACCAACACCTTGTACTCTTCCGTCGCGCGGCTCAATCAAGTTGACACCAATATTATGACCGCCGAAGACCCGGTCGAATTTCAGTTGGGCGGCATCAACCAGGTGCAGATGAAGGAGCAGATCGGGTTGAACTTCGCTGCGGCGTTGCGCGCCTTTTTGCGGCAGGACCCGAACATCATTCTGGTCGGAGAGATTCGCGACTTCGAAACGGCGGAAATTGGCGTGAAGGCCGCGCTCACGGGCCACATGGTTTTGTCCACGCTGCACACCAACGACGCGCCGTCGACCATCAGCCGGTTGATGAACATGGGCATTGAGCCGTTCCTGGTGGCGACTTCCGTGAACCTGATTTGCGCACAGCGTCTCGTGCGCCGGATCTGCGCCAATTGCAAAGAGCAACTGGAGATTCCCGAGCAGGCGCTGATCGATGCGGGGTACACCCCTGAAGAACTGAAGACAACGAAGATTTATCATGGCAAGGGCTGCACAACCTGCAACAAAAACGGCTACAAGGGCCGGACAGGTTTGTACGAAGTCATGGAAATTAACGACGAGTTGCGCGAACTGATTCTCGTCGGCGCGTCGGCGCTGGAATTGAAGAAGAAGGCCATCGAGCAGGGAATGATTACGCTCCGCCGAAGCGGGTTGATTAAGTGTGCGCTCGGGCAGACCACGCTGGACGAGGTCCTGCGCGAAACGGTTTTGTAGAGAAGAGGGTGAGCGATGTCTGGTATCACGCTGAGTGAATTGCTGAAGAAGATGATCGAGATGGGCGGGTCGGACCTGCACATCACGACGAATAGCGCGCCGCGCGTGCGCGTGCACGGCCACTTGCGGCCGCTGGACATGCCGCCACTCACGGCTGCGGACACCAAGTCTCTGGCGTACAGCGTGCTGACCGACGCGCAGAAACACCGCTTTGAAGAGAATCTTGAACTGGACTTCTCGTTCGGCCTGAAAAACCTCGCGCGTTTCCGCGGCAACGTGTTCAATCAACGCGGCGCGGTTGGGTCGGTATTCAGAACAATTCCCTGGGAAATTAAAGGTTTCGACGCGCTCGGACTGCCGGCGGTGGTTCGCGGCTTGTGTGATAAGCCGCGCGGACTTGTCCTGGTCACGGGACCAACAGGTTCCGGTAAGTCCACGACACTCGCCGCCATGCTCGACAAGATCAACGCCGAGCGCGAAGAGCACATGATCACGATCGAAGACCCGATCGAATTTCTGCACAACCACAAGAAGTGCCTCGTCAATCAGCGCGAAGTTCACGCGGACACGCACTCCTTCGCGAATTCGCTCCGCGCCGCGTTGCGCGAAGACCCCGACGTGGTGCTCATCGGCGAAATGCGCGACCTCGAGACGATTGAATCCGCCCTGCGTATCGCGGAAACCGGTCACTTGACGTTCGCTACTCTGCACACGAACAGCGCCGCTTCGACCATCAACCGTATTATTGACGTCTTTCCGGCGCACCAGCAGCCGCAGATTCGCGCGCAACTATCGATGGTGCTCGAAGGCATTCTTTGTCAGGCGCTGTTGCCGCGGGTGGACGGACGCGGCCGCGCGATGGTGATGGAAATCCTCATCCCCACGCCCGCGATTCGCAACCTGGTTCGCGAAGACAAGATTCACCAGATTTATTCCGCCATGCAGACCGGCACCGGACAAACGGGTATGCAGACGTTCAACCAGGCTCTCGCCAGTGCGTATTTCTCCAAGGCGATTTCGCTGGACGTCGCGCTTTCGCGTTCTTCGAACGCGGACGAACTGCAGGACATGATCAATCGCGGAGTATCGGCTCCCTCTGGTGGCGGCAAAATGCCGGCAGGGAAGCGATAGAGAGTTTTGCGGGCCATCCGAAAGACGATGGCTCGCGAGTTAGCGTGACCGACTGAGGAGGTAGGTTATGCCGGTCTATACATACAGGGGTACGAACCGCGCCGGTGCATCCGTGAGCGGTGAAATGACAGCAGCCAGCAAGACCGACTTGCAGAATCTTCTGAAGCGGCAGCAGATTACCGCTTCGAAGATGAGCGAGAAGGGCCGGGAATTTAACGTTCCCACCTTCGGCGGCGGCATCGACTCGAAGGAATTGGCGATTTTCACGCGCCAGTTCTCGGTCATGATCGACGCGGGCTTGCCGCTCGTGCAGTGTCTGGAGATTCTCGCCGGCCAGCAGGAAAACAAGATCTTTCAAAAAGTGCTGATCAATACGCGCGAGATGGTGGAAGGCGGCTCGACGCTGTCCGCCGCCATGAAGGCGTCGCCCAAGGTTTTCGATCCGCTGTACACCAACATGGTGGAAGCGGGCGAGACGGGCGGTATTCTCGACACCATTTTGCAGCGGCTGTCGGCTTACATCGAAAAGAACGTCAAGCTGCAGCGCGCCGTCAAGTCGGCGATGGTGTATCCCGTCGGCGTCATAAGCGTTGCCGGCGGCGTCATCACGCTGCTGCTTTGGAAGGTCGTTCCGATTTTCGCGACGTTGTTCGCAGGCCTCGGCGTCGAACTGCCGCTGCCCACGCGAATCGTTATCGGGCTCAGCAATTTCATTGGCAGCTATTTCGGCTTGCTGATTTTGGTCGGGTTCGTCGGCAGCATCTTTGCCCTCAAGGCATGGTATGGAACGACCCAAGGCAAATACGCGCTCGACTCCCTGCTTCTCAAATTGCCGGTGCTCGGCCTTCTGATGCGAAAGATTGCCGTGGCGCGCTTTACGCGGACGCTCGGAACGCTGATCTCGAGCGGTGTGCCCATTCTGGAAGGTCTGGACATTACCGCTAGAACAGCGGGTAACGCGGTTGTTGAACGCGCGCTCGTGAGGGTTCGCCGTTCGCTTGAAGAAGGCAAGTCCCTTACCGAACCGCTGAAGGAATCGGACGTCTTCCCGGGCATGGTTACGCAGATGATCGGCGTTGGTGAACAGACCGGCGCCATGGATGCGATGCTTCAGAAGATCGCGGATTTCTACGAAGAAGAAGTTGACGCGGCGGTGAAGGACCTGTTGACCGCCCTCGAACCCGTCATGATCGTATTTCTAGGCTTGGTCGTCGGCGGCGTTGTTATTTCGATGTACTTGCCGCTGTTCACGGTTATCGGCAAGCTGAGCGATACACACTAACCGGACGCTCGTCCGGAAGTCGGGCAAGAACCGGGCGAGGGGAGGCCGCCAGAGAGGCGTCCTCCCCTTGTTTCGCTTAGCACGAAGGTTACGGCGTGGGAATGGACAAGAGTCAAAACGTGCAGGAGTGGCTGAGCTGGCTGACGCGCGTCCGCCTGCTGTTCATCGTGATAATCCTCGCCGTCGGCGTGGTCTGGCCGCAGTATTTTCCGACGTCCAACGCCTATCGCCTCCTGCTGCCAGTGCTGGTGCTGTGGATTACGTTCGCGCTCCTGGAACTGATTTTCGTGCGATGGATGCCGCACGCAACGTGGCTCGGTGGATTGCAGGTTGCCTGCGACGCGGTGATGGTGAGCGGCGTTGTCTACGCTACTGGATTACAGGACAGCTATTTTAATTCGCTGTACCTGCTCGTAATTATCGTCGCGACCATTCTTTTTTCCCGTCGCTCTGCGTATATCGCAGCTATCTTGTGCCTGATCTTGCTCGGCAGTGTGACGATGCTCGTCTATTCCGGAAAGTTGCCGGTCAGCTCCATGACGGCGCCGACAGAGTCCAATCTGCGCATCTGGTTTCTGAGCAATGCGCTGGGATTCCTCGTGGTGGCATTCCTGGGCAGTGTGCTCGCGCAATCCTTGCGGCGAAAGGGCATGGAACTCGAAGAGAAGCGCGAAGAGTTGATGGACCTGCAGGATTTTACCGAGGACATCATCCACTCAATGCGCGGGGGGTTGTTAACCACGGACGTCGAGGGACGAATTACGCTGCTGAACCGGACCGGCGAGGAGATTCTCGGTCGCCGCTACATGGATGTTCGTGGACAAAGGCTGCAGGATTGGAATGAAGAGTTCTGGTTGCCGGGCCGGGCCGACGGCCTGGAAAAAACCGGCCAGCGGCGGGAAGTGGAATTTCAGACGCCCGATGGACAGCACCGGTACATAGGAATCAGCGTTTCCCCTTTGCGTTCGCGTGACGCGTCGCGCAGTGGGTTCGTGTTTAATTTCCAGGACTTGACGGAACTTCGCAGGCTTGAACAGGAAGTCGCGACCAAAGAGCGCATGGCGGCGCTCGGCCGTCTCTCTGCCGCGATCGCCCATGAAATCCGGCAACCGCTGACGGCTATGGCCGGCGCCGTGAAGGAATTGGGCCGCATGGCGCCGCTGGAAGAAGATGAAAAGCATCTCGTCAACATTGTGGGCCGCGAATCCGAGCGCCTGAATCAGATCATCACGGACTTCCTGAGCTATTCGCGCGAAAAGTCCTACGAATTCAAGGAAGCCGATGTGCGTTCGCTACTTGAGGAGACGCTCACCCTGCTGGAGAAAAAGCCGCAAGTCAGCACCAAGTATGAGATCGAACGAACCTACAACGGCAAAGAGATCAAGGCGCGCGTGGATTCCGGAAGAATTCGGCAAGTCTTCTGGAATTTGTGCGACAACGCGCTGCGCGCCATGCCCGACGGCGGCAAGTTAACGGTCAGTGTGGACGAGCGCCCGTTCTGGCTCCGCGTCGCGTTTCGCGATACGGGCGTCGGTCTCGATGCGAAGCAAAAGGCAAAGATTTTTGAGCCGCTGCAATCTAATTTCGAAGGCGGCACTGGACTTGGCCTGTCCATCGTTTACCAAATTGTTCAGGCACATAGCGGACGCATCACGGTGATTTCGGAAAAAGACAAGGGAGCGGAGTTCATCGTGGAACTTCCACGAGTGGCGTGAGGACGCATGCAAGCAATTAAACCTGCCCCAAAAGAAACAACGGTTCGCGATACGGCGCACATTCTGGTCGTGGACGACGAACGGTCGATCTGCGAATTGCTCGAGATTACGTTTCGCAAGGAAGGCCACCGCGTGGAGGTGGCGAACAACGTCGATGCCGCGAAACGCAAGCTTGAATCACAGATTTTTGACATTGTTATTTCAGACGTCAGAATGCCCGGCGCCGATGGGTTGGAACTTCTTAAATTTGTGAAGGAAGTCTCTCCGACGTGCTTCTTTCTTTTGATAACCGGAGTGCCCACGGTTGAGACGGCGATCGCGGCGATAAACGCCGGCGCGGACCGTTACGTGATTAAAGATCACGACCTTGTAGATCAGATCCGCCGCACCGTAGGCGGCGTCTCGGAAAATCTGAAGTGGCGGAAAGAAGCGGGCTACCTGCGCAGGGAACTGCGCCGCTTAACCGGCCTCGACAACATTCTGGGCCAGAGCCCGAAGATGCGCGCTATTTTCGAGCTGATCCAAACGATCGCGCCGCAGTCGAGTCGCGTGCTGATAACCGGCGAAAGCGGAACCGGTAAAGAGTTGGTCGCACGCGCCATTCACGAAAACAGCCAGCGGGCACAAGCCCCCTTCATCACGATTAATTGCGGCGCATTTCCCGAAACGCTGCTCGAATCTGAACTTTTTGGATACATGAAAGGCGCATTTACCGGCGCGAATGAAAACCGGCAGGGCCTATTCCAGGCTGCGCATGGCGGCACGCTCTTCATGGACGAAATCGGAAACATGAGCCTGACGATGCAGGTGAAGTTGTACCGCGTTTTGCAGGAAGGCAAAGTTCGGCCCATCGGAAGCACGGAAGAAATTGACGTGGATGTGCGCGTGATCGCCGCAACGAACAAGGAATTCGAGAAAGAAATTGCCGAAGGCCGCTTCCGCGAGGATTTGTACTACCGGCTTAGCGTGATCCCGGTTCAGCTGCCACCCTTGCGCGAGCGGCGCGAGGATATTCCGCTGCTCACCCGGCATTTCCTAGAGCGTTTCCGGAAGAGCATGGAAAAACCGATCGGCGGCATTTCGTCGGAAGCGCTGCGTAAATTGGAAGCATACGATTGGCCCGGCAACGTTCGTGAATTGGAAAATACGGTTGAGCGCGCGATCGCGCTGGAAAGTACTTCGGAGATTTCCTTGGGGTCGTTGCCAGACCGGATTGCAGGCTACGCCGGACCAAACTCGATGGCCAGTCATAACGGCCATGGACCCGAATTTCCGGTCGAAGGCGTGGATTTCGAGCAAGAGATGGCGGAAGCGGAGCGCCGCTACATTGCGGCCGCGCTGGAGAAATCCGAAGGCGTTCGAACCAAAGCCTCTGAGTTGCTTCACATTTCGTACCGGTCGTTCCGGCATTACGCGAAGAAACACAACCTGTGAGTACCGCGGAAGCCTCACGCTCCGTGATTATTTTCGTACAAACACAACCGTTTGGGGATCTTCGTAAACTTGTTTGAATCGCGGGTCGCACCGCAACAATGCGGGTAGAGGCGACTTGACCGTCCAAATAATCAAATTTGCATGGGCAAGATCTTCGTCTTTTTCCCATCCCGGCATTCCTTTCAGCGCATTCGTGTAAGCCTTCACGCGCTCATCGCCGTGGACGTTTGTGCGGCCATCCATCGAAACTGGTATGTTCGGCAGCCGCCAAATGAGAAAGCCGCCGCTTGTAAAATCGTTGTATAACGGTCCCGGAAAATGGTGCTGCTGGACGTAGCGCACTGCGGCCTCCGGGTAGCTGCCCGCAAGCCCCATTTCGATCCAATTGTTGTTGATGTCGTAGCGCTGCCAGGCAACCGCCAGAACTGCTGCCACGCAGAGCGCCAGTCCCAATCTATGCTTCGCCGGCATCGTTTTTTCATCGCTCGATTCAGAAGCAAAAGCTATTCCGATCAGCGCGACGGAGACCACGGCAAGGATCCAGGTGTCCTTGATCGAGCGGAAGCCCATTCCCGCCGCGAACGCAAAGAGCACAAGATAAAGCGGCCTCGGCTTTCGCGTCCAGCCCAGACCGCCGGCCGCGCAAAAGGCCAGCAGCACCAGCACAAAGTGGGAGGGGTGGCGGAAGTTCATCGCCAGCATCTCGGAAATCGTTTGATAAATCTGTTTCTGGCCGGCGTACACAACGACGGTGCTGTAAAGATGCCAGCCATACGGAGTGAGCGCCGTCGCCAGCACGCAAGCGGCAAAAACCAAAAGCGCTCTGCGCGGAAGTGATGGCTGACCCGGCTCGCGCCGAAAAAGCCGGTAAAGCGCGAATTCGCCCGCGAACATTCCAAAAACGATCAGGCCATGGATGAATTGAATATGGATGCCGGCCCATACCCAGAAAAGCGGGATGAGCCAATAGAGTCCGGAGAATTTTCCTTTTAATAATGCGCCAAACAAGATTTGCAGTTCGACGATGAAAAAAATTATCGTAAACATCCCGGGGCGCGGCGCGTAAATTTGCGAAATCGAATACGCCGCTAGCCCGGCCGAGAGCGCCGCCGTCCAAAACTGCATCCCCAAGTTTCGTCCCAACCGGAAAAGGCAGCACGGAATCGCTACGCGGAACGCGACTTCCAGCATCCCGAATCCCGCCAACCCAAAAACGCGGTGGATCAGTGCGAAAAAAATATCGAATAGCCAGCTGTAGTCGTACCAGGGCTTTCCGGCCCCATACGCAGAAAAGGGATCGGTGAACGGCACCGCATGGTGCGAGAGGATCCACTGGCCCGCACGGAGATGCCAGCCAAAGTCCGGATCCGTCATGAAAAAATTCCGGAGATACAGAAATGCTGGAAGGGCGAATAAAATCACAAGAACTACAAATTGGATGGATTGGTTTTCGCGTAACCTGCGCTTCCAGAGTTTCTCGGTAGGCTGCTCCCGCTCCGTTGCAGCCGTCCCAGTTTGCGCAGACGAAGTCGTCATCGGCGGCGAGTCGCTATTTTGAGGTTTTTTAAACGCAAAGGTCCGTAGTTATTCGCAATGACTGGTGCTCCAGTTATCTGTATAGGAGGTAGACTAACCTTCTTTTCCGGCACACAACCCATTTGTCAGCGACCAAGTTTCCAGAACTGAACGGTTTTACGCTCAACTTGACCGAATCGTGCCGAGCACCCCATCCGAAAAGTTGCCGTAAACCGTACGCTGTGACAATTTATGTCGACTCTTTCTGGCCAAAACAGCCAGGCTGCGAGCGTCGCGCCACGATCCCGCGAGAGCCAGCAGGCTAACACTATTACTATCAACAACATACGATTGTTCCGATTTTGGACGCTCGCATGCTAGTACTGTCATCTGCTAGCGTGTTGATGAACCCCAACCGGTTTAGGAGGAGTCTTTGATGAAGCACCAGAAAGGTTTTTCTCTTATCGAGTTGCTGATCGTCGTCGCGATCATTTTGATCATCGCGGCCATCGCAATTCCGAACCTGATTAAGTCCAAGATGGCGGCGAACGAAGCTTCTGCAGTCGGCTCGCTCCGCACTCTGACGACTGGCGAAATCGCGTTCGGCTCGGCTTGTCCCGCGCTCGGCTTTACGCACGCGTTGGCCGACCTCGGTACTGCCGCCACCTGCCCTGGCGGAAACGCCCAGATCGACTCGACGCTCCAGAGCGGGTCGAAGAGCGGTTATGTCTTCGCCGACCCTGGTCGCACGAGCGGTAACGTTCCGGAAACGCAGTTTGCGTGGACGGCTTTGCGGAGCTCGGCTTCTTCGGGTACTCGCAGCTTCTACGTTGACGAAACCGGCGTGATTCGTTACGACCCGACCGGTGCGGCAGCGCCTACAAACATTTCCAACGCATTGCAGTAAGCCCGACTTATTGCAACCGAGACGGGGGAGTGCTTCGAGACTCCTCCGTCTTTTTCTTTTTTACATTGTTCGTGTCCACCGGAGAGGCTTATCGCGTGTACCGTTACAGCATGATGCCCACACAGAGATTTGGCCGTCAGTCGGGGCCGCACCTATCAGATTCAGTCAATTTTGTGCAGATCTCCCGCCAAACGTCAAAAATTGTCACCGACGCGGGCCAAAATCCGTCTCAGACTCCCCTAAAACTGTGCCAAAACTACGCCCATGGCCCCGCAGACTGTCGATACGTCCTGCTAAGTCTCCTGTTTTCAATGCGCAAGGCCGAAAATCGACTTTGGCTTCTGGCTTGCACTACATTAGGTGTGCTCGGTAACTATCGAATCCTTAAGGAGATAGCATGAAGAAGCAGCAAAAGGGTTTCTCTCTTATCGAATTGCTGATCGTCGTGGCGATCATTCTGATCATCGCGGCTATCGCAATTCCGAACCTGATTAAGTCCAAGATGGCGGCGAACGAAGCTTCTGCAGTCGGCTCGCTCCGTACTCTGACGACTGGCGAAATCGCGTTCGCCTCGGCTTGTCCGGCGCTCGGCTTTACGCACGCGTTGGCCGACCTCGGTACTGCCGCCACGTGCCCTGGCGGAAACGCCCAGATCGACTCGACGCTCCAGAGCGGGTCGAAGAGCGGTTATGTCTTCGCCAACCCTGGTCGCACGAGCGGTAACGTTCCGGAAACGCAGTTTGCGTGGACGGCTTTGCGCAGCTCGACGTCTTCGGGTACTCGCAGCTTCTACGTTGACGAAACCGGCGTGATTCGTTACGACCCGACCGGTTCGGCAGCGCCGACGAACGCTTCCAACGCATTGCAGTAAACTTCAGCATCGTCTGTTTCAAAAAGGGGAGGCCTCGCGGCTTCCCCTTTTTGTTTTTGCTTGCCACCCAATCCACGGGCCTTTTTTCGCTGGACATTTTTTGTCGCTCCGGGCGACGGTTTTTGCGCCTTCGCTGGATTCTTAGTGTCAATCTGCAATCCGACGCCTTCTCCACGCAAGCCTCTTTTTTCCATGCAGTTGCAGCCGAGTTTTTCGGCTTTCTCACAGCTCGCTGGTAAATTTGGCCCCGAGGTTGCTACTGTATTCTCAGTTAGTTTTCGCTCGTTCGGTGTGTCGGCTCGATTTCTTTAAACGGTCCCGAGACTATGCCCCATCGCGGTCAGTGGACACTAGAGGTGAACATGAGTGGCGGACGGAAGTCAGACCTCAGTAAGCGCTTCAGGCGCGCTCAGGGCTTCTCGCTGATCGAACTTTTGATCGTTGTTGCGGTCATTTTGATCATCGCAGCCATTGCCATTCCAAACTTCTTGCGCGCAAAAATGGCCGCGAACGAATCGGCCGCCGTTTCGTCTATTCACTCTATCAACACCGCGGAAATCGCCTACTCCTCCGCACTCCCGACGGTTGGATTCTCGGCTTTGCTCACAGACCTCGGTCCCGCCGGCGGCGCCTATATTGATAACCAACTGGCGAGTGGAACAAAGAGTGGCTACGTGTATACCTACGCGCCGGGAGGTACCGTTCCCAACACCACCTACACCCTTAACGCTGATCCGCTCACGCGCGGTGTCACCGGCCAGCGCAGCTTTTTCTCCAACGAAGTCTCTGTCACGCACTACAACCAAAGCGCGGCTGCCACCGTCAACGACAACACGATTCAGTAAACGGCTGATTCACCCGATTCGCGGTGAATGCTAGACTCAAGTCATGAGGTCAGCGTTCGCCGCATTTGTTTTCTGCGCGCTATCTGCCGCCGCAGCCACGCAAGCCGCGCAGAACTACGTCCGTCAACTCGAAACAACCTACAAGAATGCGCGCACGCTTCAGGCCAGTTTTCTGCAGATTTACAGCGAAGGCGGCCGGATCACGCGCACGGAATCCGGCGTCGCCTATTTCCGCCGGCCGGGCAAAATGCGCTGGGAGTACGCTTCGCCGGAGAAAAACCTTTTCGTGGTCGATGGAAAATTCGCGTGGTTCTTCGTGCCTGCGGATCACACCGTGTCCCGCGTCGCCGCCCGCGACAGCGCCGATTGGCGGACGCCGCTCGCGCTTCTCGCCGGCGAAATGAAAGTCAGCCGCGTTTGCTCCAAAGTCGAACTGGCTCCCGCCCAACCGGAAAACGCCGCCACGGTTCGTCTCAATTGCGTCATTCGCGGCACTGAAAGGGAAACCAAGGCCGGCTCCCCGCGCGACACCGCATATTTCGATGTGAGCAAATCCACGGGCGAACTTGCGAGCGTGGTAGTCCTTGGCTCGGGCGGTTTACGTATGGAAATGAAGTTTTCCAACTGGAAGTTTGATCCGCCGGCGCCCGAAGCTCTTTTCCATTTCCAGCCGGATCGGGGGGTGGCTATCGTTGACGGCGATCAGCTTATGGCGGGGCCAGGTGAACGCTTGAACTAGGTCCGCCCGCATCGTTTGCAAAGGCTTGATTACAAGTCGGTTAAAAAATCAGGACGTTGCGTCTGGCGAAACGTACAACTCTTCTGCGCTACCCCGCAACTGTTTGAATTGAGGTAAACTGGCTGCTATGGGGGAATTTGTCTGCCGCGTAGCGGATGGCAACGGGCGCGTTTTTTCGCACGTTGAAGCCGCTGGCACCGTGACGGAAGCCCGCCAGAAACTGGCGGACAGGGGCCTCTTCGTCTATTCCGTCGAGGCTCGGAACAGCCTCGTCAGTGGCCTTCTGAACCGCCAGAGCAGCAAACAGGTCGGCGGCTCCGACTTTCTGATTCTCAACCAGCAGTTCAACACCCTCATCAAGGCCGGCCTGCCGATTCTCCGCGCCTTGGACCTCCTTGCCGAACGCGCCAGTTCGCCGCGCCTGCGTCCCGTCATCTCACAGATTCGCAATCGCGTTCGTGAAGGCAAATCTCTTTCGGAAGCCGTCACCGAAGCCGGAGTATTTTCCAAGGTCTATTCGACGGCGATTCTTGCCGGTGAAAAGAGCGGCAACCTTTCCGGCGTCCTGGATTATTACATCACGTACCAGCGCGTCAGCACTGGCGTGCGCAAGAAAATTCTCGCCACGCTTGTGTATCCCGTGTTGCTGGTTACCGTCGCCTGCATCGTCGTCACCTACCTCGTGACCGTTGTCATCCCGAAATTCGCATTGCTTTATGAGGACATGAAAGTCCCCTTGCCCACACCCACCCGTATCCTCATCGCGCTCACTGTCGATTATCGCTACGTCGTCCTGGGAGCAATCGCCGCTTTGTTCGTGGCCGCAATAGGAATGTTTGCATGGTCACGTTCGGAAGAAGGCGGCATCGCTGTGGACCGCATGAAGTTCAAACTTCCGTTGGTCGGCGATACGGTTCTCAAGTTTCAAGTGGCACAATTCACCCGCACGCTTGCTACTCTTTTAACCGGCGGCACTCCGCTGGTCGCTGGCCTGCAAACTGCCGCTGAAGCCATTGAAAGCAAACTGCTTCAGGGCACCGTCGGCAAGGCGACACAAAAAGTTCGCGAAGGTGAATCGCTCCATTCAGCGCTGTCGTCCACGGGAATCATGCCCGAACTTGCGCTCGACATGATTGAAGTCGGCGAATCCAGCGGCGCCCTCGCTCCCATGCTCACCAGCGTTGCCGAGTTTTATGAAGATGAGGTCAATTTACGCCTCGGGGCGATGGTTTCTCTCATCGAACCAGCTATCCTGATACTCATGGGCCTGCTTGTCGCCTTTATCCTGATTTCGCTTTACCTCCCGATCTTCTCCATTTCGGTGACGGGAACGGCCGGAGCCAGTTAGAACGGAAATTATGAGCACGACACACAATCCGGCTGCCCCAGGCGCTCCAACACTAAGCGCCGAGGAGCAGCACGAGCGGGAACATTCGCGGCGGCTTGCGGAGCGCTACCGTTTTCCGTTTGTGGATCTGCGCGAGCAGCGCATCGATCCGGAGCTCTTCCGCACCATTCAAGCCGATTTGATGTTCCGCTACAACTTTGTGCCGCTCGAAGTGCGCAACAACGTTTTGTCCATCGCGGTCGCTGAACCGAGCCAGGTTGCTCTCACCGACGAATTGCAGCTGCTTCTCGGCAAAAAGCTTTCCATCAAGGTGGCCACCGCCCGCCAGATCGGCGACATCCTCAAGCGCACCGAACAATCGCAGCGCGTTCTCGAGCAGGCTACCGAAGCCTTTACTCTGCAATCGAACAAAGCCGTCGATCAGGAAGACGAAACACTTTCCGGCGACCGTGTCACCCGCGATACCACCGCCAGCCCGATCGTCAAACTCGTTGAGACCGTCATCTTCACCGCGCTCGAGCGCCGCGCGAGCGACATTCACATTGAGGCGCGCGATGGAGAAGTCGCCGTAAAATACAGAATTGACGGCGTCTTGCAGCACGCGATGACGCCCATTTCCAAAGACTGGCATTCGCCCGTCATTTCGCGCATTAAAGTGCTGAGCGACCTCGACATCGCCGAACGCCGCGTTCCGCAAGACGGCCGTTTCCGCGTCAAGTACAAGGGCCGCTTCATTGACCTTCGCGTTTCCATCATGCCTGCCAGCCATGGCGAAGACGCTGTGCTCCGTGTTCTCGACAAAGAAACGCTCTCCGAGAAATTTCACAGTCTCAGCCTGGACGTAGTCGGCTTTTCCGCCGACGAAATGCGCCGCTTCCGCCGTTATATCCGCGAACCCTACGGCATGGTGCTCGTCACAGGTCCTACCGGTTCGGGTAAGACGACCACGCTCTACGCTGCAATCAACGAAATCAAGACCGACGAAGACAAGATCATCACCATCGAAGATCCGGTCGAATATCAGCTTCGCGGCATCACGCAGATTCCGGTAAACGAAAAAAAGGGACTGACCTTCGCGCGCGGCCTGCGCTCCATCTTGCGCCACGATCCGGACAAAATCATGGTCGGCGAAATTCGCGACCAGGAAACCGCGCAGATCGCCATTCAATCCGCGCTGACCGGACACCTCGTCTTCACGACTGTTCACGCCAACAACGTCACCGACGTCATCGGTCGTTTCATCAACATGGGCGTCGAGCCGTACAATTTCGTTTCCGCCTTGAACTGCATCCTGGCGCAGCGCCTCGTCCGCGTCGTTTGCACGAACTGCAAGCAGCCGAAACGCCTCACTGCCGACGAAATGCGCGAAGCGGGCCTCAAGCCCGAAGAATGGGCCGACGTCACTCTCGCGGAAGGCGCCGGCTGTCTCGAATGTTCGGGCACCGGATATCACGGCCGCACGGCAATTTGCGAACTGCTGGACCTCACCGACCGCATCCGCGAGATGATTATTGATCGCCGCCCGACCTCGGAGATCAAGCGCGTCGCGCGCGAAGAAGGCATGATTACCCTGCGCGAGAGCGGTTTGAATAAAATCAAGCAAGGGCTGACGTCCATGCGGGAAATCAACAAGGTGACTTTCGTTGAGTGATGTAGCCACATTTCGAAAGGGAATTTATAAGAACGAGCTTGTACGCAAGTTCTCGATGTGGCTCGATGCCGCGCCGCATCCTCCCTTAGCCGTGGAAGTGGCGACCGACCGCGTTGCCGGTGCGCGAATTTCTCGAAACGGCGGCCTGGATGGCTTTGCCGTGGAGCCTTTGCCGCCCGGCTCGGTTGTACCGTCCGCGGTCGAAACCAATCTGGTCAATCTCATCGCCGTAAAAAGCGCCTTTGAAAGTGTCTGCAGCCGTTTGCGTGCAAAAAATGAAGACATTGCGATTCTTGTGCCGGACCCCGTCGTCCGCGTCTTCGTGCAGCACTTCGATGAGTTTCCCCGTTCGCCCCAGGAAGCAGTTCCGATGCTTCGCTGGAAGCTCAAGAAAAGCGTTCCATTCGAAGTCGAGGAGACGCTGATTTCTTACATGCGGCAGGCTCCACGCGAAGGTGGCGTCGACGTCGTCACGGCTCTCGGCCGGCTCCGCATCGTTCGCGAGTACGAAGCGCTCGCGGAAAATCTCGGCCTGAGCCCGGGTGTTGTGCTTAGCTCTTCGCTCGCGGCAGTTTCTCTTCTGTCCGACCGTCGGCCAACGATGTTGGCGCGCATCGCCGGACAGGCTCTGACGACGGCGATCGTGCGCGACGGTGTCTTGTGCGGCTATCGCTGCACCGAGCTGCCGGTATCCGGAACTCTTCTCACGCCGCAAATGTTGCTCGAAGAAATTTATCCCGTCGCGGCCTATTATCAGGATACCTGGCAGGAAGGAATCCAGGGCGTGCGCGTTGCCGGGCTCGGCGCCCGTTTGCCGGAATTCGTGCGTCCGCTCCAGGACGAATTTCATTGTGAAGTTCGTTCCTTGCTGCACACCGCGATTTCAGAAGGGAGCCTGTCCGACGAGGCCAGGCCTCTCGCGGATCGCGAACTGGAAGGCCTTGTCGGCTGGATGCTGCACAGAAATTAGCAAGGTAGCGTAGGCACTCTTGTTTACCCTGCAAGGGCCTGCGCCAGGCGCTCGAACGCCAGGGAGTAGAGTTTGCAGGGAAGTTAGGAGACGAGCGACAAAGAATTCATGAGAGTACGTTTAAATCTTGCGACGAAACCGCTGGTCACCCACCGGCGATTCCTTGTTGGCGCGGCAGCCATTGCGGCAGTCGGCGGCATCGTATTTGTGTCGCTCGGCTGGCACGTCTATTCCGCCCATCGCGCCGAATCGTCCGTGCGCGCAAGAATGCAAATCCTGCGCGCCGAGCGTGATGATCTGGAAACTCGCCGCCAGAGGCTGACCGCGTTCTTCGAACGGACGGAGAACGCGAAGCTCAGCGAGCGCGCCGCTTATTTGAATTCGATCATCGATGAAAGCAGTTTTCTTTGGACCCAGATGTTCATGGATATCGAGCACTTGAAACCGAGCGGCGTACGGCTTCTGAGTATTTCGCCGAAGATGGTTAAGGGCAACATGGAAGTTCACCTGCGCGTGGGCGCGATGTCGGACGAAGCGAAATTGAAATTCCTGCGCGCCCTCGAAGGGTCGAAAGATTTTGCGAAGGTCGTTGTGCTGAATGTGCAGGTTGCGACACAGCCCGGCGGCGACCAGCAGACATTCGAATTATCGTTGATTTACACGAGGGTGTAATGGCGCGCGATTTCAAATTCGAACGGACAACGATTACCGCCGGTTTGGCACTCCTTCTGACCGCCGATGTCGCGATGGGCGTTTACAGCTGGCGCCTTTCGAAGGCGCTGAAAACGACGCCGCAATCAATGGACATTGAAGCGTTCAACCTGAAGAAACTGAAAGCGGACATCGAGGGCGCGGAAAAGGTCAAGGCGGATTTGCCGAAGACCGTAAAGGACTGCGACAAATTCGAACAGGGCTTGCCGCTCACCGCCAACGCGTCGTCCACGATCGAGGCCGAACTCGGCGACGTTTCGAAAAAAGCAGGCATCCAGCTGACTGGCGTCGTTTTTCACGACAAGGAAATGACCGGAAGAAATATCACGGAGCGCCTGATGGACGCGACAGTCGCGGGCAGCTATGAGAACGTCGTGCGATTTTTGAACGGCCTGCAGAAGTCGCAAAACTTTTACGTCGTCGATTCGCTCGAATTGGCCAGCGAAGCTCAAACGCCGAATGTGCTCCGCGTCAGCGTGCACATGCGAACATTTTTCCGGACGGTCGGCGCATGAAACAACAAAAGCAAATCATCGTCCTCGTCGTGCTGATTTTGGTCGCCGTCGGTATTTGGGGCTGGTCGTTCTACGAGCCGAAAAGCGGTTCGAACGGAAACAATTCCACCTTCCTGCAAAAGCCTGAGCCGCTGAATTTCCCGAATCCCACAATCCGTTGGGATGAAGTCGAACGCCGCCGCAAAGCTGAATACAAAGGGATTGGCATAAATCCGTTTTCGACGGAAGGGCCGAGACCGCCGGTCGTGCCGGTGCCGCACGTTCCCCAGCCCGGAGAGGCAGGCGGCCCGCCTGTTGTACCTGTTGCTCCGCCGCCGCTGGAGCTTCCGGCGAGCATGAAATTTTTTGGATATGGGAATGTGCCGAACGATTCGGCCCGACGAGCCTTCCTGGAGGACGGCGATGAAGTGTACATCGTCAACGAAGGCGACACGCTGATGGGCCGCTACAAGATTCTAAAGATCAACAACGCGAGCCTGGAGTTTGAAGAAGTGGGCTCCGGGCGGCGTGGGCAAAAAACACTTGAGGACCAAGGACCGACAGCGTGAAGAATATAAACGGAAAACACGCGCGGAAAAATGAACGAGGCTACGCCTTGTTGCTCGTTGCGTTTGCGTCGACACTGATTTTGATCGCGGCGATGACCGCCGCGCCGAAAATCAAAACCATGAGGCAGCGCGAAGTGGATAAAGAAATGATCTGGCGCGGAAATCAATACGTGCGCGGGATCAAACTTTACTACCGCAAGACCGGAAAATTTCCCACTTCACTCGATGATTTGACGAAGCCGCAACTCGCGAATATCCGATTCATGCGGCAGCAGTACAAGGATCCGATGAACGCCGAAGACGGTTCGTGGCGGCTCATTTACGTCGGGCCGTCGGGACAGTTGATCGGAAGTTTGAAGCCGCAGCCTGCGATTACAATGCCGGCAGGCATTCCCGGCACGAGCGGTGTGGGAACTCCGGCGGCGAATCTGAATGGCGCCGGCATGAATGGTCCGGTGAGTTTTGCGGGGGCCGGACAGGGAAGCGCGCCCGGAAGCGCGCCCGGATCGGTGGACCCGTCGGCGCAGCCCTCCGCGGGCACGGGACAGGACCAGGGGCCGCGCAGCGGATATTCGTTGAATGCGCCGGGTGGAACTTCCACGGACACGGACGCAAACGGCAATCCTGCGCAACTCCCGAGCGCCGATACACCGACGGTGATCGGCGGCAGCATCATCGGAATTGGCAGCAAGGCTTCGGGAAAATCGGTGATCGTTTACGAGAAGGCGAGCAATTATCGCTTGTTCGAATTTTATTGGGACCCAAGCAAAGACGTGCAAGGTTTTGGGCAGCCGCAAAATATTCCGGGAGCGCAAATTCCAGGGACGAGCACGCCGGGAACGCCGGCGTCGCCTTTTGGAAATCCGGGCAGCAATGGTTTGAATCCTCCGCCGCAGAATCCACCGTTGCAGGGTAACCCTCCGCAAAACCAGTAAGACGGAAAATAGAAACTGGAAAATTGAAATTGGAAATTCCAGCGGCGAGCATTTGTCCGTTTTTAGGTTTGTTTCAGCCGCCGGTTTTGTTTTCAGGCGTTGCGCGTGGCGAAGCGGGCGCTGACGTGGGTTGCGACTTTTTGCGCGTGTTGTAGGTTTTTTGGACGCGGCGGACGTAGGAGATGGTTTCGCGATAGGGCGGAACGGTTTTGAACTGGTCGATGCGCTGGGGGCCGGCGTTGTAGGCGGCGAGGGTGAGGATGAGATTGTTGTCGTAGCGGTCGAGAAGTTCGCGAAGATATTTTGTTCCAGCTTCGATGTTTTCCTGCGGGTCGAAGATGTTCTTGACGCCGAGTCGCGTGGCGGTCCCAGGCAGAAGTTGCATGAGGCCGCGGGCATTTTTGCGGGAAATGGCTTTGGGATTGAATTTGGATTCGGCCGTGATAACGCTGACGATGAGGTCGGCGTCTACGCCGTGATGTTCGGCCGCGGAGGAGATGAAAGTTCCGTAGGGAATATCCGCGAGCGCGAGTTTCGGCGCGGAGTGAAAAATCTCCTCCGGTTCGATGGCGACAACTTCGGCTGCGGGGATTTCAGCGGAGCCGCTGGGGAGTTGGAGTTTGTAGGTTTTGCCGACGAGTTGATATCCGGTGACGACGAGGCGCTGGCCGCTTTTTAGGACGACGTATTCAGCGCGCGCGGACTTCGCGAAGAACGTCGCGGAGAACAGCACGAAGAGAAAGAAAGCGAAGAGCCGATCGGGAGATCGGCGTTCCTGGGAGGAGGCCTTCGATTGGAATTGGCTCAGGCGCATGCGGCCTCGCTGAGTGCGAAACGTTCGATGGCGGCGGCGACGCCGCTCTCGTCGTTGGAAAGAGTTTCATGCCAGCCGTGAACTTTTAGTTCGGGAACCCCATTGGCCATGACGACTGGGATCCCGGCAACTTGCAGCATTTCCAGATCGTTGTGATTGTCGCCGACGGCGAGAATTTCGTCGCGTTGGAGGCCCTGGCGCGTGGCCCATTCCGCGAGAGAGCGGCCCTTGGTGCAATCGGCGGGAAGAACGTCGATCATCGCGAAGTCGCGAGATTCGTAGAGCGTGACGGCGAGGCGATAACCGCCGGCGAAATCGGCGTTGCGGAGAATTGCCTCGATGGCGCGCATTTCCGCGACCGTGCCGGAAAACATCACTTGAATTGGAGCTTCCGTGACGGAATTTTCGAGCGGGGAGACGATGCCGATGTTCGCGAGATTGCGTTTGTAATAGGCGTAGCGAATGGAATCGTCCTCGCGGAGCGATTCGAGCATGATTTGGTTGGCGACAGGGCGATCGAAGATTACGGCGGCGCCTTCGCGCCACGGTTTGGTGGCTTCGAGAACGCTGCGTGCAACGTCTTGCGTGAGGAGAAGGCGAAGATGCGTTTCGCCGTCGGCGGTGCGGATGAGGGCGCCGTTGTTGACGATCATAGTGAGCGGGCAATCGAACTGCTGGGCGATGGGCATGGCGAAATCGTAGCGGCGGCCAGTGACGAGGGCGACTTCGATGCCGCGGCGAGCGGCTTCGGCGACGGCGGCGCGATTGGCGTCGGAGAGCTGCCAACGGCTGTCGAGGAGCGTGCCGTCGATGTCCAGAGCAATGAGGCGGACAGGCATGGGGTCTATTTTACCGTGATTGGCGGGGTTAGGTCGCCTGTTCTGAGGGGCAGTTGCTGGGGGAGTGTGGGAGTCATCAGTCAGAGGAAGGGAAGGACGGAGTGGCGTGGCGGGACCAGTCTCGGGTACACGGGACAGTGAAATAGACGGGCGAGTTCCAAGTTGGGAAAATCTAGAGGGCACGGCCGACGTTTTTGTAACTGTGGCAAACAAAGGGCTTAGGAACGTGAAAATGGGGCTCGGAGTGGTTGTTGCCGCGCGAACATAGGCAATCCAGATGGTTATCAAAAGAAAGGGGTTGCGGGAGAGGCAAAATGGATCGTTGTCAAAACAAAGGG
>Ga0137412_10000650_pt1 | contig 25250 bp, 31 predicted proteins | sample CZODoug2_1_16fun_FD_122160 | JGI IMG/M metagenome (GOLD analysis project Ga0137412, IMG submission 122160) | Vadose zone soil fungal communities from Angelo Coast Range Reserve, California, USA - CZODoug2_1_16fungal (Hybrid Assembly) | ecosystem: Environmental > Terrestrial > Soil > Vadose zone... | reverse complement strand
GATCGCGCTGCTTGCATTCTCATTGGTGACAGAGACGCGTGCGCAGGACGCGGCGCCAACGCCATCTTCGCCGCAATCCGCCACCACCCCCGCGCCTTCCGGCCAGAAAGGCGGAGCGCGTGCGCGCGGCGACAGTTCGACGCCGGGTTCACCCGCAGCGGCCGAGCAGCACCGTCTGCCGCCGGACTCCACCACAAAGCAGACGCTCGTGCTTCCCGGCCGCACGCTCGCCTTCACGGCGACCGCCGGTTCGATCCGCCTGTTCGATGGCAAGGGCGAGCCGGCCGCCGATCTCGCCTACACGTCGTATCAGCTCGACGGCACTGAGGCGCGCACCCGGCCGGTGACCTTCCTGTTCAATGGCGGACCGGGCGCTGCTTCCGCGTGGCTGCAATTCGGCGATGCCGGTCCCTGGCGCCTCGCCATGAACGGAGACGCGGCGAGTTCTTCGGCGCCGCCCGACCTCTTGCCCAACGCCGAGACCTGGCTCGATTTCACCGACCTCGTCTTCATCGATCCGGTCTCTACCGGCTACAGCCGCTTCGTCACCACCAACGAGGATGTGCGCAAGCGCTTCTTCTCGGTCGGCGGCGACGTCGACTCGCTCGCATTGATGATCCGCCGCTGGCTGGAAAAGCACGACCGCCTGCTGTCGCCGAAATTCGTCGCCGGCGAAAGCTATGGCGGCATCCGCGGGCCCAAGGTGGTGCGCGATCTGCAGACCGAGCAGGGCGTTGGCGTCAGGGGACTGATCCTGATCTCGCCGGTGCTGGATTTCCGCGAATATTCCGGCTCCAGCATCCTGCAATATGTTTCGAGCCTGCCGAGCTATGCGGCGGTGGCGCGCGAGGCCAAGGGGGAGGCCAAGGGGCCGGTGACGCGCGCGGACCTTGCCGAGGTCGAACGCTACGCGCGCGGCGACTTCCTGGTCGACCTGATGAAGGGCGAGGCCGATACCGAGGCCACCAACCGTCTGGCCGACAAGGTCGCATCGCTGACGGGGATCGACCAGGCGGTCAGCCGCAGGCTGGCGGGCCGCTTCGACATCATCGAGTTCCGCCGCGAGTTCGACCGCCGCAACGGCAAGGTGACCGGGCGCTACGATGCCTCGGTGAGGGGCGACGACCCGTTTCCGGATTCGAGCTTCTTTCACTTCGGCGACCAGTCGGGAGATGCCCTGTATGCGCCGCTGACGAGCGCGGCCGTCGATCTCACCACGCGCAGGCTGAACTGGCGGCCGGACGGCTCCTATCACCTTGGCAATGGTTCGGTGGAGCGGGCCTGGGATTTCGGCCGCGGGATGAAGCCGGCGGAGTCCATCACCGAACTCCGGCAGATCCTCGCGCTCGATCCGAAACTGAAACTGCTGGTGGCACACGGGCTGTTCGATCTCGCGACGCCCTATTTCGGCTCGAAGATCCAGCTCGATCAGTTGCCGGCCTTTGCCGCGCCCGATCGCGTCAAGCTCGTGGTCTACCCGGGCGGTCACATGTTCTATGCCCGCGACGCCTCGCGCCAGGCGTTCCGCTCCGAGGTGCAGGCGCTGATGAAGTAGCGGATCAGGCCTTGGCCTTCCCGCTTTTGCCAGGCGCGTATCGGCGCTCCATCTCCGCGGCCAAGGCTTTTTCCCGTTTCACATGGGCGCCGGCGAGCCAGATGTCGGTGACGGCGCCTGCCTTGTTGCGCGAGCGGCGCACCGGCTCGCCATGGCTGCTATAGCCGGTCGCCGAAACGATGCGGCCCTTGTCGCGGCCGGTGATTTCGATTTCGGCCGCGTCTAGGAACGGATTGATCAGATGCGGATTTCCCGCGATCACCTGATCGCCCATCGGGACGAGATCGACCGCGCCCCATAGCGTCCACCAGCGCCCACGCCAGTCGCGCACGCGGCCCTTCGGCGCGCCGCGCGCCTTGAAGGCGCGCAGGATAAACATGGCGCCGTTGGCCCAGAACGCCGCCCAGCCATCGATGCTGTTGGTCAGGACGGTGATGCTGACCTCGCAGCCGGGAATGACGCAGGTCCGCGAAATATAGCCCTGGAATCCACCGCCATGACCGAACCAGTCCCAGCCGGCGGTCTGGCCGCTCACCAGGCCGAAGCCGTAATAGGCCTCCTCGATGGTCTGCGGGATTCGCCAGTGCTTGCGCGTCATCTCCCGGCGGCTCGCGGCCGAGAGCACGCTCCGCGTCGCGTTGGGCGCCAGCTGGGCGAAGAAGCGCGCGGTGTCGGCTGCGGTACTGACAAAACCCGCCGCCGAGGCGATCGCATGGGTGGAATTGTCGCCGGGAATCACGACGCGCCGGCCGAGCGGAAGCTTGCGCGAATGGCCGCGCGCGAACGGCGTGCCCTTCGTGCCGGATGCATCGACGACGGGCATGTCCGGCTCGGTCTCGCCGAGCCCGGCCGGTTCGATGATCTCGCGCGTGATCCAGACCGGGTAGGGCTCGCCGGTGACCGCTTCGATCACAAGGCCCAACAATCCGAAACCGTGGTTGGAATATTTGAAGCGCGTGTTGGGCTCGATCGCGGTGGGCGAACGAAGTTCTTCCAGCAGTTCCTTCTCATTGAGATAGGACCGGCTGTCGATGAACTGTCCGGAATCGACGCCGTCGCGGGTGAGGCCCGCGGTGTGTGAGAGCACCTGCGCGATGGTGGCTTCGGCGACCTGCGGATGCAATCCCCTGACATATTGCCCGACGGAATCGTCGAGCTTCAATTTGCGCCGTTCACGCAGTTTCATCAGGCCGGCAGCCGTGAAGGCCTTGGAATGCGAGGCGATGCGAAAGCGGTGGCGTGCCGTCAGCTTTTCGCCGGTGTCGAGATTGGCCTGGCCGAAGACGTGCTCGGCCACGACCTTGCCCCGATGCACGACAGCGATGATGCATCCCGGCTGCTCCGATCCCTCCACCTGAAATTCGAGCCAGTCGGCAATGTAGTCGAGCGCGGATCGCAGCCATGGTTCCACGTAAACGATCCCCCAAGATATGAATTGCCGCGGCAAGCGACGAAAAAACGTCCAATCCTAGCGGACAAAACAAAACCGGCGCAACCCGAGAGGATTGCGCCGGTGTTTTGCAGTCGCGGACGATCTCAGTAGACGAGGCCGGTGCCGGGCGGCTTGTCCAGCGCGGCGGCGAGCGAGCGATATTCCTCGCTGCCGGTGCCGGCAAGCTGGGCGATCTTGTTCAGGTGATACTGCGCCTGATCGCGATTGCCCTGTTCGAGCTGCCACAGCCCGTAATACTGCCAGGTCTTGACATGGTTCGGGTCATCTTTCAGCGCACGCTCGTACCAGATTTGCGCGAGCTTGTAGTCGCCGAGCTTTCGGTAGGAATAGCCGATCAGATTGGCGACGGCCGCGGTGTCGTCGTGACCGAGCGCCTTCAACTGATCGATCGCACCGGCGTAGTCGTGACGATCATAGATCGTCGTATACGCCGCGCGATAGCCGTCCGAAAACTTCGCGTAATCCTGGGTCGGGCTTGCCTCGCTGGACTTCTTCTTCTTGCCTTTGGTCGGAGCCGGTGCGGGCGCCGGCGCGTCGCTGTCCGGTGCCGCATAGACCGCCGTGATGACGGGTGCGCCGACCAGCGCAAGAGAGAAAGTAGCCAACGCGAGAAGCCTGATCGCAGATTTACGCATGCATGCCTCCTGGTGATGCCGCGAAGATATTAGAGCGCGATGACTTCGGTATCAATCGTCCTCGCGCTCTAGTCTATTGATTGAGCATGATCTTGTTCGGAAAACCGGTACCCACTTTTCCGGATCATGCTCGAACGAATCAGTAGACGAGACCGGTGCCGGGCGGCGTTTCCAGCGCGGCTTGAAGTGAACGGTATTCCTTGCTGTCGGTGCCGGCAAGCTCCTCGATCTTGCTCAGGTGATACTGAGCCTGCTCGCGGTTGCCCCGTTCGAGCTGCCACATGGCGTAATACTGCCAGGTCCGCACATGGTTCGGATCGTCCTTCAGCGCCTGCTGATAGTAGGCCTGCGAAAGCTGGTAGTTGCCGAGCTTGCGGTAGGAGTAGCCGATCAGGTTCGCGACGTCGGCGACGTCTTCACGATCGAGCGCCTTCAACTGCTCGATCGCCGAAGCGTAGTCGTGGCGATCGTAGATCGTGGTGTAGGCGGTGCGATAACCCTCGAGGAATTTCGGGTCGTCGATGCTCGAGCTCTTGTCGCCCTTCTTCTTGTGCTTGGTGTCGGTGGCCGGGGGAGCCGACGGCGTGTCGCTGCCGGCGGCGTAGGCCTTAAGAACCGGGCCCGAGACCAGTGCCGTCGACAACATCGCCAGCGTCAAAACCCTGATCGTTAATTTCGTCATGCACTTCTCCTGATTGCATTCCAACGCATGATCTCTCAGCCAAATCACCGAACCATTAGGCCCCGATGGTATGCTTTGGCCTCATGCGCCCGGGTGATCGTACACCCGACTGTGGACCTGAACACCGGTCGTTTCGAAACATTCCCGGCGCAAGTTTTATCGGCGCCGAATTTGACCATCGATGGGCGCAACATGGCGCACATCATGACCTCGCCGAACATGACGAACATGTCATGGACATGAACGAAGTCCGTCGCCGCGCTTCAGAACGGGTTCAGCGCGCGGGCCGTAACGTCGTTTCATGATCGACGAGCCCGACCTTCCGGCCGGCCACCTCCAGATCGCCGTCGAAGAGGAGACCACCATGTTGAAGACGATTTCCGCAGCACTGCTTGCCGTTTCCGTGATCGCCGCGCCTGCGTTCGCCGCAGGTCAAAACAAGGCTGCGCCAGCGCCTGTGAGCAAAACCGCGCAGGCGCCTTTGGCCCAGACCGCCAATCCGAATGCCAAGGTCGATACCAAGTCCAATGCCAAGCCCGGCGTGCTGAACGCCAACGCCAAGATGGGCCGCCATCATCACAAGCACTACCGCCATCACCGCCACCACAAGAAGATGGGTGCGGTGAAGGCCCACACGAAGATGAGCTTCAAGCCGGTCACGAAATCTCACTCAAAAGTGAGCTTCAAGCACACGGCCCCGATCGCCAAGCGCGGCTGATCGAGCGCGGCTGATCGCTTTCTCGGCGCGGTTCGTTCGCCCCCCATCGCACCGAGGTGAAGGCCCGGCTCGCTTGCAATTGTGTCCCCAATTGCAGCGGGCCGGCGCCGCGCCCGCGTCATCACAACCGATTGCGCGCATCTCGCCGCAAATGCCGATTTGCAACCGGGCAGGGAAGGTCTAGAAACCCTGTCGGGCGATCGGACTTTTGCGACAAGCGTTGCACTTGGTGGGGCCGGGTCGGTGATGCCGGATTGGGCGATGCCCGACTTGATGGCGGGGTTGAGGACAATAGCCTTGAGGACAGTCGTCTCGGGGAAAACGGCTTTGGGGGCAGCTTTGCGGAGACCCGCAAGGTGCCTCGCGGTTTTTCTGCTGCCGCTTGTACTGACGGCTTGCATGGACAGCGACGAAAGCAGGCCCACCTCCTTCATCGAAGATAGCAACGACGCCAATCAGCCTTTTCCGAGCAACTACCGCACCGAGCTGGTCGCGTTCATGCGCACCTACCTGAACAATCCCGTTGGCGTGCATGAGGCGGCGGTGGCCGAACCCGTGCAGCGGACGATCGGCGGCAGGGTGCGCTTTGTCAGTTGCGTGCGCTTCGCCGAGCGCCAGTCCGATGGCGGCTATCGCGAGGCGCGCGAGCGGGCGGTGGTGTTTGTCGGGGGCCGGCTCGACCGCATCGCGCAGAATGCCGGCGACGTCTGCACGGGCGCGGTCTATGCCGCCTTTCCGGAACTGGAAAAGATGACGCGGTAGCGTCGGAGCGCCGACTTTCGCAAGAAACCGGGATCACTTTTCGGCGAGGCCTTGAACTGGGCAGCCCGTGGCCCACACCCATGAACAGGCGGGAACCGTCTGCATTGGCAGACAAAATTCCCGGCCCGATGGAACAAAGGGCGTTGTGGCCGGCCTGCCACGGTCAATGCCTATCACGGCTCCGGCATTGCCCCGGGGCAACCAAATTGAGGCCACGTTGTTTGATCAAGTCGTAACCGTCGACAATGGGGAATTCTGATGAAGAGATTTCTGCTAGGCGCAGCCGCGCTTGTTGCGCTTGCGGCTCCGGCGGCAGCGGCCGATTTGGCTGCACGTCCCTACACCAAGGCTCCAGCCGCCCCAACGGTGCCCGCCACGATCTATAACTGGACCGGTTTCTACATCGGTGGCCATATCGGCGGCGCGTTCGCCGGCAACAACAGCCTGGAAGGCAATGGCGGCCGCTTTTTGGGCGGCGTGCAGGGCGGCTTCGACTATCAGTTTGCGCCCAATTGGGTGACCGGCATCGAGGCCGAATATAGCTGGATGAACCGCAACAATACCGGCGTGACGTTCCCCGGCGGCGTGGTGGTGACCGATCGGCAGAACCAGCTCGGCTCGGTGACCGGCCGGCTCGGCTACACCTGGGGTCCGGGCCTGCTGTACGCCAAGGGCGGCTACGCCTTCCGCGACAACAACAATGTCGGTGTGACCGTGGCCGGCGCGCCGGCACCCTTTGCCACCACCGGCAACCACCAGGACGGCTGGACGGTCGGCACCGGCCTCGAATACATGTTTGCGCCGAGCTGGTCGGCCAAGGCCGAGTACCAGTATTACAATTTCGGCAGCTCGACCTTCACCGCCGGACCTGCCCCGATCGTCGGGCAGCGTTTCCGCGACGACGACCACACCGTCAAGGTCGGCGTGAACTATCGCTTCGGCTGGGGCGGCCCGGTCGGCATCAAATACTGAGCAAATACTGAGAACGAATCCTCCCTCCACTTCACTTCGAAAAAGGCCGGCACATTGCCGGCCTCTTTTATTTTTGGGATTTATTCCGGCCGTGTTATTTGCGCGGGCCGCCGCGCCGGCAAAAAAATAATTTTCGAGACACATGAAACTTGTCACGCGGATGGGCTATTATCCGCGCGCCGGCTGGTGGACAAAAAAACATGCGTATTTTAGCGTCGGTACTCCTTCTTTCCGCGGTGGCGCTACCGTGCTCTGCTCAAAACGTCTTGGCCCAAACCATCTTGAGGTCTGAGCCTTTGATGCTCGCGCCCTATGAGGTCGCCTTCGTGCAGGACGCTTCTTGTCCTGTCGGCAAGGTCCTCAAGGTGACGGGAGCGATCAGGGGCTTGCACCGCAAGCGTGCGTGCGTGGCGCTTGCTGCCGAGCAGGCTTCGCTCGCGACCGCGACGCCCTGAGCTGTGGGACGTCAAGCGGCATGATTTGAGCCGCGGGATTGAAGGTTGGGACTGAAGGTCATGTCGACGCGCGTGCTGTCGCGCGATGCGGTCGTGCGCCTTGTTGAAGTCCTCGGTTCACACGCTCGGACAGCTCCGGGGGACTGCGCAACCTCGACGGAACTGCCTCTCCCGGCATTGAACCGGCCTCACGAACTGAAATGAAGCTCCCGTTGGACCTGCCGCTCGGCTTCGGCCTGGTTTTGGACAGGATCTTCCTGGGGGTCGGGCCGGCACGGCCTGATTTCGTAATCATTGTCGAGCAGCGGCCGAACCGGGCGTCCGCCTTCCCGGTAAGCGGCGTCGATCACCAGCCCGCTGAGCCGCGCAAGCCTCCAGACGTCGGCTTCGGTCGGATAGGTCTTGCTCAGCTTGGCTTCATGGCAGAACAGCGCGTACGGCATCGGAATCGCTCCGGTAAAGTATCTTAACGCTTAGGAAAGGATTGAGTTGCGGCAGGCGAAGGGCTGGAATCGGGTGCCGCCTAGGCGATTTTGGCCCATTCTGAGTCCTTAACGAGACGTAAATCCCCGAAAAAAGAATCCCTGGGACTCCCCGGCTAGAATCGCCGGATGTTCCCTTCCATGGGAAGCACCCTTCATACCTTCTCCGAGCGGGTCCAATTGACGCTCGCCATCGCGCTGCTGGTGGCCTGCGCGGCCAATGTCGCGCTGGTATGGGCTTTTCTCTAGAGCATGATCCGGAAAAGTGTGTAGCGGTTTTCCGAAAAAGATCATGCTCAATCAAGAACCTAGAGCGTGATGGCGATTCAACCTAGTCCCATCGCGCTAGCAACGAACGAACCAGTCGGTTGATCGAGCATGACCTCTCCGGATCAGGCTGCGGTATTACTGCAGCCTGCCGCTCACTTTTGAGGGAGCGGCGGGCTTCCGAAAAAGTCATGCGCAGCAATGGGTTGGCGGGCGAAGATGAGCGATTCGGGCATCCTCCCGCAGGAGTCGATTGACGGCGCTGCGGTTCCATCCATCAATGTCCACCATCAAACGAAAGGCGGCCGCCGAACGGCCGGGCGGGGGTGGAGGCGGTCATGATCGAGGCGCTCAAGGAGCGGGTCAATGACGACCCCGTGCTGGTCCGGCGAGGTCGGTTTCTCACCACGACGTTCCTCCTGGAGGTCGGGGCCACGGCCTGGCTGATCGCGATCCACGAAGGCCGGATCGTATCCGTCACCCCCGGTCCGTTCGTGATGCCGTCCTCGGCGTTCGCGCTGCGGGCCCCCGCCGAGGAGTGGGCGAAATTCTGGAGCCAAAGGCCGCCGCCGGGCTCCAACGACCTGATGGCGCTGATCAAGCGGCGCGTGCTGCGGGCCGAAGGCGACCTTCAGGTTTTCATGGCGCATCTGCGCTACTTCAAGGAGGCGCTGGCCAAGTTGCGGCCGCAAGAGACATCGGCGGCAAGTTTGGCGGGGGCGTTGCCATGAGAACCCGATTCGAGCCGATCACCGGCCGCTACATGCACCTCGATCTGTTCGGGCGGCCGCACCGGATCTATGTCGAGGAAGCCGGCCATGGCACGCCGCTGCTCTGCCTGCACACCGCCGGTGCCGACGGGCGGCAATACCGGGCCCTGATGAATGACGTCCGCGTCGCCTCGTGCCATCGCGTGATCGCCTTCGACATGCCCTGGCACGGCAAGTCCTCGCCGCCTCCAGGCTGGCAGAACGAGGAATACCAGCTCACCTCGGCGCAATATACCGAGATGATCCTGGCCGTGATGGCGGGGCTCGGGCTGCACCGGCCGATCCTGATCGGCTGCTCGATCGGGGGGCGGATCGCGCTGCATCTGGCGCTCGAACATCCGCAGGCGTTCCGCGCCATCATCGGGCTGCAGGCCGGCGCGCATGTCGATCCCTATTACGACCTGAACTTTCTGCATCGCGCCGACGTGCATGGCGGCGAGGTCTGTGGGGCGATCGTGTCCGGACTGGTCGGGCCCGACGCGCCGGAGGCGGAGCGCTGGGAGACGCTGTGGCACTACATGCAGGGCGGTCCCGGCGTGTTCAAGGGCGACCTGTATTTCTACAAGGTCGACGGCGACATCCGCTCGCGCGTCGCCGAGATCGATACCAGCCGCTGCCCGCTGTTCCTGCTGTCCGGCGAATATGATTATTCCTGCACCCCGGAGGAGACGCTCGCGGTCGCGGCCAGCATCAGGGGTTGCGAGGTTACCATCATGAAGGGCCTCGGCCATTTCCCGATGAGCGAGAACCCGCGGGAGTTTCTGACCTATTTGTTGCCGGTCCTGGAGAAGATCTCCCGTTAAGTGGTTCGCGGGCCTCGATGATCTGGCCGGAACGACGCGGCTTGGATTGCTCCAGGGCGGCCCGCAGCCGGGCCAGCGTGGCGCTGAAATATTCCGCCCGTTCGCGGTTGAACCGGTCCTGATGCGCGCGGAAGTTCGCGATGCGGGCCTGGATCTCGGTTTTCACCTCGTTTTGGATGCCCAGCGGCACCGGCTGGACAACGCGCGGCAGCTCGCTCGCCTTGATGGGAGCGATCGGCCAGAATTCCTCTGGCAAGGGTTCGGTTGGCAAGGATTGGGTGGGCGAGGGTTGGCTAGGCAAGGGTTGGGTAGGCAAGGGTTGGGTAGGCAGGGATTGAGTCGGCACGGGTTCGACCGGCAACGATGAGGAGGGCGGCGCGGGTCGGACCGGCGCGGCTTCGATCGGCATCCGCGCGGCCGGGACGGGGGCGGCCCTGACCTCGAGCGGAGGCTCCAGCGGCGCCACGCGCGGCAGCGGGCTCTCCAATCTCGCCTCGGCAGCCCTTACGCTGTCCTCTTTCTTGCCCGCCACCAATTGAACAAAGGCGTGGGTCTGCGCGATCAGCGCGTCACGTTCTCTTTTCCAGTCCATGGGACACCTCAGCCGAGACAAAAAATTCGGCGCCGCCAGGGCTGAACGCAAGAGCCACGGCTGCGTCCGGAGAGGATAACCCTGGGTTTCAAATCAAACGTGACAAAACAGCTACGGGTTGTGCACAATAGCGGGCAGATGCGGCTTAAGGGAACCCACGACGCCGAACGGAACCCCTGCCGGGCATCCTGGATCGGGATCAACGATCGCGGGGATTGAGGTTCGGCAGGAAGGGCGCGCCGACCACGCGAATCGGGGCCCGGTCGGCGGCGAGGTAAATGGGTGGCTTGTCACGCGGGCTGGCCTCGGCCGCTGTGGATTGCGGCCCTTGCCACACCCCGGCGATGATCGCGACGATCGCGCTGAACAGCGTGACCGCCATCAGCAGGATCATGTTGCAGTTTTCTTCGCGTACTCTCATACCAGACAAAACCGCAAAAGCCGCGGTTGGTTCCTGGGGGGCGCGCCGACAGTCACGCTGTCATCCCAGATCGCGAGCCGGTCCTTTCAGCGGCCTTCCAATTCAGCGGCACGGCGATCCTGTTCGGCCACGGCCTGGGCGTTCGCCGCCAGAAGAAGATCGGCGGCAAGTTCGCCGGCGGGATCGCTGGTGAAACCGCAGACGCGTCGCAGCGCGTCGACCAATTCCCTGACGTCGGCGGATTTTTGCAGGATGCGCATCGCGCCGGGCTGCCCGCCAATCTCCTCGCGCAGCTTGCGTCTGGTCACGGCGCTCAGACGCCGTCCGGTCTGGATGATCACCGGAATGTGCTGGGTCTCGGGCGCGCTGCGCAGGCGGCTCAGGAGATGTTCGGCATCGCCGCACGGCATGCAGTAGTCGGAGATGATGACGTTCGGCTCCTCGCGCCGCGCCATCCAGAACCCGCGCACGCCGTCGGCGGAGTACAGCAGGTCCGCTTCCAGTTTCTCGAGCTTGTGGAAGAGCAGCCGCTTGTAGCAGATGTCGTCGTCCACGAGCAGGATCTTCGGCCGTTGCTTCAGCGCGGGTTTCCGTGTCCGGCCGGATTCCCTGATCGCGAAGGACCATTGCGGATAGAGCGCGATCAGCCGGGCCTCGAATTCGTCCCAGAAATCAGCTCCCTTGCGAATGCAGGGAACGCCGAGCGCATCGCACTTCGCTGCGATGTCGCTGCCTCGGCTTCCGGTCACCACGATCACGTGCGCGACGTTCTTCGCCGGGTCCTGCGGATATGACAGGACCGAAAGGCCGTCGACCTCGGGCATGTGGACGTCGATGACGAGAATGTCGGGCTGCCATTCGCCGGCCTTGATCAGCGTCTGAAGCCCGTTGGCCGCGGTTTCGACCTCGAAGCCCATCCGCTTGCATCGTTCGGCGACGGCGTTTCGAGCACAGGGATCGTCGTCGGCGACCAGGATTTTGGGGATCGTCTGGTCTCTCTCGATTTCATCCATGACACGCTCCTCTCGCGCGGGGCCGTCCATATCTTGGCGATGGATCGTGCCGTCGGCGCAATCTGTACGACCGGGCTGTGCGGAGGGAGTTGGGACGACGTCTCAAATCCGCACCGGTTCTTGGTCGGTCAATCGAACCGACACCGGGTTAATACGGCGATAACGTTCGTCTACGTGCGAATACTTAACCGGCCACAGCGCTTACGCCGCGGCGCTTTCTTCCTGCTCCGCCGACAGCGCTTCGACTTGAATGGCCTCGAGTTGGCTCCTGCACTCGGCGGCGAAGGCTTGAAGCCGTTCCACGGTCAATGCGTCCACAATGGCTTTCGCCAGCCGCTCGGCGCGCTCTGCTTGATCCCTGAGATGTTCGATCCTGCTCATGCCCGTCTCCTGTTGTGCAGAGACAATTTGAAGTAAATTGCTTCGTTCCGTTGCCGCTGGATTCTGGGCTAATGAAGGGTTAATTCTGTGCGCTGTGTCACGTCCCGCGTGTCACGCGCGGCTTTGGCAGCGCGGAGCGAACGAGCAGGTCAATGCAATCGGTCAATCGAAGGGTCGTTCTCGGCGGGCTCGCCGCGTTTTCGACAAGTCATCCCAGCCGTGCCGCGACAGCCGAAAATCTTAGCGTGGCGGCCGATGAGGAGAGCGTCGCGCTGACCCGGTACGCCGCGGATCAGACCGGAAAGCGGGCCGGCATCGTCGTCCTGCACGGCAGCCGTGGTCTCGAACTCAAGCCGCGTGCCTATCAGCGTTACGCCGATGCGCTCACTGCGGCCGGGATCGACGTCTATCTGGCGCGTTACTTCACCACCGCCGACTTGCCCGTGTTCGATCCCAAGACCAGCACGAGACAACGACGGGAAGCCCACGAGACCGAACGCTTCGAAGGCTGGGCCAAACGTGTGTCGTCGGTCGTGACCGCGATCCTGGCGCGTCCGGAAAGTTCCGGCCGCGTCGGTTTGCTAGGTTTTTCGCTCGGCGGCTTTGTCGCCGCCAATGCGGCGGCCCGGGACGACCGGATCGCGGCGCTGGCCGTGCTCTATGGCGGCATGCCGGACGCGATGGCCGCCAACACCAAGCGCCTGCCTCCGCTGCTCGAACTGCACGGCGACGCCGACCGCAACGTGCCGTTCGCCAAGGGACAGGAACTCGTGAAACTCGCCGGCGCCGTTGGCTCGACAGCCGAACAGGTGACCTATCCCGGCAAGGACCACGGTTTCGATTTTTCGGACACCGATCCTGCGACCGCCGATGCCATCGGACGAGTCACGCGGTTCTTTCAGGCCAGGCTCGCAAGTCCTTGATTTCGCAAATCTTTGATTTCGCAAGTCCTTGATTTCGCAAGTCTTTGATTTTGCGAGCCCCTGCTGGTGCCGGCTGAGGGGATTGAACCCCCGACCTTCGGTTTACAAAACCGCTGCTCTACCGCTGAGCTAAGCCGGCTAAGGCTCGCCTGTTTAGCGGCCAAAGCTTCGACAATCAACGCGCGGATTTGTTGACGGGCGCGGTGCGCGCCTTGCGAGAGATGGCCGCGATGGTCTCTTCATCCGCGAAGCGGTCCTCGTGCATGTCGGCCAGACCCCGCTCGATCGCGATCCCGGCATTCGCCGCGCGCAGCAACTCGACGACGTGCACGGGCGCCAGCATCGGATTGATCGGGCAGGCGCGGTCCGCGACCTCGGTCGCCCACAGCGCGATCTGGGTCGAGAGTATATGCGGCGCCAGAATGACCACCGCGTCGTTCTTGTGTGACGCCAAGGTCCTGTCCAGTCGAGGGCCTGCCCCCGGTATACTACGGGGCACGACGCGATTTACCGTCGGCTACCGATCGAGGATGATGAGATCAGGCATGTAGGAGTCGTGGATGAACAAATCACCTGTCGTCAAGCGCTCGATCGTGGTCGGCGGTCACAAGACGAGCGTTAGTCTCGAAGCGGCGTTCTGGAATAGCATGAAGGAGATTTCTAGGGTACGCAGCATAACGCTGTCCGAGTTGGTTGGCGAGATCGACACTTCGCGACAGCAGGGCAATCTGTCTTCTGCGATCCGCCTGTTCGTGCTCGACCACTTCAGGAACAGCGCTGTTGGCCCGACCAGTGCGCCCCAGTTGGAGGCTGGCCCTGGTCGGAGTCTTGCTGAGGTCTCGCTCTAAAGTAGGCCGTTAGAAAGGCAAACGGCAACCGCCGTTTCATCGCGCGGATTGGCGTCACGCCGCACCCGATCGAATGCTGTAGCGGATCGGCATACCCAGGAGCGCGGCCTTCACCGCGTCCTCGCGTGCGGCGTCCTTGAGGCGGACGATGATCTCGCGGTCGCTGACATCGAGCTCGAATTGCGCCGCGTCGAGGCCGATCGTCGTCAGCGTCTCCTCGATGGCGCGCCGTGTCGCGAGCACGCGCAACGCGGGCTTGTAGATCTTGCCGATCGGCGTCACCGGCATCTCGCCGAGCACGCAGATGCTCTTGGGGCGGGCGGCGGGTTCGCCGACGCGCGGGGCGACAAAGGCCAGCAACTGCTCCGCGCTGGCCGTGGCGCCGGCCTTCAGCGTGACATAGGCCACCGGCAGTTCGCCCGCATAGGCGTCGGGCTGGCCGACGGCCGCGGCGAGCGCGACATCCGGGTGCTGCAGCAGCGCGTCCTCGATCAGCGCGGGATCGATGTTGTGGGCGCCGCGAATGATGACGTCCTTGGCGCGCCCGGTGACGAAGAGGCGGCCTTGCGCATCGACATGGCCGAGATCGCCGCTGACGAGCCAGCCCTGTTCGAAGGTGCCGGTGTTGCGTCTGGCATCGCTGTAGCCGGGACTGACATTCGGGCCGCGCAGCGCGATGATTCCAGTTTCTCCGGGCGGGCAGGGGTGTTCGAAATCGATGCCCTCGTCGGTGGCATGGAACGCACCCACTTCGGTGAACGGCAATCGCAGGCCGGTCGATCCCACGGTTCGCTCGGCGCGACACGGCTCCACGGAGACGACGCCAGCGCATTCGGTCATGCCGAGCAGATTGCGCACGGGCTTCCCGATGGTGCGCTCGAAGGCATCCGCGAGCTCGGCCGGCAGCGGTGAGCCGCCGGTCAGCATCAGCCGCAGGCTGGAAATATCGGCATCGACAGGCACGGCGAGCAGCGCGCTGATCACGGTCGGCACGCCGCCGATCACGGTGACGCCATAACGCGCGACCTGTTGCCAGACGCTATCGACGAAAGCGCGGTTTCGCATCCCTAGCCGGGTCGGGATCACGATCGAGGCGCCGGCCGCGAACACCGAAAGTCCATACACGAAAGCGCCGGCGACGTGGAACAGCGGAAAGCCGTTGATCAATATGTCGTTGTCGGTGAGGTCGTACATCAGCGCCGCCGAGCGGCCGACAAAGGCCTGATTGCGGCGGGTGTGCAGCGCCAGTTTCGGCGCGCCGGTGGTGCCGCCGGTGTGAAAGAACGCCGCGATCGCATCGGCGTCGCCTTCGACGACAAAATCGAGCGCGTCGGCGTTTTCGCCGGCCATCATGTCTTCGAACCGGCCGTCCGAGCCTGGTGTCGGCTGGTCCGCGTCGCAGTCGAGAATATGCGTGATGAAGCCGGCCGCGCGCAGCGCCGGCACGAGCTTCGACCAGATGTCGAGATCGCCGTTGGCGCCGAGCACGATCGCGATCCTGGCGTTGGCCGCGCGCAGCAATTCGACGACGTGTTCAGGCGCTAGCATCGGGTTGATCGGGCAGGCACGGCCCGCGACCTCGGCTGCCCACAGCGCGATCTGGGTCGAGAGCACATGCGGGGCGAGAATGGCCACCGCGTCGTTCTGCGTAACGCCAAGCCTGCGAAACAAATTCGCGGCCTGCCGGATGCGGCCGGCGAACTCGCGATAACTCAGCGTGGCATCGGTCTCGGGTGCGCCGACCTGGGTGATGTAACGAATAGCCGGCCGGTCCGGGTGCCGCGCGGCGCTGGCCGCGATGATCTCAAATGGCGAGGCATGCGGCAGGAACGCGGCAAGTCCCTCGCGTTCGATCGTGGCGATATCGGCATCCGTTCGGACAACCCGGTCCATTGCGAAAGTCCCCCCTGTCGCGGCAATATCAAGGACGAAAAAGATGCTTTCCGAAAAGCCCGCGACCGTCGTGATGGCGAAGCAGGCTCGCCCGGCATAAAGAAGGCGACCTTGCGGCCGCCTTCTTTGCACCTCATGATACAAACCCGTTTACTGGCAACGATGCCGGCGGCCGTCTTCGCCGCGGAAAAGGCTGCCCGGCTCGCAGACGAAGCCGTTACGCGCCGCATAGCTGTTGTTGTAGCTGTTGCTATAGATGCCGTTCCAGCCATGGCCGGCATGGGCATTCGCATAGTAGTCGCTATGGGCGTAGCCGGTGCCGAAGCTGTTGTTGTTGCTATTATCATAGGCATAGGCGTTGCGCGGCTCGAAGCCGCGCGCGTCGTTCGAGCTCTGGTTCCAGCCGCTGTTCCAATCACCGTTCCATTGGCCATTGAAGCCGCGGTCCGCGCGATAGGCCGTCTGGCGCTGATAGTCGCCGGTGTAGGGATTTCCCGGTCCCTTGTTCTGGCAGTTGGCGTCCGGATAGAATTGCGCGCAATAGCCGGGATTATAGATCACCTCCTGCGCCATTGCGGGCGTCGCCAGCGCCGTGGCGAGGACCGCGGCGGCACCCAAAAACATCAATTTGGTGGATTTCGATTTGGTCATGCCAGTCTCCATCGTTCAGCCCAAAGCCCAACGTGGCATGTAGGAGGGCGTTGCGGAATTTTACCTGCGAGCCCTTTCAAACCAAGGTGATGCGGCGGGCGGTGGAATTTGCGCTGCCGTGAAGAACCGCTACGGTGGGTTCGCGGGCGACCGGCGGAGAAACATGTTCGGTATCTTGGGGTTGGGCTTTCTGTTGGGCATGCAGCACGCGCTGGAGGCCGATCACATCGCGGCCGTCTCCAGTATCGCGGCGCGCCGCAGCGACGTCGGCGATATCGTCAGGCACGGCCTGACCTGGGGACTGGGCCATACGCTGACGCTGTTTGTCTTCGCAGGTGCCGCGCTGCTGCTCGGCCAAGCGATCCCGAGCGTGCTGGCGCGGCCGCTGGAGACCGCCGTCGGCCTCATGCTGGTCGGTCTCGGCGCGCATCTATTGTGGCGGCTTTGGCGCGACCGTGTGCATTTTCATCGCCATCGCCACCATGACGGCAGGGTCCATCTGCACGTCCACAGCCATGCCGGCGACATCGCGCCGCACGCTGGCAGCGCCCATCGGCATGAGCACGGTTTTCGCTGGCGCACGCTTCTGGTCGGGTTGATGCACGGCATGGCTGGTTCGGCGGCGCTGTTGGTGCTCGCGGTGTCGAAGGCGTCAAGCCCCGCGGCCGGGCTCGGCTATGTCGCGCTGTTCGGCATCGGCTCGATGCTTGGGATGGGCGCGCTGTCCGTGGCGATCGCGGTGCCGATCGCAATCTCGGCGCGCTGGCTGACTTGGGCCAATCGGAGCCTGCAGGGCGCCGTCGGCGCGGTCACGATCCTGATCGGCATCAACACGATCGTGGCGACCATGTTTGCCTGACGCGTGCCGCAAGGCGGTCGCGTTAACCTTTCGCTATCGCTGTTTTCCGGGAGGGTGCCGGTAAGGGCTTACGCATTAGGCTTACCGGCTATTTTAAGGCACCGCCTTAACCCTTAATAGCGCGCATTCGATTAAGCTGCCGTTGAGCAATTGCAACCTCGACGGGGACCTCGACCGATGCGGCTGACACTGGCACTCGCGGCGATGATGGCGATGACATCCGCGGCTCTGGCCGGCGAGGGGTTCGAGCAGGTGATTCCCGGCCGTCCCGGCGTGCCGGTTCTGATGAATGGCATCGACATCTCCTACGCCATCGTCGAGGGCGATTTCGGCCTCGGCAAGGGCGTGCACAATCAGCCGAGGGTGTTCGGCGGCCGCGTCATCGATCTCGAACCGAATGTCGGTCACTATTATCCGAGCGCGGGGCTGACGCCGGGCTATGGGCGCATGGAGATCGAGCCGCCGGCCAACCGCAAGCTGCCGCAGCCGGCCGAGTCCTTCCACCAATCCTGGTCCGCGCAATCCAACCAGCAGCCGGCCCAGCCTGCGCAGCCGGAGGTCCCGTTCTATCCGCCGCCGGTGATCGTCGCCCCGCGAAGCGGCGGCGTGCCGCCGAACTTCCGTTGAATGCGGAAGACATTTCGAGACTGAACCAAGAACCGCGACGAAGAAACTGATCCAACGATTAAGAGACCTACAGGAGAGCGTAATGCGTCAGACCATTTCAGGACTGGTAGCGGCAATTGCATTGACGATCGCGGGGGCCGCGCCCGCGATGGCTTGCGGCTATGGCGGATGCTATGCGCCGAGCTATTCCCATACGTATACGGGCTGCGGCACCTGCGGCTGGAACTATGAGCGGCTGACCGATCCGGAGACGCAGTACCACTCTGCCGAACCGACGCCGCAATATTACTACGCCGATCCGGGGCCGACCTATACAGGTCCGGGCGCGTCCGCGCCCCGGCCCCATTATGGCGACAGCCAGCGCGTTGCAACCTATCGCTGGCGCCACCACTACAGCTTCCATCCCCGCCACGGCTATCGCTATGGCCACGCGCCGCATCACGCCACGCAATACGGCTACCACTACGGCCGCCCGGCGCTGCGCCGCTATTACTGAAAACACAGGACGCAAAATTAGAACGCCCGCTTGCTTTCGCGAGCGGGCGTCGTCTATTTCGATCGGTTGAATCGAACTAGCCCATCAGCCCGAGCCGGGTCGCGCCGATATAGAGCGCGAGCACGGCGGCGTTGGAGACGTTGAGGCTCTTGATCTCGCCGGGCATGTCGAGCCGCGCCACATGGCTGCAGGTCTCGCGCGTCAATTGCCGCAGGCCCTTGCCTTCGGCGCCGAGCACCAGCGCCAGCGGCTGCCGCAGGGCGATGGCAGCGAGATTGTCGCCGCCCTCGCTGTCGAGGCCAACGGTCATGAAGCCGCGCTCGTTCAGGGTGGTCAGCGCGCGCGCCAGGTTCTGCACCGTCACCAGCGGCACCAGTTCGAGCGCGCCCGAGGCCGACTTTGCCAGCACCCCGGTCGCCTCCGGGCTGTGACGGTTGGTGGTGACGATGGCCTTGACCGCGAAGGCCGCCGCCGAGCGCATGATGGCGCCGACATTATGCGGATCGGTGATCTGGTCGAGCACCAGGATCATGCCTTCCGCGGCCAGCGTCTCGATATCGGGCGAGGGCAGGGGATCGGCCTCCGCGAGCAGGCCCTGATGCACCGCGTCCGGCCCTAGAAGCTGGTCGATCTGGCTCGGCCGGACGATCTCCGGCGCGATCGGGGCCTTGATGTTGTCCTCGGCCAGCCGCCGGGCGGCGTTCTCGGTCAGCAGCAGCTTGCGGATATGGCGCCCGGGGTTCTGCAACGCCAGGGTCACGGTATGCCAGCCATAGAGAATGACCGGGCCGTCGTCCGCCCCGGAATCCCGGTCGCGCCAGGCCGGCCGGCGTCCGGCGGCGTGGCCTCCGGCCGGGCGTCCCTTGTCGAAGGGCTTGCCGCCGGGGCGCCGGAACGGGGGTTTTCGATCGCGCGGGTTTCGGTCGCTCATGGCAGGCTACTCATGGGAGGCTTGTGTCATGGGTTCCGGATATTGGCAATTTGGCCCCGGTTGGCCCCAATTTCGCGGGCTGCCTTGGTTGACTTTGCCATGGTGCTTCGCCCATAAACGCGCCGGACCGCGCACCCCTTAAAGCAGGGTTTTCGCGGTCTTTACCTCTCCATGGCCGATCCGCCGGCGCCGCAGGGCGAAGCGGATCGCGATGCCGTCGAGCGGGGGAGTGTCCCGAGTGGCAAAGGGAGCTGACTGTAAATCAGCCGCCTCATGGCTTCGAAGGTTCGAGTCCTTCCTCCCCCACCAGCCTTTACCACCCTTGGGCCCGCGACGCGGGCAGGGTTCACCATACCGAAAGAGCCAAGCGTCCGGCGGCGGTAAACGATCGCGCCATCAATTGACGTGCCGCAACAGTCTGGTGCACCGTTGCTCGCCCAAGTCTGGCCCGGGCCAAGTCGGCCGGTGCCCAAGTCGGGTGTCAGAGTAAGAGCATCCCGAAAATGAGCCAGCAGCACATCATCCTTGGACGGGACCGGACGGATGCCGAAGTGCAGCGCGATCAATGGCTGGCCGAGCATCCCGAGTTGAAGATCGTGCGGGTGCATTCGCCGACGCCGGAGCCGCCGACCTGGTTGACCCGTCTTGGCGGACACAACGTGCCCAGGGTCTCGATCAAGGTGGAGTACGAATAGGTCGCGCCGTGCGCCGGATGCAAATCCGCCGCTGACGAGAATCTAGCGCCGGGACCGCGACAGTCTGCGCAGCAGGATCGTCGTCGCGCTCACAATCAATAAGGCGATCAGCGCGTCGGCGCGGATGTCTTCGCGCGACAGGCCGCCATAGACATGAAGAACATGACGAAGCAACGCCGCAATCAGGATTGCGGCGAGCACTATTCCGATGAGATATCTGAACTTGAACTCTAACTCTCTCGGATCGAACACGTTGTTACCTCTGAAACCAAGCTATCCTTTTAACGGTCAGCCCGCAAACCACGTCTTCAAAATTACAACCAGCGGATGTCAATTCTCAATCCCGCATTTTGATGAGAGTATTTTCGCGTCCTTTTGGCGCACATCGTGAGGCGGCCGGCACACACTTTCCTCCATAAGTATGTCATCCTTCGCGAAACAGCCGCATTGTTCACAGACTTGCCGCAAATGCGTGTTGGAATTTTCGCGGGACAACCAGTTGAGTATCAATCCATGCGTTTGTTGGCTCTCTCGATCGCCGTCGCTCAGCGCGCCGGGCTGCTGTGCTGCGTACTGTTCGCGGTGATGAGCGCCCAAGCGCTCGCGCAGACATCTGCAACCGACAATCCGAGCCCGAAGGTGGAGCAGCCTTCGGCGCCCGTGGAAGAAAAGCCTGCGGCCGCGACCGAACAGAAGCCGGCCGCCGTGGACGACAAGCCTGCCATCGCCGAACAGAAACCCGCGCCTGCCGAAGAAAAGCCGGCCGTTGCGGAGGACAAGCCCGCCATCGTCGAGCAGAAGGCTGTGCCTGCCGAAGAAAAACCCGCAATGGCGCAGGACAAGTCTGCAGTTGTAGACAAGCCGGCAGCCGTAGAAGAGAAGCCGGCTGTTGCGGACGACAAGCCGGCCGTCGTCGAGCAGAAGCCGGCGCCTGCCGAAGAGAAACCAGCCGTCGCGCAGGACAAGCCCGCGGCCGTGGAAGAGAAGCCTGCCGTTCCCGACGCAAAGCCCGCGGTGGTCGAGCAGAAGCCGGCGCCCGCCGAGGAAAAACCGGTCGTTGCGCAAGAAAAGTCTCAAGAAAAGCCGCAAGACAAATCGCAAGAGAAACCGGTGCAAGACAAACCGGTGGCAGAGACGGCGAAGCCCGAAACCGCGCAGGAAAAGGCTGACTCCAAGCAGAAGCCCGACGCGGAGCAGAAATCCGCCGCCAAATCATCCGAAGGCGCCGAGCACGGCAAACGGGCGGAGCGGAGCAAATCGGAGCCATCGACCAGGGCCGCGCGGTTGCTCAAGCGGGTCGCCCACAAGCCGAATGAGCGGTCCATGGTCATGCTCTGCAGCCGCTTCCGCACCTACAATGCGTCATCCGGCAGCTATCGCGGCTACGACGGCCGGATGCATTCCTGCCGATAGGCGAAGGCGGGCGTCGTTCACCTTTCGCGGCGACGTGTGTCGCCGTGATCGGTGGAGGGCGGATTGAAGCCGGCCTTGTCGCGCAGCAGGATACCGTGCGAGCTTTTGCCGTAGGAGCCGGATCGGCTCGCCGGCTCGCACCGGGGCATCGCTTCAGACATGACGCTCGCCAATCCCGACCTGTTCGAAATGCGCCGGCTGGAGTCGCTGAGCAACACGATCTTCGGCGTGGCGATGACCTTGCTCGCTTACGACCTGCCGAAGGCCGGCCAGTTCACGAGCCCGCCGGACTGGGCCGACCTCTACCATGTCTATGCGGGGCGGTTGTCGGGCCTTGCCCTGAGCTTCATCATCGCAGGCGTGTTCTGGTTCAGCCATCAGCGGCGGCTGGCGCGGCAGCCGCTGGGCAGCCGCGGCGAGGTGATGCTCAACCTGCTCTTTCTGCTGTCGATCATCCTGTTGCCGGTGACCAATGGCCTCAATGGCAGCTACCGCATGAGCAGCGTGGTCAGCGTGCTCTACGGCCTGCACCTCACGGTGACCGCCGCGCTGAACGCCTGGCTATGGTGGCTGGCGACGCGCCGCCTCCGTTCTGAACTCGCCAGCGCGGTTTTTCCCGTCCCTGTCTTGCTACTGGGCACGATCGTCGCCTCGTTTACCCCGCAATACGCGCAATATTTCTGGCTGCTTGCGTTCGGCGGACTTCTGATGCGGCGGCTCGCCGGTCCGGGTCTCGAATAGAAAGCTGCGGCTCACCCCGGCCGGCCCTTGTCCGTGGTCGGAATCGCGGTGCCCGGCAGATAAAGCGCGATGGGGCGGATTTCATAGACCGCGCTCCGATTGACACGGCGGAGCTCGCGCGCCGCCGCGATCGCCGCGTCGTCGTCGACGCAATCGAGCACATAGAAGCCGAGCAGCTGCTCTTTGGTCTCGGCAAACGGGCCGTCGAGCACGACGCCCGCGCCCGGGCCGCGCAAGGTGTGGGCCTTGCGGGTCGCGTCCAGCCGCGCCGCGGGCCCGAGCTGATTGTTCCGGGTGAGGCGGTCATGGACCAGGTGCAGATCCGACATCAGCGCCGCGTCCTCGGCGGGCGTCCAGGACATGACATCGGCTTCGACGTGATAGGCGAGGATGGCATAGAGCATCGGTACCTCTCTTGGGCGTTGCAGGATGGGCCATAATCTGAAGAACGTTTGGCACCGGCGAAATCCGACAAATTCCCAATTCTATAAATTCCCGATCCTGCAAATTCCCGACACGGCAATCCCTCGCTTGGTGTTGAGCGGCGGGTTGTATCGATCCCAACAAAAAACGCGGCGGGAGAGGCTCCCGCCGCGCTGCAGATCTTGAACTCGCTGGTCCAGGCGCTGAGAGCGCCCCGTGCCAAGCCAAATCACGCTTAGCGGGCGATCCCAGCGAGGTGACAGCGCTTGAGATAAGACACTGGATCACCTCCTTTCATTGTGGATGGAAATCCGAATATAGGCGGCGAATCGGCCGATGTTAAGGCTCCATTCCGGCCCAATACCGGCTCGGGAGGGCCGTTTTGCGCCGAAAACCGCCGCCCGGCGGGCGGGTTGAGACGGCCCGCGCGGCGTGTTAGGGGATCACCCGACGCGGGTGTAGCTCAATGGTAGAGCAGCAGCCTTCCAAGCTGAATACGAGGGTTCGATTCCCTTCACCCGCTCCACGATTTTCTACGCCACGATACGATCTAGTGCGATTTGGCACGCCTTTATGCGCGCGTCTCCTCGCCGCCGATCCGGCGCGCCGATTGAGATCAACCTCTCCTAGAAACTTATCCCGCTGTCTGCTTCGCCTTCCACGGCGGGGATAAGGTTCGCGGCGAGAAAGTCCACGAAAGCTCTGAGCTTGGGAGCGAGATGCCGGCTCGACGGCCACAGCACCCGAAGCGGTCCGGAGCGGTCGGTGTAGTCGTCGAGCACGGTGACGAGCAGGCCTTCACGAAGTTGCCGGCCGATAGCGAAGTCCGGCAAATAGGCGATGCCCAGGCCTTGCTCGGCCATATAGATCAGCGGCTCAAGCGTGCTTGCGACCGCCGTTTTCGGCAGTTCAATCTCGACGCCGGCCTGCTCAGGCGGCAAGGGCCATTGCTCGAACCTTCTGCTGGTCGGAAACCTGTGGTGCAGACAGGCATGAGCCTTGAGGTCATCAGGGGTTTTGGGAACACCTTTGGCCGCGAGATAAGCCGGGGCCGCCACCAGGCGCCGGCGATAGGTGCCCAAGGCCCGCGACATCAAGCGCGTGTCGCCGGCGTCGGCGAAGCGCACCACGGCGTCAAAACCCTCCTCGATCACATCGATGATCCGATCGCTGAAATCGAGATCCAGCATGATCTCGGGATAGGTCCGCATGAACGCCGCGAGCGTCGGTATCATCAGCATCCCGACCAATGGCAGACCGACACGCAGCGTGCCGCGCGGGGCCTCGTGTGTCTGCGACAGCTCAAGCTCGGCTGCTTCGATTTCAGAAAAGATGCGCCGGCAGCGATCGAGGAACAGGGCGCCTTCCGCGGTGAGTGTGATGCTGCGCGTGCTGCGATGGAAGAGGCGCACGCCGAGCCGTTCCTCCATCCGAGCCACTGACTTGCCGATCGCCGATGACGACACGCCAAGCTGCCGTCCCGCAACCGTGAAGCTTCGGGTTTCGGCGGCCCGAACGAACGCATTGAGCGACCCCAGACTGTCCATCCGCGAACCTCCATATCGGACACCTATGTCCGATATGTTTGGAATTATGGCCTGTTTTTCAATTGGTCGAGAACGCTCATCTTGGGGCCAACGCCGCAACCGACCCCTCTCACAACACCCGGTCGGAGACGGCGGCCACAGAAACCTTTTCTTATCAAGGAGATAATCATGCCATCATCAGTCGTTCTCATCACTGGGGCCCTCACGGGCATCGGCCGCGCTGCGGCGGTCTCGTTCGCGAAAGCGGGCAATCGCGTTGTTGTTTCTGGGCGCAAGCCGGATGCCGGTGAGGCACTGGTTCGCGAGCTCCGTTCGCTCGGTGCCGAAGCCGAATTCGTCCAGGCCGATGTGCGCAAGGAAGACGATGTCCGTCGTCTCGTCGACCGCACCGTCGAGCGCTTCGGGCGTCTCGATATCGCGGTCAATAATGCCGGCACCGAAGGTAAACCCGGCCCGATCACGGAGCAGACCGCCGAAAGCTATTCCGCGACGTTCGACACCAATGTTCTCGGCGTACTCCTGAGCATGAAGCACGAAGCGCGCGTCATGCAGGGACAGCGCAGCGGGACCATCATCAACATCTCCTCGACCTATGGGCACGAGGGCGCGGCGGGGGCCCCGATCTATGTCGGCAGCAAGCACGCGGTCGAAGGCATTACCAAGTCGGTGGCGCTCGAGCTCGCGAAGTCGGGGATACGTGTCAATGCGGTGGCGCCTGGCCCGACCGACACCGGCATGTTGACCCGCTTCACGGGCACGCCGGAGAACAAGGCGGCGCTGACGGCGACCGTTCCGATGGCGCGTCTCGGCCTCTCGGAAGAAATCGCCAACGCGGTCGTCTTCATCGCGTCGGAGGGAGCCTCCTACATCACCGGCCATGTCCTCCACGTCGATGGTGGCAAGAGCCACTGACTCTGAGGGCTTTCTCGTTCGCGCTTCATCGATCGGGCTTGTTCACGGTAGTCGATTGTTGCGACCAAACCCGATTGGCACGCAACGCATTTCAAATAGTGGGAGGAGCCCGATGGGCAACGTAGTGACGAAGCACAGCATTTCTTCCGAACTGGCACAGAAGATGATCGATCAAGCGGTGGCAAAAGCCAGACAAATGGGGGTCGCCGAGAACATCGCGATTCTCGATGACGGCGGCAATCTCAAGGCCTTTAGCCGGATGGATGGGGCCCCGATCCTTTCCATCGAGATTGCGCAGAACAAGGCGTACACAGCTCTGTTCGGCGTCTC
>Ga0137412_10000649_pt1 | contig 25264 bp, 23 predicted proteins | sample CZODoug2_1_16fun_FD_122160 | JGI IMG/M metagenome (GOLD analysis project Ga0137412, IMG submission 122160) | Vadose zone soil fungal communities from Angelo Coast Range Reserve, California, USA - CZODoug2_1_16fungal (Hybrid Assembly) | ecosystem: Environmental > Terrestrial > Soil > Vadose zone... | reverse complement strand
GCGCGGACCGGCGCAGGCCCGGCTCGCGGCCGCGGCCGCAGTGGTCCGGTCACCCGGGCTCCGCTCCCCAGTCGCTCCGCACTCATGAGCGAGCTGCAGCCCGAGTACGACCCCGAGACGCTGCGCGAGGTCTTTCCCGACCCGGCCGCGGTGGCAGCACGGATCGTGGCGCTGCGCCGGGAGATCGGCGCCGCCCCGGACGACACCGCCGAGCTGATGGCCCGCGGCGAGCTGGTCGGCCTACTGCGCGCCGGCGGGCAACTCGAGGACGCGCTGGCCCAGGCGAAGGTCGCGGTCGATCGCGCCGAGCTGGCCGGATCGCCGGCCCAACAGCACACCGCGCGGCTCCGGCTGGCGCAGGTCTACCAGTGGCGCGGCGAATTCGTGGAGGCCGACCTGCTGTTCATCGAGCTCAAGGCGGCCAGCGGCAAGTTCGGTCCGGTGATCGACGCGTTCACCAAGGAGGGCGCCGGCCGCAACGACTACGACCAGGGCCGGTACGCCGACGCCGAGTCGTGTTTCATCCACGCGTTGGTGCTGCGCCAGACCTTCGAGCTGCCTGACGATCAGATCGCATCCGCGGAGTCGGCGCTGGCCGCGGCCCGGCGACACAAGAAGGAGGCGGAATGATCGCGAGTGTGCGGGGCTCGGTGGTCGCGCTCGGCCCCGATGCAGCGGTGGTGGAGGTCGGCGGGATCGGGCTGACTGTGTTGTGTGCGCCGGGCACATTGGCCCGGTTGCGGGTCGGCGAGCAGGCCCGGCTCTCGACCAGCCTGGTGGTACGCGAGGACTCGCTGACGTTGTACGGGTTCGCCGACGATGATGAGCGGTCGCTGTTCGAGTTGCTGCAGACCGCCAGCGGGGTGGGGCCGCGAGTGGCGCAGGCGGTCCTGGCCACTCATCCGCCGCGCACGGTCCGGCTGGCGATCGCCACCCAGGACATCGGCACGCTGACCGCGGTGCCCGGTATCGGCAAGAAGGGGGCCGAGCGGCTGGTGCTGGAGCTGCGTGATCGGATCGGCTCGGTCGGGGACTCTCCGTCGCCGGGGATCGTGATGGAGCCGGGTGCGGTCGCGCCCGTTGCGCCGTGGCGGGATCAGGTCGGGCACGCGCTGGTGGGCCTGGGCTGGTCGAGCAAGGAGGCGGATGTGGCCGTCGCCGAGATCGCACCTGAGGCTGAGGCGGGCGCCGACGTACCGAGCCTGCTGAAGTCCGCGCTGCGCCTGCTGGGCCGGGCATGACCGCAGGTGCGAGGTTCTGCCCCAATGTGACATTGCGGCAATCTAGTCGCCCCAATGTCACATTGGCGCAGAATGGCGCGGTCGAGGTCTGGGGCGCGGTATGAGTGAGCCGATCGAGGACGTCGTCTCGCCGCTGCCGGATGTCGACGATCGCGATGTCGAGGCGTCGCTGCGACCGCGCCGGCTCGAGGAGTTCGTCGGCCAGGCCAAGGTACGCGAGCAGGTCTCGCTGGTGCTGGAATCCGCCCGCCGCCGCGGCCGCCCGCCAGACCACGTGCTGCTCTCCGGACCGCCCGGCCTGGGCAAGACGAGCCTGGCGATGATCATCGCCGCCGAGCTCGGGGCAGCGATCCGGGTCACCAGTGGACCGGCGATCGAACGGGCCGGTGACCTGGCCGCGATGCTGTCCAATCTGGCCGCCGGCGACGTGCTCTTCATCGACGAGATTCATCGCATCGCCCGGCCCGCCGAAGAGCTGCTCTATGTCGCGATGGAGGACTTCCGGGTCGACGTCGTGGTCGGCAAAGGCCCTGGTGCTACGGCGATTCCGCTCGAGGTCGCCCCGTTCACCCTGGTCGGCGCGACCACCCGTGCGGGCCTCTTGACCGGGCCGCTGCGGGACCGGTTCGGGTTCACCGGGCACATGGATTTCTATGAGCCGCCCGAGCTCGTTGCGATGATGCGGCGCAGCGCCGGGCTGCTGCAGATCGAGCTGCACGAGGACGGCGCCGAGGAGATCGCCGGCCGGTCCCGGGGTACGCCGCGGATCGCCAACCGGTTGCTGCGCCGGGTCCGCGACTTCGCCGAGGTGCGCGCCGACGGGGTGGTCAACCGCGACATTGCCCGGGCCGCGCTGGCCGTCTACGACGTTGATGAGATCGGCCTGGATCGCATGGACAAGGCGGTTTTGGACGCTTTGGTACGCCGGTTCGGCGGTGGTCCGGTCGGGGTCAGCACGCTGGCGGTGGCCGTGGGGGAGGAGGCGCAGACCGTCGAGGAGGTCGCCGAGCCGTTCCTGGTCCGCGCCGGCCTGTTGGCCCGCACCCCGCGTGGTCGGGTCGCCACCCCCGCGGCGTGGGAGCATCTGAAGCTGACCCCGCCGCGGCCGGAGCCGGCGTCGCCGACCCTGTTCGAGAGCGACTGAGGAACCACCCGCCGGGCCCGCACGTTCGGCCAGAGAGCACCGCGTCGACACCCTGCTGTGCATATGGCCGCGCTCCCGAGTCGCTTCGCGGCTTCGGGTTCGCCCGGGTAGCCTGTGCCCGGTCCGCGCAGACTACGCTGTGGCGCACCGTTGACCGCCGTGCTTGCGCGGCGCCCCCAAGGAGGATGTACCGCTCGTGGCAAGCCTGCTGCCTTTGCTGATTGTCGTGGCCCTGTTCGCCGTGATGGTGATCGTGCCCGGCCGCCGCCGCGCTCGCGACCAGCAGCACATGCGGACCACCCTCGCGCCGGGCGCCGACGTGGTCACCACCGCCGGGATGCACGGCCGGGTCGACTCGATCAACAGCGCCGAGGGCACCGTCGATCTCGAGGTCAGCGACGGGGTGATCGTCCGATTCGCCAGCCAGGCAATCGCCCGGGTGATCGCCGAGCCGCCGGCGGACGGGTCCGATGCGGAGGACACCGAAACCGACGTCGAGCCGGAGTCGGCGACCGACGAGACCACAACCGAGGACGAGCCGCATACCGATAAGGCAGATGGCGACGCGGCCTCGGACAACAGCGCGCGCGGCAAGGACAGTGCGACCTAACCGGTCACGGCCGGCCGCGATGTGCGACATACTGACCGAATAATCACGCGACAATTCCAGCCGCGCTCGACCATGCGGTCGGATCGATTGATACGGGAGACGAGCAAGCAGTGGCAGCACCGTCATCGCAGCTGCGCGCCGGAGGTTACTTCGCGACGCTCGCCGGGCTGCTCGTCATTCTCTACGTTCTGGTGTTTTTCACCGGCAAATCACCCAAGCCGGAGCTCGGCCTGGACCTGCAGGGCGGCACCACGGTCACGCTGACCGCCCACACGGAGAACAACAAGGCACCGAACAAGGCCGACCTCAACACCGCCCAGAGCATCATCGAAAACCGAGTCAACGGCCTCGGTGTGGCCAACTCGAATGTCGTCACCCAGGGCAATGACCAGATCGTGATCTCGGTCCCGGGCAGCAACGGGGACCAGGCCAAGGCGTTGGGCTCGACCGCGCAGCTCTTCTTCCGGGCCACGATTGCCGGCCCGCTGTCCGTCACCCAGCCCACCACCACGCCGACGCCGTCGGGCTCTGCCTCGCCGTCCACCTCGCCCAGCAGTTCGCCCTCGGCCAGCCCGAGTGCCAAGAACAGCCCGTCGAGCTCCAACTCGCCGAGCGGGCACGCGGCCGGACCGGGCGGTGCCGTCATGGGGCCCGCCGACGCCGACCGCTCGACCGCGCACGGCCAGCCCGCGGCCTACGTTGCGGCTCCGGCCAGCCCGAGCACATCGGCCAGTCCCAGCACCAGCGCGACCCCGAAGAGCAGCACCTCGCCGACGCCGTCGTCCAGCTCCAGCGCGACCCAGCTGCCCGCCGGCGCGCCGTCCTACCTCGCTGGCGACATGGACAAGTCGTGTGCGGCGCTGGCGAAAAAGGCCGCACAGCCGGCGGCCAAGGACAAGGCGGTCGTCGTCTGCGACACCAAGGGCCAGGCCAAGTACGTAATGGACAAGCCGCTCTTCCCGGGCACTGAGGTGAAGGGGGCCTCGGCGGTCTACAACTCGGATGCCACCAGCGGGCAGCCCGGCTGGTCGATCACGCTGTCCCTGAAGGGTAAGGGGCAGAAGATCTGGACCGACTACACCACGAAGAACAACATCAACACCACGCCGAACGCCCCGGCCAACCAGGTGGGTTTCGTGCTGGATGGGCAGGTGCTGAGCGACCCGCAGATCGAGGGTCCGATCCAGGGCGACACCTCGATCAGCGGCAGCTTCACCGCCGATGAGGCCAAGACGCTGGCCAACGACTTCAAGTACGGCGCGCTGCCGCTGAACTTCACCACCTCCAACGCGCAGACGGTTTCCGCCACCCTCGGTAGCACGCAGCTGAGGGCCGGCCTGCTCGCCGGCGGCATCGGGCTCGGCCTGGTCGTGCTCTATTCGCTGATCTACTACCGCGCGCTGGGCCTGGTCACGATCGCCAGCCTCGCCATCTCCGGTCTGCTCGTGTACGCCTGCGTGGTCCTGCTCGGCCGGCAGCTCGACTTCACCCTCACCCTCGCCGGGATCGCCGGCTTCATCGTCGCGGTCGGTATCACCGCGGACTCGTTTGTGGTGTTCTTCGAACGACTCAAGGAAGAGGTGCGCGGCGGCCGCACCATGCGATCGGGCGTAACGAGAGCCTGGGTACGGGCCAGGCGCACGATCCTGTCCGCCGACGCGGTGTCATTCCTCGCCGCCGCGATCCTGTACTACCTGGCCGCCGGCGACGTGCGCGGATTCGCCTTTACGTTGGGCCTTTCCACGATCCTCGACCTGGTGGTGGTGTTCCTCTTCACCCACCCGATCGTCGCGGTGGCATCGCGCAGCAAGGCATTCTCCTCGCCGCGAATGTCCGGGCTGGGGGCGTTGCGACCGGCTGCCGGCGCCGCAACCGTCACCGGCGGCCCACCGGCGAAGTCGGCCGCGGAACGAGCCGCCGAACGCCGCGACCGAGTGACGAAGGAGTCCTGACGTGTCCTCCTTCGTACACAAGCTCTATCGCGGTGAAACCACGATCGGCTTCGTGGCACGCCGCAAGTGGTGGTACATCGGGTCCGGGGTTGCGTTGGTCGTCTGCGCGCTGTCTATCGTGCTGCAGGGCTTCAACCTCGGCGTCGATTTCAAGGGCGGCAACTCCTTCCTGTTTCCCACCGGCAGCGCGACGGTCAACAATGTGCGCGACGCGGCGGACCGTTCCGGCGTCAGCACCGAGTCGGTGCAGCAGGTCGGTCGCGGATCGACCGCCAACTTCGTGATCAAGACCGGGCAGCTGTCAACCGGAGAGGTCAACAAGCTCAAGTCCACATTGGTCAGCTCGCTGGATAACAAGATCTCGGTTAAGTCGCATCCGCTGACCGCTAAGGACATCAGCCAGGATCAGGTCAGCGCGTCGTGGGGCTCGCAGATCACCCGCAAGGCAGTGACCGCGCTCATTGTCTTTATTATCGCGGTCACCATTTTCATTTCATTCTTTTTCGAATGGCGGTTGTCGGTCGGGGCGATTTCCGGCCTCCTGCACGACCTTTTGCTTACAGCTGGCGTGTATTCGCTCGTAGGTTGGGAGGTCACGCCGGACACCGTCGTCGGTCTGTTGACCATCCTGGGTTATTCGCTGTACGACAATATCGTCGTTTATGACAAGGTCCGGGAAAACACCCGGGGCATTATCGGCGCCGGTAAACAGACCTATTCCGAGGCCGCCAATGTCGCGGTCAACCAGACGCTGGCCCGGTCGATCAACACCTCTCTGATTGCGCTGTTGCCGGTGGCCGGACTGCTGTTCGTCGGCGCCGGGCTGCTGGGCGTCGGCGACCTCAAGGACCTGGCGCTCGTGCTCTTCGTCGGGCTGGCCACCGGTGCGTACTCCTCGCTGTTCCTGGCCACGCCGATCGCCTGCACGCTGCAGGAGACCCGGCCGGAGTACAAGGAGCTGGCGCGGAAGGTCGCCAACCGCCGGGCGGCGGCCCGCACCCGGGCCGCGTCAGCCGCGGCCACCAGATCCCCCGCCGGAAGCGGTGAGCAGGAGCATGAGGGCGGTGGGGTAGCGGTCGCCGTGTTGGAGGACGAGCCGGTCGAAGAGCAGATCCCGAGCACGCCGCCGCGACCCGGTGCCCGCCCGGCCCGGCCGACGCAGGGCGCCCGACCGCGGACCCGATCCAAGGGCCGGCCGCAGTCGAAACGCAAGCGCTGATTCGTGGCCGACCTCGAGGAGTTGGTCGCGGCGCACGTACGCGACATCCCGGACTTTCCCCAGCCGGGCATTCTGTTCAAGGACATCACGCCGCTGCTCGATGACGGCCCGGCATTCCGCGCGGTGATCGACGGGATCCGCGACGCCAACGGTGACTTCGATGTCGTGGCCGGGGTCGAGGCGCGCGGCTTCCTGATCGCCGCACCCTTGGCGTACGCCGCCGGTGTCGGTGTGGTGCCGATCCGCAAGGCCGGCAAGCTGCCGAGCAAGGTGGTCTCGGCCTCGTACGCGCTGGAGTACGGCACCGCCACGATCGAGATGCACGCCGACGCGATCGCGCCCGGTCAGCGCGTGCTGCTGGTCGACGACGTGCTGGCCACCGGCGGGACGTTGCTCGCCGCGCTCGGCCTGCTGCGCGACATCGGCGCACAGGTCACCGGCGTGTCGGTGATCCTGGAGCTCGCCGGACTCGGTGGCCGGGCCCGCCTTGAGGGCTGGCCGCTGCACACCGTCATCGCGGTTTAGCGCGCGTCCACCAGATACCGCTGGACAAAGTGGACAACTCTCGTTCATAAGGTCAAGATCAATCATGGCCCGTATCAAGACCCACCCAATCTGTCCCGGTCGGCGTCATATACATAGAGGGTCGTAACCGACGTATTAAGCCGGCACGAGTCCGCCAACCGCATCGTCGAAGTGCGGCGCGATTCACCCGCCGACCAACCGCGTCAGCCACCCGACGTTCTTCTCTGAGCCGATCGAGGAGTCGCCATGATCATCGCAATTGTTGTCGCCATGCTTGTGCTGGTGTTGGGCGGCGCGGCGCTCTATGACCGCCGCACCAAGCATCGCCGTGCGCTGAACGGTGCCCGGGCCATGGATGACATCCGGCGCGACACCTACGCCTCTCATCCGCATCATCCCGACCCTGGAGGGCCGACCATGTGACCTGACCTGGGCGGTGATTCGCGCCATTTGGCCGATGCGGGGTCGCGGTGGAATTGGCACCGTGGTATCGGCCGTATGATGAAGTGATCACGTACACGCCAGGTGTGCTGAGGGGAGGGGCCCTGAGTTCCGACGTAGCCCCGCTCGCGCAGGCCTCGGCCCCGCCAAGCACCCCTCCGGATGCAGGCGAGCCGGGGACGACCGGGGAGACACCAGCCCCGCCGGAGTTGCTACCGGCCGCGCCCACGGTGCCACTGGGCACCCATCGCCGCCGCCGGGTCCGGGCGAAGCTGACTAGGCGGATCACCGCCGGGCAGAGCCCATCCGGGGTCAAGGCGGTGCTCGAGCCGCTGGTGGCCACCCACCGCGCCGCGCACCCGAAGGCCGACCTCAAGATCCTGCAGCGCGCGTACGACATCGCCGAGCAACACCACCGCGGTCAGCTGCGTAAGAGCGGCGACCCGTTCATCACCCACCCATTGGCGGTCGCGACCATCCTGGCCGAGCTGGGGATGGACACCACGACGCTGATTGCCGCATTGCTGCACGACACGGTCGAGGACACCGCGTACTCCCTGCAGGAGGTGCATGACGCCTTCGGTGGTGAGGTCGCGCACCTCGTCGACGGTGTCACGAAGCTGTCGAAGGTGCAGTACGGGGACGCCGCGCAGGCCGAGACGATTCGCAAGATGGTCGTCGCGATGGCCCGTGATCCCCGGGTGCTGGTGATCAAGCTCGCCGACCGGTTGCACAACATGCGCACGTTGCGGTTTGTCTCGCCGCGCAGCCAGGAGCGCACCGCCCGGGCGACGTTGGACATTCTGGCCCCGCTGGCCCACCGGCTCGGGATGAATACGGTCAAGTGGGAGCTGGAGGATCTGGCGTTCGCCACGCTCTACCCGAAGCGGTATGACGAGATCGTCCGGCTGGTGGCCGAGCGGGCGCCCTCCCGCGACACCCATCTGACCGCGGTCACCGAGCGCATGACCGCCGATCTGCGCGCGGCCAAGATCAAGGCCAATGTGTACGGCCGCCCGAAGCATTACTACTCGATCTACCAGAAGATGATCGTGCGCGGCCGCGAGTTCGCCGACATCTACGACCTGGTCGGCATCCGGGTCCTGGTCGACTCCGTCCCGGACTGCTACGGCACGCTCGGCGTCATTCATGCGACGTGGCAGCCGGTGCCCGGCCGGTTCAAGGACTACATCGCGATGCCGAAGTTCAACATGTACCAGTCGCTGCATACGACCGTCATCGGTCCCGAAGGCAAGCCGGTCGAGTTCCAGATCCGCAGCCACGCGATGCACCGCACCGCCGAGTACGGCATCGCCGCGCACTACAAATACAAGGAATCCAAGGGCCTGGAGGTCGCGGCCACCGGCAGCGACGACATGGTCTGGCTGCGCCAGCTGCTCGATTGGCAGCGCGAGACCAAGGAGCCCGGCGAGTTCCTCGAGTCGCTGCGGTTCGACCTGGCCAGCAGCGAGGTGTACGTATTCACCCCCAAGGGCGATGTCATCTCGCTGCCCGCCGGCTCCACACCGGTCGACTTCGCCTACGCGGTGCACTCCGAGGTCGGGCACCGATGTATCGGCGCCCGGGTCAACGGCCGGCTGGTCGCACTGGAAAGCAAGCTGGACAACGGCGATGTCGTCGAGGTGTTCACCTCGAAGTCCGACTCGGCCGGGCCGTCGCGCGACTGGCAGACGTTCGTGGCCAGCCCGCGGGCCAAGAGCAAGATCCGCCAGTGGTATGCCAAGGAGCGCCGCGAGGACGCGATCGAGAACGGCAAGGACGCGATCAGCAAGGCGATGCGCAAGCAGGGCCTGCCCCTACAGCGGCTCTTCGGTGGCGAGGCGCTGACCACGCTGGCCCGGGAGCTGCGCTATCCGGACGTCTCGGCGCTCTACACCGCGGTCGGCGAGAGCCACATCTCGGCGCAGTCGGTGATCCAGAAGCTGGTCGCCTCGCTCGGCGGGCCGGAGGGCGCCACCGAGGACCTGGCCGAGACCGCCAACCCGACCCACGCCCGCCGCCGGCTGCCTGGCGACCCCGGCATCGTGCTCAAGGGCACCGACTCCGGCGACGTGTGGATCAAGCTGGCCAAGTGCTGCACCCCGGTGCCCGGCGATGAGATCCTCGGCTTCGTAACCCGGGGCGGCGGGGTGTCGGTGCACCGCCGGACGTGCACGAATGCCGCGACGCTACTGGCCCAGCCGGAGCGACTCGTCGAGGTGGAATGGGCGCCCTCGTCGGGTTCGCTGTTCCTGGTCGCCGTGCAGGTCGAGGCGCTCGACCGCCACCATCTGCTCTCGGATGTGACCCGGGTGCTGTCGGATGAGAAGGTCAACATCCTCTCCGCGTCGGTGACCACGACCCGCGATCGCGTTGCGGTCAGCCGCTTCACGTTCGAGCTGGGCGATCCCAAACATCTCGGGCACCTGCTGCGTACCGTTCGCGGCGTCGAGGGCGTCTATGACGTCTACCGGGTAACCTCCGGCGTTTAGGGCTCGTGATCATGCAGGCATGGTCCGCGACACGCCGTCCGAAACAGCCGAAGCCGCATGATCACTAATCCAGGGCGCGCACGTTAGATTTCAAGATCGTGAGTCGTTGAGCGTCGGTTTTCGGTAGCAAATCCACTCATGATCTTGATCGATGTGCCCGAGCCGCGGCCATTTTCGATGGACCGCCCGGGCCTGGATGGGCGCGGCGATTATGCACGGTTGCCTGATTGACGCGCGATTTCATGATCGTGATGGGGAAACCATTGGAATCCAGGGGGTTTGCCCATCACGATCACGAGAACAAACTCGGGACAGCATCGAGCGGCAACGGCAACATCGACGAGGACGGGGCGAGCCTACTTTCGATGGATCAACTCGTCACGCGAATCGGCGTTCGGTGCGGCTCACTCGGTTGCCCGAAGGAGCACCTTGCCCGGGATGCCGCGGCTGGCGAGGGCACGGTGCGCGTCGGCCGCGTGGCTCAGGGGGAATTCGGCAGCCACCCGTGGGGTGAGCTGCGCCGCTGTGATGGCCTGTAACACCTGCTGCATAGCGGCATCGCGCGCGGAGTGCGCGCCGAGGAAATCCCCGCCGACATCCGCCCAGCGGATAGCGAGCGAACCGAGCCTGCGTGGATGGCGTTGCAGCCCGGACAGCACGGCGGGGTCGACCGGTGCGACGGGTCCGCTGGACTGTCCATAGAGGACGAGTGTGCCGTGCGTGGCAAGCACGTCAAGGCTGAGATCGAACGTATCCTGCCCATTCCCATCGAAGACAACATCGGCCCGGCGGCCGCCGGTGGCGTCCATAAATGCCGCGAATACGTCGGGTTGCTCGGCGATGGCGAGGACGTGGTGGGCGCCCAGAGCGCTTGCGGCGTCGGCCTTTGCACGATTGGAGGCCACCGCGACGACCTCCGCGCCGGCCGCCCGCGCCAGCTGAACGACCGCGCCGCCGGTGCCGCCCGCTGCCGCCTGCACGACGATGAGCTGACCGGCCCGCAGCCGGATCGCGTCGTGAACCAAGACGTATGCCGTAGTGCCATTGATGGCCAACGCGGCGGCAGCGCGTTCCAGCTCGGTGTGCGGGAGCGGAACGACATATCGCGTCGGTACGGCGGTGAACTCCGCATAGACACCGCAGAGGTGTCCAAAGTGGACGATCGGGGTGTCGATCATCTTGTCCGATACCCCCGGGCCCACCGAAACCACCTCGCCGGCGGCCTCCGTACCGGGTACCAGCGGCAGGTCGATCGGGTACGGGCTGCCAGCAGCGTGCTGCAGGTCGACCCAGTTCACCCCGATCCATCGGTTGCGGACCAGAACCTCGCCGGGACCGGGTTGCGGAATGGGGCGCTGCACCTGGCACAGCGCCTCGGGGCCGCCGTGGGCCCGAACCTCGACAGCGATCATCAGTTACCGCCTCGGTAGGGGCCGGTGCTGGCCCGGACAACCGGATGCACCGGCAATACGTGGTGCGTCGGCTTCCGGCTGGAATCGAATGCGGCCTCGAGCTGCTCGATGAGCAGCCGTGCCGCGAGTGCGCCCTTGTCGCGGTAGGGCTGTTGGATCGTCGACAGCGGCGGATCACCCAGCGCGGCCTGCGGCGCATCATCAAAACCGATGACGGACACATCGCCGGGTACCGTGAGCCCGGCCCGTTGCACTTGGTCGATCACCCCAGCGGCTATTTCGTCGCTCAGGCAGGCGATCGCGGTCGGCGGCACCGGCAGATCGCGTAGCAGGCGGACGACCTCCCGTCCCTGTTCGCGCCCGTTGACCGGACAGGAGATCACCACGGGTTGTGGCAGACCGGCGGCGTGGCAGGCCCGGCGCCAGCCGGTCAGGCGCTCCCGGGCGACGTAGTTGGTGCTCTTGGCGGAGGCCGCAACGATCGAGGTAGTGTCCGGGCTGGCGGCCACCGTGACGACGGCTACTGCTCGGTGTCCGAGCGCGACGAGGTGCTCGATGGCCAACTCGGCGCCCTTGCGATCCGCGACGTTCACCCTTGTGGCCGCCGCGTCCGGGGCCTGGTCGACCAGGACCCGCGGTATGCCGCGCCGGCGCGCGAGGTCCAGCGCGGGTGAATTGTCGTCGACCGAGTAGATGATCAGGCCGTCCATAACCGCCTGGGATAGCGGACTGTCCGCGTTGCTGCGGGGGGCGGACACAATGGTCAGCGCGTATCCATCGGTCTCGGCCGCGGCGGCCACACCGCCGAGAAAGAGCGCCGATACCGGATCGCTGAATGCGTAGCTGAGGCTGTCGGTGAACAGCACGCCCAGCGTGCGGGTACGACCGGTGCGCAGCGATGCGGCGGCCAGATTCGGCCCGCCGTAACCCGCCTGTGCGGCGGCGTTGAGGATCTTGTCCCGCAGCCGCGGGGACAGTTGGTCCGGGTGTGAGAACGCGTTCGACACCGTGGTGCGACTGACCCCGAGCTGTCCGGCAAGTGTGAGCAGCGTTGGTTTGGCCATCTGACCCCCTCTGGATCGATACAGTACGCGCAGCTTCTTGATCGATCCAGAAGGAATTTCTCATGGAGCCAATGTCACATTCGTACGCATAGAGCGTACGAATGTGACATTGGCTCTCAGCTAGGCGACCTTGGCCGACTTGATGGTCAGGCCGAGCACCGGCTTGCCGTCGCCGGCCTGGTTGGCGTTGTTCGAGCCGGCCTTGGCGACGCTGTTGACGACGCTCAGCCCGCTGGTCACCTTGCCGATCACCGAATAGTTCTTCTGCAGCCCGGTATTGCTGTCCTTGTAAATGATGAAGAACTGGCTACCGGTCGAATTCTTCTGGCCGGTATTCGCCATCGCGATCACCCCGGCGGTGTAGCTCGACTTCGAGTTGGCCTCCTGCTTGTACGAGTACGTCGGCCCGCCATTCTGGGTATTTGACGGGTCGCCGCACTGCAATACGTAAATACCTGAGGTGACGAGTCGAGGGCAGCTGGAGCCGTTGTATAGGCCCTTTTTCGCCAGATACGCAAAGCTCTGCACGGCGCATGGTGCCGCCGCCCGGTCGAGCGTGAATGTCATCGGGCCGTGGCTGGTCGTCAGCGAAACCTTGACCGTCCCCGTTTTCGGCGTCGACGCGGGATCCGTGGGCAGGCCGACATCCTTGCTGTCGGGGGATTTCAGCAGCGCGGAGGTTTCCGCGTATTTGCAGGCGCCCGTGGTCGCCTTTGGTTTGCGGGACGCCTTGGCGAATGTCTGGGTGGCGAACGGCGACGCGGGCGTGGTCGGGGCGGCCGACGGCGTGGCCGACGCGGAGGAGGATGCCGACGGGCTGGGCGAGGCCGCGGCCTTTTTGTGGCTGCCGCTGAACACATCGGTGGCGAACACGAGGACCAGGATCACCACGACCACCACGGCGAAGACGCCGCCGGCCGCCAGGTTGCGCTGCCGCCGCTTGCGTTGTGCCTCCCGCCGCCGAACCAGCTGCCGGGCAAGTTTCCGTTGGGCCGCCTGGCGGCGTTGCTTCTCGGTCGGCACAGGCGGGGTCTCCGTTCGGGCTGGGGTGGATCGGGTGTGAGTCTAGGCCGCCAAGGGCCCCGGATTGCTCATCTCAGCAAGGTTTCAGGATTCGGTATGGATACGCGGCGGCGCTCTGTGGACAGTTGCTCATTCCCCTCGCCGATCGTGAAGTTATCGCCCATCAATGTCCGAAATGTGGGCACTATCGTCAAGATCGGCGAGCTTGGCGGGCGCTGCGCGGGGTCGAGTCAGCGGTATGCCCTGGCCTGCAGCTCGAAGAGCTCGGCGTACAGCCCGTCCGCGGTGATCAGCTCGGCATGGCTGCCGAGTTCGGCGACTCCGCCGTCGCGCAGCACCACGATCAGATCCGCCGTCCGGACAGTGGAAAACCGGTGCGACACGAGGACAGTGATCGCGCCCGAGCGCTGCCGGACGGCACGGGCGGCCTGGGTCCAGCGGGCAAAGAGCCGGTGCTCGGACTCCGCGTCGATTGCGGCGGTCGGCTCGTCCAGCAGCAACAGCAGCGGGTCGGTCCGCATCATCGCGCGGCCGATCGCGAGCTTCTGCCACTGGCCGCCGGACAGGTCGATGCCGCCTGGCCAGCTCGGCCCGAGCTGGGTGGCCAGGCCGGCCCGCTCGAGCAGGTCGGCGGCGCCGGCCCGATCCAGCGCGGCAGTGACCGCGGCCGGATCGTCCAGGTCCGGCAGCGAGCCGGCCCCGACCGCCTGCTGGACGGTGAGCTCGAACCGCGCGTGGTCCTGGAATCCGGCCGAGACCCGCTGCCGCCAGGCCGCCGCGTTGACCTCGGCCAGGTCGGTCTGCTCCACGATGACGTGGCCGTCGGTGGGCCGGACCAGCCCGGCGAGCAGTTTGACCAGCGTGGTCTTGCCGGCACCGTTGTCGCCGACCACCGCGACCGTCGTACCGGCCGGAAGGTACAGCGTGATGTCGCGCAGGGTCGGCTCCGTCCGACCCGGATAGCAGAACGTGACCCGCTCCAGCCGGATGCCGTCGACCAGTCGATCCGGGGGGTCGCCGCCGGCGTCGATCGCGGCTTGCGACACGCTCTCGAGATAGAGGAACCGGCTGGCCGCGGTGAGCGTGCGCATCAGCCACTGTGCCATCTCGGCCGAGCCGGCGACGAGGCTGAGCACCTGCCCGGCAAGCACGGCGGTCAGCACCACGTCACCAACGCTGAGCCCGCCCTGCGCGGCACGGCGGGCGACCAGCACGATCGAGCCGAGATAACCGGCCAGGAACACCAGCCGGGCGGCCAGCCGCAACACCTGCGCGCGCACCTGCAGCCGTACGTGAATCTGCCGGATCGTCTCGTGCTCGGCGGCAAACCGCTGGCGGATCGTCTGTTGCAGCCGGAAGAGCCGGATCTCCTTTGCGGCGGCCTGATCCGCGGCCAGGTCATAGAGCATGCTGGCGCGCCGGCTCGGCTCGGCGGCCAGGTCATTGCCCAGGTTGAACAGCCCCGAGGTGCGGCGGGACAGCAACACGATCGGCAGCCCGAACACCGGCAGCAGCAACAACAGCGGGCTGATCGAGGCGAGCAGCACGATGCTGATCGCGATCCGGATCGCGGTATTGATGCTGGTGATCAGGGACGGTATGGCGTCGCCGAACTCCCACGCCTCGGCTCGCAGCAACTCCAGCTGTCGCAGGTGCGCCGGCGTTTCCTGGATCTCCAGGGTCGGGGTGCGGCCGACCAGCTCGAGCAGCCGGCGTTCGAGCAGAAACTGGGTGCGGTCGGCCAGCGCCATCCGGACCCGGGAGCTGGCGTAGTCCAGGCCGGCGAGCGCGCTGATCGATGCGGCGATCGCGATCCCCGCCAGCAGCGTCTCGGTGTGCCGGTGCTTGACCGCACCATCGACGAAAAGCCCCAGCCACAAGGCAAACAGCGATCCGGCCAGCGCCTGCACGGTCAGTAGCACGAGGATGAGGAGGGACCGCGCTCTATCCGCGGCCCAGGCGAAACCCAGCATGCGGCCGGCCGCGCGGAAGGACGGCCGGGGTTGGCGTGGCTCAGTCATCCCTGTGTCCTACGTAGTTGCGGGCCTGCAGGCGGAACAGCCGGCCGTACTGTCCATCGTTGCCGACGAGCTCGTCGTGGCTGCCGTCTTCCACAATCCGGCCGTGCTCCAGCACGACGATCCGGTCGGCCTTTCGTACGGTGGAAAACCGGTGGCTGATCACGATCGTGGTCAATCCTCGGGTGAGCTCGAGAAATCGGTCGTACAGATCGGCCTCGGCGCGCACGTCGAGATGTGCGGTCGGCTCGTCCATCACCAGCACCCGGGCGCCGGCCTGCACCGCGGCGAGCGCGCGGGCAAACGCGATGCGCTGCCACTGGCCGCCGGAAAGGTCGACGCCGCCAGTGAATCGGGGGGAGAGTGTGGTGCCCGGCCCGTGCGGCAATGCGTCGATTAAGTCGGTCGCGCCGGCTCGCTCGGCAATGGCGCGCAGTGTGGAGTCGTCGAATTCGGCTTCGACCGCACCGAAACCAATATTGTCCCGCAGCGGCATTTCGTACCGTACGAAATCCTGGAAAATCACCGCCAACTGTTTGCGCCAGCTGACGAGATCCAGCGTGTTCAGGTCGATTCCGTCGATCGCGATCGTGCCGCTTTGTGGCCGACCGAGTCCGGTCATGAGCTTGACCAGCGTTGTTTTGCCGGCGCCGTTCAGTCCGACCACCGCCAGCGACGTGCCGGCCGCTATTTCCAGGTCGAAATTCGACAGTACTTTCGCCGGGCTATTGGCATACCCGAAATCCACGCTGTGGAAGGAGATCGAGCGTTCCGGCAGCCCGCCGGCCGACCGACCGGCGACTGCGTCCGGCGTAATCGAACGCTCCAGGCTCAACACGTCCGGGATAGGTATGGCGCCGTTCTCGATCCAGACGTCGCCATCCTGGGAGGACAGGGCGGCCATCGCGAAGAGACCCTGGATGACGACGGTGAGTGCGGCAACGGAGAGGTCAGATCTGGCGAGCAGGATCAGAATGACCAAATGTGCGGCGAGCACGGTGGTGCTCAGTGCCGCCATTGTTCGGTGATCGGCCCGCCTGGTGCGCCACAGCTCGGCCATCACCGTGCGCCATTCGCGGCTGTATTGCTCGACGATCCAGTCGACCAATCCGAATATGCGCAGCTCCTTGGCCCAATGTGGAAGGAGCCCGATGTGCTGGAAATAAGCGGCCCGGCGCAACGGGTCTGTCCAAAATGGATTAGCTCGGTGGGCGCTGCTGCGCACGGCCCGCCCCGCGACCAGCCACATGACCGTGAGCACCGCCGCGGCGACCGGCCAGTAGTAGCCGACCAGCACGGCGGCGGCCAGGCCACGGGCTCGCGCCGTCCATTGTGAGCTCAGCCCGGATACCAGCTCACCCGGCCCGTACTGGGCCGCCCTGATCGCGCGGCCCAATCGCGCCGCCTGCTCGGGGTCGTCGAACAGCTCCAGGTCGTGCCGGCGCAGAGCGGTGGCCATGACCCGGCCCAGCAGATACCCATCGAATCGCCGGTAAAGGTCGGTGACGATGAGTCCCTGGGCGGAGCCGGCAATTTCCTGCCCGACGAGTACCGCGCCGATCACAATGAGTGCGACGATTACGCGGTGACCGGCGGGGGAGCCGAAACCGTCGTGCACGACAGTTGGCAGTTGGCCGACGAGCACGCCGACCAGGGCGGCAAATACCGCGGGCAGCGCGCCGTTGAGTGCAGACAGCAGCGCCAATGCGGCCGTGCGGCCGGGAAATGCCTTCGTCAGGACCACGAGCGCCGCAGTGCGTGCGGCGCGTCTCCGGGACGACGCGCGATCGGTCATCGGGCGCCACCTTCGCAGGACTCAATACATGGCAGCGACCTTAGCCCGGCCCTCGCAGCACGCGCACATCATTTACACCGAGTTCGCGATCATGCAGAAAGGGTCGGCGACACGCCGTAAATGGCAGCCATTTCTGCATGATCACCGGGAAGGGTTGGTGTCGGTGATTGTTTTGTCGGACCAGCGTTGGATGCTCGAGCGGACAACCAAAGGAGGTACGGGTGGGAAAGCAGAATCGGGCTCGCCGCGCGGCGAAGCAGCGGGCCCGCCAGCGCCCGAGCACCGGCGCCAACGGTGCCCAGTCGGGTCCGGACTGGTTTCGGGCCAACGAGCCGCCGCGGGTCGACTCGATCGAGCGGCTGCGGCTGCGGCTGCGGGACGCCGCGTTGGCCAGCGCTCGTGGCGACCGCTCGGCGGGGCCGAGGTGCGCCGCGGAGCTCGCGATCCTGCCGCGACCGGTCGACGTCGATCGTGGTGCCGAGCAATTGATGGACGCGGCAATCGCCGCTGCGTGGAAGATCGGCTGGCTGCCGGTCGACCTCAAGCAGTTGGCCAGCCGTCGCCAGCAGCCGCTCGCGGTGACCTATCTGGTCGACGCGGTGGCGGCGCAATGCCGACAATATGCGGCCGGTTCGCTGCATCCTCGCTGGCGCGCCCAGCTGGCTGATATGGGCGCCGAGGTGTGGTGGCGTCCGGATCAGCCGCACCTCTCGCAGTGGGCCGAGCGACACGGCTGCGGTCGCGGCACGGCCATCGAGACGATGATCGACGCGTTGGCCCTGCAGGCTGCGCTCGTGCCGTTGCCCGTGATCGTTCCGCCGCCCGGGTCCGCTGTCGTTGGGGCCGCATCGGTGGCCCACCTCGACGACAAGGTGCTGGCCCGGGTCCGCGGCCTGCTGGCCAAGGCCGAGTCCACCACCTTCCCGGAGGAGGCGGAGGCGCTGTCGGCCAAGGCGCAGGAGCTGATGAGTCGGCACGCGATCGAGCGGGCCGTGCTCGACGCCCGGGAGCCGGGCTCGTCTCCGCCGACCGCGCGCCGATTGTGGCTGGACCGTCCCTATGTGGCGGCCAAGGCGTCGTTGGCCGGTGCCGTCGCGCAGGCAAACCGCTGCCGGACGGTGCTGTATGAGGACCTGGGATTCGTCACGGTCGTCGGTGCGGACGTGGATCTGGACATCGTGGAGCTGCTCACCACGTCGCTGCTGCTGCAGGCAACCAGGGCAATGCTGGTCGCCGGCAGCCAGCTCACCCGATCGGGGCAGTCCCGCACCCGGTCCTACCGACAGTCGTTCCTGATCGCCTATGCCGGCAGGATCGCCGAACGACTTTCGGCCGCTACCGAGACCGCCAGCTCCGAAGTCGACGCCGGTACGCTGCTCCCGGTGCTGGCTGGCCGCGAGGCCGCGGTCGATGAGGTGTTCGGTCGGCTATTCGCCCGCACTACGGCCCGCTCGTTCTCGGTGGGCAACAGCGACGGTTGGTATGCCGGCCGGGCGGCCGCGGATCTGGCCGTACTGCAGGGCCAGCGGGCCGTAGGCTCCTGACCTCCGGCCGGTAACCTCAGGTGTTGGCCAAGAAGAACGAGACGGATCTGAGGTGAGAGCGCCGGTGCTGGTGCAGAGCGTCCTTGCCACCCAGCTGGATACCAACTGCTGGGTGGTTGCCCCCGGCGACGGCGGGCAAGCCGTCGCCATCGATCCGGGCGTCGGAGTGCTCGACCGGGTGCACGACACGCTGCGCGCGCATGGGCTGCACCTCGCGGCCGTACTGCTGACCCATGGGCATCTGGACCACACGTTCTCGGTCGAGGAAATCTGTCGCGAGCACGGCGTTCCGGCCCACATACACAGCGCGGATCGGGCCCAGCTGGCCGACCCGTGGAGCGATTTCGGCGCACCGCATGGCACGCCCATATTCGGCCGGTCGGACTTCGCCGAGCCGGCCGACGTGCGGACGTACGACACCACGCTCAGCGTCGCCGGGCTGGACTTCACGGTTACCGAGTCGCCGGGTCACACGCCCGGCTCGGTGTTGCTCGGCCTGCCCGGACTGCTCTTTTCCGGCGACACGTTATTCGCCGGCTCGATCGGTCGGATGGACCTGCCCGGCGGCAGCGAGGCGCAGATGGCCGCCACGCTGACGAACGTGATCTGGCCGCTTCCCGACGAGCTCGTGGTGCATCCGGGGCACGGCCGCTCGACCACGATCGGGGCCGAGCGGGCCGCTAATCCGTACCTGCGCGAGTTGGTGGGCGTGCGATGACCCGCCCCCGACCGATGAGTGGCTTCCCGGAATGGCTGCCGCAGCAGCGCATGATCGAGCAGCAGGTGATCGATTCGCTGCGGTCCACGTTCGAGCTGCACGGGTTCGTGCCGATCGAGACCCGCGCGGTCGAACCGCTGGATCAGCTGCTGCGCAAGGGCGAGACCAGCAAAGAGGTCTATACGCTGCGCCGGTTGCAGGGTGGTGAGGACGACGAGGCCGGGCCGGGCCTCGGCCTGCATTTCGATCTGACCGTGCCCTTCGCTCGATACGTGCTGGAAAACGCCGGCAAGCTGCAGTTTCCGCTGCGCCGCTACCAGATTCAGAAGGCGTGGCGCGGGGAACGGCCGCAGGAGGGGCGTTACCGGGAGTTCTGCCAGGCCGATATCGACGTGGTCGGGCAGGACACGCTGCCCTTCCACCACGAGGCCGAGTTGCCGCTGGTGATCGGTGAGGCGTTGTCCGCGCTGCCAATACCAGCGGTCACGGTGCACGCCAACAATCGCAAGCTGGCCGAAGGTTTCTATCTGGGCTTGGGAGTCGCGGATCCGGCCGCGGTGCTGCGGTCGGTCGACAAGCTCGACAAGGTCGGCCCCGCCGGCGTGCGCGCGTTGCTCATCGCGGACGGGCTCACCGAGCAGCAGGCCGAGGCCTGCCTGGCGCTGGCCGAGATCGTCACCGACGACGGCTCGTTCGCCGACCGGGTGCGCGCCCTGGGGGTAAAGCACGAGCTCCTCGACACCGGCATCGAGGAGCTGACCAGGGTGGTCGACACCGCGCGGGCGCACGCGCCAGGATTTCTGGTGGCCGACATGCGGATCGCCCGCGGGCTGGATTACTACACCAGCACCGTGTACGAGACATTTCTGACCGGGCACGAAGGGCTCGGCTCGATCTGCTCGGGTGGCCGGTACGACACCCTGGCCAGCGTCGGCAACACGACCTACCCGGGGGTCGGTCTCTCGATCGGGGTGACCCGGATCCTGTCCCGGCTGTTCGGCCAGGACCTGCTGCGCGTCAGCCGCGACGTGCCGACCTGCGTGTTGGTGGCGCTGCCCGATGAGGAGTCGCGGCCGGCCTGCAATGCGATCGCGGCGACGTTGCGGCGCCGGGGAATTGCCACCGAGGTCGCGCCGGAGCCGGTGAAATACGGTAAGCAGATCCGGTATGCCGACCGGCGCGGCATCCCCTACGTGTGGTTCATGACCGCGGAGCGACTTGGGAGCGAAGCCCATGTAGCCGACGGCGTACGGGATATCCGCTCGGGCGAGCAGGTGCCGGCCGATCCCGAGACCTGGTCGCCGCCGGCGGCCGATCTGCGCCCGGAGATTTCCGCCGCCGAATGACCGTGTATCCAAGGAGAAGATCGTGATCCGCACCCATAACGCCGGTTCGTTGCGCGCGTCGCACACCGGGCAGACTGTGACGCTCGCCGGCTGGGTGGCGCGCCGGCGCGATCACGGCGGCGTCATCTTCGTCGACCTGCGCGACGCCAGCGGGGTGGTGCAGGTCGTATTCCGCGAGGAAGATGCGCACCACCTGCGCGCCGAGTACTGCATCAAGGTGGTCGGTACGGTCGGCGCCCGGCCGGCCGGCAACGAAAATCCCAACCTGCCGACCGGCGAGATCGAGGTGACCGCCACCGAGCTGGATGTTCTCTCGGAGTCCGCGCCGCTGCCGTTCCCGCTGGATGAACACGTTGATGTCGGCGAGGAGGTCCGGCTGCGTTACCGGTATCTCGACCTGCGCCGGGCCGGTCCGGCGCATGCTATTCGGCTGCGCAGCGAGGTCAACCGGGTCGCCCGGGAGGTGCTGGCACAGCGGGATTTCGTCGAGGTCGAGACGCCGACCATGACCAGATCCACCCCCGAGGGCGCGCGCGACTTCCTGGTGCCGGCGCGGCTGCAGCCCGGCTCCTGGTATGCGCTGCCGCAGTCGCCGCAGCTGTTCAAGCAATTGTTGATGGTGGCGGGGCTCGAGCGCTATTACCAGATCGCCCGGTGCTATCGGGATGAGGATTTCCGCGCGGACCGTCAGCCGGAATTCACCCAGCTCGATATCGAAATGTCCTTTGTGGATCAAGACGACGTGATCGACGTGGGCGAGGCCGTTGTTTCCGCGCTGTGGAACGACTTGGCCGGGCACGAGATCGCCCGCCCGATTCCGCGGATGACGTACGCAGACGCAATGGCGCGATTCGGCACCGACAAGCCGGATCTGCGTTTCGGGCTGGAATTGACCGAGCTGACGTCGTATTTCGCCGAGACGCCGTTCCGGGTTTTCCAGGCGCCGTATGTGGGCGCGGTCGTGCAGCCCAGTGGCGCCGCCCAGCCCCGTAAGCAGCTCGATGCCTGGCAGGACTGGGCAAAGCAGCGCGGCGCCCGCGGGCTGGCCTACGTTCTGGTGGGTGCGGACGGCACGTTGGGTGGCCCGGTCGCCAAGAACCTCTCGGACGGCGAACGCGACGGATTGGCAAAGGCGGCCGGGGCTGAGCCGGGGGACTGCATATTCTTCGCTGCCGGCGAGCCGGCCGAGGCCCGGGCGCTGCTCGGTGCCGCCCGGTTGGAGATCGGCCGGCGCGGCGGGCTGATCGATGAATCGCAATGGGCGTTCGTCTGGGTCGTGGATGCACCACTGTTTGAACTGGCCGCGAAGACCGACGATGTGGCGGTGGGCTCCGGCCGGTGGACCGCGGTGCATCACGCATTCACCTCGCCGACCAGGGAATGGATCGACCGGTTCGAGGAATCGCCGGGTGAGGCGCTGGCCTACGCGTACGACATCGTCTGCAACGGCAACGAGATCGGCGGCGGCTCGATCCGTATCCATTCGGCCGACGTGCAGCAGCGCGTATTCAACCTCATGGGCATCACGCCGGAACAGGCTAAGGAGAAATTCGGCTTCCTGCTCGACGCGTTCGCATTCGGGCCGCCACCGCACGGCGGGATCGCCTTCGGCTGGGACCGGATTGTCATGCTGCTGGCCGGCGGGGATTCGCTGCGCGACGTCATCGCATTCCCGAAGTCGCGCGGCGGGTTCGACCCGCTCACCGGCGCGCCCACGCCGATCACCCCACAGCAGCGGAAAGAGGCCGGCATCGACGCGGTCCCGCCACCGAAGGGCTAGCGTCCATATTGGATCGCCGTCGCGATCATGAAGTTAAACGACTGACACGCCGACGACATGCCGAGATGGTCATCGGTAAGTTCATGATCGCCTTGCCTATCGCGACTCGTTGCGATCGATTTCCATGAACGTGCCGACCTCGCTGTCGATGTAGCCGGTGACGGTCAGCTCGCTGACTTCAGGCTCCGGGTTCTCGGCAAGCAATATGACCACGGCCCGGCCGAGCGCCTGCTGCAGGTTGGCCGCCGAGACGGTGGCGGTGACCGCGGTGTCGCCGATGCGGCCACGCAGCACGACGCTGCCGCCGGCCAGATTGAAGTCCTCGGTGTGTTCACCATCGACGATCGAGTAACTGTCCACTTCGTACTCGAAACCCTCGACACTGACCGCACGCGTTGCCTGCATCCTGTCCCCCCGGATGAAATCGGACCGAATCGGTACGCCGATCGTATCTGCCGCCTTGCCGGGAAGGTGCGCCTGAGAGACTCGCTGCCGTGCTGCATCTGCGTGTGATCACCCCGGCCGACCTGACCGAGCGGGTACTGGACGTACTGGACGCCGAACCCGGTGCGACCGCAATTGTGGTCATGACCGGGGCGGCCCGGTCACCGGCCGGCGACCTGGTCACCGCCGACCTGGCGCGGGAGTGTGTCAACGGTGTGCTGGATCGGTTGACCGCGTTGCGGTTGCGCGAGGTCGGCGCCATCACGCTCGAGGAGATCGACACCGCGCTCTCCGTGGCCGCCGACCGGGCCGCGGCGGACGCGCCGGGGGAGGGTCAGGATGCCGTCGTCTGGGAACAGATCGAGGACCGTACGCATGAGGAATCCACGCTGTCGTGGGTCTTTCTGCTGTTCCTGACGATCGCGACCGTGATCGCCGGGATCGGCGTGGTGCTGGATCAGCCGGTGCTGATCGTCGGTGCGATGGTGGTCGGGCCGGAGTTCGGTCCGCTGGCGGGCATCTGCGTCGCCCTGGTACGTAAGCGATTTCGGGCGCTGCGCCGCTCGCTGCGCGCGCTGCTGATCGGCTTCCCGGTCGCGATCGGGGTAACGCTGTTGCTCACCCTGCTGGCGCATTCGACCGGCCTGGTCGACAAGAGCGATCTGGACCGTAATCGGCCCCTCACCGACTTCATCTCCCATCCGGACACGTTCTCGTTCATCGTCGCGTTCCTCGCCGGCGCGGCCGGCATGCTGTCGCTCACCGCGGCGAAGTCCGGCGCGCTGATCGGCGTGTTGATCTCGGTGACCACGGTCCCCGCGGCCGGCAACGCGGCGGTCGCGATCGCCCTCGGCGACCTCGGATCCGCTGGGGGATCGGCGTTGCAGCTGTCGGTCAACCTTGCCGGCATCATCGTTGCGGGCACCCTGACACTGATCGCGGCACGGCGCGGGTGGCATCGGGGCGCGGCGGCGACGCACTAGCGCTCGTCACATACTGTTTGGGGCACGTCGACTAGGTGGAGCGGCTCCGGAGCGCAGCGATGGTGACTGTGCGGAGCGGCTCCGGAGTGGGAGCCATTTGTGACTGTGATCGTCGAACGCACCCTGCTCGGACCGGGTCCGTCCAACCCGTACCCGGAGGCCACCGCGGCGCTCGCCGCGCCGCTGCTCGGCCACCTGGACCCGGCGTTTCTGGCGATCCTGGACGAGACCTGCGACCGGCTTCGCGCCGTGTTTGGCACCGAAAACGCCCGTACGCTGCCGATTTCCGGTACCGGCAGTGCCGGGATGGAGGCCGCGTTCGTCAACACCGTCCGTGCCGGTGACGTCCTGGTGGTCGCGGCGAACGGGCTCTTCGGCGAGCGGATGATCGATGTGGCCGGCCGGTGCGGCGCCGAGGTGGTCCCGGTCCGATTCCCGTGGGGGCAGCCGATCGAGGTCGACGCGGTCCTGGCCGCGCATCCCGCGCCGACGCTGGTGGCCGCGGTGCACGCCGAAACCTCGACCGGGGTGCGCAACGACATCGCCGGGCTCGCCGCGGCGGTTCGGGCCCGCGGCGATGCGCTTGTGCTGGCCGATTGCGTCACGTCGCTGGCCGGTATCGAGGTTGCGCTGGATGAATGGGGCGTGGACATCGCCTATTCGGGTACGCAGAAATGCCTTGGCGTCGCGCCCGGGTTGGCGCCGTTCTCGATCGGCGAACGGGCCTGGTCGCGGCGGGTGCAACGCCCGCAGTCCTGGTATCTGGACCTCGGGATGATCGGCGATTATGTGGAGAGCGGTGCCCGAGGCGGGCGGAAATATCACCACACCGCGCCGGTGGCGATGGTCGCATCGCTGCATGCCGGGCTGGGTCGAGTGCTGGCGGAGGGGCTGCCGGCGGTGTACGCCCGGCATGAGGCGGCCGGCGCGGCACTACAAAAGGGCCTGATCGAGCTGGGGCTGGAATTGTTTGCCGCCGACGGGCACCGGCTGCCCGAGCTGACGACGGTGAAAGTCCCTGAGGGAGTGGATTCCGCGCAGGTCCGCGCGACACTGCTCGATCGCTATGACATTGAGATCGGCGCCGGCGCGGGGGAATTCGCGAATTCGGTATGGCGGATCGGGCTGATGGGGCGCAACGCCCAGCCACAGACCGTAACCCTGCTACTCGGCGCCCTGGCCGAAATCCTCGGCCGCTAAGGCAATGCGTGGGCGGTCCGCGGTGGTGGGGGTTTCATGATCGTGATGGCGAAACCTGCGGAATCCGGGGGGTTTGCCCATCATGATCATGGACGAGAACGTGAGACGGCGTCTGCGGGGACGTCATGATCGGCGAGGTCGAACGCCTGTTTTTCGACTGATCGGGCCGTGGCCCGCGGTGGGCCCCAGTCGATGAAAACGTCTACTCTGCTCATGATCGGGATGGATTTCGTCACCGTTGTGCGTACGAAACCGATCCCGATCTTGGCACCTATTTCCGGGCGTTCTACCAACCGAGGGGCGGCGACGGCTA
>Ga0137412_10000648_pt1 | contig 25305 bp, 23 predicted proteins | sample CZODoug2_1_16fun_FD_122160 | JGI IMG/M metagenome (GOLD analysis project Ga0137412, IMG submission 122160) | Vadose zone soil fungal communities from Angelo Coast Range Reserve, California, USA - CZODoug2_1_16fungal (Hybrid Assembly) | ecosystem: Environmental > Terrestrial > Soil > Vadose zone... | reverse complement strand
TATGCCGCGATGATGATGCCCTCGATCAACGAGTGCGGATCGGCCATCATCAGCGGAGCGTCTCGGCATGTCCCGGGCTCGCACTCGTCGGCGTTGACAACCAGATAATGCGGCTTGCCATCATCCTTGAGGAATCGCCATTTCATACCGGCGTCGTATCCGCCGCCGCCCCGACCGCGCAGCTTGGCGTCACCGACCAGCGCGACGATGTCGTCCGGGCTGGCCCGCAATGCTTTGCGTAGCGCCTGATAGCCGTCGAGCTGCTCGTATGTCGACAGGCTCCACGAACGCGGCGCGAGCCAGCGGCTGGACAGTACCGGAGCGAGCGGCATCGGGATCACCATTCCCCTCGCTCGGCAGCATAAGCAGTTTCTGAGTTGATCATGAAGTTTCCGACGGGACTGTCGGCGTGTCGTCGGCGTGTCGGTCGACTAACTTCATGATCACCTCAGATCGACGAATCAATGCCAAATCCAGCTCGTTAAGATTTGAGGCAGACGCAGAATGGATGGCCGGCCGGATCCGTCAGCACCCGCCAGCGATCGCCACCGGGCTGGAATTCCGGGGTACCGGCACCCAGCTCGACGCACCGCCGCTCGGCCTTGTCGAGATCGTCCACATAGAAATCGAGATGGAACTGCTTCGGCGACTCCGGATCCGGCCAGCGCGGCGGCTGGAACCCATCCACCCGGCCGAATCCGATCGGCGCGCCCGCCTCCGGACTGATCATCGCGTACTCGTCCTGGCTGTGGCTGATCTCCCAGCCGAGCACCTCGTGGTAGAACTCCGCCAGCGCGGGCGGACTGTCACAGTCGAGATTGACCATCGCAATCGAGGCAAAGCCCGTCATCACACAACCTTCCGTAGGGGACAACGGACCCAGCCTGACACCCGTACCTGACGTCTAGTGTCAGGTTAGGGTCTAGCCGCGACCGACAAACGGCATATTGGTCGCCATGATCGTCATGAACTGAACGTTCGTCTCCAGCGGCAGCTCGGCCATATAGAGGACGGCCGAGGCAACCTGCTCCACGTCGAACGTCGGCTCCACCATCCGCCGCCCGTCCGCCTGCGGCACGCCGTCGGACATCCGCTGGGTCAGGTTGGTACCTGCATTTCCGATATCGATCTGTCCGCAGGCAATTCGGTACGGCCGGCCGTCGAGCGAAATCGACTTCGTCAGCCCGGTGATCGCGTGCTTCGTCGCCGTGTAACCCGCACTGCCCGGCCGTGGGCTGTGCGCGGATATCGAGCCATTGTTGATAATCCGGCCGCCCTGCGGGGTTTGCGCCTTCATCAGCCGCACCGCGTGATGGGCGCATAAAAAGGAACCGGTCAGGTTGACGGCCACCACCTGTTGCCACTGCTCCGGCGTTATCTCATCGACGGCGCCGGGCGCGCCGCCAAAACCGGCATTGTTGAAGAGCACATCCAGCCGCCCCCAGGCACTTTCCACCGCGGCAAACAGCGCGCGTACCGAATCCGGCGAGGCCACATCCGTCGGCACCACCAATGAGTCCGAGCCATCGACGGCGGCCGCGGTCTCCTCGAGTGGCTCGGAGCGCCGCCCGGCCAACGCCACCCGATAGCCCGCCCGCAGCATCGCCACCGCAACGCTTCGGCCGATACCCGACCCGGCCCCGGTCACCACAGCATCCATGGACAGCCACAATACTGGGCAACCACCGCAGGGAGGATCCGATGTCGAGCACCGAAGGTCTCACGTGGCGGCGCCGGATGACCGCGCGCGACCGGGAGGAGGAGCATCGCGCGTCCACCCCGCTCGAGCTGCTTTTCGACCTCTGTTTCGTCGTTGCGGTCGCCCAGGCCGCCGCCGAACTGCATCACAAGCTCACCGCCGGGCACGTCGGATCCGGCCTGCTCGCCTACGCGATGGTGTTTTTCGCGATCTGGTGGGCGTGGATGAACTTCAGCTGGTTCGCCTCGGCCTATGACACCGACGACGTTCTTTACCGCCTGCTGACTCTCGTGCAAATAGTCGGCGTACTCATCCTGGCCGCCGGTGTGCCGAGAGCGTTCGAACATGACGACTTCACCGTGATCGTCATCGGGTACGTCGTGATGCGCGCCGCGATGATCGTGCAATGGCTGCGCGCCGCGCGTGAGTTTCCCGATGGCAGGTCGGCGGCGCTCCGATACGCAATCGGGATTGCGATCTGCCAGCTGGCCTGGATCGGCCGGTTGCCGTTGTCCGCTCCGTGGTCCGGCATTTCGTTCGCCATTCTGGTGCTGGCCGAGCTCGCCGTCCCGGTCTGGGCCGAATACCACGGCCGGCGCACCTCGTGGAATCCGGAGCACATCAACGAGCGGTACGGGCTCTTTACGCTGATCGTGCTCGGTGAATGCGTGTCCGCGGCAACCGTGGCAATCCAGTCGGCCAGCACCGATCACGGCCTCTCGGCGGCCCTGCTTGTGCTGGCCGGCGGCGGTTTGCTGTTGGTATTCGGCCTCTGGTGGTCGTATTTCAAGCACGACGCCACCGAAGGGCTGCGCGGCTCGCTGACCCAGTCAATTCTCTGGGGTTACGGGCACTACCTCATCTTTGCTTCGCTCGCCGGTCTCGGCGCCGGGCTGGAAGTCGCGGTGGAACGCATCGGTCACGGTGCCGAACTGTCCACTGTGGGCGCGGCCTTTACCGTCGCCATACCGGTCGCCCTGTTTCTTGTGGTCGCCGGCCCACTGCACGCGATGATGGCGCCCGGAACGGGCCTCAGTCAGTGGTACGTGGTTGGTGCCGCCGCGCTCGCTCTGGCCAGCGCCGGCCTCGCGTCGGCGGTTACGCTCGCCGGCAGCGTCGCGATCATGGGCGGACTGGTGGTGCTGCTCGTAGCCGCGAGCGTTCGGCGAATTGCGTCCTCACAGGACACCTAGCGGAATGGCCGCGGCCATCGCCTGATAGCCGGCATCGTTCGGATGCAGGTGATCACCGGAGTCGTAGCTCGGCCGGAATCGCAGCGGATCGGCCGGGTCGCGGGTCGCCGCATCGAAATCCACTACACGATCGAATGTATGACTCGTCCGGATCCAGGTATTGATGGTCTCCCGCTCGATCTCCCGGGTTGAGGTATATGGGCCGGACCCTTCGTACGGGGTCAACGTACAGCCGATCACCCGCAGGCCGGCCGCGCGTGCCTGCGCCGCGATTTGGGCCAGGCCCTGCTCGATGGCGGTCGCGTCCGGCTGCGGCGGGTCGTTGTCGATATCGTTGATGCCTTCCAACAAAAGGATCGTGCGCACACCGGTGCGGGATAACGCATCGCGGTCGAGCCGGGCCAAGGCGCTCGGTCCGACCCCGTCCAGCAGCACGCGGTTGGCGCTGATCCCGGCGTTGAGCACGCCAAGCTGCCTTGATGGCGGCAACTGCTGCAACCGGCGAGCCAAATAGTCCGGCCAGCGGTGGTTGGCGCTCACCGTGGACTGGAAGCCATCGGTGATCGAGTCGCCGAGCGCCACCACCGATGCCCTGGCGCCGCTGGATAGTACGTCGACACCGTCCACGTAGTACCAAGATTGCGTCTGCCGGGTATATGCGGTGCCGGCTACGTCCGCGGAATGATCGCCGGAAATCGTGAAGAACGAAACCTGTTGGGCATCCTGATGGGTGGTGGTCAGCCCGGCCGGCTGGTCGACATATGTGGTGACGAGAAGGTCCGCGCCGACATCGACCTTTAACTGAACGGGATCACTGAGCGCCTCCGCGTTGGCGGCGATCGTTGTCGTCCGCCTACCGCCGAACGTGAGATCGCGCATCGTGCCTGGCCGCGCATCCGGCACGGCGCTTCCGGTCGCGAGGGCAACCGTGGCGTGCGCCAACGGCAATGGCACATTCCCAAATCCGTTGGACAGATGCACCCGCAGCGCACTGCCACCAACGCTCAGATGAATAACATTGCGCAGCGAATAGCCGACGTATCCCTGCGGCGCGCCGGGATCACCGAATACCGGTGCGGCCTCCCAGCTGCCGACCCAGGTATGGCCCGGACGAGACGCACTCGCCTGGCCTGATGCGGACGCGATCAAGGTGAATGCCACCGCGGTCAGCGCCACAATCAGGGCGTGCAACAGCTTCCGACCGTGCATCGCGTCCTCCCCGAGGGATAAACCGATCCGGCTCGCATCGCACACCATAGGCCACTTTGCATCGTTGGAATAGACCTACCAACCCGCTATTTTCTCGGCGATCATGCGCAAAGACAGGTTCCGTACGGCGTGTCTTTCGTGTTATCTACATGATCACGATGACAACCACGGTCGCGCACTGTAGTCATTTGTACGAGTCCGCCTGCAGCGCATAAAGCTCGGCATAACGGCCACCCTGCTTGATCAGCTCAGCGTGGCTGCCGCGCTCAATGATCCGGCCGTCGTCGAGTACCACGATCACGTCGGCCGACCGAACCGTGGAGAACCGGTGCGACACCAACACCGTAACCGCGCCGGATCGAGCCCTGCCGCGGGCGGCCGCCGCGTACCGTTCAAAAAGCGCGTGTTCGGTGTGCGCGTCGAGGCTGGCGGTCGGCTCGTCCAGGAAAAGCAGCAGCGGATCGGCACGTATCAACGCCCGACCCAGCGCGATTTTCTGCCACTGACCGGTCGACAGATCGACGCCGCCCGGCCAGCGGGCGCCGAGTTGGGTGGCCAGACCGGCAGGGAGTCCATTCGGCAGGTCGGCGGCGCCGGCCCGTTCGAGCGCGGAGCCGACCGCAATCGGGTCGGCCAGTCTGGAAAGCTCGCCAATGCCCACCGCATGGCCGGCGGCCAACTCGAACCGGACGAAATCCTGGAATGCGGCCGACATCCGGGTACGAAGATTATGCGGATCCAGCTCGGCAAGATCTACTCCGTCCAGCAGAATCCGTCCCGAGGTCGGCTCGTAGAATCGGGCAAGCAGGTTGACGATCGTGCTCTTGCCGGAGCCGTTCTCGCCGACGAGCGCCACCACCGCACCGGCAGGAATGTGGATTGAGAGATCCCGCAGAATCCAACGCTCGCCACCCGGATAGCGAAACCAAACGTGCTCGAAGTCCAATCCAGAGCGAATTCGCGCCGGTGCATTCCGGCCGGTCGACCGAGTCGCCGAGGCGTACGCCCGCAGCCATAGAAGACGTCCGGCCGCACGCAATGCCTCACCAAGGCCCGCCACGCTCTGGACCGGCCACAGGATGGCCTGCTGGACCTGCCGGCACACCACGACCGCCAATATCACATCGCCGGCCTCCGCGTGCCCATGCGCCGCGCGCCAGAGCACAAATCCAACGGTTCCGATGAACGCCGCGGTAAATAGCATGTCCTGCGCCGCACCGGCCAGCGCGCCGCGGATCTGCGCCCGAATGAGCGGCCGCGCCGCATCGGCCGCCGCTGCCCGATACCTGGTCTGTACGTCCGCTCGCCAGCGAAATATCCGCAGCTCCATGCCCGCTCTCGGATCGACCATAAGGCCACGCAGATGGCGGGCGAGCCTGGCCGGCTCGGCCGAACACTCCTCGGCATCGGCCCGCCACCGCTGCTGTGCGGTGGCCAGCGGAATTGCCGGCAGAGCGAAGACCACGAGCAGCAACAGAAGTGGATGCACCATCGCCAGCAGCACGAGTGTCCCGGCGGCGCACACTATTGCGGACAAGGCGTGAGTCAATGCGGTGAGGCTCGCACCGAGCGCACCCTGCGCCTGCCGTAACAGCTCCAGCCGATCCCGAAAGTCCGGCCGCCCCCAATGGTCCAGAGTGGGGATTTCGGCGGTGAGCCTGAGTATCTCGTCGTCAAAGGCGAACCCGACCCGTTCGGCCAAGGTTGTCTGAACGGCCGTGCACAGGTAGTCGACGGCCCACCGTGCAACGATCGTGCCGAGCAAGCCGGCCACACCAACGGCGGAGCGACTCGAGTCGTGGGCCACCACGGCGTCAGTGATAAATTTCAACCAGAAACCGAGCAACGGATAGGCGAGGGCGACTATCGGCCCCGGCAGGCTGGCCACAAAATGCCACGGGGCGGCGCGAAAAGCCGTACTGATGAGCAGCCAGAGCTCCCGCCATCTCATCGCACACCACCATCGGCAAATCGGGCCGCCTGCAGTCGAAACATGTCCGCGTACCGACCATTGGCGGCCAGCAACGAGTCGTGATCACCGTCCTCGACAATCCGACCGGCATGCAGCACGATTATCCGCTCGGCCCGTCGCACACTGGAAAGCCGGTGCGACACGAGAATTGTCGTGACGCCGCGGGTGAGTTCGAGAAACCGGTCGAACAATTCCGTCTCGGCCCGTATATCGAGGCTCGCGGTCGGCTCATCCAGGATCAGCAGACCGGCTCCGCTATGGACGGCGGCCAGTGCACGGGCGAGCGCCACCCGCTGCCACTGCCCGCCGGACAGCTCAACGCCGCCGGCATACCCGGTCGACAGTCGCGTGTCCGCCCCGGCAGGGAGATCGGCTGCGCCGGCTGACCGCAATGCCGCCCGCAGCTCGTCATCGGTGAGTTTCGGCGCCAGCCGTACGTTGTCACGCAAGGACAGCTCGTACCGTACGAAATCCTGGAAAATGGCGGCGATGCGCCGGTCACCGGGCGAGGGCACCGAGCCATCAAGCCGGATCTGCCCACCTTGCGGCTGATAGAGACCGCACAACAGCTTGACCAACGTGGACTTTCCAGCACCATTCGCGCCGACGATCGCCACCGACTGACCGGCCGGAATTCGCAATCGCAACTGATCGAAGAGTGATCTATTCGGGTAGCAAAACGTGACATCGTCGGCAGCCACCGCGACAGCATGCCGTTCGGACCCGACCCCGACCCGTTGGATTTCGATCGGCCGAAGCCGCTCGGCGAAGGCCACAATGCGCTGCGCGGCGACCATGGCCCGAGCGGTCTGCAACTGTGGCCCGCCGATAAATCCGAGCGACTCGGTGCGCAGCGCTGCCAGGCTGAATACGGTGAGCGCATCCAAGCTCAACCCGCCGCGATCGGCGCTGACCACAAGCGCGCCGAACACCGCTCCATGGGAGAGCGCCAGCGCGGCAATGCCGATGCCGATTTCTATTCCGCCGATGCGCCGCATTCGCCAGACGGAGCTCATCGAGCCGGTCCAATGCTCGGCGTATCTGCCGCGCAGCCAACTGCCGAGCCCGAAAATGTGCAGCTCCTTTGCTGCCGTCGACTCAGTGCCGAGGTCTCGGAAATAGCCGGCGCGACGCATACCTTTGCCGCCCTCGCTGACCGCCTCGCCAAAGCTGCGGGCAAACCAGCGTTTCCCGGTTATGCTCGCAACCGTCCACCCGAGACACAGCAGAAATGGCGCCCACCAGCTGAATCGGAACAACAACGCGGCCGAGCCGAGGCCGGCCAGCCGCTCAGTGAGCAACGAGCGCACCGCCACCGGAGTTTGTCGGTGCAGGCCGGTACGGGCCAACCCGTCGAGCGCGCCGAGCTCCGCGGCAACCCGCGGATCCTCCAACTCGGCTATGCCCGGCGGGCCGAGTGCGACGCTGCCCACGAGCTCACCGGCAAACGCGGCGTACCGCTCGCCGAACGCCGTGCCCAGGCACAAGGCGGCGGTCTCGGTCAGCCCGGTCAGCGCGAACCCGGCGCCGACGAGGGCGAGCCCGAGTAGGGCGCGAGTACCTTGTGGGGAGTCGATTCCGTGCTCGACGGCGGCCGGGACCGCGCCGATCAAGAGCCCAGAGGCAAGTACCGTGACCGGCGGCAACAAACCGGCGAGGACAGCCAGCGCCGCGAGCGCTCCCGCTCGCCAGCGTCCGGCCCGCCACAGCAGCGTGACCAAGGCGCCGGCGCGGCGCCCGGTCGCGATAGCGATGAGAAAAATGCGCAGCACAATATGCCTGGCAGTCATCGTCAGCTACCCGTCTCACCTGCAACGGCAGGCGACATCGTAGGAGCATTAAGTGATGACTGCCGCCCCATAACGCGGGCTCTGGCGGCCGCAACGACCGGTAGACCGGGCGCGGGCACATCCACCGTACGATCGGTGACGACAACCGCTGCAAGAATATCCGGCCTGGGCCAGCAAAGCCAGCAGCCGCACTCGTAGAATCTTGCTGTGACTTCCACGGCGAACGACTATGACAACTTTGCCCAGGCATACGCCGAACAGAACGAAAACAACGCCTATAACGCGCTCTATGAACGGCCGGCAGTGCTGTCCATGCTCGGCGATGTTGCCGGGCGCCACATTCTCGACGCGGGCTGCGGCGCCGGCGCGCACGCGGCGGCGCTGATCGGCCGCGGCGCTACCGTCGAGGGCCTGGACCTCAGCACCGGGCTGCTCGAGATCGCCCGCCACCGGCTCGGCCCTGACGTGCCGCTGCGGCAGGCGGATCTCAGCCAGCCACTGCCGTGTGCCGATCACACATTCGACGCGGTGCTCGCGTCACTGCTGCTGCACTATCTCGAGGACTGGACGCCGACGCTGCGTGAGTTCCACCGGATCCTCGCACCAGGCGGGCAGATGGTCGCCTCGACACATCATCCATTCATGGAATTCCAGCTCGCCGGCAGCGATAACTATCTGGCGACCGAGCAGTACGAGGACCATTGGCCGATGCCCGGCCGCCCAGCGGTGACCATGCGCTTCTGGCGGCGGCCGCTCAGCGCCATGATCGACGCATTTCTTGGGGCCGGATTCCGGATCGACGCGGTACGCGAGCCCGAGCCACTACCAGAGGCGCGGGAGCTCTTTCCGCGAGACTACGACCAACTTATGACCCGCCCGAATTTCCTGTTCTTCTCGGCAACCGCGGAAGGCTAACGCCCTAATGCCCTAACGCCACGCGTTCATCGGCACCGCGACCGCTGGCCGGTCGCGGGACGGATAGCTGTCGGCGACCGCATCCCGGACCGTCTGGTCGGCGGTCGACCACCGCTCAATGGCTACGAGTATTCTTCGCTTTTTCCCTTGGTCGCGCCACACGACCTGATAGACACCGCCGAACTTCGTGATTGCCTGCACAGTCACGGCGTGCACATCGGCAGTCGGCAGCATTGGCGCCCGTGGCGCACGGCGGTGGGGCATACCCCGGCGCTCCTCCCCAGAGGCCGACCAACCACAGTGGACACTGACGGGCCTCCGAACAACGATTTCACTGTACGTTATCGCGTCGTTGCTTGTGGTCATTTTCGCCAGTCCACGGTGGACACTGGTTGCTCAGGCTGCCAGCTCGTCCATTGCTCGATAGATGCGCTTGTCCGACACCGGATACGGCGTGCCCAGGGTCTGCGCGAAGTAGCTGACCCGCAACTCCTCAAGCATCCAGCGGATGTCGGTGACATCCTGTGCCCCGATCTGCTCGACTATGTCCTGATAGGACTGTTCGACGGCCTGCGCGCGCAACATCAGCTCGTGGTCGCGATGCTGATTGCCCGGCAGCCTGTCCAGTCGGTAAATGATTGCCTCAAGATACCGGGGGATATCGGCGAGCCGATCGAGACCGGCCGCACTTATGAATCCGCGATAAACCAGCCGGCCGAGCTGGGTCCCGATATCGGCGGCGGCGGGACCGCTCGCTGAATCAAGGCGTACCTCGATATCCTGCGCAGCGATCAGAATGCGCTGCACGTCGGCCAGCACGCTCACCGAGAGCTCCCGCAGCCGCTCGCGCGCCGCCGTCAGCACCTTCTCGAATCCGGCCGAATCGCGTGGCTGGCCGATCTCGGCAACAATCGCATCCAACGCACAGGCCACGCAATCATCCAGCAAAACCGCGGCATCACCGTACGGGTTGGTACTCAGCGCCAGCTTCGCTCTCCCGCTCAGCTGGCCCAGCATGTGCCGAATTGGCGAGGGGACATTCAGAAGAATGAGGCGGCGCAGGCCGGCCCGCATCGCCCGCCGCGCCTCGCCAGCATTACTGAATACCCGGATATCCACGCTATCGCCGGCATCTGCCAGGGCCGGATAGCCGGTCACCACGAATGCACCGCGGCGCTGCTCGACGACCTCCGGCAACTCATCAAAGGTCCAACCGCGCAACCCGGTCCGCTCGATATCGTGGGTCGCCTCGGTCACTGTCTCCTGCACTTTTGGTGCCAGCCGGTCGGTCAACGCGGCGAGATCTTTGCCCTCGCCGAGCATTCGACCATTGTCGTCGACCACCCGGAAGGTCATCCGCAAATGGTCGGGCAACCGGCTGAGGTCCCATGCATCCCGCGGGATTGCCACGCCATCGAGCCGGTGGATTTCCGCACTCAACGCATCGACGAGCGACCCGCTCTGTTGGGTCAGCCGGTCGGCCAGATCCCGGGCCGAGTCGGGAATCGGCGCGAACTGGCGCCGGTACTGTTTGGGCAGCGACCGCAGCAACGCCGTGATCAGCTCCACCCGACGGCCGAGAATCTGCCACGAGAAATCCGCCGCGTCCGTCTGATTGAGCACCGGCAGCGGTACGTCGACTGTCACGCCGTCCGTTTGCGCGCCGGGATCGAACTCATAGCTCAACTTCAGCCGTTGATCACCACGCCGCCAGAAATCCGGATAGTCGTGCTTGCTGATATCGCCGCTGCCCTCGTTGGTCAGCATCGACTTCTCGAACCCGAGCAGATCGGGCTGGCTGTGGCGGGTCTTCTTCCACCAACCGTCGAAATGTCGCCCGGAGATTACCTCGGCGCCAATTCGCCGATCGTAGAAGTCGAAGAGCGCGTCCTCATCGACCAGAATGTCGCGTCGCCTGGTGCGGTGCTCGAGGTCCTCGACCTCGGCGAGCAGGGCGCGATTTTCGTGGAAGAATTTGTGGTGCGTCTCCCAGTCGCCCTCGACCAGCGCGTGTCGGATGAAGAGGTCGCGGGCGAGCTCCGGCTCGATGCGACCATAGTTGATCTTCCGGGACGTGACGATCGGAACGCCATAGAGCGTGATCCGTTCGTACGCCATGACCGCACCCTGCTTCTTTTCCCAGTGCGGCTCCGAATAGCTGCGCTTCACTAGGTGGCCGGCCAGTGGCTCGACCCATTCCGGCTCGATCCGCGCCGCGACCCGACCCCACAAACGCGATGTCTCGACCAGCTCCGCGGCCATCACAAATCGCGGTGGCTTCTTGAAGAGGGTAGAGCCCGGGAAGATGGCGAAATGTGCGCCGCGGGCGCCGAGATAGTCGTTCTTCGGGCCCTCTTTCACCCCGATGTGAGACAGCAGCCCGGCGAGCAGCGCCAGCTGGACCTGTTGCGGATCCGCCTGTGTACTGTTGAGCGTGATACCGACGGTCTTAGCGGTCTGCCGCAGCTGCGCGAAGATGTCCTGCCACTCGCGGACACGCAGATAATTCAGGAACTCGTCCCGGCAAAGGCGACGGAATCGGTTACCCGAGAGCTCTTTCTGCTGCTCACGCAGGTGATTCCACAAATTGAGATACGACAGGAAGTCGGAGTGCGGCTCGGTGAATCGACGGTGCTTCTCATCGGCTGCCTGCTGCTTGTCCGACGGGCGCTCCCGCGGGTCCTGAATGGACAGTGCGGCCGTGATAATCATGACCTCTCGGGTGCAGCCGAGTCGATCGGCCTCCAACACCATCCGACCCAAACGCGGATCGACCGGCAGCTGGGCAAGCTTGCGACCGGCCGGGGTGAGCTTGTTGTCCGCGTCGAACGCACCAAGCTCCTCGAGCAGCTGGGCGCCATCCTTGACATTGCGCCGGTCCGGCGGATCGACGAACGGGAAGCCGTTCATGCTGCCCAGGCCGGCGGCGGCCATCTGCAGGATGACCGAGGCCAGGTTGGTACGGAGAATCTCCGGATCGGTGAACTCCGGTCGAGAGAGAAAGTCCTCCTCGGAGTAGAGCCGTATGCAGATGCCATCGGACACGCGACCGCAGCGTCCTTTTCGCTGGTTGGCCGATGCCTGCGATATCGGCTCGATCGGCAACCGCTGCACCTTGGTGCGATGGCTGTAGCGCGAGATACGCGCGGTGCCGGGATCGATGACGTACTTGATCCCAGGCACGGTCAGCGACGTCTCGGCAACGTTGGTCGCCAGCACGACTCGCCGTCCTGGATGTCGTTGGAAGACGCGATGCTGCTCGGCCACCGATAGCCGGGCATAGAGTGGCAGGATCTCCGTATTGCGCAAGTCCTGTTTGGACAGTGCGTCGGCCGTATCACGGATTTCGCGTTCGCCGCTGAGAAATACGAGAACGTCGCCGGGCCCTTCGGCATGTAACTCGTCGACCGCATCAGCGATCGCCTGTGTCTGGTCGCGATCGGCATCGGCGTCCGGGTCATCCGGATCGACGATGGGTCGATAGCGGACCTCGACCGGAAACGTCCGGCCGGACACCTCGATGATTGGCGCGTCACCGAAATGCTTGGAGAATCGCTGCGGATCGATGGTCGCCGAGGTGATGATGACCTTTAGATCCGGCCGGCGGGGCAATAACTGCTTGACGTAGCCCAGCAGGAAGTCCACGTTCAGGCTGCGTTCGTGCGCCTCGTCGATAATCAGCGTGTCGTACTGCCGGAGCATCCGGTCGGACTGGATTTCGGCCAGCAAAATGCCATCGGTCATCAATTTGACGAGCGTGCTGTCGCTGACATGGTCGGTGAACCGGACCTTGTATCCAATCGCTTGACCGAGCGTCGTTTTGCATTCTTCGGCGATACGATCCGCGACCGTGCGCGCGGCCAGCCGGCGCGGTTGGGTATGGCCGATCACCCCCCGAACGCCGCGGCCCAGCTCGAGGCAGATCTTCGGCAGCTGCGTCGTCTTGCCCGAGCCGGTCTCGCCGGCGACGATCACGACCTGGTGATCGCGGATCGCGGCCAGGATGTCGTCCTTCTTCTGGCTGACCGGCAGCGCGGGCGGATAGGTGAGCTCCGGGACGCTGGCCCGCCGCTGCGCAACCCGCCGCTCGGCAGCCTGAAGATCGCGGTCGAGAGTGTCGAGAAGCTGCCGGCGCTTGGCCTCGTCGCCGGTGGTACGGAGCCCGTCGAGGCGACGCCGCAGCCGCTGCTCGTCGCGCAGAATGAGGTCCGGCAGCCGCGCCCGCAGCTCGGCCAGTGATGTTGTCATTGCGGCTTCCAGGATACCGGCGGGCTCAACCGAATTTGCCGCCGACAGGGGGCTCTGCGATGAGCGTTACGCCCGCTTTGTGCGGGGTCCGCTGGGCATGCGTGCGGTGAGCTCTCGTCCATGATCATGATGGCGAAACCCCTCGGATTCCGACGGTTTGCCCATCACGATCTGTGAAAACCAGGTCGGAAGGCGCGCTTACCGAATGGAGCGAACGTCACATTGGTACGGCTAGAGCGTACGAACGTGACATTGGGTCCGAACAACCACATGAGCACTGCGCACGGGCCAGGCGATCGCGGCTATCCTGATATCTGAACAGACGTGCAGATATGGAGGCGCCATGGCGGTCACCCCATTGGACGCCTGCGCGGTCCGGGTCGTCGACGCCGACAAGGTGGCGGCCGTCCAGGCCGCGCTGCCAGCGGGCGAGGACGTGCTGGAGCTCGCCGACATGTTCGGCCTGCTCGCCGATCCGGGGCGGCTGCGGTTGCTCGCCGGGCTGCTCGAGGTCGGCGAGCTCTGCGTCTGTGATCTGGCGGCCGCCAGCGGCTTGAGCGAGTCGGCGGTCAGCCACGCGCTGCGGCTGCTGCGCGCGCATCGCGTGGTGCAGGTCCGCCGGGCCGGCCGGCGCAGCTACTACCGACTCGCCGACTCACACGTCCGGATGCTGCTCGACGTCGCGCTCGAGCACTCCCGCCACACCGCGGTGCGCCACGATGAGGCATAACCACGACCACAGCACCACCGCGCAGTCCGACCGGCGCTATCTGGCCGCGGCGCTCGCGCTGATCCTTGCCTTCATGGCCGTCGAGGTCGTGGTCGCGATCGTCTCCGGTTCGCTGGCGCTGCTGGCCGATGCCGGGCACATGCTCACTGACGCCGGCGCGATTGCCGCGTCGCTGTGGGCGATCCGGCTGGCCGCTCGCCCCGCGGCGGGGGTGTGGACATTCGGATTCAAGCGGGCCGAAGTGCTGTCGGCGGCGGTCAACGGAATCACGTTGCTGGTGGTCGCCGTGCTCGTCGCCTTTGAAGCGATACGCCGGCTGGTGCATCCGCCCGAGGTCGCCGGGTTGCCGCTGTTGATCGTGGCCATTGTCGGCGTCGCGGTCAATGTGGTCGCCACCTGGGTGCTGGCCAAGGCAAATCGCTCGTCAATGAATATCGAGGGCGCATTCCAGCACATTCTTACTGACCTTTATGCCTTTATCGGTACGGTCATTGCCGGTGCGGTCATCCTGGCGACCGGATTCAATCGCGCCGACCCGATCGCGTCGCTGGTCGTCGTTGCGCTGATGCTGCGGGCGTCGTGGGAGCTGCTGAAGGTGTCCGGCCGGGTATTGTTGGAAGCCGCGCCGGAGACGGTGGATTTGCCTTCGGTACGGCAACATCTGCTTGAGTTGCCGGAGGTTTCCGAGGTGCACGATTTGCATGTGTGGACGGTGACCTCCGACCTGCCGGCCCTGTCGGCGCACGTCGTGGTTGCCGACAACTGCTTCACCGCCGGCCATGCGCCGCAGGTGCTGGATCGACTGCAGGCCTGCCTGGGCGGGCATTTCGACGTAGCGCATTCTACCTTTCAACTTGAGCCGGCCGGTCATACCGAGCACGAGGCCGGCGCCCACCCCTAATAATTACGGAGCAAGCAACTCAAGCTTGGGGAAATACGTCCGATATCGGCTCGCATCTCGCGTTAATAAACGATAGCCACGAACCGCCGCATGCGCGCCGATATAGAAGTCTGGAAGAGGCGAACGTCGCTGGCCGCCTTGCTTCCGATAGGTTAGAAAGGCCTTGCCAGCTAAGAAACCTGCCTCGTACGGCAGCGCCTCGCGTTCAAAATCGCCAACTGGAACTGCATCGTCAAGGTCTTCGATCCGATCGAAACCGGTCGATACCTCGGCGTAGACGATTGGATTGATCACCAGCTTGCCGTCGTCCCGGGCAGCCACTATGTGGCTTTCCGACCAAGCCGCCCACTCCGGATCGCCGGTAAGGACATCGAGCATGACGTTCGAGTCGACCAGGGTGACGGGTCGATCGTCCATCGGGCTGACCCGACGTTCATTCGCCACGCAACAACTCGATCAACTGGTCGGTGCTCATGCTTGTGGACGCGCGGCCACGCATATGTCGCACGAGCCGCTCCCCTCGGCTTTGGCTGGCTTCGACCCGAACGATGCGCAGGGTGTTTCCGTCCTCTATGACATCGACCTCGTCACCCTCATGGAGACCATGGCGTTCGCGCAGTGGAGCCGGGATCGTGACCTGACCCTTGCTGTTGAGTCGCATGCTCACTCCTGACACGTGGTACCTTTACCACGTAATACTACACTTGCGGCGCAGGCTGTGATGGCCCGTGGCGGCGGGAAGCCCTCGTTTCCCGCCGCCACGGCGTCCGCGGTCGGCGATCAGATGGCGCCGGCCTCGCCTGACGTCAGGCGGAACATGTTCCACGACAGCGGCGGCAGCGCGACATTCAGCAGTCCGCCGCTCACCGGCACCTCGGCTCCGGTGCGTGGCGTTACCCGGTCCGGCGTGGCCTGGGTATTCGTCGCCAGCGGGTCATCGTCGCCCACATAAGTATGGGTGGCCACCCGCAGTCCGGGCAGCGACCGCACATCGACGGTAATCGGCAGCGCCGCGTGCTGATCGCGATTAACCGCGAATACGGTCAATCCCTCCTCGTCGTCGGACAGTACCGCGACCGCGTCCACCTGCGGCACCGCGCCGAACCACGAGGTCTCATATTCCGGGCAGCTGATCGGTGTCTGCAGCACCGTACCGCGACCGTATTTGCTCGTTAGCGCAAACGGATGGAATATCGTCTGCCGCCACGCCATCCCGCCCGGCTCGGACCGAATTGCCGCGATCGCATTCACCAACTGCGCCAGGCACGCCATCGTCACCCGGTCGGCGTGCCGCAGCAGGCTGATCAGCAAATTGCCCACCACGACCGCGTCCGTGAGGTTGTACTCATCCTCAATCAGTCGCGGCGCCTGCTCCCAACCACGGTCGGATTTGCTGCCGACCGTGTACCAGACATTCCATTCGTCGAAGGACAGGTTGATCCGCTTCTTGTGCCGGCCCTTAGCCCGTACGTAGTCCACGGTCGAAACGACGGCGTCGATGAAGTTGTCCATGTCAATTGCGCATGCCAGGAAGCTGCCTCGATCGCCCTTGCGCTCTTGATAGTACGAATGCAGTGACACGTAATCGACGTAGTCGTACGTGTGCTCCAGGACCGTCGATTCCCAGGCGCCGAAGGTGGGCATGCGCGAGTTCGACGACCCGCATGCGACCAGCTCGATATCGGGGTCGACCAGGCGCATCGCCTTGGCGGTCTCTGTGGCGATCCGGCCATACTCGTCGGCGGTCTTGTGCCCGATCTGCCATTCGCCGTCCATCTCGTTGCCCAGGCACCATACGCGCACATCGTGCGGATCGGTCGAGCCGTTCTTGATCCGCAAATCCGACCAGTAGCTGCCGCCGGGATGATTGCAGTACTCGACCAGCCGGGCGGCGGCATCCGGCCCGCGGGTGCCGAGATTCACCGCAAGCATCGGCTCCGACCCGACCCGTTTCGACCAGTTGCAGAATTCGTCGGTACCGACCGCGTTCGTCTCGATCGACCGCCAGGCCAGATCCAGCCGTGTCGGTCGCGAGTCAACCGGCCCGATGCCGTCCTCCCAGCGATAACCGGAGACGAAGTTGCCACCCGGATATCGGAGAATGGGCACCCCCAGCTCACGGGTCAGGTCGGCGACGTCGCCGCGAAAGCCCGCCGAATCCGCGGTGGCGTGCTCCGGCTCGTAAATCCCGGTGTAGACGCAGCGGCCAAGGTGCTCGACGAACGAACCGTAGACTCGGGGATCTATGGCGCCAACTCGAAACGCCGGGTCTACCGTGATGCGTGCTTCGGACACGTGACTCCTTATTCTCACTTGATTCCGGTAGTTGCGACGCCCTCGACTATGCGCCGCTGGAATAGCAGAAATACGACGAGCAGCGGTAATGCCCCGAGCACGGCGGACGCCATGATCTCGGCGTACTGGATGCCATACGCCGACGAAACCTGGGAAAGGCCGACCGGCAGCGTCATCATGCGCGGGTTCGTCATCACCAGGAGCGGCCAGAGGAAGTCATTCCACTTCCAGACGAACGTGAAAATGAAGACCGCCGAGATCGCCGGCTTGGTCAGCGGCATGTAGATCCGCCGGTAAATGTGAAACCAGCTGGCGCCGTCAACGTGCGCCGATTCGGCCAGCTCCGACGGAATTCCGTTGAAGAACGCCGCGAAGATCAGCACGCAGATGGGTATTGCAACAGACGGCAGGATCAGGCCCCAATAGGTGTTCAACAGGTGGACCAGGTTGAACTCCTTGAACATCGGGACGATCAGCACCTGGCTCGGGATCAATAGTCCGGCCGCGATCGCCCCGAAAACGGCCTGCCGACCTCGGAATCGGGTCTGGGACAGCGCAAATCCGGTCGTCGAGCAGACCACGACCGCCAGCCCGGCGGACGCGATAGCGACCACGAAACTGTTCAGATACCACGTACCGATGTTCCCGCCGTTGACGACAGTCCGATAGGCGTGCAAGGTGAAATGCCCGCTCCACCACCTGGTCGGGTTGGTGGCGATCTCGCCGTCGGGCTTGAGTGAGGTGTCGACCGCCCAGAGCAACGGGATAGCCCAGATCGCGGCGAACACGATCAGCACCGAGACGCAGAACCAATTGAAGTAACGAGCGCGCCAGTCGATGGCGCGGCTCTTGACTATCCGCTGGACGTTAATGCGCCCGGCAATCGTGGTGGTGGCCGCCATGTCAGGCGCTCCTCTGCTGCCGGCGGTTGATCAGGAACCAGACCAACGACACCGCAAGAATGAGCAGGAAATAGAGCATCGACGCGGCCGCCGTATAACCGGTGCGCAAATCGGTGAAGCCGATGTCGTAAATGAAGCCCAGCACCGGACGGGTGGCGAAATTCGGCCCACCGCCGGTCATCAGATAGATCTGGTCGAAGATCTTCAACGAGGCGATGATCTGCAGCACCAGGACCAGCGCGGTCGTGCGGCGCAGCAGCGGAATGGTGATGTGCCGCAGTTGCGTCCACGGGCTGGCGCCGTCGACGGAGGCGGCCTCATACAGCTCGCGCGGGATTTCCTGCAGGCCGGCCAGATAGAGCACAAAGTTGAAGCCCAGCGTCCACCACACGGTCATCAGCCCGACCGAGGCCATTGCCCAGTTGGGGTCGGCCAACCAGTTGGGTGCGCCGATGCCGATGTCATTCAGCCACGTGCCCCACAGCCCGATCGGCGCGGCATAGAGCCAGCTCCAGATCAACGCGGCCGAGGCGGAGGGAATTACGTACGGGGCAAAGAACAACAGGCGGTAGAACCAGCGCCCACGCTTGAGCCGGTCGGTGAACATCGCCAGCACTAGAGCGACAACCACTAACGGTGGCGTGGTGATGATCGTAAAGAGCACGGTATGCCACATCGACGACCAGAAATCGGAGCTCTTCAGCGCCTCGGTGTAATTGTCCGGCCCGGCAAACCCGCCAAGACCGTTGTGCACGAGGCTGCTGTTGAAAAAGCTCATGATGATGCCGTATGCGGTCGGCGCAATCAGGAACAGCACGTACAGGAGCAGGAACGGCGCCGCCATCCCCCAGCCGGCGCGGGTGTCCGGCCGCCGCCGGCCGCTGCCGGAGGTCGCCCTGACCGGGACGCCGGCTTCAAGGGGAAGGGTCTGGATTGCCATCACAAACCTCCGTGGAGGCTAGACGGGATTCGGAGTGTTGGCGTATTTGGTGAGCTTGGTGCGCATTTCCGGTACTGCCTGCGCCGGGCTCATCTGGCCGGCTGAGACAGCCGCAATGGCCGAGCCGACGATATTTTCGAAGTCCGAGCCGGAGCCGGAATACCAGGCCGGATCGTCGTAGTGGGCGAAGTTTGCCACGCCCTTGTAGTCGGACTGCGGTTTGATCTTGTCGTATGCCGCGCTTTTCTGGAACGGCAGCCACGCCGGGATGTGCCCGCCGGCGGCCCAGGTCGCGCTCTGGTCGAGCATCGACCGGATGAACTCGAAAATCACCTTGCGTTTGGCGGCATCGCGCTTGGCGTCCTTTGGTAGAACGAAGCTGTGCGAGTCCGCCTGGACGGCATACGTACCGCCGAAGACATTGGGCAGGCTCGTCATGCTGAACGGTGTCTTGGCGGTGATGAAGGTCGAGACCTCCCAGTCACCCTCAAAATAGAAGCCAGCCTTGCCGCTGGCGAACATCGTGGTCGCGCCACCATAGTCGATACTGGTCGGCATCAGCTTTTGCTTGGCGGTCAGGTTTTGGATGTATGCCAGCGCCCTTTCCGCCTTGGCATCGTCGATCACGATTTTGCGACCCTCGTCGGCCAGGACCGACCCGCCGAGCTGCCAGTACAGGCTCGACATAAAGCGCCATTGGGTCGCTGTGTCGTTGTTGATACTGATTACGCCGCCGTACGCGCCGGTCACCTTTTTCGCGGCCTTCATGGCATCGACCAATGCCGTCGGGCCGTCCAGGTTCTTCAGCGTGCCGTCTTCGTCGAGCAGCCCGGCCTTCTTACACACGTCGGTGTTGTAATACATCACGAAGGGGTGCGTATCCAGTGGAATCGCATACAGCGTCCCGTTCGTATGCGCCTTTTTCCAGGCCGCCGGCGTGAAGTTTTTCCCGATCAGGTCGTACGCGGCGAGCTCGGTCTCGTCCAGCGGCTCGAGCAGGTCCGCCTGGGCCATGATCGACGCCCGGGTGAGGTGCGCGATTGCCACGTCGGGTGGCTGATCACCGAGCGTCGCAAGGGTGACTTTGGTGTAGTACGGATTTCCCCAGGCGAGCGTCACCGGTTTCAGGGAGATGGCCGGATGTGCCTTGCTGTAGGCCTGTTCCATGCTCACCATGCGGACACCGTCGCCACCGCCGAGCAGATTCCAATAGGCCAGCGAGCTCTTGCCGGGCGCGGTGCCGGCAACGCCGGACGCGAACGACGATCCGCACGCGGTAGCGGCCAGCCCGGTGAGACCGAGCAGCCCGGCGCCTTGCAGCATTGTCCGGCGGCTCAGCATTTCAGCGCTCATTTGCGTTCCGTTTCTTTCCAGCCGTCGATTCACGCACAATGAGCTCGACCGGCAGATTGACCCGGGATTCGACCTCCGCACCGCGGATCCGCTCCAACAGCAGCGACATCGCGCGCTGCCCGGTCTCCCGCATGGGAATGCGCACAGTGGTCAGCGGAGGAGTCACATAGGCCGCGAACGGCATATCGTCGCAGCCCACAACGGCGCAGTCATCGGGCACCCGCATTCCGCGCTGGTGCAACGCAGCGAGCACGCCCAGCGCGATCAGGTCGTTGTGCGCGAATATCGCGGTAGTCTTCGGCTGCCGCTCGAGCAGCTCGGTCGCCTTCGTAAAGCCGCTTTCCGAGGTCCAGTCCGCCTCGACGACCTGGTCGGCGAGAAGCGGTACGCCGCCGGCGGCAAGCTCGGCCTTGAATCCGCGCGCCCTCGTGGCGACCACGATCCGGGCCCGCGGGCCGGTGACCATCCCGACCTGCTTGTGTCCGAGCTCGAGCAGGTGACCGGCAACCAAGCGGCCGGTGCCGCTGTGACTCGAGCCCACCACCGGAATACCGCCGCCGGGGAAATGGTGCAGCCCGACCGCCGGTACCCGTTTGAGCATCTCCCCGATTTCGGCGTCCTTCTCCAATCGCGGGGCGGCGGACAGAATTCCATCGACCCGACGCTCCATCAGCTGTCGCAGGTATGCCAGGCCGTCGTTCCCTAGTGCGGTGCCGATCATCACGGCGTGCCCATTGCTGCGCGCCTCCTGCTCGGCACCGACCACGAACTGCGCCAATGCCCAGTCGTCGAGGTCGTCGGCAATGATCCCGATCGAATACGTGGATTTGCTCAATAGCCCGCGGGCGACCGCATTCGGCACATATCCGAGCTCCTCGGCGGCGGCATGGATGCGCAGCCGCGTTGCCTCCGATACCGCCACCGGAGCGCCCTTGAGGACCTTGCTGACGGTCTGGAAACTCACCCCGGCATGCGCTGCCACATCCTTCAGCGATGCGTACATGCGCACCCCCATCCGGGCCGCCAATGTTCACTAGGCGAACGTTCGCCTGTATTCGGGTCAGCGTGCCACCATCGCCGAACGGGCGCAACCCTCCGATCGGCCGACACCGGCACCACCATTTGACGGCCGACCACGCGGCGGCTCTAGTGGTGGCCGAATTCGGTCAGGCGTCCCCCGAATCGGGCAGCCAAAGGCGATATCGTTTCGCTACCGGATGAGCTACCGCAAAGGGGACCCCACCGATGACCGAGCGACCCATCCGCGCCGCGATTGTCGGCACCGGCGGCCGGGCCACGATGTATACCCGGGCACTCGGCGCGCGACCGGGCACCACGGTCGCGGCGCTCTGTGACCCAAATCCGGTGCGCCGGGGCGTACACAGCCGACTGCTTGCCGATCTCGACCAGCCGGCGCCCACGGAATGGCAGCCGAGTGACTTCGAGAAGATGCTGGCCGCCGAGCAGATCGACACGGTCGTGGTCACGACCGTCGACCAATTCCACGACGAATACATCGTCGCCGGGCTGAATGCCGGCTGCTGGGTCGTCACCGAAAAGCCGATGACCACCGACCCGCAGAAATGCCGACGCATTCTCGACGCGGCACAACGTGCGTCCGGCCGGCTGTCGGTCACCTTCAACTACCGGTTCAACAGCGCGTTCGCGACCGTGCACCGCCTGCTGCGGGCGGGCACGATCGGCGATATCACGTCAGTGCATTTCGAATGGGTGCTCGACGTCCGGCACGGCGCTGACTATTTCCGCCGCTGGCACCGCAACAAGGTCAACAGCGGCGGACTCATGGTGCACAAGGCGAGCCACCATTTCGACCTGGTCAACTGGTGGCTCGCTAGCGCGCCACAAACGGTGTACGGCGCCGGGCAGCTCTCGTTCTACGGCGACGACGCCGGCAAGAAGCACGGGCTGGCCCGGGACTACAGCAGGGCGACCGGATCGGCCGGCGCGGTCGGGGACCCGTACGCGCTGGATATGGCCGCCGACTCGACCCTGCGCGCCCTCTATCTCGACGCCGAAAGGGAAGATGGCTACATCCGCGACCAAAACGTTTTCGGCGCCGGCGTGACGATCGAGGACGATATGGCCGTACTGGCGAAATATGCCAGCGGCGCGACGATGAGCTATCACCTGACCGCGTATTCCCCGTGGGAGGGCTGCCGGGTGATGTTCAACGGCTCGACCGGGCGGCTCGAGCTGGACATGGAGGAGAACGTCTGGCTGTCCCCGCCGGGCCCGAGCAGCGATGAGGCGTACGGCCTGCACGGCACGAAGGCCGCTGGGCACGCCGGCGAGCCGCGTATTCGTGTCCGTCCACTGTGGAAGGAGCCGTACGACGAGCCGGTGGAATACAGCCATGCCGGCCACGGCGGCGCGGACGACCGACTGCTGACCGCGCTGTTCAACCCGGAGCAGGCGCCGGCCGACGACCTGGCCAAGCTCGCTACCGCCAGGGACGGCGCGCTCGCCCTGCTGGTCGGAGCGGCGGCGAACAACTCATTCCGTACCGGACAGGTAGTGACCATAAAAGACCTGGTCGACGTCGACGAATACCACAACATCGGCTAAGCGAGTCGCCGACGTTATGCGCGAATGTCACATTGCAGCAAATCTAGTCGCCCCAATGTCACATCGGCGCAAAAAGGCTTCCGACGTTAGCGCGAATACGACACGTTCTGGGCCAGCTCAAAAAGCTGATGCGCGTCCCAACTGGCATCGCCGACCGCAAACGCGGCCACCACGACAATCCCGATCACTATCGCGGTGAGTACCGGCCGGGTCCGGGGCGGCTCGGCCAGCAACGCCTGCACTCGGGCGGTGACATGGGTCGCGGCGGCGGCCATCGCGCAACCCGGACTCGGCACCCGGCTGCCGCTCAACAAGCGGGTACGGGCCAACGCGGTCGCGGCCACCGCCCGGTTGCCGATCGCCGCCGCGGCCGCCTCATCGGCCCACCGCTCGGTCGCGAATACGACCGCGCGGGGCAGCCGGAAGAGCGCGGGGTTGAGCGCCGCGGCGACCGTGACCAGCGCGACGTGCCGATAGTGGTGGCGGTCAAGATGCGCCTGCTCGTGGGCCAGCACGACCCGCCGCTGAGCCGGCGAGAGCACGGTCAGTAGCTCCCGGGAAACCACGATGCGACCGGGTCGGCCGGGCACGGCATACGCGGTGATCCCGGGCTCGGACAGGACGACCAAACCGGTGCCCTGGTCGGGCAGTCGCCGGCAGGTGCGATAGGCGTCGACGATGGCCTGGGTACGGCGGATCGTGGCCCGCACCACGAGCGCGGCGAGCACCGGAATCGCCACCAGGGCGGCCAATGCGACCGATCGGTGCACCGGATCGTGCCGGCGCAGCGCGCCGACCGTCCAGTGCCCGAACGACGCGATGCCGGGCAGTTGGCCGAGGAACGTCAAGGCCAGCAACGCCAATGCGATCGCGGCCGATGCGGCCAGGATCACGCTGCCGATCGAGAGCAGCCAGGTGGCCCGGGCCGGCGGCAGCCGCCGCGCGAGCTGCGGTGCGAGCAGGCCGAATAGGACAGACATCACCAGCGGCAGGTAGACGTCGACGCGCATCAGTCGCCCCGCGTGTCCGCTCGCCGGACCAGGTCGACCAGGGCCCGCTCGTCGGCGCCGGAGAGCCCGTCGACGAATCGGGCCAGCACCGCGGCCCGGTCCTCACCGCGATCGAGCAGCGCCCGCATCTGCGCGGCCGCGATCCCGGGTTGATCGAGCACGGCGGCATAGGCATACGCCCGACCGGACCGCTCCCGGGTCACCGCGCCCTTGTCGTGCAGGCGGGACAGGATGGTCATCACGGTGGTGTAGGCCAGCCCAGAATCCAGCGACTCCTGCACCTGAGCAGGTGTCATCGGCTCGCCGGACGCCCACAGCGCGGCCAGCACTTCGGTTTCCAGCGCCCCGGATGGGCGTCGACCCTTCACCACCGGCGCCTCCACTACGTCGCCAACGCCCTCACTCTAGTGCCCTACTCGACCCGCCGGACCCCGAAGCCCAGTCGATGCAGTGCGGCGATCGCATCGGGCGCACCCTGCGAGAGCCCGCAGATCGCGGCGGCGTATCGGGCCCGATCCACCTCGGCCAACCGGTCTCTCCGGCGCGCCGGAGATAGCGCGGCCCGCAGGCCGGTCGCGGAAAGGCAGCCACGGAGGCCGGTTGGCCGGAACGTCAGCAGGTATCCGCGCCGATCCGGCCCGGTCCCGAACAGCAAATGGGTACGCCTGCGCGGCTCGATTCGGTCCAGCTCCTGCTCCGGCCGCGGCATGCCGCCCCCTCCCTAGTGCTACTGGCATCGTACAACTACATAGGTGTAGTAGATTGACCTTCATGCGAATGCCCGAAAGAAGCCCCGTAGTTCCGGAGAATACCGTTCCACCGGAGTCGACCGGCTACGGAGGGTGTTCGGCGTGAACCGACACGGCTTCCGGGACATCAACGACTTCGCCCGGCACACCAGCTGGTTACACGGCTTCTTCGCCGACTGGGCGGCCTACGGGATCCTGCTGTTCGCCGCGCTCCTGTTGGCCGGCTGGTGGGCTGCCCGGCGTGACGATTCGCCGCGCCGGATGGCCGCGCTGCTCTGGACGCCGGTCGCCGCGCTCCTCGCGGTCGCGATCAACCAGCCGATCGTGCATGCGGTGAACGAACGGCGCCCGTTCGTGGCGATGCCGCACGTGCTCACGCTCGTGCATCACGCGGCCGATGCCGGCTTTCCATCCGACCACGCGACCGCGTCCGGCGCGCTCGCGGTCGGCCTACTCGTCGCATCCCGCCGGTTGGGTTGGCTGGCCGCGATTGTCGCGGTAGTGATCGCGTTCTCCCGGGTGTACGTCGGCGTGCACTATCCAGGCGACGTGCTGGCCGGCCTGCTGCTTGGCGCGGTGGTCGCACTTGCCGGGATGATCCCGGCGCTGTGGCTGGGTGAACGAGCGGTGCTCGCGCTACGTCGTGGCCCGCTGTCCGTGCTGGTAGCCGTTCGGCGGCAAGAGGCACGTCACGCCGCGAGCCCGCATTCCGAAGATGCCGACTCGCAGCTAGGGCGTGTCTCTTAAATCCCGCCCTGCTGCGCGGCGCCGAGACGACGACCGGCTACGTTGTCGTCCTCGGCAGTACAACAA
>Ga0137412_10000646_pt1 | contig 25315 bp, 22 predicted proteins | sample CZODoug2_1_16fun_FD_122160 | JGI IMG/M metagenome (GOLD analysis project Ga0137412, IMG submission 122160) | Vadose zone soil fungal communities from Angelo Coast Range Reserve, California, USA - CZODoug2_1_16fungal (Hybrid Assembly) | ecosystem: Environmental > Terrestrial > Soil > Vadose zone... | reverse complement strand
GAAGTCGACGGCCGTGCGTGGTCTTGCGACGGTGCTGTCCGCTGTCGACGCTGATGCCCGGCTCGTCGAATTGCCCATCGGCGCAACCGAAGACCGCGTGGTCGGGTCACTGGACCTGCAGAAGGTGCTGCGCGACGGCGAGCACGCATTCTCACCAGGCCTGCTGGCCCGGGCGCATGGCGGCGTGCTCTACGTCGATGAGGTCAACCTCCTGCACGACCACCTGGTCGACGTGCTGCTCGACGCGGCCGCGATGGGCAGGGTGCACGTGGAACGCGACGGCGTCTCGCACAGCCACGAGGCCCGGTTCGTGTTGATCGGCACCATGAATCCCGAAGAGGGCGAACTGCGTCCGCAGTTGCTCGACCGGTTCGGGTTGACGGTCGATGTGTCCGCCTCCCGCGACGTGGACGTGCGGGTCGAGGTGATCCGCAGGCGCATGGCGTTCGAGGCCGACCCCGACGGGTTCGCCGCGCGCTACGCCGACGACGACGCGGATCTGGCGCGCCGGATCGCTGCCGCCCGCGCGGCCGTCACCGACGTGGTGTTGCCGGATGGCGAGTTGCGGCGCATCGCGTCGCTGTGCGCGGCGTTCGACGTGGACGGCATGCGTGCCGACCTGGTGGTGGCCAGGACCGCGGTGGCGCACGCGGCGTGGCGGGCATCTGGGGCGAGCGAAGCGACGGGAGAAATCACTGCGGGGGAGAGCGTCCCAACCGTCGTCGCGGACGACATTCGCGTCGCGGCCGAACTGGCCCTGCCGCACCGGCGTCGTCGCGACCCCTTCGACGACCCGGGGCTGGACCCCGAACAGCTGAACGAGGCGCTCGCCCAAGCCGGAGACCCGCCACCCGAACCCGAGCACGACCCGGAGCCCGATCCGCCCGGCGGCGGTGGGCACTCCGGCGAGGCGCCGGATCAGGCTGCGCCCCAGGGCGGTTCGCACTCGGGCGGTTCGCGGCCCAACGCACCAGCTGCGGCGGCCTTCCGGACCAAGGCGCTGGTGGTGCCCGGAGTGGGAGAGGGCGCACCTGGCCGTCGGTCACGGGCCAGGAACCGGACGGGCACGACGGTGTCGGCAACCGACGATCCCGACGCCGGACACGGCGTGCACCTGTTCGGCACCCTGCTCGCCGCCGCGCGCCACCAACAGCGGCCCGGCCGCATCTCGGTGGTACCCGACGACGTGCGGCGCGCGATTCGCGAAGGGCGCGAAGGCAATCTGGTGATCTTCGTCGTCGACGCCTCCGGGTCGATGGCCGCACGCGACAGGATGGCGGCAGTCGGCGGAGCCACGCTGTCCCTGCTGCGCGATGCGTATCAGCGCCGCGACAAGGTCGCCGTGATCACCTTCCGCGGACAGCAGGCAGATCTGGTGTTGCCGCCAACGTCGTCGGTGCACATCGCGAGCCGCAGGCTGGCGCGGTTCGACACCGGTGGCAAGACCCCGCTGGCGCAGGGTCTGCTGGCGGCGCGGGACGTGGTGTTGCGCGAGAGGGCTCGCGATCGCGCGCGCCGCAGCCTGGTGGTGGTGCTCACCGATGGCCGTGCCACCGGTGGTCCCGACCCGCTGGGTCGCACCAGGAGCGCAGCCAGACTGCTACGGGCCGAGGGCGCCGCCGCGGTCGTGGTGGACTGCGAGACGTCCTATGTGAGACTGGGTTTGGCCGAGGACCTGGCCAACCACCTTGGCGCGCCCGCGGTCCGGCTCTCCGAGCTCCGGGCGGACGCCTTGACCCGCTTGGTGAAGTCCGGGGCCGAGCTCGGCGCCGCTTGATCTACTGGCAGGGAGAGATTCGATGCCACAGGGCCAACCGCTCACCGTTCCCGACGACGGGCTGACGACCAGGGCCCGGCGCAACGCCCCCCTGCTCGCGGTGCACACCGGGCCCGGCAAGGGAAAGTCCACCGCGGCGTTCGGGATGGCGTTGCGCGCCTGGAATCAGGGCTTCGACGTTGCGGTGTTCCAGTTCGTCAAGAGCGCCAAGTGGAAGGTGGGCGAGGAGGCGGCCTTTCGCGAACTCGGCCGCCTGCACGACGAGCAGGGCATCGGCGGGCCGGTGGAATGGCACAAGATGGGCGCGGGCTGGTCGTGGTCGCGCAAGGACGGCACGGTCGACGATCACGCCGCCGCGGCCGCCGATGGTTGGGCGGAGATCTCCCGCAGGCTGGCCGAGGACCGTCACGACTTCTACGTGCTCGACGAGTTCACCTATCCGCTGAAGTGGGGCTGGGTCGACGTCGACGATGTAGTCGCGACCCTCGTTTCGCGCCCGGGCCATCAGCACGTGGTGATCACCGGCAGGGATGCGCCGCCTGCACTTCTCGATGCCGCCGACCTGGTGACCGAGATGACCAAGGTCAAGCACCCGATGGACAGCGGCCGCAAGGGTCAGCGCGGCATCGAGTGGTGAGTACGCCTGCGGTCGTGATCGCCGCACCCGCGTCGGGCAGCGGCAAGACCACGGTGGCCACCGGGCTGATGGGCGCCCTGCGCCGGGCCGGGCACCGCGTCGCGCCGTTCAAGGTCGGCCCCGACTTCATCGACCCCGGCTACCACGCACTGGCCACCGGACTGCCTGGTCGCAACCTCGACCCGGTGCTGGTCGGGGAGCCTCTGATCGGGCCGCTCTTCCAGCACGGCACCCTCGGGGCGGACATCGCCGTCGTCGAGGGCGTGATGGGGCTGTTCGACGGCCGGATCTCAGTGGGCTCGACGCATGACGTCGGCCAAGCCCAAGGCTCCACCGCGCACGTCGCAGGCCTGCTCGGTGCGCCGGTCGTGCTCGTCGTCGACGCCAGGGGCCAAAGTCACAGCGTGGCCGCGCTGTTGCACGGCTTCGCGACATTCGACCACTCGGTCCGGATCGCGGGCGTGATCCTCAACCGGGTCGGCACCCCACGCCACGAGCAGGTGCTGCGGCAGGCCTGCGAACAGACCGGTATACCCGTGCTCGGGGCGATCCCGAGGGCCGACGAATTATCCATTCCCTCAAGGCATCTCGGCCTGGTGACGGCGGTAGAGCACGGCAGGCTCGCGCAAGAGGCCGTCGCGGCGATGACCGAGTTGGTCGCCCGTCATGTCGACCTCGCCGCGGTGGTGGACGCCGCAGGCTCCCGCGTCGCCGACGCCGCATGGAATCCCGCCGTCGCCGAGCGCGCTGCCGACGAGGTCGTCGTGGCGCTCGCCGCAGGCAAGGCGTTCAGCTTCGGCTACCCCGAGCATGTCGAACTGCTGCGGGCCGCTGGAGCCGTCGTCGTCGAGTTCGATCCGCTGACCGAGTCGCTGCCCCCGAACACCGCGGCGCTGGTGCTGCCCGGCGGCTTCCCCGAGCAGTTCACCGCCGAGCTATCCGCCAACGACGTTGCGCGCCAGCAGGTTCGGCAGCTCGCGGCATCGGGGGCGCCGATCCACGCCGAGTGTGCCGGACTGACCTATCTCGTCGACGACCTCGACGGCATCCCGATGTGTGGCGTGCTGTCCGGCTCGGCCCGGTTCACCGAGCGGCTGACACTGGGGTACCGCGACGCCGTCGCGACGGCCGACTCCTCGCTGCACGCCGCGGGCACGCGGATCGTCGGTCACGAATTCCACCGCACGGCCGTGACATTCGGGCATGACTACGAGCCGGCGTGGCGGTTCGGCCGGGGTCCTTCGGACGTCGTGGCGGACGGCGCCGTGTACGCCGGCGTGCATGCCGGCTATCTGCACGTCCACGCCGCCGCACACCCGTCGGCGGCAACCCGCTTCGTAGCCGCGGCGGCGACCTCTAAGCTCGCCCAGTGGCGCGGACGCGAGGAGCAATGAGGTGGCGCGCACGCGAGGAGCAATATTTTGAGTGAGAACGCCTACCTCGTCGGGCTGCGCCTAACTGGGCGGAAAGTGGTCGTGGTCGGCGGCGGCACGGTCGCCCAGCGTCGGTTGCCCCTGCTGCTGGCCAACGGCGCCGACGTGCACGTGATCGCCACTGCGGCAGGTCCGGCGGTGGAGGCCACCGCGGGCATCACACTGGAACTGCGCGACTACCGCGACGGCGATCTCGACGGCGCATGGTATGCGATCGCGGCGACCAACGACCCAGCAGTGAACGCCGCCGTCGTCGCCGAGGCCGAACGCCGCCACGTCTTCTGCGTACGGGCCGACGCCGCCCGCGACGGCACCGCAGTCACGCCCGCATCGTTCGAGTACGACGGCCTTTCGGTCGGTGTGCTCGCCGGGGGAGAGCACCGCCGTTCCGCGGCCATCCGCACCGCGATCCGCGAGGCACTGCAGAGCGGCGTCATCACCGACGAGGTGCCCGAGGGACTTCGCGGCGCAGTAGCCCTCGTCGGCGGTGGGCCCGGCGACCCCGAGCTGATCACGGTTCGAGGCCGCAGGCTGCTCGCGCAGGCGGACGTCGTGGTCGCCGACCGGCTGGCCCCGCCCGAACTGCTGGCCGAGCTCGCACCGCACGTGGAGATGATCGACGCCTCGAAGATCCCGTATGGCCGCTCGATGGCCCAGGACGCGATCAACGACGTACTGATCGACCGGGCCAAGGCGGGCAAGTTCGTGGTGCGGCTCAAGGGCGGCGATCCGTTCGTCTTTGCCCGCGGCTACGAGGAGGTGCTCGCGTGCGCGGATGCGGGCATTGCGGTGTCCGTAGTGCCCGGTGTGACAAGTGCCATAGCGGTTCCCGCGCTGGCCGGCGTTCCGGTTACCCACAGAGGTGTCACACACGAGTTCGTGGTGGTCAGCGGCCATGTTGCGCCCGACCATCCCGAATCGTTAGTGAATTGGAATGCGCTGGCCGCGCTGTCGGGCACGATCGTGCTCCTGATGGCCGTCGAGCGCATCGAGCTGTTCGCCAAGGTTCTGCAAGAAGGCGGCCGAGCTGCGGAAACCCCGGTCCTGGTGGTCCAGCACGGCACCACTGCTGCTCAACGGACCCTGCGCACCACGCTTGCCGACGCGCCAGAACAGATCCGCGCGGAGGGCATACGACCTCCCGCGATCATCGTGATCGGGTCCGTGGCGGCCTTCGGCAGTTAAAGGATTCTTAAGATTACTGTAAGGTAACCCGCCATGACCGCTCTCAACGACGCAGAGCGCGCGGCGGCCAAAGACGCGTCACGCGCCAGCAACCGTGAGCTGCCCGTGCACGTGGGGCAGTCGACGATCGGGCGAAGTGGCTGGTACCCCGAGTGGCTCCCGTCGCGCCGGTTCCTGGCCGCGGTCATCGCCATCGGCGGCATGCAGCTGCTGGCCACCATGGACAGCACCGTGGCCATCGTCGCGCTTCCTAAGATTCAGGACGAGCTCAACCTGTCCGACGCCGGTCGTAGCTGGGTCATCACCGCCTATGTGCTGACCTTCGGTGGCCTGATGCTGCTCGGTGGCCGCCTCGGCGACACCATCGGCCGCAAGCGCACCTTCATCGTCGGCGTCGCGCTGTTCACCATCGCCTCGATCCTGTGCGGCATCGCCTGGAACGAGTCCACCCTGGTGTTGGCGCGGTTGCTCCAGGGCGTGGGTTCGGCGATCGCGTCGCCCACCGGCCTGGCACTGATCGCCACCACGTTCCCCAAGGGGCCTGCGCGCAACGCCGCGACGGCCGTGTTCGCCGCCATGACGGGCGTCGGCTCGGTGATGGGCCTCGTCGTCGGCGGGGCGCTGACCGAGGTGTCCTGGCGGTGGGCCTTCCTGGTCAACGTGCCGATCGGCATCGTGATGATCTACCTGGCCCGCACCACCCTGCGCGAGACGCATCGCGAGCCGATGAAGCTGGACGCCACGGGCGCCGTCCTCGCCACGCTGGCGTGCACGGCCGCGGTGTTCGGATTCTCGATGGGCCCTGAAAAGGGCTGGATGTCCACGCTGACGCTGGGCTCTTGCCTGGCGGCGATGGTGTTCTTCGCTGCCTTCCTCTACGTCGAGCGCACCGCGATCAACCCCGTCGTGCCGTTCAGCCTGTTCCGCGACCGCAACCGGGTGGCCACCTTCGCGGCCGTCTTCCTCGCCGGTGGCGTGATGTTCACGCTGACCGTGCTGATCGGTCTGTACGTGCAGGACATCATGGGCTACAGCGCGCTGAAGGCGGGCATCGGCTTCATCCCGTTCGTCATCGCGCTCGGCATCGGCCTCGGGCTGTCCTCGGCGCTGGCGTCGCGGTTCCCGCCGCGGGTGCTGGTGATCGCCGGCGGCGTGATGGTTCTCGCGGCGATGCTCTACGGCTCGACGCTGCACGGCGACATCCCGTACTTCCCCAACCTGGTCATCCCCATCACCGTCGGTGGATTCGGCATCGGCATGATCGTGGTGCCGCTGATGGTGTCGGCCATCGCCGGCGTCGGCTTCGACGAGATCGGCCCCGTTTCGGCGATCGCGCTGATGCTGCAGAACCTCGGCGGCCCCGTGGTGCTGGCCATCATCCAGGCCGTCATCACGTCGCGCACGCTCTACCTGGGCGGCACGACGGGCCCGGTGAAGAACATGGACACCGCGCAACTGCACGCCCTCGATCAGGGCTACACCTACGGCCTGCTGTGGGTGGCGGCCGTCGCCGTCGTCGTCGGCGCCGTCGCGCTGTTCATCGGCTACACCGCCGAGCAGGTCGCCCACGCCCAGGAAGTCAAGGACGCGATCGACGCCGGAGAATTTTAGCGAAGTCGCTTGTCTAGAAGTCGATCACGCTGTCGCTCGTCACTTCCCCGTCTGGGTCGAACACGGTGTTGTGCTCGGTGCCGTGCTGATTCGTGTCGCTTGTGCGGGTGGTGATCACGGTGCTGCCATCGGGCCGATTTATGCGCATGGTGTACGAGTGATTCCCGTCGACGTCTGTCACGGCTTCCACCTGGGTCGTCGATCCGTCGTCTGCCTCCTCCACGCGGTGGAAGACGGTAGACCCGTCCGCCTTGGTGACGAGATGGCCCTCGAACGTGCTGGTTACGCCGTTGGGATCGGTCTCCCGCCCCGTAGTTACCCGAAGGACGCTGCCATCACTGTCGGGCGGGTACTCCTCCGTCCTGTTCCCATCGAGGGTGGTCGTCGTCGTGCAGACGACGTCACCGTTGCCGTCTCGTTCGACGGTGACGGTTTTGCCCGTGCTCTGGTCGACGTCGGTCTTGAAGGTGTGGCCGTCGGGAGATGTCGTGCCGCCGAGAGTGCTGTCGCCGGCGCCACTGCCATCCGACCCACTGCCGCCGCTGGATGAATCGGGTCCGCCGATCGGGCCGGCCGCTGCTTCGCCGGCGCCGCTTCCACTGAATCCACCGCCGCCGCCTCCGGGTGAGCCGCCGTGAGAAAATTCGAAGATGACGGTGACGCCCTCGGGTTCTTCTGCGGCTTGGGCTTCGATGATGTCCGGCATTTGACTGCTCCTTCTCTCCAAGTGACCGGTGCCGCGAGGTGACACCGCCTGTCCCAAGGACATCGTTGCCTGCGCTGAGCCCGCTGAAGTGAGTAGTGGACTACTCGTCTTGGCGCCACGCCAGTGGTGATTACCTACGACGCCACTCCTGTCGGTATGGCCGCGTCGACGTTTCTCGGCGTGTTCGGACACACTGCTCACTACTGATCACGGGAAGCCGCCGCGCCATCTGGGTAGGGTGGCAAGCCATGTCTGTCGTGGGGGGTTCGTCGGGGTCGACGGAGCGCACCAATACGCCACTTTCGTCGTCGGTGCTCGGCATTGCGATCGTCGCGATCACCGGCATGCAGCTCATGTCGACGCTGGACGGCACCATCGTCATCGTCGCGCTGCCGCGCATGCAGGCCGACCTCGATCTGTCGGATGCGGGCAAGAGCTGGGTGATCACCGCCTACGTGCTGACGTTCGGCGGCCTGCTGCTGCTCGGTGGCCGGGTCGGCGACGCGATCGGGCAGAAGCGTGCGTTCCTGTCCGGCGTCGGCGTGTTCACCATCGCGTCGCTGGTGTGCGGACTGGCCACCGACGAGTACACGCTGATCGCGGCCCGCGCGCTGCAGGGCGTCGGGGCGGCCGTGTCGGCGCCGACCGGCCTCGCGCTGATCGCCACCACCTATGCCGTCGGGCACGCCCGCAACCAGGCGATGGCGGTCTCGGCGGGGATGCAGGCCACCGGATCGGTGCTCGGCCTGGTGCTCGGCGGCCTGCTGACCGTGATCTCCTGGCGGCTGGCGTTCCTGATCAACGTGCCCATCGGCATCGTCATCATCGCGATCGCCGCCATGCGGATCCGCGAGACGCACCACGAACGGCTCAAACTCGACATCACTGGTGCGCTGCTGGCCACGCTGGGGTGCACGGCGGCGGTGCTGGTGTTCACCCAGGGACCGCCCCGCGGCTGGATCGACCCGTGGGTGATCGGGGCCGCCGTCGCCGCGGTGATCTTCCTCATCGCGTTCCTGTTCGCCGAGCGCACCGCCGAGAATCCGTTGGTGCCGTTCTCGGTGTTCAACGACCGCAACCGGGTGGCGACGTTCATCGCGTGGTTCCTCGGTGGCGGTGTGCTGCTGACCGTGACCGTGATGGTCGGGCTGTTGGCCCAGGACGTGCTCGGCTACTCCGCGCTGCGGGCCGGGATCTGCTTCCTGCCGTTCGCGGTGGCCGTCGGCGTCGGCAACGTTTTGGCGACCCGGCTGGCGCCGCTGATCGCGCCGCGCTGGCTGATCATCGGCGGCGGGCTGTTCGTGCTCGCGGCGATGCTGTACGGCTCGACGCTGACCCGCGACATCCCGTACTTCCCCGACTTGTTCCTGCCAATCGTGGTGGGCGGCTTCGGAATCGGCGTCATCTCCGTGGTCCTGCCGCTATGCGCGGTTGCCGGGGTTGGACCTCGGGAGATCGGGCCCGTTTCGGCCATCACACTGATGGTGCAGAACCTCGGCGGACCCCTCGTCCTGGTGGTGATCATGGCGGTGCAGACGTCGCGCACCCTCTACCTCGGCGGCACCACCGGTCCGGTGAAGAACATGACGCCCGCCCAACTCGACGCGCTCGGCTACGGCTACACCTATTCGCTGCTGTGGGTGGCTGGCATCGCGATCCTGGTCGGCGTTGCCGCGTTCTGGATCGGCTTCTCCGCCAAGGACATCGCCAGGGCGCAGCACACCCGCGAAGCGGTGGAGGCAGGCGAGCTGTAACGCTAGCGTGGCCGCCATGCCCGATCACTCGCAGCTCACCCGCCAGCAGGTCTCCGACGCCGTCAGCCCGCTCGGCTGGCGCCTCGTCCTCGGCGCGGTGTACACCGAGGTCGACGTGGCCTCGCTGGCCCAGTCCGCAGAGGTCGCCACGATCGCCGCCGCCGGCGTCGGCACCGACGGCCAGGACCGTCTCACCGTCGACGTCCGCGCCGAGCGCGCCGTGCTGCGGCTGATGCCCCCGCTGGGCGGCTTCGTCAGCGCGCTCGACGTCGGGTTGGCCCGCGAGGTGTCGGAGGCGCTGGCGTCGCGCGGGTTCACGACTGGTCCTGGCAGCGGTGACCGGGCGGGCCGGCTGCAGGGTATCGAGATCGCCATCGACGCCATGGACATCGGCAAGGTCAGGCCGTTCTGGCAGGCGGTCACCGGTTACATCGGCGAGGTGGGGCCATCCGACCTGACTGCGGGGTTGATCGACCCGATGGGGCGCGGTCCGGCGATCTGGTTTCAGCAGATGGACGAGCCCCGCCCGCAACGCAACCGCATCCACATCGACGTCGACGTGCCGCACGACGAGGGGGAGGCCAGGGTCCGGGCCGCGATCGCCGCGGGCGGCACACTGCTGAGCGACGTCAGGGCGCCCGCGTTCTGGGTGCTCGCCGACCCCGAAGGTAACGAGGCGTGTGTTTGCACGTGGCAGGCCAGGGACTGAACCGGGGCGGGTACGCACTTGCAGGACGGGTTCGTCGTGGTCGCTAAGGTTGTCGGCTGTGATCACCCGCATGTCCGAGCTGTTCCTGCGCACGCTGCGCGAGGACCCGGCAGACGCCGAAGTGCCCAGCCACAAACTCTTGATCCGCGCCGGTTACGTCCGGCCCGTCGGGCCGGGCCTGTACAGCTGGTTGCCGCTTGGGCTCAAGGTGCTGACCAAGATCGAGAAGGTGATCCGCGACGAGATGGCGGTGGTCGGGTCTCAGGAGGTCCGGTTCCCTGCGCTGTTGCCGCGTGCACCGTACGAGACGTCGAACCGTTGGACCGAGTACGGCGACGGCGTGTTCCGGCTCAAGGACCGCCGTGGCAACGACTACATGCTTGGCCCCACCCACGAGGAGTTCTTCACGCTCACCGTCAAGGGGGAGTACAGCTCCTACAAGGACTTTCCGCTTCGGCTGTACCAAATCCAGACCAAGTACCGCGACGAGGCCAGGCCGCGCGCAGGCATTCTGCGTGGCCGCGAATTCATCATGAAGGATTCGTACTCGTTCGACGTCGACGACGACGGCCTCAAGAACGCCTATCACGCACATCGTGAGGCCTACCAACGGATCTTCGCCAAGCTGGCGGTGAAGTACGTGATCGTCGCGGCGACGTCCGGCGCCATGGGCGGCAGCGCCTCGGAGGAGTTCCTCGCCGAGAGCGAGGTGGGCGAGGACACCTACGTGCGTTGCCTGCAGTCGGGGTACGCGGCCAACGTCGAAGCGGTAATCACGACCCCGCCCGAGTCGTTGCCGATCGACGGGCTGCCCGAGCCGGTCGTCTACGACACGGGAGACACCCCCACGATCGCGACCCTGGTCGACTGGGCCAACGGCGCGGATCTCGGCCGCACGGTCACCGCGGCCGACACGCTCAAGAACGTGTTGCTGAAGACCAGGGTCCCCGGTGGGGAGTGGGAGCTGCTGGCGATCGGGCTGCCCGGTGACCGCGACGTGGACGACAAGCGACTCGGCGCTGCGCTGGAGCCCGCCGAGTACGTCATGCTCGGCGACGACGACTTCACCAAGAGCCCGTTCCTCGTCAAGGGATACATCGGTCCGAAGGCATTGCTGGACAACGGCGTTCGCTATCTCATCGACCCACGTGTGGTGGACGGCACTACCTGGATCACTGGTGCCAACGAACCCGGTAGGCACGTCACGGGATTGGTGGCCGGTCGTGACTTCGTGGCCGACGGCACCATCGACGTCGCCGAGGTTCGCGACGGTGACCCGTCGCCGGACGGCGCCGGTCCGCTGGTGAGCGCCCGCGGCATCGAGATCGGTCACGTCTTCCAGTTGGGCCGCAAGTACGCCGACGCGTTCAGTGCCGACGTCCTCGGCGAGAACGGCAAACCGGTGCGGTTGACCATGGGCTCCTACGGTGTCGGGGTGTCCCGGCTGGTGGCCGTGATCGCCGAGCAGCACCACGACGAGCTCGGATTGCGTTGGCCCGCATCGGTTTCCCCGTTCGACGCCCACGTGGTGATCGCGAACAAGGATGAGGAGGCCCGCGCCGGCGCCACCGAGCTGGCAGGCGCGTTGGATCGTCTCGGCGTCGAGGTGCTGTTGGACGACAGGAAGGCCTCGCCGGGAGTGAAGTTCAAGGACGCCGAGCTGTTGGGCGTGCCGTGGATCGTGGTGGTGGGCCGCGGCTGGGCCGACGGGACTGTCGAGCTGCGCAACCGCTTCACCGGCGAGAACCGGGAGATCGCCGTCGACGACGCGGCCTCCGATATCTCCGCCGCCATCTCGGCCCCTATCGCCGGCTAGCGCGCCCTACTCGGTGCCGCCGGGGAACGGCACGGTGTTCGGCACCACCTTCAGCACGTCGCGCCACTTGGCCGCGGTGACCGCGCACTGCGTCAGCGCCGTCACCGCGAAGGTGCGGTCCTCGCCCGTGGTCGCCTGCTCGAGCACCGCGCGCCACGCCACCGCGGAGTCCTCCTCCATCCGCAACGCGAGCTTCGCGGCGTCGGTGGGGCTGTCGACCTCGACCGGCATCTGGTAGCCGGTCGCGGGCAGCGGGGCGGGCACGTTGCGACCCTTGAGGCGGGCGATGGCGTCCTCACGGAGTTGGCGGTGCCCCGCCATCGCGTCGGACACCAGGTCGTTGACGTCCGGCGTCGAATGCGCCGACACCAGGCCGTACCCGTAGATCACGCCGTGCTCGTTCGCGACCGCGTCGAACAACGCGGCGTCGGGACCGTTCGGGGGCCGCGACGGGCTCGTCGCCGGTGTCGTCCCTGGCGTCGTCATGACGACTGCCCGCCGTCGAGGCCGACGGTGAACGCCGCCGTGCACGATGCGGCGATCGAACCGAGCAGCCCGGCGGGGTAGCCAGACTGCTGCGCGGCCGACTGCGCGGCACTGTCTGCGGATTGCTTGAGGGCGGCGATCACGTCGCGCGGTGTGGGCGGCGGGAGCGGCTGGCCGGTGGTGCTGGTCGACGTCGGGCTGGCCGACGCCGACGTCTGCGGCGTCTCGCCGGAGATCCTGGTGATCTCGTCGGAGAGCGCCTGGACGTGTGCGGAACGCTCGGCAGCCACCGTGGTCAGCGCCGCAGCGACGTCTGGACGGGCCGCAGACGCCGCTCCGGCCGCCAGCTGACTGTCCGCACGCGCGCGGTCCAGTTGCGCGACGAGCGCCTCGACGTCGGGCTTCTTGGCCGGTGCACCGCAGCCGGCGGCCGTCGTGGACAGCAGTGCCAGGGCCGCCCCCGAGATCAGGACGCGCCGCCTACTGACGGTGGGAACGGCGCTCGGCACTTTGGACATCGGAGGACATCCTGCCAGTTGCCACGGGCTGTGGATCGCCTGGACGGCGCCGCCGTTTGCCGGTTGGCCCTCCTGCGCTGGCGTATCGTTGATACTCGATTCCTGGTCATCCAGCCCAGATCGTGTCCGTACAACTCAAGACGAGGAGCTCGCCGTGGCATCGGATGTCCCGCTGCGGTCCGCGAGACTGCCATCGCAGCAGCAGGTGATCGAGCTTCTCGCGGAAGAGTTCACGCGCGCCGGATACGAGATCGAGGACGTCGTCGTCCAGGAGACCGCCAAGCCGCCGCGCATCGTCGTCGTTGCCGACGGTGACCAGGGCATTGACCTGGACGCGGCCGCCGTACTGGCGCGATCGGCGGCCGACCTGCTCGACCAGCTCGATGACGACAGCCCGCCCTACGTACTCGAGGTGACGTCACCCGGCGTCGACCGGCCGCTGACGTCCGACCGGCACTTCCGGCGAGCCAGGGGACGCGTGGTGGAGATGACGCTGTCCGACGGTTCGCAGATGACCGGACGGTTGGGTGAACTCGGCACGAACAACGTGGCACTGGTGGTCGCCGATGGCGGCCGAGGCAAGTACGCCATTCGCGAGGTGCCCCGCGACACTATTACGAAAGCCGTTGTCCAGGTTGAGTTCTCGCCGCCAAACCGGCGTGAGCTCGAATTGGCCGGCCAGCCAGAGAAGGAGGCCGAAGCGTGAACATCGACATGGCGGCACTGCATGCCATCGAGGTCGACAAGGGAATTGCGGTCGACGCGGTGGTGGAGATGATCCAGTCCGCGCTGCTCACCGCGTATCGCCACACCGAGGGGCACGAAGCCGAGGCCCGCATCGACATCGACCGCAAGACCGGCATCGTCAAGGTGATGGCCCGTGAGACCGACGAAGACGGCAACCTGATCAACGAATGGGACGACACCCCAGACGGTTTCGGTCGGATCGCCGCCACCACGGCCCGTCAGGTGATCCTGCAACGTCTGCGCGACGCGGAGAACGAGAAGAACTTCGGCGAGTGCGCCCCCCGCGAAGGCGCTATCGTCGCCGGGGTGATCCAGCGCGACGCGAGGGCCAACGCCCGCGGTCTGGTGGTGGTGCGGGTCGGCAGCGAGACGAAGGGATCCGAGGGCGTCATCCCCGCTGCCGAGCAGGTGCCGGGGGAGAAGTACGAGCACGGCGACCGGGTGCGCTGCTACGTCGTCGGCGTCAGCCGCGGCGCCCGTGAGCCGTTGATCACCTTGTCGCGCACCCACCCGAACCTGGTGCGCAAGCTGTTCTCCCTCGAGGTACCCGAGATCGCCGACGGTTCGGTCGAGATCGCCGCGGTGGCCCGCGAGGCCGGCCACCGCTCCAAGATCGCCGTCGCGTCGCGGGTGTCCGGGCTCAATGCCAAGGGGGCTTGCATCGGTCCGATGGGGCAGCGCGTGCGCAACGTGATGAGCGAGTTGTCCGGCGAGAAGATCGACATCATCGACTACGACGACGATCCGTCCAGGTTCGTCGCCAACGCCCTTTCGCCCGCCAAGGTGGTGTCGGTGAGCGTCATCGACGAGGCAGGCCGGGCAGCGCGCGTCGTGGTGCCCGACTTCCAGCTGTCGCTGGCGATCGGCAAGGAGGGCCAGAACGCGCGGTTGGCGGCCCGGCTCACCGGATGGCGGATCGACATTCGCAGTGATGCCGCCCCCGAACCGGACAGTTCGTCGGCCCCTGGAGCCCCCCAGGGAGCCGCCCGCGAGCGGTAGGCCAGCAGGCGATTCTGTCTGCGGGAACGGTGACGCTAGACTGAGCCGTGATCCAGCGCGAGACTTCTGCCGCCGCGCGCGAACGCCCCGACCACCAGGTCGGACCAGTGCGGACGTGCATCGGTTGCCGAAGGCGAGAGCTGGCCGTCGAACTGCTACGAGTGGTCGCGGTGCGAGACGGGAACGACAAACACGTCGTTAGCGTTGATGCAGCGAGTAATCTGCCGGGGCGGGGTGCGTGGTTGCACCCTCACCAGCAGTGCCTAAGCGTGGCAATCCGGCGGCGAGCGTTCGCACGAGCGCTGCGCATCACCGGTTCGCCGGACACCTCCGCGGTGGTCGAGTACTTCAGTTCACTGGATGACTCGGTCACCCTGGCAACAGAACAGGTAGCGAAGAACATGAGCACACCGTGAAGTCTCGATGACCATGCGTCATAGCTAAACCCGAGGCGCGGCCTTCCGCTGTCGCCTCCTAGACAGGAGTTGTAGTGGCAGGTAAGGCCCGCGTACACGAGTTGGCGAAAGAGCTCGGTGTTACCAGCAAGGAAGTGCTCGCCCGACTGAGCGAACAGGGCGAATTCGTTAAATCAGCATCGTCGACCGTCGAGGCGCCCGTCGCCCGACGGCTGCGTGAGGCGTTGGGCGGCTCGAAGCCTGCGCCCGCGAAGCCCGCAGGCAACGGTGCCACCCCGAGTGCCCCCTCCGCGCCGGCCAAGGCCACCGCGGCGGCTCCGGCCGAGGCTGCGGTGTCGACCTCGACGCCAAGGCCCTCGGGCCCGAAGCCCGCGCCCAAGGCACCCCCCGCCGCGCCCGCGGCACCCGTCGAGCCGCCCGCGGCGGCCGCCGTCGCACCCCCCGCACCTGCGGCTTCCGCCGCACCAGCGGAGTCCGCGGCACCGGCCACTGCGGCGCCAGGCCCAGGCGTCCGGCCCGGTCCCACCCCAGGTGGCCCGCGGCCCGGCCCCCGTGCACCGCGCGTCGGCAACAACCCGTTCTCCTCGGCGCAGCCCGTCGAGCGTCCCGCCCCGCGCCCGCCGCAGGGCGCGCCCCCTCGCCCCGGTGGCGGACCCCGCCCCGGCGGTGGACCTCGTCCCGGCGCGACGCCAGGCAACATGCCGCCGCGTCCGCCCGGCGCCCGTCCTGGCGCCGCTGCGACCGGACGTCCCGGTGGTCCGCGGCCAGGCCCAGGCGGTCGTGGCCCTGGCTCCTCGCCAGGTGGTCGCCCAGGTGGCGGCGCAGGCGCCGGCGGTGGCGGCAACTACCGCGGTGGCGGTGCAGGCGGCGGCGCTGGAGCGCCCGGCGGCGCACCAGCCGGTGGCTTCCGTGGACGCCCAGGTGGCGGCGGTGGCGGCGGCGGTGGTGGCCGTCCCGGTCAGCGCGGTGGCGCAGCAGGTGCCTTCGGTCGTCCCGGCGGCGCAGTCCGTCGTGGACGCAAGTCGAAGCGGGCAAAACGCGCCGAATACGAGAACATGCAGGCACCGGTCGTCGGTGGCGTGCGGTTGCCGCAGGGCAACGGCGAGACCATCCGGCTGGCGCGCGGCGCGTCGCTCGTCGACTTCGCCGACAAGATCAACGCCAACCCGGCCGCGCTGGTGCAGGCGCTGTTCAACCTCGGCGAAATGGTCACCGCCACCCAGTCGGTTGGTGACGAGACGCTGGAGCTGCTCGGCGGCGAGATGAACTACGTCGTCCAGGTCGTCAGCCCCGAGGACGAGGACCGCGAACTGCTGCAGTCCTTCGACCTCACCTACGGCGAGGACGAGGGCGGCGAGGAGGACCTCGAGTTCCGCCCGCCGGTGGTCACCGTCATGGGTCACGTCGACCACGGCAAGACCCGCCTGCTGGACACCATCCGCAACGCCACCGTCCGCGAGGGCGAGGCCGGTGGAATCACCCAGCACATCGGCGCCTACCAGGTCCTCACCGAACTGGATGGCAACGAGCGACTGGTCACCTTCATCGACACCCCCGGTCACGAGGCGTTCACCGCCATGCGTGCCCGTGGTGCGAAGGCCACCGACATCGCGATCCTGGTGGTCGCGGCCGACGACGGCGTCATGCCGCAGACGGTGGAGGCCATCAACCACGCACAAGCGGCCGACGTGCCGATCGTGGTGGCGGTCAACAAGATCGACAAGGAAGGTGCTGACCCGCAGAAGATCCGGGCGCAGCTGACCGAGTACGGCCTGGTCGCCGAGGACTTCGGTGGCGAGACCATGTTCGTCGACATCTCGGCGAAGCAGGGCACCAACATCGACGCTCTGCTCGAAGCGGTGCTGCTGACGGCAGACGCCACACTGGACCTGCGGGCCAACCCCGACATGGAGGCCCAGGGCGTGGCGATCGAGGCACATCTGGACCGCGGTCGCGGCCCGGTGGCCACTGTGCTCATCCAGCGCGGCACGCTGCGGGTCGGCGACTCGATCGTCGCGGGCGATGCCTACGGGCGTGTCCGTCGCATGGTCGACGAGCACGGCGAGGACGTCCACGACGCCCTGCCGTCGCGGCCGGTCCAGGTCATCGGCTTCACGTCGGTGCCGGGTGCCGGTGACAACCTGCTGGTCGTCGACGAGGACCGGACGGCTCGCCAGATCGCCGATCGTCGCAGTGCGCGCAAGCGCAATGCGCTGGCCGCGCGTACCCGCAAGCGCATCAGCCTGGACGATCTGGATGCCGCATTGAGGGAGACCTCGCAGCTCAACCTGATCCTCAAGGGCGACAACTCGGGCACCGTCGAGGCCTTGGAAGAGGCCCTGCTCGGTATCGAGATCGACGACGAGGTGGAGCTGCGCGTCATCGACCGCGGTGTTGGTGGTGTCACCGAAACCAACGTCAACCTGGCGTCGGCGTCGGATGCCATCATCATCGGGTTCAACGTCCGTGCCGAGGGCAAGGCCACCGAACTGGCCAACCGCGAAGGCGTGGACATCCGGTACTACTCGGTGATCTACCAGGCCATCGACGAGATCCAGGCAGCGCTCAAGGGCATGCTCAAGCCGGTCTACGAGGAGAAGGAGCTCGGCCGCGCCGAGATCCGGGCGATCTTCCGGTCGTCGAAGGTCGGCAACATCGCCGGCTGCCTCGTCACCTCGGGCATCATCCGACGCAACGCCAAGGCTCGTCTGTTGCGCGACAACGTCGTGGTGGCCGAGACCGTCACGATCTCGTCGCTGAAGCGGGAGAAGGACGACGCCACCGAGGTGCGCGACGGCTACGAATGTGGTCTGACCTTGACGTACAACGACATCAAGGAAGGCGACGTCATCGAGGTGTACGAGCTCGTCGAAAAAGAACGTGTGTAGGGGCGTCGATACCAATGGTTGATGCTGGGCGGGCGCGCAAGCTCTCGAAACGCATCGGCACGGTCGTCGCGTCGGCGATTGAGTTCGAGATCAAGGATCCCCCGTTGGCCTTCGTGACCATCACGGACACGAAGGTGACGGGAGACCTGCACGACGCGACGCTGTTCTACACGGTGCGCGGCCAGACGTTGCAGGACGACCCGGACTATGCGGGCGCCGCGGCGGCGCTCGAGCGCGCCAAGGGCACGTTGCGGACCAGGGTCGGCGCGGCCACCGGTGTGCGCTTCACCCCGACGCTGGCGTTCGTGTTGGACAAGGTGCCCGAGACCTCGCAACACATGGAGGAACTGCTGGCTCGCGCCCGCGCCGCCGACGCCGATCTGGCGCGAATTCGTCAGGGTGCTACACCGGCGGGTGACGCGGACCCGTACCGTGTCTCTGGGGCGGAGGAATCCGGTGGGGAACCAGATGTGGTGGGTGACCACCAGTTCGACCCAGAGGACACCCGTGACCGCGATCGATCCGACGACTGAGATAGCTCGGCCCTCGTTGCGCGTCGACGCCTTCGGCGCGGTCGACATACTCAGCGCGGCCCGAACCGTCGGCATCGTGTGTCACGTCTTCCCCGACGCCGACACCATCGGAGCGGGGCTGGCGTTGGCGCTGGTCCTCTCGCAGGCGGGCAAGGACGTCCAGGTGGCGTTCGCGGCGCCTGCCGTCCTGCCGGAATCGCTGCAGACGCTGCCCGGCGGGCACCTGCTGGTGGCGCCCGAGTTGATGCGTCGCGATCCCGACCTGGTCATCACGGTCGACATCCCCAGCGTGAACCGGCTGGGCGACCTGCGGGACCTCGCCGACCCCGATCGCGAGGTGCTGGTGATCGACCACCACGCCTCCAACCAACTGTTCGGCACCTCGAACTACGTCGACCCATCCGCCGACTCGACCACGATGCTGGTCGCCGAGATCCTCGACGCGTGGGGCAAGCCGATCGATGCCAGCGTGGCGCACTGCCTCTACGCCGGGCTGACCACCGACACCGGCTCGTTCCGGTGGGCCAGCGCAAGGGCGCACCGGTTGGCCGCCCGGCTGCTGGAACTCGGCGTCGACAACGCCGCCATCAGCCGCACGCTTTTGGACACCCATCCCTTCTCCTGGCTGCCGATGCTGGCGCGCGTGCTGTCGTCGGCTCAGCTGGTGCCCGACGCCGCCGGTGGTCGCGGTCTGGTCTATGCCGTTGTGGCACACCAGGAATGGGTAGGCGCGCGACCCGAAGAGGTCGAGAGCATCGTCGACATCGTGCGCACCACGTCGCAGGCCGAGGTGGCTGCGGTGTTCAAGGAGATCGAACCCGCACACTGGTCGGTCTCGATGCGCGCCAAGACCGCCGTCGACCTGGCTGCCGTTGCCAGCTCGTTCGGCGGTGGCGGGCACCGGTTGGCCGCCGGATACTCCGCGACCGGGTCGGTCGACGACGTCGTGAGGGCGCTGGCTAGTGCACTTGGCTGACTCGGTCAGCGCGCGCCTTGGTTGAGCCCGCCGATCAGCCCATGCCGCCCGCGACGGGCCGGCGGATTGCCGGGCTGGCGTTTCCCGCGCTGGGCGTTCTTGCCGCCGAGCCTCTCTATCTGCTGTTCGATCTCGCGGTCGTCGGGCGCCTCGGCGCGCTGAGCCTGGCCGGTCTGGCGATCGGCGGGCTGGTTCTGTCGCTGGTGTCCTCCCAGCTGACGTTCCTGTCGTACGGGACGACGGCGCGGGCGGCCCGGTTCTTCGGGGCCGGTGACCGCGGATCGGCCGTGGGAGAGGGCGTGCAGGCCACCTGGCTGGCGGTCGGAATCGGGGTGCTCGTCGTCGCGGTGATCGAGGCGGCGGCGGTGCCGCTTCTGCGGTTGATCGCCGACGGCGGTGAGATCGCCGACATGGCGCTGCCGTGGCTGCGGATCGCGATCCTCGGCGCGCCGGCCATCCTGATCTCGTTGGCAGGCAACGGATGGATGCGCGGCGTGCAGGACACCGCGCGGCCGCTGCGCTACGTCATCGCCGGGTTCGCGCTGTCCGCGGTGCTCTGCCCGACGCTGGTGTACGGCTGGCTGGGGCTGCCGCGGATGGAACTGGCCGGGTCGGCGGTGGCCAACCTGGTCGGGCAGTGGCTGGCCGCCCTGCTGTTCTGCCGCGCGCTGCTGGCCGAGCGGGTGCCAATGCGGGTCGACGTCACGGTGCTGCGGGCCCAGGTGGTGATGGGCCGCGACCTGTTGGTGCGCACCCTGGCGTTTCAGGCGTGCTTCGTATCGGCCGCGGCGGTGGCTGCCCGGTTCGGCGCGGCTTCCGTCGCCGCACACCAGGTGGTGCTGCAGCTCTGGGGTTTCCTTGCGCTGGTGCTGGATTCGTTGGCGATCGCCGCGCAATCGCTGGTCGGCGCGGCGCTAGGGGCGGGTCAACTGGCGCACGCGAAGTCGGTGGCATGGCGGGTGACGATCTTCTCCACGTTGGCCGCGGCGGTACTGGCCACGGCGTTCGCCGTCGGCGCATCGGTGCTGCCCACACTGTTCACCGACGACCGCTCGGTGCTCGACGCGATCGGTGTGCCGTGGTGGTTCCTGGTCGCTCAATTGCCCATCGCCGGAATCGTTTTCGCTCTCGACGGGGTCCTGCTCGGTGCCGGTGATGCGAAGTTCATGCGCAACGCCACCCTCGTCAGTGCATTGGTCGGCTTCCTGCCGCCGATCTGGCTGTCGCTGGCGTTCGGCTGGGGGCTGGCGGGTATCTGGTCGGGCCTGACCACCTTCATGGTGCTGCGACTTGTCTTCGTCGGCTGGCGCGCGTTCTCCGGGCGTTGGCTGGTGGCAGGTACCGGCTAGGGCACGTTGACAAAGCCCCGGTGAGCGATGACCGCCCAGCCGTACGGGTTGGTGCGCACGTCGATTCGCTCGAAGCCTGCGGCGGTGAGTCGGTCGGGGAGCGAGGCGGGGTCGATGGGGTTGTAGGTATCGCCCTCGTGGTGGGCGGCCAGTTCGTCGCTGGCCAGGCTGTCGCTGGCCACCAATGCCGCGCCCGGCCGCAGCACCCGCGCGATCTCACCGAACAGCTGGTCTTGCAACGCAACCGTCGGCACGTGGTGAAGCATCGTGAAACACGCTGCGCCGGTGAATCTTTGGTCGGGATAGTCCAGCGACGTGGCGTCGGCGTTGACGATCTCGACCGTCGGCACGTCGGCGAAGCGCTCACGCAGCATCGCGGCGAGCTTCTCGTCGATCTCCACCGACGTCACCCGTGGCACGGCCCCGCTCAGTACGTCGGTGGTGGCGCCGTAGCCAGGTCCGACCTCGAGCACGTCGTCACCGAGGTCGGTGTCGCCCAGCGCCCACGGCAGGATCACCTCGCGGATCATCTCCCGCCATTCATCGCTGCCGCAGTGCTGATGGGCTTCGTTCATGTCACTGCACCTGGGCCCGACCGCGCTCGAATACGGCGTCGCGGTTCGCGGCGATGTCGTCGCCGGTGGCCACCTGCATCCACTGCGTGGCCGACCTCGCTTCGATCCACAATCCGGCGCTGGTCTGCTGCTCGTCGATGCGGTGGTAGGACTCCAGCAGCGCACGCACCGCCTTCGCGTTGTTGCCGACGATCGAGGCGGCGACCTTGCGGGCCGCAGGCAGCAGCTCGTCGTGCGGGACCACCTCGGTGACCAGGCCCGCCCGCAGCGCGTCCTGCGCGGACAGGTAGTCGCCGGTGAGGCTCATGCGCCGGGCCAGCCCGATGCCGACCTTCTGCGGCAGCCGGACCGAAAGTCCCCAGGTGGGCAGCAGGCCGACGCGGGCGTGCGTATCGGCGAAGCGGGCGTTCTCGGAGGCGATCAGGATGTCGCAGTACAGGGCGAACTCCAGGCCGCCGGTGACGGCGGCGCCGTTGATCGCGCCGATCACCGGGGTGCCCATGGCAGGCCACTTGGGCGAGATGTCGGGAAGTTGGGTGGTGTCGCCGAGTTCCTTGAGGTCAAGACCCGCGCAGAACACCGGGTCGGCGCCGGTCAGGATGATGGCGTCGACGTCGTCGTCGGCCTCGGCGTCGCGCAGCGCCGCGTAGAACTGGGTGCGCAGGGCCACGGACAGCGCGTTGCGTGCCTTCGGACGGTTCAGGGTCAGCGTGCGCACGCGGTCGGTGGTGTCGATCAGCAGGACGTCATCTTCGGTGTCGGGCATGTCCTCACCGTATCGACCTATGGTGGGAGCATGTGCCGCAACATCACCGAGTTGCGCGGTCTGGAACCCTCGGCGACCGCCGAGGAGGTCGAGGCCGCGGCCCGTCAATACGTCCGCAAGGTCAGTGGAATCACCCGCCCGACCGCCGCCAACGCCGAGGTCTTCGAGGCCGCGGTCGCCGAGGTGACCGCGACTACCGCGCGTCTGCTCGCCCAATTGCCACCGAGACGGCAGCCGCCCAAGACGGTGCCTCCGCTGCGTCGCCCCGAGGTACAGGCCCGTATCGCCGCTGCGGCGAAGTGAGCGCCACCGCGCTCAAGGAGTGGAGCGCGGCCGTGCACGCGATGCTCGACGGCAGGCAGACGGTGTTGTTGCGCAAGGGCGGCATCGGCGAGAAGCGCTTCGACCTCGCCGCACCGGAGTTCGTCTTCTTTCCGACCGTCGCACACGGTCACGCCGAACGGGTCCGCCCCGAGCACCGTGACCTGCTCGACGCCTCCGCCTCGGACAGCACCGAGACCGAGGTGGTGGTCAGGGCCGCTGCGAAAGTGGTTGCCGCCGTTGCGGTCAACCGGCCCGACGGGCTGGAGGAGATCGTGCAGACGCACATCTGGACGGCTGAGTCGGTGCGTGCCGATCGGCTGGACTTCCGGCCACGGCATCTGCTCACGGTGCTGGTGGTGCAGGCCAGGCCGCTGATCGAGCCGGTGCGCCTGCTGAGGGAACCGGCGTACGCGGGGTGCGTCAGCTGGGTGGACCTACCGGTGCGTGCGGCGTTGGCCGATCCCGTGCACGACGATGCGACGTTGGCGGAGATCGCCGAACGCGTTCGCGCGTCAGTTGGTTGACGGCGGCTGCGGTCCCGCGGGCAACACCAAGAGCGACGCCCCCTGCGCGCCGTGGTGCACGGTATGCGTCGCGGGTGCCATCCGCCGCCCCGAGATCGGTGGTTCGTCGGTGCCCAGATTGCGGACGAAGCGCGGATGCGACCCGCCGGCGATCAGCACCCTGATTCGGGAGCCGGCCGTGAAGCGATACGCGACGGGGTCGAGCTCGAGCCGGACCGTCCCAGAATCGGTTGCCAGCCTGACGAATCCGTCGCTGACGTTGGTCGATCGACCGTTGGCTTCGACCTCACTGACACGGACGAACAGGTCGTTGTACGGGTTGTCGCACGAATGTGACAGCTCGACCACGGGACCTCCGACCAGGTACAGGTCGGCGGGCAGTGGGTCGCCGGTGAAGTCGAGGACGTCGCCACGCAGAGCCAGGCGGGTGTCGTCGCGGTAACCGCCCTCGGGGGAGAGCAGCCGACCGCCGATCGTCGGCGTCGGATCGGCGGGATCGAACGTGAACGTCGACGGCGGCGCGGACGCGTCCGGCGGTATCTCCGAAAGCCGATGTGCGGGTTGCAGATACAGCACGTGCTCGGGCATCGCGGGCGGCCAGTCGGGCAGCTCGAGCCAGTCGCCCTTGGTGACGTAGGCCCGCACCGGACTGCGGGGCGCGACGGGCTTGCCGCCGAGGTGACCGTCGAGCCACGCCAACGATTCCCGGAGCACGGTCGGCGCGCCCTTGGTCATCAGCTCCGTATGCGTCCACGGTCCGACGGTCAGTGCCGTCGTCACGTTCCGCCCGCGCAGGTGCCGGAATTGCTCGAGCGTCTGCTCGACGAAGAGGTCCTGCCAGCCGCTGAACAACAGCACCGGGATGTCCACGCGGTCCAGGGCGTCGGTCAGGCGCACGGCATCCCAGAACGAATCACCACCGTCGGGCTGGGTGACCCAGGACTCCCACCAGGGTGCCCCTGTCCCGAGTAGGGTCCGGCCCGCATCGCCCATGGGCACCTGGTTCGCGGCGCGGGCCACGGTCCGCCGAGACCTGGCCTGCCGCACGCCGTTCATCAGGGCACCCGAATCCTCCTGGTGGGAAACCATGTCGCTCCACCCGAGGAAGTCGTTCAGGGTGAACGCGCCGGTACCCCACGTCGCCGCGCTGAAGTCGTGCGGGCCGACGCTGATCACCGCGGCGACCATCTCCGGTGGAGGGTCCATCAACAGCGCCCACTGGGTGAACCCCAGGTAGGACAAGCCGATGGTGGCGAACGTACCGGTGAACCACGGCTGGTCGCGCAGCCAGGCAACGGTGTCGGCGCCGTCGGCGACCTCGTGGATCATCGGCGTGAAGTCCCCGCCCGAGCCGAACGTGCCGCGCACGCTCTGGATCACGACGTGATATCCGCGTGCCGCGTACGCGGCGCCGAGCAGGCTCGAGATGGGGAACGCACGGCCGTACGGGCAGCGCACCAGCACGGTGCCCGCCGGATTGGAGGTTTGGGGTGCGTAATGGTCGGCGACCAGGTCCACGCCGTCACGCATCGGCACCGCCACCGCGCGACGCACGGTGAAGTCAGTGGTCGGCGGCGGGACCTTGAGGGCTCGGGCCAACACGCGGGAGGCGACGCGCTTCGCGGGAGAGGACACGCCTGCAGGTTACGCAAACAGGGCGGGACTAGAGCTTGTAGTACGGGGCGAGTTCGTGCGCGCGCTGCAGGTTGGTCTGCAGGCAGTCGACATCGTCGGTGGTGTAGACCGGCGAGTAGAACAGCGACTGCTGGAGCACCCCGTAGCTGGTCTTGAAGGCGATCATGCAGGTGATCCACCAGCGGTTGTTCCAGTCGGTGGGCTTCATGATCCAGTACTGGGCGGCGCGGTGGCCGTCGATGTCGAGTTCGACGGCGTCGGCGGGCAGCGTCTGCTCGTAGGTCCGCCACACGAACGATTCGACGGCCATCTGATAGTTACCCGCGTCGTAGTGGCAACGCAGGCTGTCCTCGGGTATCGGTGGGGTGAACGCCAGGCCGAGTCGCTGGATGACGTCGTACGGGATGTCCTGGCACGAATCGAACGGCGTCGGGTTGACCGTTTCGATGACGGGCCACTTGATGGTCGTCGAGACGTCGCTCATGGGCGCTGACGTGGACCGCAGCTGCACCGGTCCGCTGTCGGGCCTAGCCACTGGGTTGGTCTGCCAGACCACGATCACTGCCGCGACCAGCGCACACACCGCTGACAGCAGGCGCAGTTTGGCTGCCATCACACCTCCTCGCGCTCGTCCACCGTTCCGGGGAGTGTACAAGTCGAGAGCGCTCGTCCGACGTAGAAATAGGAACATGTTCTAGTTGCCGACGTGGCTCGCCCCAACGGCGCCAGTAGGCTGGGCTGTTGTGTCAGTGGAACATCGGCACCCAACTCTTTGGGCCATCAGCGACCTTCACATCGGTCACACCGGAAACAAGGCGGTCACCGAGTCGCTTCATCCGTCATCCCCCGACGACTGGCTGATCGTCGCCGGCGACGTCGCTGAACGCACCGACGAGATCCGGTGGTCCCTCGACCTGCTGCGCAAACGGTTCGCCAAGGTGATCTGGGTGC
>Ga0137412_10000645_pt1 | contig 25325 bp, 24 predicted proteins | sample CZODoug2_1_16fun_FD_122160 | JGI IMG/M metagenome (GOLD analysis project Ga0137412, IMG submission 122160) | Vadose zone soil fungal communities from Angelo Coast Range Reserve, California, USA - CZODoug2_1_16fungal (Hybrid Assembly) | ecosystem: Environmental > Terrestrial > Soil > Vadose zone... | reverse complement strand
CACAAAGGTGGTCCCGAGCGCCAGTGTGCCGATCACGACCGTGGAGAACAGGATCGCAGTGACGTTGCCGTAGTTCAGGAAGTCGGGGCTGACCACGGCGAAGAACGCGAAGATGACGATGAGGCTGGCGAAGGCGAGGAACTGCTGCAGCCGGTCCCGCAGCGTGCCGCGCACGCCGCTCGCAGCGCCCCGTTGCGCCAGGTCGGCGGTCGACGCGGTCATTTCTCTCCCACTGTCATCGCCGGGTCGGTACCCCCGGGCTCGACCAGGCCGAGCTCGGCGGCGTCCGCCGGGTTCTCATCCGGTCGCAGCGTCGCGTAGTGCATGACCCGTTCCTGGTCGGCCTCGCCGGCGGCGAGCTGGCCGACGATACGGCCCTCGCTCATCACCACGATGCGGTGCGACATCCGGAGCACCTCGGGCAGCTCCGAGGAGATCATGATGATCGACTTGCCGCGCTGGGCGAGCTCGTTGAGCAGCTTGTAGATCTCCTCCTTGGCACCGACGTCGATGCCCCTGGTCGGCTCGTCGAAGATCAGGATGTCGCAGTCCTTGACCAGCCACTTGGCGATCACGACCTTCTGCTGGTTGCCACCGGAGAGGTTCTTCGCGGTCTGCGAGATCGACGGTGTCTTGATCCGCAGTGACTCGACGAGCTCGGCGGCCGTGGCGCGCATCGCGCGGTTCTTGACGAAGCCGAAGGACTGGAACCGCTCGCGCAGCGCGCTGAGCCCGATGTTGGCGGTGACGTCCTGCTCCAGCAGCAGGCCCAGCTGTTTCCGGTCCTCGGACAGGTAACCGATGCGGTGCTTCGCCGCGTCCGCCGGCGTCTTGATCGTGACCGGCCGGCCGTGCACGCTGATGGTGCCGGACTCGATCGGGTCGGCGCCGACCAGTGCCCGGGCGACCTCGGTCCGCCCGGCGCCCATCAACCCGGCGAAGCCGAGGATCTCGCCCTTCTCGAGTTCGAAGCTCACGTCCTTGAGCAGCGTCTTGGTGCGCAGCCCGGAGACCGTGAGCACCGTCTCGCGGTCGGTGCGCACGCCCACCGGTCTGGCCTCGCCGGTGATCTCGCGGCCGACCATCAGCGCGATGACCTTGCTGATCGACGTGCTCGCGGTGTCCAGGGTGTCCACGTAGTGACCGTCCCGGATCACCGTGATGCGGTCCGAGATGGCCTTGAGCTCATCCATCCGGTGCGAGATGTAGATGACCCCGGTGTCGGGACGCACGAACCGCCGGATCAGCTCGTGCAGGACGCTCACCTCGGCGTCGTTCAGCGCCGCCGTCGGCTCGTCCATGATCAGGACCTTGGCGTCGTAGGACAGCGCCTTGGCGATCTCGACCATCTGCTGCTTGGCCACCGTCAGGCCGCCGACGACCTGCCGGGGCCGCAGCGGCAGGTGCAGCCGGCCGATCAGTTCCTCGGCCCGCGCGTTGAGCGCGCGCTCGCTGAGCAGGAACCGCCCGCCGCGAGGCTCGCGGCCGATGAAGATGTTCTGCGCGACCGTGAGGTCGGGCATCAGGTTGAACTCCTGGTGGATGATGCTGATGCCCTGGTCCTGGGCGTGCCGGGGATCGGTGATCTCCAGCGGCGCGCCGCCGGAGAAGAACTGCCCGGCGTCCGGTCGGTAGATGCCGGAGAGCAACTTCATCAGCGTCGACTTGCCCGCGCCGTTCTCCCCGACCAGGGCGAGCACCTCGCCGTGCCGCAGCTCGAGGTGCATGTCCTCCAGCGCGCGGACCCCGGGAAAGCTCTTGACGACGCCCCGCACCTGCAGCAGCGGGGCCCGGTCGTCGTTCGGCGTCGAACGATGCTCGGAGTTCACGGCCAGTGTCCTCCCGGATCGGTGTATACCCTAGAGGATCTCCGAGCCGTCAAGCCATAGCTCGTCTCAGCCGATCGCGCGGTCACCGTCGCAACCGCCGGTGCCGGCGGTCGTTGAACAGGTCGTCGGGTCCGTGCGGAGGAGTGGTCAGTCGGGAGCGCTCATGATGTGTGGGATGAACGGCGTTGCCAAGGGAATCGCCCTCGCGGCCACCACGCTCGTGGTGGGTTTTGCTCTCCCCTCGGCCGGCTCACCGGCCGGTGTCCCGGACATCCGGCGATTCCGACCGACGGTGAGCGTCCACCAGTGCGAGCGGGCCGGCGGTTGGGTCGAGGCCACCCGCCAGGGCGCTGCCACCTGCCGAGGTGGCCTCGATGACGGCGACCCGGTCGACGTCACCTGAGGGTTACCGGATGCGGGAGCGCCAGGGCCGGTGGGCGAATCCCGAGGTGCCGGCCCGCACGGTGAGCGCGCTGGCCGCCTCGGCGCTGTGCGCGCGGATCCGGGCCTCGTCCATGGTCACCAGGTGTCCGTCGGCGACGACCAGCGCACCGTCCACGTACACCCGGTCGACCTCGTCGCCGCGCCCGGAGTAGACCAGCGCGGACACCGGTTGGTGCACCGGGGTCAGGCACAGGTTCGACATGACCAGCACCACCACGTCGGCCCGTTTGCCCGGTTCCAGCGAACCGATCCGGTCGCTCATGCCCAGCGCCGCGACACCGCCCACGGTCGCCATCTCCAGCGCTTCCTCGGCGGTGAGGATCTCCGGGTCCCGGTGCACCCCCTTGTGCAGCAGCGCGGCGAACTTCAGCGCCTGCAGCATGCTGTGGTTGCTGCTGCTCGCCGGGCCGTCCGAGGCGAGGCCGACGGTGATGCCCCGGCGCAGCATGGCGGGTATCGGGGCGAACCCGGAGCCCAGGTACAGGTTGCTGCACGGGTTGTGCGACACGGCGGTGCCGCTGGCGGCCAGCAAAGCCAGGTCCGCGTCGTCGCACTGGACGCAGTGCACCGCGAGCAGGTCAGGACCCAGCAGCCCGGTGCGGTCCAGCAGCGGCACGTCACGCACCCCGAACCGGCGCAGCGACTCGGTCACATCGAAGTCCGACTCGGACACGTGCATGGTGACCAGCGCCCCGGTGTCGTTGGCCAGCGCGCGGGTCGCCCGCAGCGTCGGCTCGTCCACCGACCAACTCATGCACGGCGCCAGCCCGGCCGTCACCCGGGAACCGGGGCGGTTCCACTCCCCGATCAGCCGCCCGGCGTCGGACAGCGCCGCGTCCAGCGGCTCGATCAGCGGCTCCGGGACGCCGACATCGGCTCCGGCCGTGGCGTAGCCCCTGGCCACCACACCCCGGATGCCGATGTCGGTCATCGCCCTGGCCACCGCGTCCGCCAACCCGGGTCGGGGATGGACGTACATGAAGTCCAGCAGGGTGGTGGTTCCGGTGGTCAATGCCTCGGCGCAGCCGTGCAGAGCGGCCGCGTAGCTGTCCCGCTCGGTGAGCTCAACGGCGCTGGGTCCGGTCATCGCGGTGAACCAGTCGGACAGCACCCGGTCGTCGCCGAGGCCCTTGAGCAGCGTCTGGAACAGGTGGGTGTGGGTGTTCACGAAGCCGGGCAGCACCACCGAACCCGTGCAGTCGACGACGTCCGCGTCCGGGTGGGCGGCTCGTACCTCGGCGTCTGGGCCGACCGACAGCAGCGCACCGGTGCTCGGGGAGAACGCCACCGCGCCCGGCTCCAGGATCCGCCGTTGGGCATCCATGGTGACCACGGTGGCCCCGGCGAGCAGGACCTCAGCCGTCACGCCGAGCGCGTCGGCCGGTGCGTTGACCAGCGCCCCGGGTGAGCCGGATGCCCCGCCCTCGCCGGCCCCGTTGATCCCCGTGCTCGGGCGGAAGTAGCGGAAGGGAAAAGGTTTCATGGCGCTCCGTCCAGTGCGGCTGGCGTCTCATCCGCGCCGACGAATGCCCATTGTGGCCGGGCCGCGATGGAGGCCTCGTCGGATGACCGCCCCGGCGCACACTTCGGCGCCGTCACGCACACGCTCCAGCATGTGAGTGAGGGCGCCGGCGTGTGCGTGGAGACCTACGGGCCGGGGCGGGGAGTGGCATTCCATGTTGTGACTGGAATGGACCTTTGGAGATGCCACTTGGGTGCGCAGACTGGGCCTGGTCATCCCCTATCGATGAGGACTGTGCTGATGTACGTTCCCGCTCACTTCGCCCCGGGCGACGACGCGGTGCACGAGCTACTGACCAACCACGGTGCCGCGGACCTGGTGACATCAACCCCCGACGGCCTGGTCGCCACGATGCTGCCGTTCGTCTACGACCGGGATCAGCGCCGCTTGCTCGGACATGTCGCCCGCAACAATGACCACTGGCGCCGCCCGGTGATCGGCGAGGCACTGGTCATCGCACGGGGCCCCGACTCGTACATCACGCCGTCCTGGTATGCCTCCAAGGCCGAGCACGGACGCGTCGTGCCCACCTGGAACTACCTGACCGCGCACGTGTACGGAACCCTGACCGTGCACGACGATCCCGACTGGGTCGCTGGCGTCGTGCGTCGACTCACCGAACACCACGAAGCCGGCCGACCGAGGCCGTGGACAGTCGACGACGCTCCGGAGAGATTTTTCCACGGGCAGCTGCGCGCCATCGTGGGCATCGAGGTGGCCATCACGCGCATCGAGGCCAAGTTCAAGCTGAGCCAGAACCGGCCGGCCGCCGACATAGACGGGGTGATCGACGGGCTCCGCCAGTCCGACGACATGGCCAGCGCGGCCGCTGTCGAGCATTACCGCCCGTGACCGGCGGCCGCGACAGCGGTCAGCGGGCGTCCAACGTGGTTGCCCAGAGCTCTTCGCCGGCCTGCCCACGCAGCGTGACGGTCATCTGGCGGCCCCCGGGCGCGACCCGCACCTCGCCGAAGTGCTGGAACCCGTCCAGGGGCGACGAGCGGTCCGGTGGTGCGCCCCGGACGAACGCGACCTCCGGCCCGAAGGTGGGGTCGAGCTGGCCAGCCGCGCCGGCGCCCGCCTGCAGGGGCCCGGAGACGAACTCCCAGAACTCGTTGAAGTCGGGGAACCCGCCGGCCGCCGCGGCTCGCTCCGGGGAGTATCGGTGCGCCGCCGTGTAGTGCACGTCGGCGGTCAGCCACACCACGTTGCGCACACCACGCTGCTTGAGCGAGCGCAGCAGTTCGGCGATCTCCGCCTCCCGGCCGCTCGCCACCCCTGGAGCGCCGTTGGCGACGGCCTCCCAGGCGGCATCACCGTCCTTCACCAGCACTCCGATCGGCATGTCGGAGGCGACCACCTTCCAGGTCGCCCGGGACGAGGCCAGTCCGTCGGCCAGCCAGCGGGCCTGCTGCTGGCCCAGAATCCGCCCGGCCGGACCGGTGTTCGCCCCGTTGGCGTCCCGGTAGGTGCGCATGTCGATCACGAAGATGTCCAGGTGCGGGCCCCAGCTGGAGCGCCGGTACACCCGGCCGTCCACGGCCTGGCGCGGGTCGAGCGGCACCCACTCGTGGAACGCCTGGAACGCCCGACCAGCCAGGACGTCGACGCGCTTCTCGGTGTACCGCTCGTCGGTGAGCACCTCGCCCGGGTACCAGTTGTTGAGCACCTCGTGGTCGTCCCACTGGTTGAGCTGCGGCACCCGGGAGGTGAACCCTCGGAAGTGTTCGTCGCGCAGGTTGTAGGCGAACTGCCCCCGGAATTCGGCGAGCGTCTCGGCGACCTTCGACTTCTCCGGCGTCATCAGGTTCCGCCAGGTGCGGCCGTCGGGCAGTGTCACGGTCTCCTTGAGCGGCCCGTCGGCGTACACGGTGTCCCCGCTGCACAGGAAAAAGTCCGGGTCACGGGCGGCCATCGCGGAGAAGATCTTCATCCCGCCCAGGTCCGGGTTGATCCCCCAGCCCTGTCCGACGATGTCGCCGGACCAGACGAAGCGCGCCGAGCCGTCCGGCGCCGGACCGGTGCGGAACGAGCCGGTGGCGGCTTCACTGGCCGCCCGGCCGTCCGGATCCTCGGCGGTGACGCGGAAGTACACCGTGCCCGCCGCGGCGCCGCCGCCCGGCACCCGGAGCCTGCCGGTCAGGTCGGTGTCCGGCGTGAGCATCGGGCCGACCAAACGACGCGCGTTCCGGAACTCGGGGTTGTCGGCCGCCTCGACAATCATCCGGGACGGGCGGTCCGCGCGGGTCCACACCAGACCGGATCCGGACAGCACGTCGCCGGACTGCACGCCGTGGGTGAGAACTGGCCGCTCGGAACGGACCAGGCCGGGCCCGCCGCATCCGGTCAGCCCGAGGGGCAGGGCGACGGCGCCCAATCCGACGGCGCCCAACCCGACGGTGCCGAACGCGGCCGATCGGAGCAGCGTGCGACGACCGAGGCGTCGGCTCAGGGGACTCATCGGGACAGTTCTAACCCGATCAGATGAACAACTCATGCACCGCGAGGTGAACGCCTCCGACTGGGGCCGTGCTGTCGAGATCTCGGCAGACTTGTCGACAATGTGACAACATGGTGAAGTGCCGTCACCGACGATCGGCCGAGTCAGCAACGTAGCGCAAGCGCGGCCGCGGCCAGGGCGGGCCAGTCTGGAACTGGTCCGACGTGCCCGCTGAGAACGGGTCCCGACCGGCCGGGGAGCCGGGTGCCTCGTCGATTGTCCGTTGGTCGCAGCGCCACGCCGAGGCAGCCAGAGCGGCCCGGGCCGGCAAGGAGACAAAACGCTCGAACGGCTCCAGGACCGACTCGATCGCCCGCTGGTCAGAACGGCACAGCGGGCCCGCCAAGACCGCGGTGGCTCGCCGGACAGCCGCCTCCGAGCCCGCCGGATCGAATACGGCCGGGCCGAAGCCGGCCCAACCTCCGTCGCACCCCATCCCCACGCCATCGCGCCGAGGGCACGCCGGTGTCGGCGTCGTTCGTCCGCTTCTCATTCAGTTGGCGAAACTCGCCACGGCGCTCGGCTGGCTGATCGCGCTGCTGATGGTCGTGTACGTCCTGTTCGTTGTCCTGCGGGCAAACCCTTCGAACCCGTGGGCGGCCTACGTCGAGTCCTGGGCGCCGAGGATGAACTTCGGGATCGGCGACCTGGTTGCCGTGGTGAATCCAACGATCAAAGCGCTGATCACCTACGGCATTGCGGCGATCCTCTGGGCGATCATCGGCACGATCGTCAGTTGGCTGATCAGGCGGATCGTGGTGTCCTGACCTGCGCGCTGGAAGTCCATGCGAACGCGCTAGCACGGGAGCGGACACCCTGGGCGGCCTTCGAGCGGTTCGGCTCGTCGATCTCGGCCAGCAGGTCCTCGGCCACCCCGACGAGCTCCACCAGGGTCGTCGGATCGAGCCAGTCGGGCCGCAAGGCGAACAGCAGATCCTCGGTCGAGGTGTTACCGCTGGCGCCGGGTGCGAACGGGCACCCACCGAGACCGCCGAGCGCTCCGTCGACCATCTCGGCGCCGGCTTGCACCGCCGCGAGCGTGTTCGCCACACCCTGCCCCCAGGTGTCGTGGCCGTGAAACACGAGCCGGCGTTGAGGTGTCTCCTGGCGGACGCGGTGCAGCAGCGCCGAGACGTCGGTCGGGATCGCCTGGCCCAGGGTGTCGCACAGGACGATGTCCTCGGCTCCCCACGTACGGGGGTCATTGGCGATCTCGAGCACCCGGCCCGGGTCAACTGGACCGTCGAACGGGCAGGTGAACGACGTGGCCAGGCACAGCTGGATACGCCCGCCGGCAGCCAGGGCGCTCTCCACGGCCCCGGGCATCGCGGCGAGGCTGGCCTCGGTGTCGCGGCCGATGTTGGCCCGGTTGTGGGCATCCGACACCGAAAGGCAGTATTGGACGTTCCGGGCGCCGGCCTCGACCGCACGGGTCACGTGCCGGGGTGTCGCCACCCAGATCCAGCACCGCTCCAGCTCGTCGGGGGTCAACGCGGCCACCACGTCGAGCGTGTCCGCGAGCGGAGGCACCAGGTCGGGGCGGGCGAGCGAGCCGATCTCCAGACTCGGCACGCCGATCCGCAACAGCTTGCGGACCAGCTCGATCTTGCGTTCCGTCGGCAGCGGCTTACCGGTCAGCTGCAGCCCATCGCGCAGCGTCACGTCGCGGATGACCAGGCCTGTGTTCATCGGTGAGTCCCGTTGCACTCGTTGTCGGCCAGGCCGAGCTCGGCCAGGACCTCGGCCGTGTGCTCCCCCAGATCGGGGCCGATGCTCCGAACGGGCAGCGATGTGTCGCCGAACACCGGCACGATCCCCGGGAATCCGACCGACCGCGGCTCCGTGCCGCCCGTGTCGACATCGAAGTACTGGATCATGTTGCGGGCCCGGTACTGCGGATCGACGCAGATGTCCGCCGCGGAGTAGATCGGCCCTGCCGGTACGCCTGCCTCGTCGAGGCGGGCGAGCACCTCGGAACGCTCGAGGGTCGAGGTCCACGCCCCGATCGCGGCGTCGAGTTCGTCCCTTCGCTCCCAGCGGCCGGAGTTCGTCGCGAGAGCGGGGTCGCGGCCGAGGTCCGGCCGTCCGACCGTGTCCATCAACCGCCGGTAGATCCCGTCCCCGTTCCCGGCGATGACGACACTCTCACCTCCCACACAGAGGTAGGCATTCGACGGCGCGATCCCTTCCATCCGGCCACCGACCCGCTCTCGGGTGACGCCGTAGGCGAGATGGTCGGGGATGAGCGACTCCATCATGGACAGGACAGCTTCGCTGAGCGCCACGTCGATGACCCGGTCGCGCAGAGCGGGGCGCGCATCGTCGTGCCCAGACTCCCGCTGGAACAGGGCCATCATCGCGCCGAACGCCGCGTAGAGGCCGGCGATCGAGTCCCCGATCGAGACCCCCGTGCGCGACGGTGGCCGATCCGACTCGCCCACCAGCTCCCGCAGCCCGCCCATCGCCTCGGCCACGGCGGCGAACCCGGGGCGTTCGGCGAGCGGCCCGGTCTGGCCGAACGCGGAGATCCGGGTGAGGATGATCCGAGGATTGGCGGCGTCGAGCTCGGCCGGCCCGAGGCCCCACTTCTCCAGCGTCCCGGGCCGGAAGTTCTCCAGCACGATGTCGCTGCGTGCCACCAGGCCGAGCACGGCGTCGCGTCCCTCGGGAGTGCGCAGGTCGAGCACGACCGACTTCTTGTTTCGGTTGACGGTTCGATACAGCATCGACGTTGTGCCGCCGTAGAGCCGCCAACCGCGTAGCTCGTCGCCGGTGTTCGGGCGTTCGACCTTGATAACCTCCGCGCCGAAGTCGGCCAGCAGACGTCCCGCGGTCGGCGCGGCGATGTAGTTGCCGAGCTCGAGCACCCGAACCCCGCGCAGCGGTAGCGCATCGCTGTCGACGGTCATGATTCCCCCTTCGGTGGATGTCATACGACGAGCGACATGGGGATGATCAACAGGATGGCCACGATCGACGCCACCGACACCCCCACGGAGCAGGTCTTGAGGGTGCCGCGGGTGGTCTGCCCCATCAGCGACTGCAGGAGCCAGAACGTGTTGCTGGTGACGTGCACCGCGAACAGCGAGCCGGCCCCGGCGGCGAGCGCGATGAGGACGGGATTCAGGCCGATGAGCGGGGCCACCGGCGCGAGCATCCCCGCGGCGGTGATCGCCGAGATCGTCACGGATCCGACCGCGATGTGCAGCACCGCGGCGATCACCCACACCATCAGCAGTGGAGCGGCGGAGCTGGCCGAGAAGTACTGGCCGAGGATCTCACCCAGACCGGCGGCCTTGATCGCGGCGGCCAGCGAACCGCCGACGCCGGTGAGGATCAGGATCTGCCCGCTCTCCCGGAATCCGCTCCTGACGGCCTGTTCCACACCCTCCTGCCCCATGACGTAACGCGTCACGAGGCTCGTGCCGATGAGCCCGATCAGCAGGGCGATGACCGGCTGCGAGACGATCGAGACGACGCCCATCTCGACTCCCGTCACCTCGAGAACAGCACCCGTGGCAATCAGCGCCAGCGCCAGCAGGAGCGGACCGAAGAGGACGACGAGTGGCACCTGTCGGTGCGGCTCGGCGCGAACGGCGGTCACCGTTGCGCCGGAGGGCACCACGGATCCCGCACTGTCCGGTGCGGGCGAGCCTTCGCTCGCTCCGTCGCGGGAGACCACATCCGCACCGGAGCCGGAGCCGCCAAGTCCCGCGGAGTCGCCCGGGGCCGGGGCGGGGGCACCGGGTAGCTGGTCCTTCGCCTCGTCCCACCAGCCCCGCCGGAACACCAACGACATGATGGTGACCGAGATCGCCACGGTGGGCACGATCAGCATGAACCCGAAGAGCAGCATCGTGCCCAGTGGCACGCCGAGCAGGCCGGCCAGAGCGATGCTCGCGACGCCGGGAACCATGAACACGATCCCGCATTCGAGGGAGATCGCCAGGGCGGTGGCCATCCGGGCCAGACCCACCTTGCCCACCCGCCCCGCGAACGATCGCGCAAGCGGCGCCGAGATCACCAGCAACACGTCCAGAAAGATCGACTGAAGGACGGTCGCGATGGTGAGGGAGAAGGCGTAGGGCATCCCGCGGGGCCCGCAGATACGCATCAGGCTCTGCACCAGGCGCTCGATGGCGCCGGTGCTCTGCAGCATGGCGCCGGTCAGCACGCCGAAGGCGATCAGCAGGCCGACATCGGCCATGATGTCGCCGAATCCCCCGGTGATCGCTTTGACCGTGCCATCCACCCCCTGCCCCGTGGCCAGACCGAGGTACGCGGCGCCGATCACCAGCGACACGACCGGGTTGAACCGGAACCGCACGATCAGCACAACCGTGGCCAGCACGGCAGCGAGGGTGTTGACGATGATCACGACGTCGGACATCCGGTGTTCCCATCCGTAGCCGCTCGGCACCGAGCGGGACGTAGTCGACTTCGATGTCGGAACGACGGGGGGACGCCGTCCTGCTCTCAATATGAGCAGGAACCCATGATGCGGGTCAACCCTTTGAGCCGATTGAGTTCACTGACTCGTGGGTAGCCATGCCGCGGTCAGCGACGTCTGGATCGAGGAAGAAGTGTCGAGCGTGTCGAGATCAGCCGGCGGGTCAGGCCGGACGCCTCCCGCCCAACGTTCGGATCACGCGTTCGGCCTGCGCAACAAGAAGATCGACCCAGCCCTCGCAGCGTTCCCTGGGCAGCCGGATCGTTGGCCCGCTGATCGCCAGCGCACCGACCAGCTCGGTGGAGGAGTCGAAAACCGGAGCGGCGAGCCCGGACGCTCCGTCGTCACGTTCAGCGACAGTGACGGCATAGCCGTCCCGACGGGCCTGATCGACGAGGCGGCGGAGTTCGGCGGGATCGGTGATCGTGGCGTCGGTGAACGACGGCAGTGGGCCGGCGAGGATCGCCTCGGCCAGGGTCGGTCGCCAGGCGAGGATGACCCGTCCGGAGGATCCGACGTGCAGCGGCATGATCTTGCCGACGTACATGTCACGCCGCAGCGCATGCCTTGTCTCGGCCAGGGCGACGCAGACGCGTTGGCCCTGCTCCTCTCGGAAGAAACAGGCCGATTCGCCTGTCTCGTCGCGGAGCTCACGCAATACCGGTGTGACGAGCTCCAGGACGTCGATTCCATGCGCGGCGGGGGCGGCCCAGTACGCCATCCGCACGCCGACCCTGATGCGATCGCCGTGCCGATCGAGCATGCCCTCGGCCACCATGTTGGACACCAGCCGTTGCACCGTGGAGGTCGGGTTTCCGGTGGCCCGCTGTATCTCACCGAGGGTGAGCTCGGGCTTGGCGAGCGAGAACGCGTCGAGGATATCCGTGATCTTGCTGAGTACCAGGAGCGGACGATGGCGCGACGAGCCGGGCTCGGCATCGGCGACGGTCATCGCAATACCCTATTACCCGCTTCTGGTCTGCTATTCAAGCTGTCGAGATCACGACGAATGACGTAGTCCCAGCAGGACGCGCCGCCGCGGGAATCCGGTCAATCGCTAGTTACCGGGTCCTCGCCGGCTGCCTAGCGTCGGACGTGTTGCTGTCGTCGATCTGCCAACCACGCACGGAAGGGTTCCGGGTGAGCACGTTCGTCCTGCTGCACGGCGCTTGGCACGGCGGCTGGGTATGGCAGCGCGTCGTCCCCGCGCTCCGCGCGGCAGGCCACGAAGTGCACACCCCAACCCTGACCGGTGTCAGCGACCGCGCCCACCTGCTCACCCCGCAGGTGGGGCTGAGCGTGCACGTCCAGGATGTGGTGGCTCTGATCGAGGCCCACGACGCCCACGACGTCGTGCTGGTAGGCCACAGCTACGCGGGGCAGGTCGTCACGGGGGTCGCCGACCGCGTCCCCGAGCGACTCGCCAAACGCATTCACCTCGACGCCTTCGTCGGCGACGACGGCGACGCCGCGATCGACCTGCTGCCATCGACGGCTGCCGGGCACTACCGGGAGTCGGTCGCCGGCCCTGGCTTCGGCTGGCTCATCCCCGTGCGGCCGCTCGGCAAGCTCGGCGTGACAGAGCAGAGCGACCTCGACTGGCTGATCCCCCGGCTGACCCCGCACCCGTGGCTGACCTACACCGAGCGGCTCCGGCTCACCGGCAAGGGCGACCAGATCCCCGCGGCGTTCATCGAGTGCGTCGATTGGATGCGGGTGTTCACCCCTCAGGCCGAGCGGGCCGCCGCCCTCGGCTGGCCGGTCCACGAGATCGCCACCGGGCACGAAGCGATGGTCACCGCGCCCGCCGAGCTCGCGGCCCTGCTGCTCGATATCGCGGCGGATACCGCCTGACCTGCCCCCACCGGAGGAATGCCCATGGAGTTCCTGGTCCGCACCGAGAACCTGCTCCCGAATGACACTCCGGACGCGGTCCGAGACGAGCTGCGAGTGGTCGAGCGCGAACGCGCGATGGAACTCCGTGCCGCCGGGGTCCTCAAACGGCTCTGGCGAGTGCCCGGGCGCAACGCGACCGTCGGGCTCTATGAGGCCCAAGACCCGGCGGCTCTTCACGACGCCCTGACCTCGCTGCCCATGTGGAAGTGGATGGACGTCACCGTCGAGGCGCTCGCGACGCACCCCCAGGAGACCCTCGTGGCCGTCCGGGAGGGGCTGCTCGAGCCGCGCTAGATCACTGGAGCACGACGGTCTTGCTGCCGTTCAACGCGATCCGGTTCTCGGTGTGCCACCGCACGGCGCGGGCCAGCGCGCGGCACTCCACCTCACGGCCCCGCGCTGCCAACTGGTCGGCGCTCAGCGAGTGGTCCACGTGTACGAGCTCCTGCTCGATGATCGGGCCCTCGTCCAGGTCGCCGGTGACGTAGTGAGCCGTCGCGCCAATGACCTTCACCCCGCGCGCGAACGCCTGGTGGTAGGGCCGCGCCCCCTTGAAGCTGGGCAGCATCGAGTGGTGGATGTTGATCGCCCGTCCCTCCAGCAACTTGCAGAGGTCGTCGGAGAGGACCTGCATGTAGCGGGCGAGCACGACCAGCTCGATCCGCTCCTCGCGGACCAGGTCGAGTAGCGCGGCCTCCGCCTGTGCCTTCGTGTCGGGGGTGACGGGCAGGTGCCGGAACGGCACGCCGTAGCTGTCGGCGAGCCTGCCGAGGTCCGGGTGGTTGGACACCACCGCCACCACGTCGACGCCGAGCTCCCCGATCGAGGCGCGGAACAGCAGGTCGTTGAGGCAGTGCGCCAACTTGCTGACCATGATGATGACGCGCTGTCGCGCCGAGGCGTCGACGAGCCGCCAGGTCATCCCGAATCGATCCGAGACGCCTCCCATGTCGACGCGAAGGCCGTCCACGTTGAGCGGGGTGCCGTCGACGTGGGCGAACTCAACGCGCATGAAGAACGTGCCACTGACCGGGTCCCCGAACTGCTGGCTCGCCACGATGGTGCATTCGTGCTGCACCAGGAACTCCGACACGGCGTGCACGATGCCGGGCACGTCGCGGCACGACAGCGTGAGGACGCAGCGCGCGATGGGATCGGGGCCGGTCACGATTCCTCCGGAAGGGTCCAGGTGTCGGCGGCGGCCGATCTCGGGCGTCACGCGGGTGCCGCGGTGCGGTTGTCGAAGACCGCCAGCGCCGCGGCCGTGTTCGAGGCCGGCACGTAGTAGGTGGAGTGCACCTTGCGGACCCGCGCGTTCATCGCCCCACGCATGACCAGCCACATGATCAGCTCGAGGCCCTCGGAGCCGGCGTCGCGGATGTAGTCCTCGCGGGTCATCGCCGCGAGCCGGCGCGGGTCGTTCTCGATCGCATCCAGGAACATGTGGTCGAACGTACTGTTGATGAAGCCGGCACGGGGGCCCGCCAGCTGATGCGACATCCCGCCGGTGCCGAGGATCCCGATCGTGTCCACACCGTCGAATCGATCGATCGCCCGCCCGATCGCCTGCCCGAGTGCGAAGCAGCGCGCGGCCGTGGGCTGCGGGTACTGGATGACGTTGACCAGGATCGGGATCACCGGGCACGGCCACGCCTCGCCCGGGTCGGGTGTCCACACCGAGAGCGGCACGGTGAAGCCGTGGTCGACGTCGAGCTCCTGGAAGACAGTCATGTCGAAGCCGTCGTCCACGAGGCTCTGCACCAGGTGCAGCGATAGCTCCGGTGCGCCGATCACCTCGGGCACCGGCCGCCTGCCGAAGCCCTCGTCGGCCACCCGGTAGCGCTCGGCCGTGCCGATGGCGAAGGTGGGCACCACGTCGATGTCGACGCCGTTGGCGTGGTCGTTGTAGATCACGATCGCGACGTTGGGGGTGTGGTCGGCGAGCCATTGCCGAGCTGGCGCGTAGCCGTCGAACAGCGGCGACCAGCACGGGTCCTTCGTCAGGCCGCGGTCCATCGCCGCACCGATCGAGGGGACGTGCGACGTGGCCATGCCCCAGATGACCTCAGCCATCCGCCCGCCCACCCGCTCGCATCGCCGCCACGAAGTCCTCCTCGCTCATCCCGGTGAACACGCCTCCGAGGTACTGCATGGACAGCCCGTCCAGCATGGCCAGTTTGTAGAAGCAGAAGATGCTGCCGCCGAGCTCGAGCATCGCCTGCCAGTCGCGGTCGAGCACGGCACGCTTGTGTGCCTCCGACAGCGCGAAGCGGTCGCAGTACGCCGCTTCGTCGGCGAGGAACGCCTCCCGGGCGGCCGCTTCTCGCAAGGTCATGAACAGCTTGTTCATCCGGTACCCGAGGCGGCTCGTCGCACCGTCGAATACGTACCTACCTTGCAGGTCCGCCACGTCCTTCAGGGTAGGCGGCGCGACGGGCGGGGCCATCACACAAACCGCCGTGCGACGACGCGACGGATGACGTAGGAGCGGTTCGCGTACGTCATTTGTCACCCGGTCCGTTGCCCTGCGCGGCCGATCCGCTCCCGCCATTCCTCGGTGTCCCGTGGATAACCGCGCTCCTAGCCTGGGGCCGAAGGCTGGTCCCCGACGGGAGGGCCTCCAGAACCGCAACTGAAACGGGTAACAGATGAGCGCGAAGTCCCTGCAGGACGTCTTGGACCGGTCGGGCGGCACGGTTGAACTGCTCCGGAACTCCCAGATCGGCGCCTACGTCTACCCGGTCGTGCCGGCGGAGTTCACCAACTTCCGACGCGAGGTCACGGCGTGGCAGTCGACCGCGGTCCTGTTCGACCAGAGCCACCACATGGTCAATCTCTGGGTCTCCGGACCGGATGCACTGCGCCTGTTCAGCGAAACCGGCATCAACAGCACGGCGACGTTCCCGGTGGACACGGCCAAGCAGTTCGTCCCCGTCTCCCCCGAGGGCGGGGTCATCGGTGACGGCATCCTCTTCCGGCTCGGCGAGGAGGAGTTCGTCTTCGTCGGGCGCGCACCGGTGGCGAACTGGCTGACGTTCACCGCCGGCAACGGCTACGACGTCGAGGTCCGCAAGGACGACCGGTCACCGTCGCGCCCCTACGGCAAGCAGGTCACCCGCGACGTCTGGCGGTTCCAGATCCAGGGACCACGCGCATGGCAGGTCCTCGAGAAGGTCAACGGCGGGCCGTTGGAGCAGGTGCGTTTCTTCCGGATGGGCCAGATGAACGTCGCCGGCAGGCAGGTCCGCACACTGCGCCACGGCATGGCCGGCGCCCCTGGTCTGGAGATCTGGGGCCCCTACGAGACCTACGACGAGGTGCGCGACACCATTCTGGCGGCCGGCCGCGAGTTCGGCCTCGAGCCGGTGGGCGCACGCGCCTACTCGTGCAACACGCTCGAGTCCGGATGGATCCCCTCCCCCCTGCCGGCCGTCTACACCAGCGAGGAGCTGCGGGGATACCGCGAGTGGCTGGGCGCCGACAGCTACGAGGCCACGAATGCACTCGCCGGCAGCTACGTCTCCGAGCGGATCGAGGACTACTACCTCAACCCGTGGGAGCTCGGTTACGGCTCTTTCGTGAAGTTCGACCACGACTTCGTGGGCCGCACCGCGCTGGAGGCCATCGACCCGGAGACCCAGCGGCGCAAGGTGACGCTGGCCTGGAACGCCGAGGACGTCGCGAAACTACTGGCCTCCCCCGTCGACCCGGACGGTCCCGGCTACCAGTTCTTCGACCTGCCCAACCCCAACTACGGTTCGTCCAACTACGACGCGGTGCGGGATGCGAACGGCGACCTGGTCGGGCTGTCGCTGTTCACCGGCTACAGCGCGAACGAGCGCAAGGCGCTCTCGCTGGCCACGATCACTCCGGATGTCCCACTCGGGGCCGAGGTGCAGGTGGTGTGGGGCGAGCCCGGCGGCGGCTCGGGCAAGACGACCGTGCAGCCCCACGAGCAGTTCTCCGTGCGCGCCGTGGTCAGCCCCACGCCGTACACGGCGATGGCTCGGGAGACCTACCGGGCCGGATGGCGCACCGCGGCCAAGGTCTGAACCTTCTCGACCGGCGTACCGCGGCGCTCACGTCTGAGGCGGCACGAGCCCTTCGCGCACCGCGACGAGCGCGGCCTGCGTACGAGAGGTCAGCGCGAGCTTGCGGAGCACGTTGCTGACGTGAGTGCGCACGGTCCGCTCACTGATCACCAGCTCGTCGGCGATCTCCTGGTTGGAACGGCCGTGGGCGACCAGGATCAGCACCTCGCGCTCCCGACCGGTGAGGGCGCCGAGGCCGGTCGGTCGAGAGACGATCTCCCGGGTCAGCCCTCGGGCCACCGCGGGGTCGAGGAACACGTCCCCTCGGGCTGCCGCGCGGATGGCGGCGACGACTTCGGTGGGCTCAGCGTCCTTGAGTAGATAGCCCGACGCCCCGCTCGACAGGGCCGTGCGCACCCGCTCCATCTCACCGAAGCTGGTCAGCACCACGACTTTGACACCCGGGTAGCGCTGGGTGATCCGGGCGGTGGCCACGGACCCGTCCATGCGGGGCATCAGCAGGTCCAGCAGGACCACATCGGGCAGCTCGCCGTAAGCGGCCATGGCATCGAGCCGGTCCAGCGCCTCCTGCCCGTTGACTGCCTCCGCCGCGACCTCGACGTCGTCGACGACCTCCAGGTACGCCCGGATCCCTCGGCGCACGACGGCATGGTCGTCGACGATCAGGACTCGGATCTGCGCCATGGCCTCGGCAGGGGTGTTCACGGCGCCTCGCTCTCGTTCCGGTCGCGCAACGGGAGTATGGCAACAGACTGCTGCCTCGGCCTGCTCCACCACCCCTTGTGAGCAGCAACGTCGGCCGTGAAACTGGGCGGGAGCGACCGGCGCGGCGCCGCACCGGGGACATGAAGGGTCGGCAGACGAACAGCATGGTGGGCTCGTCGAACGGAAACCCGGAGCGCCGCGACGGCCAGCGCCGGCTGGCGGCGATCGCCAGGGCCGCGTCCAGCGTCGCCGACACCGGTTCGCTCGACGTGACCCTCAACGTGGTGGCCCGTGAGGTGGTCCAGGCCGAACACATCGCAGCCGTGCAGATCCTGCGGGTCGAGGGCGAGACGATGCGGGTGGTCGGCAAGGCCGGCTTCGCCGATGCCGAGGACTTTCCGGAGCGGCTCGAGGAGTGTCGCCGGTTGGGCGCGCGGATGATGTTCGTGGAAGCCGTCCGGACGACCAGCCGCATTGTCGTCCCGCACCGCAAGGCCGCCGTGCTCGCCGATCCGGCGTGGGCTCCCTTGCACACGATCATGGGGGCGCCGGAGTGGGACAGCTTCGTCGCTGTGCCGCTCGTCGTGCGCAAGCGCGCCGTCGGCGTCCTCAACGCCTACTACGAGCCCAGTGAGATCCCACGGAAAGAAGCGATCGAGTTCCTCGAGGCCATGGCCGACCTGGCCGCGATGGCGGTCGACTCGGCCGACCTGCTCGCCCGCTCCCGGCATGACGCGGTGATTGCCGAACGGGCCAGGCTGGCCCGCGAGCTGCACGACTCCGTGGTCCAGCACGTCTTCTCGATGAGGATGCAGGCCACCGCGTTGCGCGTGCACGTCGACAAGGCCAGGACGAGCAGCCCGGACCGGGTGCGCGCCGTTGCCGACGAGCTGCTCGGGCTGTCCGGGCAGGCGCTCGCCGACCTGCGCAGCCTCGTCATGCACCTGCACCCCGTGGAACTGGTCGGGCACGGCCTGGTCGCGGCGGTTCGCGGCCACGCGGAAGCCGTGCGTGCCACGTCCGGGCTGGATGTCGAGGTCGATGCCGAGGAGCCGATCGATCTGCCGACCGAGCTCCAGGAGGACCTGTTCCGCATCGTCCAGGAAGCACTGCACAACGTGGTGAAGCACGCCAGGGCGACGCAGGCGGCGATCCGCGTCGCGACGGTGGCCGAGGAGGGCCGCGCGCGGGTTCTCGTCGAGGTCCGCGATGACGGCGATGGCCTGGGCGATCGAGCTCCCCGCTCCGGTGCGCTGGGCCTGGTGTCCATGCGCGAGCGCGCGCAACGCTGGGGTGGCGGGATGGAGATCGAGGATGTCGGGGGTGGCTGCCGCGTGCTGGTACAGGTGCCCGTACCGGCGGTGCTTCCGGGTGCTGTTGAATGACCGACCGTCCGGAGGCGACGGCTGTCGTCGTCACGTCGCTGCACCTTCTCTGCCGTCAGCTCTCCGGGTTCTGCCCCTCGGCGATGGACGTCCCCACCGGCACCGACGCCGCGTCCGCCGACCCCCTCGCGGAAGGCGCGGACGCCCGGCGGAGTCCGAGGACGGCTACCAAGCTGGCCAACGACAGCGCCATCACGTACACCGCGATCGGTGTCGAGGAGCCGTAGGTCCCGAACAACGCGGTTGCCACGATCGGCGTCCCGGCGCCGCCGATCATGCCGCCCACCTGATAAGAGATGGAGATCCCGGAGTACCGGAACCGGACATCGAAGATCTCGGTGAACAGACCACCCTGGGCGCCGGCCATGATGCCCTGGACGACCGCCGCCACGATGAAGGCGAGCAGCGCCAGACCAGTGATACCGGTGTTGACCAGCCCGAACATCGGGAACGGCCAGAGCACGGCGGTCAGCGCGCCCAGCGCGTAGACCTTCTTCGAGCCGAAACGGTCGGCGGCCAGTGCCGACACGACGATGGTGCCGATCCAGACCACCGTCGAGACGAGGATCAACGCGAGCAACGTCGTCCGGTCGTATCCCACCACCTTGGTGCCGTACGTGAGCATGTAGACGATGACGGTATAGCCGACCGCCGGCGGGGCGATCGAGGCCAGGCTGGCGAGAACCAGGGTGCGCGGCTGGCGGCGGAACAGCTCCGCAACCGGGACCCTGCTGACCGTCTTGTCCTGCTTCACCTTCTCGAACTCCGGCGCGTCCCGCAGCCGGCTGCGTACCGCGAATCCGACGACCACCAGCGCGATGCTGATCAGGAACGGGATCCGCCAGCCGTAGGACATGAAGTCTTGGTTGGACATGCCCGAGACGGCGAGGAAGGCGAGGTTCGAGGTGAGGACACCGACCGGAACGCCGAACTGGGCGAAGCTCCCGTAGAGCGCACGGCGCCGAGGAGAGGCGTGCTCAGTGGCGATCAGGATCGCGCCACCCCACTCGCCGCCGACCCCGAAGCCCTGAATCAGACGCAGCGCGACCAGCAGCAGAGGCGCGCCGATGCCGATGGCGGCGTACGTGGGCAGGACACCGATGAGGAACGTCGAACCACCGGTCAGCATCAGGGTGAGGACGAGCATCGACTTGCGGCCGATCCTGTCCCCGTAGTGGCCGATGACCGCGGCCCCCACCGGGCGGGCGATGAAGCCGACGGCGAACGTCGCGAAGGCCGCGAGCGTGCCGGCTACGCTGGAGAAACCTGGGTAGAACAGGCTCCCGAACACCAGCGCCGCGGCGGTGCCGAAGATGTAGTAGTCGTACCACTCGATCGACGTGCCGATGAAGCTCGCCGCGAAGATGCTCTTCTTGGACGGAACTCGGGTGGAGCTGGCGGAGGCCTTCATTGCGTACTCCTTTGGACGCCGAAGTGCACAAGGAATACAAGCCTGTCCAGGACGCGAAGTCGTGAGCGCGCGGACCTGACCCAGGTCAGTCTTCTGTGCTGCCCGGACTACGTCATCTGTCTCAACCGGGCGGCCCGTCCTCGGCGGACATGGGCTCCGAACAGCGCACCTAGCTAGCCGCCTCGAGGAAGGTCACCACCGCAAGGACACGACGGTGGTCGTTGCCGGTTTCGGGAAGGCTGAGCTTGGCAAGGACGCTGCGAACGTGCTTCTCGACCGTCCCTTCAGTGACCCAGAGCCGGCGGGCAATACCGGCGTTGGAGCGGCCCTCCGCCATCAGTGCCAGTACCTCCCGCTCTCGGGCGCTCAGCGGAGCAAGCGGATCACTCCTCCGGCGCACAGATACCAGCTCCCGCACCAGCGCAGGGTCCATCACCGAACCGCCATTGGCAATCCGATGCAGGGTCTCGACGAACTCGGCCACGTCGGTCACCCGGGTCTTGAGCAGGTAGCCAATCCCCCGGCCGCCGGCCAGTAGCTCCATCGCGTGCTCGACCTCGACATGGCAGGACAGGACCAAGATCGCGGTCTCGGGGAGCTCCTGACGCACTACCCGGGCCGCCTCGAGTCCTTCGACAGTGTGGGTCGGCGGCATTCGGATATCGACCACCACCAGCTCCGGGACCGTCTCACGGACCAATTGGAGGAGCTGGGCGCCGTCGCCTGCCTGGCCCACAACGTCGAACCCGGAGCTACTGAGCAGGCTGGCCATGCCCTCGCGCAGCAGGACGTCGTCCTCGCCCAGAACCACCCTCGGCCCAGTCATCTCCGCGGGGCCACCGGGCTGTGGGCCAGGGCTGGCCCGGTGGTGCCGACGGGGAAGAACAGCTCCGGATCCTCGGTGCGGCAGACCGCACGAGAGCGCCAGTTCATGTCATCACTTCCGTTTCGCTGGGGATCGCGGCCGGATGATCGGACGAGACGTCTGACGTTCCGACTCAGCTTCACCACACAACAGCCGCCATGGCATGATTGGTCCTGCGGCCCACACCTGTCGTCAGGGCCAACACCCATTCACCTTGCCGGTTAGCTGAACCTGGGCATACCGGCTAGCTGCAATGCCGGTCGGGCAGCCGATAGTCAGTTGAGTCTTACTCCTCTGAGGAAGGTGTCGACGACGATGTCCGCGGTCCGGGCGGGATCGTCATCGCGCAACTGCCGCGCTAGCAGGGCGATGATTTGGTACAGGAGAGCGTGGACTATCCCGTCGGGCAGATCGGACCGGATCAATCGCTCGTCCATGGCCCGCCGCATGAACGTGGCAACGTGTTCACGTTGCTCGACCATTCGGCCGTGCTCCTCGTCGTTGCAGCGCATCTGGTCCGGCCCGATCGGGTAGTAACGATCCACCGCGATGATGCCCTCCACGAACCGGTGCAGAGCCACCGCGACCGGTGCGCTGTCCAACCGGGCATCACCGAGCACCACATCGACCGCATCGAGTTTGGTGTGGAAAACGGCGTCGCGCAGTGCTTCCCGGTTCTCGAAGCGGCGATAGACCACGTGTCGGCTGACTCCGGCCTCAGCGGCGATGGCCGTGAGGCTCGTTCCGGGGTCTTCGGCGAGGAGCCGGGCCGCGGTCTGGAGAATCGCATCAAGATTCCGTGCCGCATCCGCTCGCATAATGCCCAACCTACCTCTGTGATATTGATGGTTGTTTAGGCCATCTCAGATTGCCGAGTCGGACCCACCGGATGTGGCGAGTGTCCAAATAAGATGGAGTCGCGAAATCTCTGGCCGACCTGTGCGGTGAGCTGCATACCGTCTTCCAGGTCCGCAAGCCCCGCCGCTAGCGCGAGCATGCGGTATTCGAGATCAGTCGCCTTACGCAGTTGGGTTGACCTCTCAATATTGGCGTCCAGAACACGGCGAAGTCGCTCATTCTCCCGCGCAAGGGTGCACCACGTCTGAGCAACAATTTCCGGCAGTGGTGTCGTTCCCGCGAATTCAATTGCTCGATCCAGACCTGTCAGCAATGTCGTCGCCCACCCGCGCTGCAGAGCAAGCAGGTTCCGCTCGTTAACTTCCTCGAGCCCGTCGTCGAGGCTGGTCGTGCTCATGCGGCTAAGGCCGTGCCGAGGTCGTAGCCGGCGCGGACCGGGTACTCACAGGTGATGCCGTCAGCGGGGCAGTCAAGCTCTGCCTGCTCGAGAACAGCGCCCACGCAGGACCAGTTGGTGCACGAGTCGCGGACGACGACCTTCCGGCCACTCCATCGCCGCCATGACCAGGCAAACACAGCCGATCCTCCGTGTTCAGCACAGTACGAGCACGAACCGAACTTGTGCCCGGGTTCCACCAGGTAGGGCACAGTCTCGATCAGTTCCTCACGAGCTAGACGGCGGGCGACGACTTCGGCGGTCGCGTAGTCGAAACGGACAGGAACGGTGAACCTGACGATCATCTGGGCGCCTCAAGGTGGTCCGACTATCGGTGAAGACAAACGACTCTCGATGACGTCAAGCCTCGGCCGCGATGGCCCGGGTGTCGTCACTGGCAGCGCCACTCCACACCCCAGGCCGGCAGGAGTCTTCGCCTACCCGCTAGCAGCAACTCCCCCGGAAAAAGTGTGGAGCACTCCCCACTTCGATATAGGGTCTGCGGAAGTGGGGAACAGTCCTCGGATTCGAATCGGAGCGATGCCATATGCCGTCCGAGATCAGCCCGCGGGCTCCTGAGCTCATTCCGGCACCGCCGGGCCAGGGAGAGGCGCAAGAGCAGGGCTGGTTGGTTCCCCTGATGGTGCTGGTCGTGGGCACCTTCATGTCCGTGCTGGACACCAGCATCGTCAACGTGGCCGTACCGAAGATTCAGATCGAGCTGAATGCCGCGCCGGACGATGTGGAGTGGATGGTCACCGGCTTCACCCTGGTGCTGGGCATGGTTGTGCCGTTGAGCGGCTGGCTCGGCGACCGTCTCGGGGCGAGTCGCCTTTATATCCTGTCGATGGTCGGTTTCGCCCTCGCGTCCGCTCTCTGCGGCCTGGCCTGGGATCTGACCAGTATGATCATTTTTCGGGTGCTCCAGGCCATTCCCGGCGGCATCCTGCCGGTGGTCTCGATGACCATGCTCTTCCGGTTGGTGCCGCCGGCCAAGCTCGGCGCGGCGATGGGTATCTTCGGTCTCGGCGTGGTGGTGGCGCCGGCGATCGGTCCGGTTCTGGGTGGCTGGTTGGTCGAGTACTCCGACTGGCGGCTGATCTTCTTCATCAACGTCCCGATCGGCCTGGTCGGCGTGGTGGCGGCGCTCGCGGTGTTCCCCAAGGTCAGGCCGACCAGCTGGCCCAAGTTCGACCTCTGGGGTTTCGTCACCATCGCCTACGGGCTCGCGGCCATCCTGCTGGCCCTGACCGAGGGACAGAGCTGGGGCTGGACCGGCTACCGGATCCTGATCCTGCTCATCTCCGGCACGCTCAGTCTCGCGCTGTTTGTGGTCATCGAGCTCGAGGTGGACCACCCGCTGATCAACATGAGGATCTTCGCGTCCCGGACCTACAACACCACCCTCGTGTTGGTCGGCGTTGCGATGACCGCCATGTTCAGCATGATGTACTTCGGCCCGCAGTTCCTTCAGGTGGTCCAGGGCTTGCAGCCGTTGGACGCCGGGCTGGTAATGACTCCCGGGGCAGCCGTGCTGCTGGTGCTGATGCCGCTCACCGGGCGGCTCACCGACGTGCTCGGACCGCGTTATCCGGCGACTGTCGGGCTGGCGTTGATGGGCTACGGCGCCTATCGACTGGCCTCGCTGACTCCCGACACGCCTCGTCCCGAGTTCGTGTGGGGCACCGTGATCATCTACTTTGGCGCCGGGTTGGCCATGATGCCGATCATGTCGGCCGGTGTCGCCGTGCTGCCGCCCTCGCTGACCAGCTCTGGTACCGGGATGAACAACGTGATCCAGCGGGCCGCCTCCAGCATCGCGGTGGCGGTGCTCGGCAGCTTGGGGGCCACCGCCTCCGCGCAACTGATGAACGACCGGTTGGGATTGCTGGACACCGGCGGCCAGGCGCTACCTGAGGTATCGGCCATGTCTGGCGATGGCGCCGCCGGCATGATGGGCCTGTATCAGGCGACCCAGATGAGCGTGCAGGTCCAGACCTACAACAACGGCTACTTCATCACGGCGATCCTCTGCGCGGCGGGCACGCTGCTGGCGCTGACCCTGCCATCCGGGAAAGCCGATCCGAACGCGCCGAAGGTCCACGTCGAGATGTAGCGGCACTGCAGGCGGCCAGGGACAAACCTGTCGTCTCCGGCGCCATGACCTGCGAGACGACGGCGCCGGCCACACACAGCAGCCCACCGATGACCAGGCACGGGCCCACTCCCAGGGTGGTCAGTCCGATCGGCAGCAGCCAGGTGCCGACCGCGGCGCCGATCCGGCTGGCCGCCGAAGCCAACCCGACGCCACTCGTGCGGACCTCCGTGGGGAACAGCTCGGCGGGGTACACGGCGGTGAGGTTGCCCGACAGGGCGTTGAAGAAGGCGTACGCGGCGAAGCACAGCACCACGACCCAGGCCGGCGCACCGCTCCAGAACCCCACCACGAACAGCGCCACGGCCATGATCCAGAACGGTCCGATGAGCATCTGCCGCCGACCCAGCCGCTCGACCAGGAACAGCCCAACCACGGCACCGACGGCCGCGATCCCGTTGCTGGCGATGGTCCCCGCGCGCTCGTCGGACAGTTTCAGCGAGTCCAACACCTGCGGCGCGAAGGTGAAGATCGCGAAGTAGGGCGCGACCAGGCATGCCCAGAACACGCAGACGAAGACGGTCCGACCCCGGACGCCCCGGGCGAACAGCGCGCGGAAGCCGGCCACCTGCGCCGATTCGCCGGCGAAGTTCTCGGTGCTGAAGTAGGCGTCGCCACCGAGATACCGGGCCACCACCCGGCGGGCCTCCTCGGTGCGGCCCCGGCTCATCAGCCAGCGCGGCGACTCCGGCAGTCCGTAACGCAGCACCAGCGTGACCAGGGCCGGTACCGCGCTGGTGGCCAGGATCCAGCGCCAGCCGAGGCCGAGCTCGAGCAGCCCGTAGCCGACCAGCACCGAGGCGAGGAAGCCGACGTA
>Ga0137412_10000644_pt1 | contig 25334 bp, 14 predicted proteins | sample CZODoug2_1_16fun_FD_122160 | JGI IMG/M metagenome (GOLD analysis project Ga0137412, IMG submission 122160) | Vadose zone soil fungal communities from Angelo Coast Range Reserve, California, USA - CZODoug2_1_16fungal (Hybrid Assembly) | ecosystem: Environmental > Terrestrial > Soil > Vadose zone... | reverse complement strand
CATGGCTGCATCCGCCTCCTGCGCATGTCCCTCGGACCGCAGGGCCCTGGCTAGAAGATAGTAGGAGCCTGCGTCTTCAGGGTTCATGTCTACTGCTTGCCTGAGGAGGCGCACAGCAGCCGCTGTATCGTGCTGCTGAAATTGCGCTTTCCCCATGTAGAAATAGGTGGCCCAGGAATCCGGCGTCATGGTCTGCGCTTTTTCAAGATAGAACAAACCCTCCGCGTAGCGCTGCGACTGAACCAGGAGCGCGCCCAGGAAATAGAGGGCGCTCGCATCCTGCGGGTCTACTTCGATCGCTAGCTTCAGCTGCTTTTCCGCATCGTCATTTTTTTGCAGGCTGATGTATACCTTGCCCAACTCGCGATGGGCCCCCGGCAACGAGGGGTCCGCTTGCAGGACTGCCTGGTAGGCTTGCTCCGCTTCGTGGAATTGAGCCGCTTCGTAATAGGCTTGACCTAGCAGGAAGTTGGCCTGGGTTGGAGTCGCGCTGCCGGCAAAGAGCTTGGTGAATACTTCCTGGGCTTGTTCCACCTGCCCCGCGCGCGCATAAGCTACGCCAAGCAGGTAAAGGGCCGCTTGGTCGGCATCCGCAGTGTCCGTCAACGGCTTCAACAAGGTCAAGCCTTGATCGGGATGGCCGCTGAAGGTGAGGCATGTGGCCAGAAGCATCGTGGCCTGGTGATCAGAAGGAGATCTGGTGTGTAACGCCCGGAAGTACGGCAGCGCGTGGACGTAGTCTTCCTGCTTCAGATAGGCGAGGCCGAGATCGAGTTGAATTTGAGGCAGCTGAGGACTTACGCGGAGAGCACGCTGGTAGACCTGGATGGCTTTTCCATAACGATGGGTCTTGGCATAGAGCACACCCAGGTTCGCAAGTGCGCTTACATTGCGCGGATCGGCGGCGAGAATTTTGTTGAAGCCCGCCTCTGCTGCCGGGTATTCGCCAGCGTTCAACGCTTGCATCGCAGACTCGAATGTCTGCCTGGTGGTATCGGAGACGAGGAGCAGGGCGATTGCGATAGCCGAAGCGATGAGTTTCATGAAGCAGTCTTCTCAATCAGTTTAGAGCACGCCAAAAAAATAGGCCGGACCCGTAATCGTGTGGGTCCGGCCTTTCGTTGAGGAGCGAGCTTAGAAGTAGAACTTGCCTCCGAGTTGCAGCTGACGCGGATCACGTGTACTGGTGATCTGGCCAGAGCTGCCGGCGTTTGCGCCAGAGAAGGTCTGTCCCGGCTGCGGCGCAGACAAGGAAACGTTGATATTTCCCCACTGGGTATGGTTGAAGACGTTGTACGCTTCAAACCGAAGCTGCAGCCGGGTGTTTTCGGTGAAGTTGAAGTTCTTGAACAGCGACATATTGAAATTCGCAACTCCAGGACCGTAAATCGTGTTGCGGTGGAAGTCACCGAAGCTACCGTTGGCAGGAGCTGCAAAGACCGCCGGGTTGAACCACTGAGGATTCTGTCCTGCGGGTTGGTTGTGATTGTGGGGGGTCAGAATCTGACCACCGACGTAGTCAGGACGAATGTGGCCGAAGCTGGAGCTTCCATTCCCGAGGTTTCCGCTTGACTTGAGATCGCAGCCATCCCCCGACGAACCGTTGAGGCAAGGGCTGCCACTCCAAAATTGAGTAACCCCTGAATACTCCCACCCGCCTGCCGTAAGCTGTACCAGCTTGCTGTGACCTCGAAATTCGGGAAGGTTGTAGACATATTGGAAGTTGAAGACATTCCGGCGATCGAAACCCGCGGGTGCGTAAAACTTGTGGAGCTGGGTATAGTCCGGAATCGTGTTCTGCTCGTTGTCGGTGTCTTCGAGGTCGATCGCCTTCGACCAGGTGTAATCCGCGTTTACCGTAAACCTGTCGCTGAAACGGCGTACTAGTTTTACCTGGAGGCCGTTATAAGCGGCCTGCGCTCCGAACCTGGTGAAGTTGATCGAGCTATAGCCTTTATAGGGCAGAATTGCCGCCGAAACGTTATTGACCGTAGAGAGAATATTCGTGCTGGTGGTCGTTCCAAGTGGAAGCTGCTCCAACTCCTGCACATAGGCCAAGTGCCGGGTCGTATTTCCGACATAAGAGATGTCGAAGCCGAGTTTGTAGGGCAATTCCCTTTGAATACCGAGGTTGTAACCCAGAGTCGTAGGAATTGGGGAATAGCGATCCGCCGAAAGAATCCCGCTCGCCGGGGTCAGAGGGGCTCCATTCACGAGCGACGGAGATAGAGTCCCAATATTGCCTCCGTAAATGGTGGGCGTGTAAACCACCGGAGGATTGCTTATGCCGCCAAAATTAAAAATATTCTGCTGCGTGCGTTCGTAGAAGATGCCTGCGCCGCCTCGGAGAGCGGTTTTGCCGTCTCCAAAAACATCATAAGCAAATCCGACCCGTGGTCCGAAGTTGTTCCAGCGGAAGCCTTGACCACCCTTAGGCAGTCCGTTCGTTCCTTCCCGGACCATGCCGTTGTAGGGATCCCCGGAACCGGGGATGATTGAGCCCTGGGTTGGCGCCTGACCGGGAACGTTCGGTGCGGTATTGATCGCTACGGCGTTTGCCGGGTTATAGTCGTTGGGGACGAAGTAATACTGATGGTATTGTCCGGTGGTATAAGTCGGGCCAATAAATTGATAACGCAGGCCGACATCCAGGGTGAGTCTCGGCGTAGCCCTCCACGTGTCCTGAACGTACCCTTCATATTGGAAGAAATGGAAGTGACCGAATGCGAAAACATTCGACTGACTGACTGTGGTGTAGTTCCCCAGAAGCGTGTTGGCGATGCCAACGTTGCTATTATTTCCATTTTGATTACTGGCGCCGAAGTTCAGGTTAGGATTTTCAGTCCAGTTTCCTTCCTGACCATTTTCATTGAGATCGGCAAAGAGACCGAACTTAATCACATGGTTGCCGAGGACTTTCGTCACGTCATCCGTCGCAACCACGGTGTTGCCGGTAGAGGTCCAACCGGACGGAAAGGGGCTGATATTGATGTAACCGTCCCCACTATTAATGTTCGGGGCCAGATCATGAGTATTGGTCGCCGGGTAGAGATCGCTGTAGTTGAATCCAAGGGTGCCCTTGTCGTACAGCGACTTGGATGTACCGGGAACGATATCCACTACCTGGGTCAGGTGCAACCAACCGACGGTGGCCTCGTTGGTTAGAGTCGGGGAAATCACATTTACCAGACTCCAGGCATAGCTTTTGCCTGGCTTTTTGCGGTACTGAGGGAGGACGGGAAAGCTGTTTCCCGAGAAAATGCCGAAACCCTGGCTCTCCTGCTGCCGATCGTCAACGTAGCGGAAGAAGGCATTCGCCTTAGGTGAGAAGTTGTAATCGACCCGCGCGACGTACTGATTTTTCCGGAACGTGTATGTGTCCTGGAAGTTGATTTGCTGTTCGTCACCAAAACCGTTGCTGTAAGTGGGATGGTTGAAACTTCCCCGATATCCAGGGGTGAAGTACTTGATCATCGACGCGTACTGGCTACTGAACTGTGAAGCCGGGATTATATTTCCCGGATAAACCGTGCCTGTGAGGACTTCACCAAACGAGTTGTATTTGATGGTGCCCGGCACAAAAACAGATCCGTTTTTTACTAGATTCCCGCTGGTATCCGTGATGTTCGCTTGACAGGTACCCGTGCCGTTGGTCACGCACTCGTTACCCGCTCGATACACCGGTGAAAGATCCGCCTGCCCATTAGGAGTGCCAATGCCAAGCATCGACGGCTGAGGCATGGTGTAAAACGTACCGCCGGCTGCACCCGGGTTGCCGTTAGGCCTATTCGCCCGGGTTCCTTCATAATTGAAGAAGAAGAAAGCCTTCTTATTGCTTCTGGAAGAGACCTTCGGAATGGGGATGTAGCCGCCAATGTTGCCGCCAAACTGGTTGAATTTCAGAACGGCTCTTGCTGAACCTTGGTGGTTGCTAAACCAGTCATTCGCATCGAAGGCGGTGTTGCGGTCGAACTCGTAGGCCGTTCCGTGGAAACGCTCACCGCCGCTCTTGGTGTTGACCAGAATCATGACGCCCGGACTACGGCCGTACTCTGCGTTAAAGTTCCCGGTGAGTGTCTTGAATTCGCCCACGGCGTCGATGCTCAGATTGGTGTACTCACCATCGTTGGCGCCGACGTCCGTGTTGATCACGCCATCGAGGAAGAAGTTGTTGGACGTGCCGCGCATTCCGTTCACAAAGAAATCGTCCGTCTCGTTGAATACCAGGCGGAACTGCGACATGTTGTTGGTGACAATGCCAGGCAGCGTCGTCAACAGCGATTCAAAATCACGCCCATTCAGCGGCTGCTCCGTAACCTGCCGCTGAGAAATGACTGCCGCATTGCTGGAGGTGGCGGTGTCAATTAGCGGGGTTTGTGTAGTGACGGTGACTGTTTGCGACGCCTGACCAATCGTCAATGCGAGATTACCCAAACTCAGGCTCTGGTCCTGATCCAGGACAATTTCATTCCGGTCAAGTTCCTGCATTCCAGAAGCGGTCACTTTGACTTTGTAGGTGGCGGTCGGCAAGTTCAAGGCACGAAATGTGCCGCTCGCATCCGACACCGCCTCGCGAGTCAGATCACCGGTCGCCTGATTGATGATCTGTACCTTGGCTCCAGGTATCGCAGCACCAGACTGATCGACAACGGTGCCGTTAATGGTGCTCGTCTGAGCATGCAGCTTAGCGCCGGGGAAAAACGCGGCAAGTAGTGCCAGCAATGCGAGTTGCAGGAAGAGACCCGGCTTGAGAGGTGGGCGAGCGCGGTCGAGACCCACGTGAAGGGGTTCGAAAGGAGTGAGTTCGGGCGGGAAGAAGGCAGCACGCTGCCTTAACTGCTGATGGCGTCGCATAGATCCTCCAAAAGGCAAACACAACTCTTTACTGTCTTGGCTGCCTCAACCATCTCGTTCGGGGTTTGGCAGGTCTTTCGGTCTGGGAACTCGACCGCAACCGAGGGTATCGGAGCGCGGGCAGCGCTGTCAAACGGGCAGAACCGTTTCTTTAAAGGGAAGAAACGTTTCTGTAAATCAATGCGGTTAAGTAGATGCCATGTCAGCCAGGCTTGTCAAACCCGGCTTTCATCTCCTAAAAAATGCTTACGATGAGGAACACGCGCTTTTGCACCACAGCGGTGAATCCCGGGAATGTTTCACTTTTGACAGGGCCAAATTAAGATGCGACACTCCCTCAGCGATTGCTTCAAGCACCGGGAAGTTACCTTTGACTAGTAAGAGAACGACGGACAAAAACGGGAACGTAACTTTGCGGACCCTGGCTACTCATCTTGGCCTCTCACTTACCACTGTCTCAGTCGTGGTAAGCGACTCACCGGCTGCGCAGGCGATTCCCCTTGCCACCAGAAAGCGCATACTCGCTGCAGCCAGCGAGCTCCACTATCGACCCAACTACTTCGCGCGCTCGCTGCGTAAGAAACGAAGCATGTCGGTAGGTGTGCTGGTGTCTGAAATGAGCGAGGGTTACTTCACGCTGGTGATGAACGGCGTGGAAGAGTATCTCGTGTCGGCCAAGTATTTTTACCTGTTGGCCGCGCACTACTGGCAGCCGGAGCTGCTCGAAGAATATCCGAAGATGTTGCTGGAGCGGTCGGTGGACGGTTTGTTGCTGGTGAATACTCCAACGCCCTCCAAAGTGCAAGTGCCGATCGTATCCATTTCCGGGCACCAGGCAGTACCTGGTGTGACGAACATCCAGCTAGACCATAAGCTAGCCGCTCGTCTCGCAATTAAACATCTCGCAGACCTGGGACACCGCAGGGTGGCGTTCATGAAAGGCCAGGAACAGACGGTCGATACGGATTACCGCTGGAAGGAAATACTCGACACAGCACGCGCCTGCGGCATGGAACTTCACCAGGAGCTGCTTATTAAATTAACGGAGAACAGCTGGTCTCCCGCCCTCGGGTATGGTCCGGTAAAGGCGTTGCTCTCGCGTACGAAAGACTTCACCGCGCTTTTCGCGTTTAACGATATTGCTGCGTTTGGCGCGATTCGAGCTCTGCATGAAGTTGGACTGCGAGTGCCCGACGACGTCTCCGTGATCGGCTTTGACGATGTGCTCAGCGCCCCCTTCCATATTCCGAGCCTGACGACGATCCGCCAACCGCTGCGGGACATGGGCAGAGCAGGCGCTGAATGCCTGATCAACCGAATCAACCATCCTAAATCTCCGTATCCTCAGCAAGTGATCGTGCAGCCGGAACTGATGGTGCGCGAGTCTACTGCCGTGGCGTCAACCCGATCCGTTTCCATGGTGCCGAAGCGAAAAAGGGCTTCGCACAATCTGGATTGAAGGGACCTTAGAGGGTGGTTATTCGGGTTTGAGGATAGGTCTCGATAAGCATACTTCAGGGGCTAAAGCCCTCATTAGCTCGATGGCGATCGGCACGACTAAAGTCGTGCCCTGATATGATACAAAGCCGAATTTTTCAATAGCCTGTTCAGCCGAGGCGCGGCATTCGATTCTTTTACGGCACGGCTAAAGCCGTGCTCTTCGTCAAAAGGTGAAGGAAACTCCACCGCCGACACGCTGCTGGCGCATGGCTCCTTGAAAAACGGGACCGACGAACGTCATAGTTGCGTTTTCCAATTCAACACCACTCACGATATTGTTCACCGATTTAGTCCAGAAGTCAGGCTGCGACGTGAGCGTTGCACGGTAGTCCAGCCGAACCATCCAACGAGGTGTTACTCGATAGCGAACTCCGCCGCCGTAGTTGAATCCCACCTGAAAAATACCCCCGCCTTCCAGCGGAGGCGTGCTACCAAAGTTATAGGCCGCACTGAGAAGGCCGATGTTACTCAGCCCCAGCCTCCAATAGCTGGGAGCCTTCTTGATCGGGGCTTCAGCCAAGTGCATCAGTTGCAAGGCCGGCCCGATTGCGAAGTACGGGCGCAACCGCGACGTCTTCGGACGGGTGTTGATGAGCAGGTTGTAGGACATCTGCGAAGTGCGCAAACCGGTGATATCGAAAGCGAACGCACTCTCCACGCTGCCGCTGGTCGTGTTGTTATCCACTGCACCCAGAGCCATCTTGAAACTAGTGAAACTTTGGTTGTAACTAAATTCGTGGGAGAAATATTTATGCGGGTTGAGGGTTACGGATGCGCCAAGATTCCAACCATTGTGCAGCGAATTGTCCAGGGCGATGATTACCTGCTCCCCGGGGGGATCAATCGAGTCCAGAATGAAACCGATACCGCCGCCATTTCCGCCCGCGTAACCGAGCCAGGATGCCCGAAAACCGATCTCGATTGAGGGCGGCCGCCAACGTTCGGCCTGGTCTATCGTTTGCCGGCCATTGCTCGCGATAGCGGACGATTCGACTGCATAATCGGTCTTCAGCCCAGTCTTCCCGTTGATGGTGTATTCGTCACCTTCAATATCCATGATTCTCTGGGAGCGGGGAGTATCTTTCTTCCTGAATTCCGAGATGCCGGTACGAATTCCGGAATACGCCATGACACCGACGTTGTCGCGCAGAATATTGTTCTTGAGGGTAAGGGTTGTTTGCCGGGAAACCCGTTCGGCACGGTTACCGTGAACGCGCAGCGCATTGCCGGCCTCCTCGATGGTGTTTTGTCCAACGAGGCATTCGTTCAGCTGGAGCACCGCAATCCTGCCATCAGTAATCAGGTCTTCGCCGGTTCCGTTCTTGGCGTCTTTTGGAATCCACGAGCGGGCCACGAGCTGAACGTTGGATACGCACCCGGTAAAGATCAGGTCATTCACCACCTTGGCACGCTCGTTATCGATGTGGCTGTCGATGAGGTGGATGAATGTCTTGTTCTTCTTGGAAAACCCGATGCCGGTATCGTGGGTCGAGGAAGAGGTCCAGACGGTCTGGCCATTCCAGGGCAATGAGCTTGCCCAGACACGCAGATGATGGCGTTTGGAAAAGGTATTCAGCGTCTTCGCGTAGGCATACTTGGGAGCTTGTCCACCCAGCAGCAAGATGGACATGGGAGCAGTTTTGTATCCCTGGTTTTCAGCAACGGAGCGAATGGTGGCATAGGTTGACTCCGCGGTGAGGGAGTCGACTTGCACCCAGTCACTGGCGGCAAATGCGCGCTTAACTTCGTCTGCGCTGCCTATGAATACGAGGTTGGTGATATCGGACGGGATATGGCCTTTGTCGGTATAGGTCCGAAATGGCAGCTCTTCCACCAGCTTGCTTAGATCCTCCTTTTCCTCGGGTGTAGTGGCAATCGGGGGAATGAGGATAGGTTCTGTCTTCGAAAGTACGATCGGGGCGGTGAGCTCGGCGATCAATTCTGTGCCCGCGGGCAAGGAAATCTCAGGCTCTGAAAATCGAAGGACCGATGCCGAGGCGGCGGTGGTAAAAATGGCCGCGATTGGATCGCCAAAGGCGAGGCTGCCGACAATGCCCGAGGCACGATTGCTCAGCGTCGCGGTCGAGCGGATGCCCTGAACGCGGCCTTGTGCATCCACAGTCTCCCGGGCGTTCTCCACTTCGATGATCCGGCATTGCAAAGGAACGCTATCCCCGTTGGAGAGCACAACGCGATCGAACAGCAGATCGAGGCGCGCAGTTTCATGGATAACCCCCAGGCCCACTTTCCTGACCGCCACCACGGAGCCTTCGACAGTGGTTCCGAGGGGCAGCAGCATTTCGCCGCCCTCGGTCAGTGGAGCTACCAGAACACCGGAGATTTTGGTCCCCTTCCCGGTAGCGTAGGAGCTGATCGGCTGCTGAAGGCGAATCTCCAACTTGGTCCCGACGGAGACCGACTCGGCCAAGGCGTGGAGTCCTGCACATGCCAGCACCGCGAAGCAGCAATGGAGAAGGATCTTATAATGCCCGGCACTCATCGAATACACACCCCTGCGGAGCCCACGGTCATGAACAAGTACTCACCTCACGAAGCCTTAGGTAAAAACCCTGGTTAATCCGGCGGGGGAACGCCTTCAGTTTATAGGGGGCGGATTCATTCTATGCTTTCGCCCGAGAAATTTAGCTTCACCAAGCCTTTTTCCCAGGTTCAAGGGGTGGCCGAACCTGAAAGCAAGGGGATTTTGATACATTGGATTTGCACGTCAAGGGTGCACCCCGTCCGCGGAAAGGGATTATCCCACCTTGCAGTGGTGTTCGACCCTAACATTCACTCTCTTCTGCCCGACGCAGCGGACCACGGGCGACCTAGAAGGAGTGACTCATGTCTCTACGCGAATTACCCGCTCGCCCGAACCTCGATCACCTGAAAAAACAAGCCCGGCTTCTGCTGCGTGGGTCCCTGCAGGCAGAACCTGCGGCCATCGACCGCTTTCGCGAAGTCCAGGTTCAGTTGGCAACTGCCACGCCGAAACTTGCGGACGCGCAACACGTGATTGCCCGTGAATATGGGTTCGACAACTGGGCGAATTTGAAAGTCCATGTCGGGGCTCTTTCGGATGACCCGATGGAGGCGTTGACCGCTGCCGTCAAAGCAAACGACGCGCCGCTGTTGCGGCAGGTTCTCGAGCGGTACCCGGCGTTGAAGGCGAAACTGGATCAACCGCTGCCCAGCTATAGCTTTGACACGCCGGCCCTGATCGCAGCAGTGCAAAAGGAAAACCGCGAGATGATCGACGCGTTGCTCGGCGCCGGCGCGAACATCAATGCGCGCACCAAATGGTGGGCGGGCAGCTTCGGCGTGCTCGACATGTCCAGCGCGGAACTCACGCCCTATCTCATCGAACGTGGGGCCTACGTGGACGTCCACGCGGCCGCTCGCCTGGGGATGTTCGAGCGGCTGAAAAGCCTGGTCGAGTCCGACGCCGGGCTGGTCCATGCTCGCGGGGGTGATGGACAAACACCGCTGCATTTTGCGGCAACCATCGAGATTGCGGAATACCTTTTGGACCAGGGTGCGGAAATCAATGCACGGGACATCGATCACGAGTCAACTGCTGCGCAATACATGGCCGCGCTGTGGCCGCGGCGGCCCGAGGTCGCCCGGTATCTGATCTCTCGTGGCGCACAGACAGATATTCTTATGGCCGCGTCGGTCGGCGATCTCGAGTTGGTACGACAGCATATTGATGAAGATCCGGACTCGGTTCGCATGAGCGTCTCCGCGAGAGACTTTCCCAAACAGAACCCGAATAGCGGGGGGTGTATTTATATTTTCGGCTTTGGGTGGACGAGGACGGCCCACATGCTCGCCCACCAGTTCGGCCACGAAGAAGTATTCCAGCTGCTGATGCAGCGCAGTAACCTGGGGCTTCGCTTTGCGGTTGCTTGCGAGGTGGGCGACGAAGAACTGGCGAAGAGTCTGATGGCGAAGCATCCGGACTTGATTGCGAAACAGCCCCCCAGGGCCTATCGCCGCATTATTGGCGCGGCCGTACGGAACAATGCACGCGCGGTGGGCATGATGTTAGGGGCCGGGTGGCCGGCGAACATTCAGGGCGAACACCATCAGACCCCGCTGCACTGGGCTGCGTTTCACGGCAATGTGGAGATGGTGCGGGAATTGCTGCTTCACGACGCTTTGCTGGAAGCGGAGGAGCAGCAGTTCAATGGAACTCCGCTGGGTTGGGCGCTGTACGGTTCTGAACACGGATGGCGTCGCGACGCGGGAGACTATCCACGTACGGTCGAGGCCCTTCTCCTGGCGGGTGCGAAGGTGCCCAGACCGGTTGAGGAGATTGAGGCTCCGGAAGAGGTGCTGGAAGTGGTACGACGCTTAGTGTGAGGGATCGGGGCCTGTAGGGATGCAACCGAAAACCTACTAGGGGGATCCCAGGTCTCAAAAGCGAGACCTGGGGCACCCATCCCTTGTTAACTGTGCATCAGTGGCGAGGACTAGAGTTAGCCTCACTACACCTCTTCGCGTGGCCCTTGCGGGTTGTTCGGGGATCGAGTTTTTTCGGTGATAGTCTATAGCCCCTACATATCAGGAGGATCCGAGAGCATGACCTCTTCCGGTCGATGGGGCTGGTTTTGTGCAGTTGTCCTCGCTGTTTCGCTGCTTCCCTGTCGCGGGTTTGCCGTCGACAAGCTGCTCATCGTTAACGGCACAAACCTGACCATGAAGCCGGGACAGACGGAACCGTTTGTTGGCTACATCCTGGTGGGCAATGACGGCAAGATCAAGGCCGTCGGCAAAGGCAATCCGCCGGCCGGCACGGCTGCGCGGACTACTTATGACGCCAAGGGGAAGTTTGTCCTCCCTGGATTTATTTCTGCACACAGCCATCTTTCGGAGAGCGCATTTCGCGGCCTGGCTCCGGACCAGTATGTCTACGAGTACCCTGCGCTGACAGGGTGGGTGGAAGCGCTCGAAACGCGGGAACTCGGCACCAAGCCGGAAGATTACTACTGGTTTACCCTGCAGGGCGCCCTCGATCACCTGGTCCATGGAATCACGTCGGTTTATAACTTCGCCTATGCGCGGAAGGATGACGAGGCTTTTGAGGAATATCAATGGCGCGCCGAACTCGACTCTGGCATGCGCTTTATTCACTCTTATGAACCTTCAGGGAATTCAAGCCCGGAGGTCCGTCGGGCAAACCTGGAGAAGTTTCTCGCCTTTGCCAGAAAGGATATGCCCCGCCCGACTGTTTTGAAGATGGCCTACTCCGGTTGGATCACCACGCCGCAAGCCATCCAGATGGATGCTTCGTTTTTGCGCGACTATCATCTCTACTCGGAGATTCATTTCCTTGAATCCCCGGTAAACCAGGAGAAGCAGCGCGACACTTTCAAATACATTACAGCGGTGAATATTCTGGGGCCGAACGTTAGTTTCGGGCATTTCATTCACCCCGATGACGCGATTCTCAAAACTGTGGCGGCTGCGGGCTCTGGGATGGTGTGGAACCCTATGTCGAACGGCCGGCTGGCCTCGGGCATCGCCGACATTCCCAAGTATCGCAAGATGGGGATTAAGGTGGGCATGGGTGTGGATGGCGAAGGCAGCTCGGACCTGCCGGACCCATTTGAGAATATGCGCATGGGCCTGTATGTGATCCGCGCCCGGTACGAGAGTGCGAAGATTTTGCAGCCCATTGACGTGCTGCGCTTTCACACCATGGGCAGCGCGGAGGTGCTCGGCGTGGCGGATAAAGTGGGCAGCCTGGAAGTGGGCAAGTTTGGCGACGTTATCATTGTCGACCCCAAACTGGTGGAGCGCGGGCCCATCGTGGATCCTTACGCTGCCGTAGTGATGGCCTGTAATGCGATGAACCTGGCCAAAGTGTATGTCGGCGGGGACTTACTGGTCGATACTTACCATTTGCAGAAGAACGACATGAGCAAAGTTTCCCGAGAAGTCAACCAGCGGGTCGCTCATCTACACTAATCCGATGGCCGGAAAGTATCGTATCGGGCGTCGGGATTTTTTCAAGCAGGCAGCGGGCGCCGTCGGCGCCGCCACACAGATTCCTCACTGGTCTCCTTTTGCCGAGGCGGAGAGCCGAGACGCGCAGCAACATCTCCACGCAGCAGAGAAAATTTCGTTTCCTCGCGTCTTCTCGGGCAATCAGCTTAAGATGCTGGCTTTCCCACTAGGCGGCGTCGCCGCCGGAAGTCTTGCGCTCGGAGGACGAGGCCAGCTACGCGACTGGGAGATTTTCAACCGGCCTAACAAGGGCTTTTCTCCTCAGTATGCGTTTCCCTCAATTTGGATCAAGTCAGGGAATGCCGCGCCCGTTGCGCGGGTCCTCGAGGCACGGATATTGCCTCCCTTTGAAGGACAGGATGGACTAGGGGCGGACAATTCGCCGGGATTGAGCCGCATCGCAACGGCGGAGTTTACCGCGCAGTATCCGTTGGCGCATTTGCGTTTCAAAGACACGAGCCTTCCGGTGAGGATCGAGCTGGAAGCGTTTTCGCCCTTCATCCCGCATGATCCTGACGCCTCGGGCTTGCCGGTGGCGATCTTGCGCTATCGGGTGAGCAACCCTGCGGCTTCCAGCGCAAAGGTCGCCATTGCGTTTTCTATCGACAACCCGGTCATGGCGCCGGTCAACGTTGACGTAGCTCGTGGTACCGAGGATCCCCGCGTGAATGAGCACCAGGCCGGGAACCAGCTGGAAGGCCTCCTGATGACCAATCCCAGCTTGAACAGCGTTGACCCGATGCAGGGTAGCTTCGCCCTCGCGGCGGTTTCGAGCCCAGGGCCGCAGACGACGCACTGGCGTGGCTGGCCGCGCGGGCGTTGGTGGAATTCGCCCATGTTATTTTGGGACGCCTTCTCGCAGGACGGGGCTTTGTTGAACGAGCCCGCATCCCGCAGCGCCGTAGGCGCGGTTTGTCAACAGAGGACGATTCCAGCGGGCGGCTCTGCCGAGTTCACTTTCCTGCTTGCCTGGCACTTCCCCAACCGCACCCCGGAGTGGTGTGGGTGGAACTTTCCCCCGGGCGAGGGCCAGACCATCATCGGCAATCACTATGCCACCCGGTTCAAAGACGCGTGGGCGGTGGCTGAGTACACAGCGACCAATTTGCCCTCGCTCGAAAAACGCACCCGCACCTTCGCCGATGCCTTCGCTGCCAGCACGCTCCCGGCAGCGGTGAAGGAGGCAGCGAGCGCAAACCTCTCCACCCTGGCGACAACCACCTGCTTTCGCACGGCCGATGGCGAATTCCACGGCTTCGAGGGCTCCGATGACCATCGGGGCTGTTGCTTCGGAAACTGCACCCACGTGTGGAATTACGAAACAGCCACCGCATTTCTGTTTCCCTCGTTTGCGCGATCGCTACGCGAGGCTGCTTTCGGTTACAGCATGGACGAGCAGGGTGGGATGCGTTTTCGCCAGTTGCTACCCGACGGTAAGCAGCGATACAACATCGCGGCGGCTGATGGACAGATGGGCCAGATCATCCACGCGTACCTGGATTGGAAGCTTTCCGGGGACGAGGCATGGCTCAAGACGATGTGGCCGCGGGTGAAAAAAGGCGTCGAGTTTGCCTGGATTCCTGGAGGCTGGGATGCAAACCGCGACGGCGTTCTGGATGGAGTGCAGCACAACACCTACGACGTGGAATTTTACGGGCCTAACCCCCTGTGCGGAATCTACTACCTGGGGGCTTTGCGCGCGGCGGAAGAGATGGGACGTGCCGCCGGGGATGATGCTTCTGCCAATGAATATCGCAAGCTTTTCGACCAGGGCAGCCGGTGGATAGACGACAATCTCTTTCGCGGCGAGTTTTATATCCAGCAGATTCGCGGCTTCCGTCCGGACCAGATTTCACCGCAACTGCGCAGCGGGATGGGAAGCGAGAATACGGAACAGCCAGAGTATCAAGTAGGTGCGGGTTGTTTGATTGATCAACTGCTGGGACAATATCTGGCGGACATTGCCGGACTGGGACCGTTGGTTTCGCCGCAGCACGTTCGTACCACGCTGGATTCAATTTACCGCTACAACTACAAACGCAGCCTGGTGGACCATGACACCGTGCAGCGTACGTATGCTCTGAATGATGAGGCTGCCGTGGTGGTGTGCGATTACGGCAAGGCGCCTCGCCCGCATATTCCTTTTCCTTACTACGCGGAAGCATGGACAGGCCTGGAGCATTCCACCGCCGCACTGATGTTCTCCACGGGGATGATTCCGCAAGGAGTGGAGTACGTTGAAAATCTTCGTGCACGCTATGACGGCATTAAGCGCAACCCCTGGGATGAGGCGGAGTGTGGACATCACTATGCCCGGGCCATGTCCTCGTGGTCCAGCGTGGTGGCGCTGAGCGGGTTCCATTATGAGGGCGATCGTGGACATGTAATTGCCCTGCCCCGGCTTCCACATGAGAATTTTCAATGCTTCTGGGCGACGGGTACAGGATGGGGAACGTACTCTCTGAAGCGCACGCAGTCGGGCACGGTGCAGTTCACGATCAAGACGCTGGCGGGCACGTTGCCATGCAAATCCTGCACGTTCGCTGCGCCCGGCTCCCGCGTTACGGCGCAGGTTGCGGCGAAAAAGATAACTGCCCGTTTAGAGAAGGGCAAGGAAGAGACGACAGTTCACCTGGAAGACCCGGTCCAACTACAAGAGGGCGAGCAGCTAGTGATTGCTGTTGCGGGATAACGTTGCAGGGTAAATCAGGACGCCATGCCCAGGCCCACGATGTTGGCTGCGGCAATGATGACCAGCATGCCGGCCCAGAGCAGGCGAACGGGTTTCGAGCCTACACCAGCCCATTCGCCTAATGCCAGGCCCACGATCCCGCCAAACAATACATAGCCGCTCATGTGCAGCATCCAATTCACGTAGGCGAAGCTGGCGGGAATACTGGCTGCTCCCCAGGCATAGAAGAAAAACTGGAGATACCACATGATCCCGCCCGTGGCGGCAAGCGTTCCGTTCTTGAACAACGTGGCCCCGGGTAGCGCGAGGTCGGCCTTTAACGAAAGATCTTTCTTGAAGGCGAGCCGGATGAAGCAGTAGGCAAAGTTGACCAGCCCTCCCCCGCCCATGATGATGACGTAGCTGGGCAGCGCGCTGTAGAGCGGGTTCACTCCCAGAGTGAGCGCCGCGGCTTGTATGGGCTTGGCGGCATCGATGGCAAAAGACATGCCGGAAGAGAAGATGCCGCACATGACGGCAAGCAACAGCCCCTTCTTTACATCGAATTCGCGGATTTCCGAGCCCAACGCAATTTCTTTGCGATGCCCGGCAATCGACACGATGACAATGCCACAAAGCGCTACGGCAATGCCCAGAAGAGTGAGAAGGCCGCCGCGCGTGGTCACCAGTTCTGCGGCCTGTCCGTGGACAAGGGGCGGAATCAACGTACCTACAACCAGGGTGACACCGATGGCCACCCCGATGCCAAGGGACATGCCGAGATAGCGCATAGTGAGACCGTAGCTCACGTTGCCGACACCCCACATACAGCCAAAGAGAAATGCCTTGAGGACAACAGAGGAGTCAAGCGAGCCGTAGAAGGCGCGCATGCCGGGCAGCAGGATGGCGCTCACGCAGATGGGCAGCAAGACCCAGGAGAAGATGCCGGCAACGGCCCAGGTGGATTCCCAGGTCCAACGCTTCACCTTGCTGATGGGCGCGTAAAAGGATGCTGCGGATGCGGCACCGACCATGTGCCAGGCGATTCCGGTGATGATGGGCGTCAATGCACGTCCCTCTCAGCTTTCGACAGGATTGCTCGGGTTCCAAAAAGGTTCCCTCGCCGGAACGAATTCGATCGGTACTTCTGTCACGAAAGACTTCAGCCATTCCGTGCAGTACTTCATGCCGCCCTGTTCTGAAACGACATGGCCTAACACGATCAGCGCTTTTTGATTGCCGGCGGTAATACTGTCTTGCGCGTATTCCACCAACTCCCACTCGCGCGCTTCGCCGACGACGAGCACATCCACGTCTGGCCGGGCAAACAGGGGAATGGTGGTCAACCGATCCGCGGCGCCCCAACTAGCTGCTACTCGCTTGACCGGCATGGTCGGCTTGCCAATGACGCGTATGGTGCGATCGTTCAGGCGGGTTTGTATTCCCTGGCAAAACTGCGCCAGAGGCTCACCGCCAAACACGAAACGCTTGGGGTTCGCGGGGTCCACATTCTTCTCCCAGCCAAGCTGCTGCATCATCCCGACAGCAATGCCATCCGGATGATGAGCGTGCCAGTGATCGTGAAAACGAAAAACGGCGACGTTGTTCTTGCGGATGAAGTCGAGTTTGTACTTGAGGGTGGGATCGTCCTGAAGTTCTTTGGTTGTGTCCTGGTGAACATAGAAGGTGGGTTCGTGGGTAATGACCATGTTCTTGCCCGCAGCGACGGCTCTTTCGATCACATCGAGCGTGGCCATCATGGTGACCGCAATGCCCTTCACAACAGTATCCGGGTCTCCGGCAAGGATCCGGTCGACCGTCTCCGCCCGCCAGGGAACGCCCACGTGATTGCGAATTTGTTCCACCACCTGGGCGGCAGTGAGCTGGGTTGAAGTTGGTTCGGCCTGGGCGAGGGGCGCCGCCAACAGAGCGCTACCCGTAATGAGGAAACTTCGGCGGGAAATCTGGTTCGGTGTCATGACCCATAGAACAGTAGCACAGCGCGTTGCAGCAACCCCAAGGAGCGGACCCGCGCGCGCCGGTTCTAACGCAGCTCGACCTGTTTTGCGCTGCCGTCGGCCGTGACCGTTACTCCCCACCGTCCTTCTGCTATCGCGAGCGGGACGCTAAGACCATTAGCGGTCCCGCGCCTTTGTTTGGGCTTCCATCCCACCACTTCGATCCGGTAGGAACGCCACCACGGTTTCCAGGTACCTTCCTGTTTGCCGACGGTCACCGACACCGAACCGTCTGCCGCGACGGCACAGGTGAAGTGAATGCGCGCGTACTCTCCTTGACGGAAGGAGAAGGTGTGGCCATCGTCGCTATAAACTTCTCCAGCACACTCTTCTCCCGCAGGGATCAGGCCGGCGGCTAACGGATAAACGCGCAGGGTCAACGGACCGCTGGGAGTTTGGGCCGTACTTTGGGTGACCGGGGCGATGGGAAGGATGCTACCGCCACGGATATACACCGGCATTTGCTCCAGCTTTGGCGTGATGCTCAGCTGCTTTTCCGCCAGCACCAGATCGCGCTGCTCGGCATCGAGCGAACCGCCGGGAACTCCCCGGATGTACCGTTCGCCGGTCCAGTAGTCATACCAGGTCCCCGGCGGAAAGCGCACGACATAGGGGGCGACTTCCTCCGGGGACGGATTGGGTGCAATGAGAATGCGGCTGCCCAGGAGGAATTCGGCTCCGCCCGTTGTGAGGTCAAAGGGAGTGCCATCTTCGACGGCATGCGGAAATTCGAGAAACAGTGGGCGATTGATCGGCAAGCCGTCGTGCGATGTCTCCTCTGCCACGGTGTACAGATAGGGCATCAACCGGTATCGCTCTTCAATATAGTGGCGGCGAATTGCTTCCTGCTGAGGGCCGTCGACCCATACCTCGTGCATGCGCGTTCCTTTTGCGGAATGATCACGATCGATGGGTTGAAAGGCCGATAGTTCAATCCACTTGGTAAGCAAATCAGCCGGCGGTGAACCAGCAAATCCGCCGACATCCGCGCCGGTCAAAGAAAAGCCGCTTAGTCCGAGGTTGACGATTTGAGGTACCGTCATGCGGAGGTGATTCCAGGTAGAACTGTTGTCGCCGGTCCAGGTTGTGCTGTAGCGCTGACCGCCGGCAAAGCTGGCACGAGACATGACAAAGGGCCGCTCGTTCGGCCGAAGCGCGAGCAGGCCTTCATAAGTGCCACGCGCGTTCTGCATGCCGTACACGTTGTGGATTTCCAGGTGAGGGGCGGTGCGCTGGTTAAACCCGGGCTCATCGATACGATGCTGAACATCGTCCGGCATGGTCTTGGTTGGGGTCTCGAACACCGCAGGTTCGTTCATGTCGTTCCAGAATCCCGCAACACCATCGTCAACAAACGTCTTGTAGAGGGATCCCCACCATTGCCGAGTTTGTGCTCGGGTGAAATCCGGAAAGACGGCAGGCCCAGGCCACACCTTGCCGACGAAGGTAGAGCCATCCGGATTCTTCACAAAGTGATCGCCCGCAGCTCCTGAGTCGTACGGTGCGTAGCCGGCGTTCGGCTGCCTGGCGACGTGCAGATCGGTGATGACAACGACCTTGTACTGCTCTTGTGCCAGATCATGGATCATCCCGGCGAAATTAGGGAATGCCTTTTCATTTACGGTGAAGGGCCAGTTTTCGTGCTGGAAGTCGATATCCAGCCAAAGAACGTCGGCGGGAATGCGATCTTTGCGCATCCTGGCAGCCACTTCTCGAAGTTGCGACGCGGGAAAATAGCTGTAGCGCGACTGCTGGAAACCGAGAGCCCAGAGTGGGGGCACCGGAGTCGACCCAGTGAGCCACGCCCAGGCGGAAACGACTGCCTTTGGTTCAGGACCATAAAGGAGGTAGTAGTCGAGCGGACCGTTCATTGCGCCGAAGGTGTAGCGGTTCGGGTCAGCGCGGCCGAAGTCGAAATCTGTCCGCCAAGTGTTGTCGAGAAACACGCCCAGGGCACGCCCGTGATTCATATCGATAAAGAATGGAATGCTTTTGTAGATGGGGTCCGTGGACTCCTGCCAGCCGAAGGAGTCGGTGTTCCACATGGTGAAGGCTTCGAACTTTCGATCGAGCGGCCCCGGTTTGTCGCCGAGCCCAAAGAAGTGGTCGCTCCAGGTGCCCTGCTTGCTTACCTTAAATTTCGCTCCATCCCACTGCACCGGTCCGGCATCGCTTTGAATGACGTTACCGGCAAGGTCGGTCACCGTGAGCTGAAGCTGATCATCCACTGTCACCCTGAGTTTGCCGGTTGCAAACCCATGCGGCTCTGCCGCTACGGCGACACGGCTTGTGCGCGCCGAGGGGAGAACCGCCCACGAGGCATCTTCGGGCGCCGCAGTCCCTTTCCAAATCCGTACGCGGAGCACGTCATCGCGCAATGCAGTCACCTCCAGCGTTACGCCATTGGAGGTCATCGTCATTCCGGCAGGCGTCGCGGTTAGCTGCTGAGCCCCCGACTTCAGAACAAAGAAGCAGGCAATACTTACGAAGGCGGCGCGGGCCCAATTTCCTGCAAATGTTGACATCGTCTTCCCCGCAATCTTTCAGTGGCATTTCCTGGCATCGTGTCCGCTTCCACTCGAAGACGGACAACCCTGCCGAACTACCGGTCGGCTGCCAGTATACCTATCGCAGGAGTTTCCTATTTTTGGCGTTTACAAAACTATGACGAACGAAACCGGTTAAAAAGCGTTCAATGGGAATCGTGAAAAGCTTTCGACTTTGTACTTCGATTGAGAAACAGGACGGTGAGGTTGCGGCCGGCTCCTTACCGTCCCCTCACGAGGAGCTGCCGGCGCCGGCTAAACCGAAACCTGGGATGCTAGCCCTCTCGCGCGCGGCGCAAACTCTCTCAGTGAACTGGCTGGTGCTTGGATTTATGCTGCTTTTTCACCTGGGCGCCATTGCAGCGTTGTTCTTTTTTAGCTGGTCTGCACTTATTGTTGCCGTTGCTCTTCATGTCGTCGCCATTAATATGGGAATCGGCATGGGCTACCATCGCCTGCTTACACACCGGGGCTACCAGGTGCCGAGATGGCTGGAATATTTTCTGGCAGTATGCGCCACCTTGAGCCTGGAAGGTGGGCCACTGGTTTGGGTGGCCACCCATCGGGTTCATCATCAGCACACCGACAAGGCGGGAGATCCCCATTCCCCGCGCGAGGGTGGGTGGTGGTCCCATGCGGGGTGGGTCATCCATGGATCAGGCGCAGATGCTGAACCTCTTCTGCTCGCCAGGTATGCTCCCGATTTGATGAAGAATAACTTCTACCGGTGGCTGAATCAGTATCACTGGGTTCCACTCACACTGCTTGCTTTTGTTCTGCTCGCGGTTGGAGGGTGGCGTTTGGTTTTGTGGGGCATCTTCCTGCGAGTGACACTGGGCCTTCACGCTACGTGGTTGGTCAACTCTGCAACGCATATGTGGGGATCCCGACGTTTCGCGACGCGCGATGACTCGCGGAACAACTGGTGGGTCGCCTTACTTACAGGCGGTGAAGGCTGGCACAACAATCACCATGCACACCCCGTTTCGGCGCGCCACGGTTTGGCCTGGTACGAGTTTGATCTGAATTACTACGGCATCTGGGTGATGGGCCGTTTAGGATTGGCTACGAGAATTAGTGCTGAACGTTGGAGCAAAACGAGCGGAGTCACGGTGCCGGGTGTCGAGGTTTCTGCCAACAGCTGACCTTCCCGGCTTGGACTTGAAGCGCTCATCGGCCAATCCGGTTGCCGAATGAACATAGTGAACGGCCCCCCATAGACCGATGACTATCTCCAGACTCGTTTGGCTGCCGATGTTGTTAAGGAGGAGATGCTCAGACCATGCCGATCAAGGGACAGAGCGGGCAGGCAGTCAGGATGCCTTGGGCCCACCTCCGGATTCCGCCATTTCCTCAAGTCGCCATCCGGGTACTCCAGCTGACCAATAACGAAGACGTGTCGATGAGTCAGGTGAGTGCTTTGATCTCTTCGGAGCCTGCATTCTCGAGCGAAGTTCTCACGATCGCGAATTCTGCGCTCTATGGCGCCCGTTTTCCTGTCACCAGCGTGCTGCAGGCGGTCGCCGTGCTTGGAACCAAAAGCCTCAGAGGCCTATGTCTTACGGTAGGAGTGAGAGCTTACCTTGGCGATTCGCTCAACAATCAGTCGTTGCGGGCTATGTGGCGCCACAGTCTGGCCTGTGCGCTGATAGCGCAACAATTGGCCCGCGCCGGTTCGATGTCCTCAAACGAAGCGTATACCGCTGGGATTCTGCATGATATCGGACGATTGGCGCTGGCAGTTATCTCCGCGAAAGAATACGCAACCCTGTTGGAGACACATACCGGATCTGCCGGCAGCGTCCTTGAGGCGGAGCGCGATTTGCTCGGATTCGATCATTGTGAGGCAGGACGACATCTCATCCAGGATTGGAAATTGCCCTCAAATTTCGCGAGCATCGTCTCGGATCACCATTCCGCCAGGCAGAAGGGCGATCCCTGGCATATGCCCGACTTGATCAATGTGAGTTGCAGAATGGCCGACAGCATAGGTTTCGCTGTATTTAAAGGCTGCGAATTTACCCCGTTTGCGCATCTGCTGGATGAACTTCCAGATAGGGAACGAAAAACATTCTGCGCCGATGTGGACGTGCTTACTTTTGAGGTTTCAAGCAAGATCAATGCCATCGAGTGCCTTTGAACTGATTCCTCCGCGAGCCACCCAGACTTCGCGGGGTCTCAGAGTCCGCGGGGATCGCGCTAGCACTGCGTAGTTCCAACGACCCAACGGGCGCGCAGCAGCCGCCGTCCCCATAATGCGATCAGCTCAAGTGCCGATAATGAAACTAAGGCAAGCACGACCCCCAGTACTGCTGCCTCAAGGACTAAGTTGTAGTTCTGGAGATACGGTAGCTGTTGGTTGGTCGCAATTTCATACAGCTTAGGTGGATGGATGTAGCCGAGTGCGCAGACGAGTCGTTTCTCGGGTCACTGGAGGTTGCTTGCCTGCCGGCAAGCCAATTGCAGGGTTAATCAGATCATCACCGTTACCCTGGAGTCGTTTTCACATCACGAACTACACGATAGTTGCCGATTGTTCCTCATGAGGCTCACCGTGTGCTCAGCGATCTATGCATGATCTGCTTGTTTCCTGGAGCGACTCGTCGAATAAGGGCTACGCGCCGCATGCTGTTGCTTCTACAGGCGGTGAAGAGGAAAAGGGCCGGGGAGCTTGTGCGGAACCCTCAACTGCGGCACCGGGCCGCCAAGGGAATCATGAACAGGAACTCTTTCTTTAGTAAACAGCTTGTCCTGCTTTTCGTTACGGTCCTGATTCTCTTTGGCACGCCGCATATCGCGTCGGCCCAGGTGGGTCCAGCGGTCCGGCGGGCGCCGGATATCTCCATATTTGCGACTGCTACGGATGCCAAACCCAATTTCCACTATCTTTACGACCGCGCTGTCTACGGATTCTCTGCGGGTGGTTTTTGGCAGACACGGCGCCTCCTCGGCGTCGAGGTGCGCGGTTCCATCCTCAAGTGGGGTAGCGACCAGCATGAAGAGTCGGCCCTTGCGGGTCCACGAGTCGCGAAGCACTTTGGCCGCTTTACTCCTTATGGGTGCGGTCTCGTGGGCGCCGGCAATGCGTGGTCTCGCAACCTGCCTGGCAAACCACCCTTTATCATCGAGGCAGTCGGCCTCCAATGGTCGATCCTGGGCGGAGTTGACGTGCGCCTAGCCCATCATTTCCGCGTCCGCGTGGGCGAGCTCGCTTACTCGAAAATATACTTAGCCGACAGAACCCTGACAGCGCTCAACGCCAGTGCGGGCCTCGTCTATCGCATTAACTAGCGCTCCCGCCAGCCCGTTAGGGATGGACGTTGCTACCCTGTGGTTACTTCATGGGTGTCCATGGAGCATTGGTTGCGGGGATCCCAGGTCTCAAAAGCGAGACCTGGGGCACCCTTCGCGTTTTTCCCAACAAGGCCGGCTACCGGCGCCCTTCCTTAACAACCTCGCTCACTTGCTCGATCACGTAGGCGACCTGATCGGGTGACATGCCGGGATAGATCGGCAACGAAAAAGACCGGTAATACTCCCTCAGAGCAACGGGAAAGCTTTCATGGCAGTAATGATAGGCGTCCCGATAATACGGATGCATATGAAGAGGAATGAAGTGTACGCTGGTCCCCACCCCTCTCTGCTTCAACCGTTCTACGAACTCCGAGCGCCCGATCGTCAGCCGGTCTAGATGGAGGCGCAGAACATAAAGATGCCAAGCGGATTCCCGATCGGCGAGAACCGTGGGAGTTTCAATTTCCTCGCACTGCGAGAATGCATCCGTATATTGCCTGGCAATCCGTGCGCGAAGACTGCGCATTTCTGTGCACTTGTTCAATTGGACGATACCGATCGCCGACTGAATGTCGGTAAGGTTGTACTTGAACCCCGCGTTCAGCACTTCGTAATACCAGGAACCTTCACTGCTATAGCGCTTCCATGCATCCCGGCCGATGCCGTGTAGCCTCATCAACTTCATGCGAGCAGCGAGCTCATCATCATCGGTAGTGACCATACCTCCTTCCCCGGTGGTGAGGGTCTTGGTCGCATAGAAGCTGAACGCTGTTAGTTTGCTGATGGCGCCTACGGGCGTGCCGCGAAAGGAAGCTGGAAGCGAATGTGCCGCGTCTTCGATTACGTGGAGACTGTGGCCGGCGGCGAGATGTTGAATTCTGTCCATATCGCAAGGCTGTCCGGCAAAATGGACCGGCAGAATGGCGCGGGTCCTGCTGGTAATTTTTTTTCGAGCTTCCTCGGGATCGATACAGAGCGTTATCGGGTCCACATCCACCAACACAGGAATGGCCTTGAAATAAACGACGACCTCGGCAGTCGCTGTGAACGTGGTTGTCGGCACAAGCACTTCATCGCCCTGCTGCAATCCGACCGCTTCGAGTGCAAGGTGCAGCGCCGCGGTGCACGAACTGACGCCAATGGCATGCCGGGCGCCGACATAGGAGGCAAAGTTCCGCTCAAATTCAATGGTCTTCGGCCCCATCGTAAGCCAGCCGGAACGGATAACGTCCGCGGCGGCCCGTGCTTCGTCTTCTCCCACGCTTGCGGCGTGGAATGGAATGGTCTGCTCTTTGATTTTCATCGATGGATTGCTTTTTGCGGAAAACGTTGACGGGCACTGCCCCATTGTCAAAGATAGGGGGTCGGAGAACAATGGTGCGTTTTGTTTTGTATCAGTGCATAGGTGTTTTTCGTCACGACGAAAATCAGCAGGGAACAAAAGCGCAGGGGCTGAAGCCCAGATCTTTGTTGTGCCTTTACGGCCCGACTAAAGTCGTGCCCTGATACAAAGCATCAGAGCGGTGACTCCCGAAAACTCGCGCATTCGGCAGATTTGGATCTATCCAGCGCCCTGAAACTCGAGTCTGGGAACCTAGCCCAGGAAAACTATTTTCGACAAATCTGAGCGGGCGGCGACTCAATCGTTCGTCGCGTTTTTCACCACGGTATGCCGACGCCATTGCGGGTATCTCCGTCGTCAAATTGAAAACAGACCATACTCGTGGCGAGTTCGCAGCGGGCAATCGCGTCACTTCGTGTTGCGGCGGAACAGAGGACATGACCGTAACGGTCAAGACTGGAACGAATCTCGCCTATAGCAAAGCCCATACGCAACATCCCATCCCGTTCGGAGGCAGGGTAGATGACTTCCACACCCGGAATCTCGTAGAGTCTGCGCAGACCCAGCACACCTCTCAGCGTGCCGGCGCGCTGTACATCAAAGTAGCGGACACACGCGGCGCGCTCCCAAATGCGAGGGCAATGAGGACGCTCCCCCAAAGCCAGCAGGATCGCGACTCTCACCAAATTTACGCCCGTCGATAGAGGGGTTAAGTGTGTGGAGATGCGGTCCCCTCCGAGCCGGGCGCCGATCTCGATCAACTGCGCTCCTTTTGTGGAGACCTTGATCTCCGCATGAAAAGCGCACCAGGTCAGATCGAGTGCGCTCAGTCCCGCCTGAACACAGCTGTGGATTTGCTGCTCGCGCAGGGGTGCGTGGGTGGATGGCTGACAATGGCCAACCTCGACCGGTGAAACCCCAGGAAACAGGAACTTATCCGTAATGGCGACAATGGAGCGATCGCGATCCGCGCAGTAGCCTTCCACACTCACTTCTGCACCGTCCACCCATTCTTCTAAAAGCAATGCTCCTTCCTTCTGCCAATCACGGCAGCGTACATATGCCGGCTGCATCGCGTCGTTATCATCAATGCGGTA
>Ga0137412_10000643_pt1 | contig 25348 bp, 24 predicted proteins | sample CZODoug2_1_16fun_FD_122160 | JGI IMG/M metagenome (GOLD analysis project Ga0137412, IMG submission 122160) | Vadose zone soil fungal communities from Angelo Coast Range Reserve, California, USA - CZODoug2_1_16fungal (Hybrid Assembly) | ecosystem: Environmental > Terrestrial > Soil > Vadose zone... | reverse complement strand
ATCAGCGCCGACGCGCCGTGGCTCACCACCCAGGATTTCCTCGCCGCCATCGACACCAACCTGCAGAAGGCGCTCGCCTGAGGGGTTGCCGCTCCCGCTAGTCGCGGTTTTGGTCGCCCGGCATCACATAGATGCCTGGGCGGCCAAAACCGTTCAGGGGACGAGGCGGCGCAGCACCGTCAGCAGCGCCGCCTGATCGCCGGCCGCCTCGAAGAACTGGGCATCGGCCGCCTCGACGACCGCGACCGCCCGCTTCGCCAGCGTGCCGCCCGCGCGCGTCACGCTGATGCGGCGGGCTCGCGAGTCGTTCGGATGCGCCGACCGGGCAATGAGCCCCTTGGCCTCGAGGGCCCGCAACACCTGCGAGGTCATCATCGGGTCGGTGCCGGCGTGCTCGGCCAGGCGGCGCTGACTAGGCGTCTCGCCGGCGACGTGCGTCAGCCACCAGGCACTGGCGAGCAGCACGAACTGCACGTGCGTCAGGTCGAGCGGCTTGAGCGCCGCGGTGATCAGCCGTTGCCACCGCAGGGTCGCCCGCCACAGCAGCAGGCCAGGACTGTCGCCCGGCGGCAGGCTCACTGACTTTCCCCGATCGTGCAACTTCTGGCGTCGTAGGGACGCCCACGGTTGCACGATCGGGTCATGCGGCGTGCTCGATCTGCTCGGCGCGGGCGGTCAGGGCGGCGATGACGTCGGGGAAGTCCGCGCTGACGGCCGGTCCGACCTCGGCGCCCACCTCGTCCGGGCCCTCGACGGTGCACCGGTACGTGATGCGGGTGCCCCCATTGCCGTGCGGTTCGAGCAGGTGGCCGACCCGGACGGTGACCCCGGCCTCAGGCACGTGGGTCTCGTCCTCGAAGCCCCGGTGCGGCTCGACCCAGGCCAGGCGGAACGTCAACTCGGTCTGATCCGGCAGCACCATCGTCGCGGTCGTCCCGGCCGCGAACGGGCCGTCGATCTCGATCCGTGCGACGCCGGCGTTCCACTCCGGCCAGGCGGCGGCGTCGCGCAGAACTGCGAAGAGAGCCTGCGGGCTGGCCGTGCTGTCGGCGGTGTAATCCTTCGACCACATAGGTCCTCCTTCGTGATTAGTATGCGCACATATGATAAGCACGCTTAGCATCAGCTCGTCAAGCTGAGGGTCGAACACGCCGCGGGCCGGCGAAGGTGCGTGTTCCTGCCGAAGTCGGCCGTGAACATTCCAAAATGGGGCAGGCGGCACTAGGCTCCGGATTCGTCGACGACTCGGGGTGGTTCGCATGCGCGTTCGTCATGTTCTGGTGGCTCTCAGTCTCGGCGCGGCCCTGGCGGTGGCGCCGGCCGCGCAGGCGGCCCCGGCCCACGTGGCGTTCACCCCGGGCTCGTCCGGGATCGGTGATCCGTACTTCCCGCTCGAGGGAAATGGTGGCTACCGGCCGCTGCACTACGACTTGAACCTGTCCTACGACCCGGCGACGCATCACCTGTCCGGCGTCGACACGATCCTGGCCACGGCGACGCAGAACCTGTCGCGCTTCGACCTCGACCTGCAGGGCCTCAACGTCCGCCGCGTGACGGTCAACGGCCTACCCGCATCCTTCGCCCGCGACGGGCAGGAGTTGGTGATCACGCCGCGGTTCGGGCTGCTCAACCGCGTGCCGTTCGTCGTCGCCGTCACCTACGACGGTTCGCCCGAGACGATCGTCGGCTCGCCGGTCGTGTTCGGCGCTCCGTACGGCTGGATCTACACCGACGACGGCGCCTTCGTCGGCTGCGAGCCCAACGCCGCGAGCACCTGGTTCCCGTCCGACGACCACCCGAGCAAGAAGGCGACCTTCACCTACCGCATCACGGTGCCGAAGGACCGTGCCGTGATGGCCAACGGCGACCTGCTCGGTCACTGGACGAGTGGCGACCACGCGACGTACGTGTGGAACGAGACCTCGCCCATGGCCACCTATCTCGCGACGATCGACATCGGCAACTGGCAGATCGAACAGGGACGTACGCCGGGCGGCATCCCCGAGACGGCCGGTCTCGATCCGGCGTTGGCCGATCAGGCGTCGGGGATCTTCGCGCTGAGCGGGCAGATCACCGACTACTGGAGCCAGGTCTTCGGCCCGTACGCGTTCACGTCCACCGGCGCGATCGTCGACAACGTCCCGGACATCGGCTTCTCGCTCGAGACGCAGACCCGGCCGCTGTACGGGTTCGCCGCCGGATCCGGCACGGTCTCCCACGAGCTGTCGCACCAGTGGTTCGGCGACAGCGTCTCGGTCGCGGACTGGAGCCAGATCTGGTTGAACGAGGGGTTCGCCACATTCGCAGCCTGGCTGTGGACCGAACATACCGGTGGCCCCACCACGCTGCAGAGTGCCACCAATGGGTACAACCGTCGGGACGCGAGCAGCCCGTTCTGGAACCAGGCCGTCGCCGATCCGCAGCGCGACACGATGTTCTCCAGCGCCGTTTACCAGCGGGGTGGAATGACGCTGGCCCTGCTGCGCAACAAGATCGGCGACCCCGACTTCTTCCAGCTGCTACAAACGTGGACGCGCACCCACCGCAACGGCAACGGCACCACGGCCCAGTTCACCGCGCTCGCCGAGCAGATTTCGGGTCAGGACCTGGACTCGTTCTTCACCGCCTGGCTATGGCAAAAGAGCAAGCCAGCACTCGACTCGTAGAGGTCATCCATCCCCAGGGAGGCCGCACCATGTCCTATCGCCGGATCGCCGTCCCGATTGGCCTCGCCGCGCTGGTCGTCAGCGCCGTGGCCGCGATCAGCCCGACGAGCACCGCGGCGCCGCCGGGACCCAAGGCAATGGCCGTCCACCTCGCCGCGGGCGACAGTGCGCTGCTGCGCCTCGCGGTGCCGAACCGGGCGATGATCGACACGCTGGTCGCCCAGGGAGCCGACCTGACGGCAGCTCGCGCTGACGGCTCGGGCTACCTCGTCGACGGGGTGTTCACCGGCGCTGAGCTGGCCGCCCTGCAACGGCAGGGCGCCACGGTTACCCAGGTGATCGAGCGTCCGGGCGAAGGTCAGGCGAACTATCAGGCCAGCGTGCGCACCGAGCAGGCCAGGGTCGCGACCGGTCTGGCGCCGAATGCCGCCGCCGACACCCTGCACTTCCTGCAGGCGTACTGGTGGACCAGTGGCGGGCAGACGTTCGTCGGGACGCAGGTCGCTACCACCGCCGCCGACAACCCTGACGTCCAGATAACCGTCACCTGGCGCGCCGCCGACGGCACGACCGGCTCGTATCAGTTGCAGCGATTCGTCGACGACAACGAGTACCAGTACCACTTCGCCAACCCACAGCCCGTGCCGGCAAAGCCGGTGCAGCTCACCGCGACGTCGAGCCTCGGTGGCACGACGAAGGCCACTCCGGCGACGTGGCCGGGTGCCTCGCCGCCGAGCACGCCGCAGGGGTACCAGAAGGACTTCATCAGCGCGTATATGAACCCCGAGGACATCGCGGCGCGCATCAAGCGACTGGCCCGCCAGTACCCGAGCCTGGTCGACGTGATCAACCTGCCGAACAAGACGCAGGGCTACCGGCGTACCGCGACGGCCTACCTCGGCGATCCCGCGACCGCGGCGGTCGTCGTCGAATCGGTCAAGTTCGGTGACCAGGGCATGAACGGCGTCCAGGTCAAGACCGTCGACCCCGCGGCGGCCAACCGTCCGATGAAGGCGACGTACAAGGACCGCGTGCTCACCGTCTCGCTGGCCACCGACGCCACCGGCGCGATCCTGAGCACGACCGACGATGTGGCCGCGTTCATCGCCGCCAAGTACCCGCAGACGTTCCATGCCTACGTCGAGAGCGGCTCGGCCGGCAAGGCGATGCCGCTGGCCGGCCCGACCCGGATGACCGATGGGCTGATGGCTACCGCCGGTGTCCCCCGCAAGCCGTGGACGGTGCAGGCGCTGCGCATCGGCGCGCACCGCGACGGCTCGAAGATCGGCGTGCTCGCCTACTCGCAGGAACATGCGCGCGAGTGGGCGGTGCCGCTGGTGACCCTGGAGTTCGCGGAGCGGCTGCTGGCCAACTACGCGACCGACCCCGAGACGCATCAGATGCTGCAGGACGTGGATGTGTTCGTCATCCCGACCGTCAACCCGGATGGTGCCAATTACTCGTTCAACGACTACAACTTCCAGCGCAAGAACATGGACGACTGGTGCACCGGCGCGCAGCGCGATCCGGCCAACCGCAACGCCTGGGGCGTCGACGTCAACCGCAACTACGCCGTCGGCTCGCTCTTCGACGGCTATGTCGGCGCCAGCTCGAGCTGCCTGTCCACGGTGGCGGCCGGCACGGGGGAGCTGTCCGAGCCGGAGAGCCGCAACGTCATCGCGCTGGCCGAGGCGCATCCGAACATCAAGTTCGCGATGAACGTGCACAGCTACGGCGGGTACTTCATGTGGCCGCCCGGGGCGTACCAGGCCGCCGGGCGGATCACCCTGCCACGCCCGTCCATCGACGAGTCGGCCCAGTTCCTGGCCGCCGCCCGGCAGATCGTGTCGGCTATTTCCGGCGAACGTGGGACGGTGACCTGGCCGGCGCAGACCGGGCCGGTGGCCGACGTCCTCTACTCGGCGGCGGGCAACTCGGCCGACGAGCTGTACTACGAGGACGGCATCTACGCCTGGGACTTCGAGGTCGGCAACGACATCTGGAACGCCCAGACCCAGCAATGGGAAGGCGTCGGCTTCCAACCGCCCTACACCGAGGCGCACGCCGAAGCGATGGAGTACGCCAGCGGGCTGGTACAGCTGGTGCGCGTCGCCCAGCAGTACGCCAAGAACGGGTAACGGGTCAAGCGTGGCCAACGGGGTTACCGGCGAGTAATGTCCGAGGTATGAGGCTTGCGTTCGATCGCGTGGGCTCCGGTGAGCCGCTCGTACTGGTGCACGGCGTCGGGCATCGCCGCCAGGCCTGGCTGCCGGTGCTCGATCAGCTGGCCGAGCAGCGAGAAGTGATCCTGCTCGACCTGCCCGGGCACGGCGAGTCCGACCCGCTGGTCACCGAGGGGCGTCCACTGACCGACGTCCTGGCCGAGGTGTTCCGGCAGTTCCTCGCCGAGCAGCAGCTGGACCGCCCGCACGTCGCCGGCAACTCACTCGGCGGGCGCATCGCGCTGGAGGCCGGCGTCGTGGGCGATGCCCGTAGTGTCACGGCGCTCTCGCCGGCCGGGTTCTGGCGCACGGATCGGGCCTTCGGGTACACGCGGCGCCTCTTCGAGACGATGAGCCGCGTCTCCCAGGTGCTCGAGCCGCGGGCGCAACGGCTGGTGCGCACGTCGTCGGGACGGGTGCTCGCCTACGGCTGGATCACCGCGCATCCCACCCGGATCCCTCCGGAGCAGGCGCTGGGTGACTTCCTGGCCTTCCGCCGCGCCCAGCCGGCGCTGCACGAGATCATCGCCGCGGCCACGCGATTCACCGGCCGGATCCCTGACGACGTGCCGGTCACGATCGCCTGGGGTACCCGCGATCTCGTGCTGCCCCGCATCCAGGTCCGGACCGCGCGGGCGTCGGTACCGCACGCCGAGATCGTGTTGCTGCCCTCGTGCGGCCACGTTCCGATGAGCGACGCGCCCGAGCGGGTGGCCGAGGTCCTCCTGCGCGGCAGCTCGCGCAGTTTGCCGCAGGACGGCACCCGGGCCAACCAGGCGCTTGCGAGCTAGCTGTTCGGTATTCGTCCGCTCAAATGGACGGAAAAGGGCAACCGCGTGATCATTGGGGCGAACCGAGCCCTGTGGACCCGGCTCCAGGTGTCTCACGCGGAAACTGCAACGAAACAGGGCTTGACACGGCTGTCGTACGACGCTTTGCTCTGAGTGGTTCTGATCGAACGCGTTGAAAAATGTTTCGGTTCCCACAGTCGAGGTTCAGGTACCCAGCTCCGCGGGGCGCCACCCCCACGGACCGCCCGAGGAGGCGTCATGGCCGACATCGCTCCCGCACCGACAGAAGGCACGGAAGGCACCGGGGTGCGATCCGGCGTTCTCGGTGCCCTCAGTCGACGCTCGATGCTCATGGGCATCGGTGGTGCGACTGCCGCGGCGACGCTCGCGGCCTGTTCGAGCGACAAGAAGAGCGGCACGTCGAGCAGCTCCTCGGGGAGCAGTAGCAGCGGCGGGACCGTCGGCGGCAGCATCTCCTTCGGGTCCAACTACTCCGACGCCGCACCGAAGGGCGCGTTCAAGGCGCTCACCGATCAGGCGACGGCCAAGACCGGCGTCAAGGTGTCGATCAACACGGTCGACCACAACACGTTCCAGAACAACATCAGCAGCTACCTGCAGGGCACGCCGAACGACCTGGCGACCTGGTTCGCCGGATACCGGCTGCAGTTCTTCGCCGCGCAGGGTCTGCTCGACCCGATCGACGACGTGTGGGAGACGATCGGCGGCAACTTCAGTGACGCGGTGAAGAACCTGTCCAAGGGCGTGGACGGCAAGTACTACCTGGTGCCGATCTACAACTACCCGTGGGTCGTGTTCTACAACAAGAGCGTCTTCGCCAGCAAGGGTTACAAGGTGCCCACCACCTGGGACGACTTCATCGCGCTGGCCAAGCAGATGCAGAGCGACGGTCTGGTACCCATTGCGTTCGCGGAGAAGGACGGCTGGCCGGGCCTGGGCACGTTCGACATCCTGAACCTGCGGGTCAATGGCTACGACTACCACATGCAATTGATGCAGCACAAAGTTCCGTGGACCGACAAGGGCGTCACCGCTGTCTTCGACAAGTGGCGCGAGCTGATGCCCTACCTGCAGAAGGGTGCCAACGGCCGCATCTGGCAGGACGCCGCCAAGGCCCTGGAGAACAAGCAGGCCGGCATGATGTTCCAGGGCTCGAACCAGGTCGCCGCGAACTACACGGCCGCGCACCTGGCCGACCTCGACTTCTTCCCCTACCCGACGATCAACGAGCAGTGGGGCCAGGACTTCATGGACGCCCCGGCCGACGGGTTCATGATGCCGAAGAAGGGCAAGAACAAGGACGCGGCCAAGGCCGTCCTCAAGTACATCGGTACCGGTGACGCCGAATCGACCTACCTCAAGACCGACCAGTGGGACGTCGGCGTCGCCAACGGCCTGATCGCACCGAGCTACAACGCGATCCAGAAGAAGTCGGTGGCCGCGATCGGGGCGTGCAAGAACGTGTCGCAGTTCATGGACCGCGACACCGTGCCGGACATGGCCACCGCAATGATCAAGCTCATCCAGGGCTTCATCGACAACCCGAGCGCGGGCACGGTGAGCTCGCTCCAGAGCAGCGCTGAGAGCCAGGCGAAGACGATCTTTAGCTAATGAGCTCAACCACCACCGAGGTACGCACCCGGCCGGCGGCGACGAAACGTCGTCGCCGGCGCAGTGTGCGCCGGCTCACCGGCCGGGACAAGCTGGTCGTCGCCCTGCTGCTGGGCATTCCGCTGTTGCTCGACCTGATCTTCGTCTGGCTACCCGCTCTGGCCACGGTGTTCCTGTCGTTCACGAAGTGGACGGGCGTCGGCGGCATCCACCTCAAGTCCTGTACCACCGCGGGCACCCTGCCCGGGCTTCCACAGCCCGGCTGTGTGTACGGCGTCCAGAACTACAGCCAGGCGTTCAACTCGGCGATCACCCCGGACTTCTGGCCGGCCGTCCGGCACAACATGCTCTGGCTGCTGGTGTTCATCGTCATTGCCACGCCGCTCGGCATGCTGTTCGCGGTCATCCTCGACCGCGGCATCCGCGGTAGCCGCGTCTACCAGAGCATCCTGTTCCTGCCGGTCATGCTGTCGCTGGCCCTGATCGGCATCATCTGGGAGCTGATCTACGCGCCGAACCTCGGCCTGATCAACACCGTCATCGGCCACAACAAGAACAGCAACCTGATCGACTGGCTCGGCAATCCACGGCTGAATCTGTGGGCCGTCCTGGCCGAAGCGACGTGGCGACAAGCGGGCTACGTCATGGTGCTGTACCTGGCCGGCCTCAAGGCGGTCGATCCGGCACTGAAGGAGGCCGCCCAGATCGACGGGGCCAACTCCTGGCAGACGTTCTGGCGCGTGGTGTTCCCGGTGCTGCGCCCGATCAACGTGGTGATCCTGGTGGTCACCGTGATCGAGTCGCTGCGCGCGTTCGATCTGGTCTACATCACCGGCAAGGGCAATCCGGTGAAGGGCCTCGAGCTGCTGTCCGTGCTCGTGACCCAGAACATCGTCGGTGAGACACAACGCATCGGCTTCGGCTCGACGCTCGGCGTCGTCCTGCTGGTGATCTCACTCGTCCCGATCTCGATCTTCCTGTATCAGGTGTTTCGCCGCGAGGAGAAGTAATGACGGTCATCACTCCCGAGGCGATCAGCGAGGCGGCTCGCCCGACCAAGCATCATCCGCGCCGCCGAATGACTGCCGGCAGCGCCGCCGCGCAGCTGTTCATGCTCGCCATGGCGATTCTGTGGATTACCCCGATCGCCTTCGCGCTCTACGTCTCGCTGCGACCCGAGGAAGAGACGTCCCGCCTGGGCTACGTCTCGATCGCGCACTCGTTGACGTTCAAGAACTTCACCAATGCGTGGACGCAGTCGAACATGTGGCACTTCTTCATGAACTCGGTGTGGATCACGCTGCCGGCCGTCATCATCACGCTGGTCCTGGCTTCGGGCGTGGCGTTCGTCGTCTCGCGGCTGAACTTGAAGTTCAACATCGCGTTCCTGATCCTGTTCACGGCCGGCAACCTGTTGCCGCAGCAGGTCATCATCACGCCGCTGTACCGGCTGTACCTGCAGGTCCACCTGCCGCACGCGATCAGCAGCAGTGGGCTGCTCTACGACTCGCGCCTGGGCCTGATCGCGATCAACGTGTCCTTCCAGCTCGGCTTCTGCGTGTTCGTGCTGAGCAATTACATGAAGACGATCCCCGGCGACATCGACGAGGCGGCGCTGGTCGACGGGGCATCGCTGTTCATGCGGTACTGGCGCATCGTGCTGCCGCTGTGCCGCCCGGCGCTGGCCGCGCTGGCCACGCTGCTGACCACGTGGATCTACAACGACTTCTTCTGGGCGATCACGCTGATCTCGACGGGCAACAAACGACCGATCACCTCGGCGCTGGCCAACCTGCAGGGGCAGTTCGTCTCCAACCAGAACATGATCGCCGCGGCGGCGCTCATGGCGGCGATCCCGACCCTGGTGGTCTACATCCTGCTGCAGAAGCAGTTCATCGCCGGCCTGGCGCTGGGCTCGTCCAAGGGGTAAGTGGCTCAGGCGGGGTGGGCGCCGGCCGAGGCGCGGGCGGTGAAGGTGCTGGCCGGCGAGTACCCGTGTTGCCGGTAGGCCCTCTGGACGGCGTTCGTCGCGCGGGTGACGCCGTTCGGCGCGACGAGCGCGATCACGCAGCCGCCGAATCCGCCGCCGGTCATCCGGGCGCCGAGGGCACCGGCGCCGAGCAGCGCCTCGACGGCCGTGTCGACCTCGGGCGCGCTGATCTCGTAGTCGTCGCGCATCGACACGTGTGAGGCGGTGAGCAGCGGGCCGATGTCACGCAGCCGGCCGGCTCGCAGCAATTCGACCGTCGCGAGCACCCGGTCGTTCTCGGTGACGACGTGGCGGACGCGTCGGCGCAACACGTCGTCGGACAGCTGGGCCAGGGCGGCGTCCAGATCGGTGATGTCGCGCAGGGCGGTGACGCCGAGCAGGCTGGCCGCCTTCTCGCAGCTGGCCCGCCGGTCGGCGTACTCACCGTCGGCGTGCCGGTGCCGGGCGTGCGTGTCGACGACGAGCAACGTCAATCCCGCTGCGTCGAGGTCGAACGGCACCTGATCGGCCGACCAGGCGCGCATGTCGCACAGCAGAACGTGGTCGGGTTCGCAGAGCAGGGCGGCCATCTGGTCCATGCCGCCGGTCGGGGCGCCGACGTAGTCGTTCTCGGTCCGGTGCGTGAGGGCGACGAGCTCGGGCCGGGTCAGGCCCAGTTCGAGCACGTCGTTCACCGCGGCCGCCAGGGCGCAGATCAATGCGGCGGACGAGGACAGCCCGGCGCCGCCCGGCACGTCGCTGTCGAGGTGGATCTCGAGCCCCGGCAGCTGCACCCCCCGTTCGGCGAGCGCCCACAGCACGCCGATCGGGTAGGCGCCCCACCCCTCGACGGAAGCGCCGCGCAGGTCGGCGACGGGCAGCGTCACGTCGTCGTCGCGCTGCGTGGACGTCACGTGGAGCACGTCGCCCGACGTCGTCCGAACCGTGGCGGTGCAGCCCTGGGCGATCGCCAGTGGCAGGGCGAACCCGCCGTTGTAGTCGGTGTGTTCGCCGATGAGGTTGATGCGCCCGGGCGCCCGCCAGCTCGTCACGATGACGTCCGCTGCACGAACGTCCAGGCGTCGGCGACCATCTGGTCGAGGTCGCGGGTCGGTGTCCAGCCGAGGTCGGCCGCGGCGCGGGCGTTGGAGGCGATGAGCACCGCCGGATCCCCGGGCCGTCGCTCCACCTCGCGCACCGGCACGTCGTGCCCGGTGACCCGCCGCACCGCCTCGACGACCTCGCGCACCGAGTAGCCGCTGCCACTGCCGAGGTTGATGATGCTGTGCTGGCCGGGAACGGCGGCGGCCATCGCCTGCAGGTGAGCGTCACCGAGGTCGACCACGTGCAGGTAGTCGCGGACGCACGTGCCGTCCGGCGTCGGGTAGTCGGTGCCGTAGATGTCCAGGGCGTCTCGCGCGCCGGCGGCCACCTGCAACGCGATCGGGATCAGATGCGTCTCGACCGCGTGCCGCTCGCCGTAGGCGACGTCGGAGCCGAGCAGGGCGCCGGCCACGTTGAAGTAGCGCAGGCTCACCGCGGCCAGGCCGTACGCCCGGGCGTAGTCGGTGAGCGCCATATCGACGGCGAGCTTGCTGGCCCCGTAGGGATTGGTCGGTGCGGTCGCGGCCGTTTCGGTGATCGGCACCGTCACCGGCTCGCCGTAGGTGGCGGCCGTCGAGGAGAAGACCAGGCGCGGCACGTCGTGCACGCGCATGGCGTCCAGCAGGGCGAGCGTGCCCTCGACGTTGTTGTGCCAGTACCGATCCGGATATTGAACCGATTCGCCCACCAGCGATCGGGCCGCGAAGTGCATGACGGCGTCGTAGCGCCGTTCGGCGAGCACCGGTCCGACCTCGGTGATCGACGCCTTGACGAACTCCGCGTCCGACGCGACGGCGTTCTCGTGGCCGGTCGAGAGATCGTCGACGGCGGTCACCTCGTGGCCTGCGTCCAGCAGCATCGCCACGACGACGCTGCCGATGTACCCGGCACCGCCCGTCACCAGAACCCGCATCTGCTCAGCCTCTCTCGGTGTGCCACACCAATCAGACACATTCAAACAGATCCGAACGTAGTCCGGTGCGGAGGCGAGCGTCAGATCCGAGGCCCAGCCCGGCCAGCTACCGCGGAGCGCGGTAATCACCGCGATGCGGGATCAGCCGAGGGCGGGCTAGCTGTGGTGGTTGACCCCTCGGCGTTGTATCCACCGCAGGGTGCGGTGGCGCACCACCGTGCGGCGTGATTACGCCGCTACGCGGTCGACCATCGGAGGACGACCGTTGCTGGCGCGTCCGCAGGGCGCGGCGAATACCACCTCGTGAGGTCATGATCCACTTACGCCGTACCAGCATCCGCACGAGCGATCGCCCGGCCGGTGGTCCAAGCGGCCGGGCGAGCACCACCCGCCGTAGACTGCCCGGCGTGAGCAGCCTGGGGCGTGCCCGCCGATGAGTTCTACCCTGCTCAACATCGCCATCGTGCTGGCGCTGATCCTGATCGAAGCGCTATTCGTCGCGTCCGAGATCGCGTTGGTGTCGCTGCGTGAAGGTCAGGTACGGGCGCTGGCCGAGTCGGGACGCCGCGGGGCCGCAGCCGTCGCCCGCCTGATCAGCGACCCGAACCGGTTCCTGGCGACCGCGCAGATCGGGGTGACCCTCACCGCGCTCCTGTCGAGCGCGTTCGGCGCGATCACCCTCTCCGAGCAGGCGAAGGACGCGTTGATCGACCACGGCATGAGCGACGGTCTGGCCGGCCCGCTCGGCTTCGTCGGCGTGACTCTCGTGATCTCGTTCGTCACCCTCGTGGTGGGCGAACTGGTGCCCAAGCGGCTGGGACTGCAGCGCGCCGAGGGCACGGCCCGGCTGGTCGCCCCGTCGCTCGAGCGCGTTGCGCGGGCGTCCCGGCCGGTGATCTGGCTGCTGTCGAAGTGCACCGACGTGCTGGTGCGGCTGCTGGGCGGCGACCCGACCATCGGCCGCGAGGCGATCACCGAGGACGAGTTGCGCGGCCTGGTCGCGGCCCACGAATCGCTCTCGCCCGACGAGCGGCGCCTGATCGACGATGTCTTCGCGGCCGGCGAGCGCACCGTCAGCGAGGTGATGGTGCCCCGAACCGAGGTGACGTTCCTCGAGGCGTCGCTGACGATCAGCCGGGCCGCCAAGGTGGCCTCCGAGTCGCCGCACTCGCGCTACCCGGTCGTCGGACAGGGGCAGGACGACGTCGTGGGATTCGTGCACATCCGGGATCTGCTGCTTGAAGGGCGGTCCAGCCACCGGGGCCGGACCGTGGGCGACGCCGCGCGCGAGATCAAGCGGCTGCCCGGCTCCAAGAACGTGCTCGCGGCGCTCTCCGAGATGCGCCGCGAGGGCTACCACCTGGCGATCGTGGTGGACGAGTACGGCGGCACCGACGGCATCGTCACGCTCGAGGACCTCATCGAGGAGGTCATCGGCGACATCCGCGACGAGTACGACGAGGCCAGTACCGGGCCGTCGCGGCTGGTCGGCGGCGTGGTCGAGGTCGACGGGCGGCTGAACCTGGACGACTTCGCCGAGTTCACGGGCCTGCAGCTGCCGGAGGGTCCCTACGAGACGGCGGCCGGCTACGTGATGTCGGCGCTGGGCCACCTGCCGAGTCTCGGCGACAGCGTCGAGTACGAGGGCTACACGATCGCTGTCACCGCGGTCGACGGGCGGCGGGCGGCCCGAGTGCGGGTGACTCCGCCCAAGGTGCAGACCCCGGCTTGATCCATTCCCGGGGGGTGCCAGAATCGGGGCCATGGCGAGTCGCGCGCGGGTGCTGTCCGGGATCCAGCCGACGGCGTCGTCGTTCCATCTCGGCAACTACCTGGGTGCGGTGAAGCAGTGGGTCGACCTGCAGGACACCCACGACGCGTTCTACTGCGTGGTCGACCTGCACGCGATCACCCTCGACCCGCCGTCGCCCGACGAGCTGCGCCAGCGCACCCGCACCTCCGCGGCGCAGCTGCTGGCCGCCGGCCTGGATCCCGCCCGCTGCGTGCTGTTCGTGCAGAGCCACGTCCCCCAGCACACGCAGCTGTCGTGGGTGCTGGAGTGCCTGACCGGCTTCGGCGAGGCGAGCCGGATGACCCAGTTCAAGGACAAGTCCGCGCGCTCGGGTGCTGACCGCAACGCCGTCGGCCTGTTCACCTACCCGATCCTGCAGGCCGCCGACATCCTGGTTTATCAGGCCGATGCCGTCCCGGTCGGTGAGGACCAGCGCCAACACCTGGAGCTCACCCGCAATCTCGCGCAGCGCTTCAACAGCCGCTACGGCGAGACGTTCACCGTTCCGGAGGCGTTCATCCCGAGCCAGACGGCGAAGATCCTCGATCTGCAGGATCCCACCGCCAAGATGAGCAAGTCCCTCGGCGACGCCGGCACGGTGAACCTGCTCGACGACCCGGCAGCACTCGTCCGCAAGATCAAGCGTGCGGTCACCGACACCGAGACCGAAGTGCGCTACGACCCCGACGCCAAGCCCGGCGTCTCGAACCTCCTGACGATCCTCGGTGCGGTGAGCGGCCGCGCCGTCGACGACGTGGTGGGCGACTTCGGCGGTCAGGGCTACGGTGCGCTCAAGGCGGCGGTGGCCGACGCCGTGGTGGCCTTCGCCGAACCGTTCGCCAAGCGGACCGCGGCGTTGCTCGACGATCCGGCCGAGCTCGATCGGCTGCTCGCCGGCGGCGCCGCCCGGGCCCGCGAGGTCGCCGAGGTCACCGTCCGCGCCGCCTATGACAAGGTCGGCTTCCTGCCGGAGGCAGGACATGTCGCTGGCCTGCCGGAGGGGGCTGCCCCATGACCGAGCCGGTGACTCTTGGCGTCGCCATCGCGATCCCGGAACCGCACGCCACCGTCCTGACGGGCTGGCGGCGGCGCATCGGCGATCCGCAGGCCGACCTGATCTGGCCGCACGTCACGCTGCTGCCGCCCACGCCGGTCGAGGCCATCCGGCTCGGCATCATCGAGGAGCATCTGGCCGCCGCCGCGGCATCGCGACCGCCGTTCGTCATGCACCTGCTCGGCACGGGCACGTTCCGGCCGGTGTCGCCGGTGGTGTTCATTCAGGTGGCCCGCGGCCTGTCCGACTGCGAGGTGATGGAGAAGACGATCCGCAGCGGGCCCCTGCAGCGCCGGCTCGACTTCCCCTACCACCCGCACGTCACCGTCGCCCAGGACGTGCCCGACGTGGCGCTCGACCTCGCCTACGACGGCCTGTCGGGATTCGTCGCGCGGTTCGCCGTCGAACGGTTCACGCTCTTCGAGCGGCACCCGGACGGGAAGTGGTTGCCCCGCACGGAATTCGCCCTCGGCGCACCGTGAACCTGCCGGGTTTCGTCACCCGGATCCGCGACGGCGCCAAGGCTCGCTGGCACGCCGCGGGGGAACGCTATTTCTGGCTCAAGCACATCGTCGTCGCCTGGAACCGGTTCAAGGACAACCACGGCAACCACTTCGCGGCGGCGATCACCTACTTCAGCTTCCTGGCCCTGTTCCCCCTGCTGCTGCTCGCCGCCTCGGTGCTCGGATTCGTGCTGCGCAACCGTCCTGATCTACAGAACGACCTGTTCGGCCACATCACCTCGGCCCTGCCGGGCGGGTTCGGTCAGACGGTCAAGGACTCGATCGACGCCGCCGTCAACGCGCGTGCCGGCATCGGGGTCATCGGCCTGGTCGGCCTGCTGCTGACGGGCCTGGGCTGGGTGGGCAACCTGCGGGCCGGGATCGACGCGGTGTGGGGCGTCGATCCGCCCAAGAAGAACTTCTTCCAGTCCAAGGCGGCGAACCTCGTGGTGCTCGCCGGGCTCGGCCTCGGGATCATGATCTCCATCGGGATCACGGTCGTCGGGACCTCGTTCACCGACAAGATCCTGCAAGCGGCGAGCCTTGACGACGTGGCCGGCGTCCACAACCTGGTCAAGATCGCCGGCATCGTGATCGCGGTGGCCGGCGATCTGGTGATCTTCGGCTGGGTGCTCGTGCGGTTGCCGCGGGCCCAACTGCCGGCCTGGGTCGTGTTCAAGGGCGCGCTGCTCGCGGCGGTCGGCTTCGAGATCCTCAAGACGATCGGGACGTACTACATCAGCCGCATAACCCGCAGCCCCACCGTCGGCGTGTTCGGCAGCGTCATCGGCGTCCTCGTGTGGATCGATCTCGTCTCGCGTTACCTGCTCTACTGTGCGGCCTGGACGGCGACGGCCCGGTTGCCCGACGCGCCCGAGATCGAGGCGGCGCTCGAGCAGGTCGGTCCGCCGGTCGTCGAGTCGCCCCGGCCGGCCATGTCGCCGCTTCGGGTCGCCGGGTCGCTGTTCGGTGCCGGGGCAGCGGTCGGTTTCTGCCTTGATCATCTCTGGCGAAGGGACCATCGGTGGTCCCAAAAGCAGAGATGATCAAGAACGCTGGCGCTGGCTTGACTGCATCGGCCCGTGTCTGCTGACCCAACGTCCGGACAGCCACAGAGCCCCGGCGCCGGCAGCGACGATCAGGACGGCGATGAGCCCCCAGGGCGGCGATCCGCCACCGTGTCGGGTGGCCACCGCCGCGGCGTTCGTCGTGGACGACGCGGACCGGGCGCTGGAGGCAGCGGTTGCCGCCGAACTCTCCGACGGTGCCGACGGTGCCGCCGGCGTCTCCAGGTGGCCGACGGACGTGCCGCGGGGTAGCGCGTAGCCCCAGTCGAGCAGCTCGGCGGCTTGTTGCCACTGGTCGATCGGGTACTTCTGGGCCCGCAGGAAGATCACCCCGAGGCGGCGCCCGCCCCGCGAGGCCGCGCACAGGTAGGTGTGCTGCGCCGCGTCGGTGAACCCGATCTTGGACACCAGCGCCCCGGGCACCGTGGTCAGGAACGGTTCACCCTGGTTGCCCAGCCACACCGTGCCGTACTTGTGCCCGGCGACGTTCTGCGCGGGCAGCAGCGCCGTCGCCTTGCGGTCGTAGGCGACGAAGCGCGGCAGGTCCACCGCGGCCCGCAGGAACAGCGCCATGTCGTAGGCGCTGGTCAGTTGCTGCCAGCCGTCCAGGCCGGAGGGCGTCTGCACGAACGTGTCGTAGGCGCCGAGGTTCTGGGCGGTCTGGTTCATCAGCGCGACGGTCTGCTTGACGCCGCCGGCGGCTTCGGCGAGGGCGGCCGCCGTGTCGTTGCCGGACATCAGGAGCAGCCCGGTGAACAGGTCGTCGACGGTGTAGCGCCCGCCGGCGACGATGCCCACCGCCGAGCCTTCGGCGTTGGCCGCGTCCTGGCTCACCGTCACGACGCGCTTGCCGGGCAGCAATGGCAGCAGGGTCACGGAGGTCAATGTCTTGAGGATGCTCGCGGGTTGGTAGCGCCCGTGCGGGTCACGGGCGGCGATCACGTCGCCCGAGTCGAGGTCGGCGAGGACCCAGGCGCTGGCCGTCAGGTTCGCCGGCAGCGGCTTGGCGCGCGCCGGCAGGATGATCCCGCGGCTGTGCAGGCGGGCACCGCCGACCAGCTCACCCTGCGGGCCGATGCCGCCCATGGGCGGACGGGGGTCGGGCGCGGCCGGCGAGTTGGCGCTGTCCGTGGGCTTCGGCGCCGGCGGCGGGACGCGGTGCGGGGACGGCTGCGCATACGCCGGCGCGGCCACGGTGAGGACGGCCGCGGTCACCGCGACGCACTGCCAACGCACCCGCCCGATGCTAGGGCGCGGGCGTGGACCGTCCAGCGAACGCCGGCGGCGCGTCGGAGATCAGCTCAGGACGACATGGCCTTCGTGCGGGATCTGCGGCGGCTGGCCGTGATCACGCCCGCGACGATGACGAGCACGGCGACGCCAGCGATCCAGAAGGGGGCCGATGAGCTCGAATCCTTCTTGGCCGCAGCGGCGGCGGGATTCGTGACCGGCCCGGCGGCGGCGTTCGCGGCCTTCGCCGTCGCGGTCAGGGTGAATCCGAGCGTCCCGGACACGGGGTGTCCGTCGTCGGACATGATGCGGAAGGTGATCGTGTAGTGGCCGGACTTCGTCACCGCGTTCAGTGGTGCGTACACGGTCGACCCGCTGATCACGGGCAGCCCGGCGACGACGCTGTCGCCAGCAGGGCCGGCGACGGTGAGGGCCGTCGGCCCGGCCGCGGGTGGCTCCTCGAAGTAGAGCGTGATCCGTTCAGGGGCGACGGGGATCGACGATCCGTCCTTCGGGTTGGAGCCGATGAGCTCGTCGTGGGCGAAAGCCGGACCTGCCCCCACGGCGAACGATGCGATCAGAAGAGTGCTGGCTACGAGTCCGACGGCAGCCGCTCGACGGATGTTATTAGTACGCATGAATGGTCCCTTGGGGGTTAGCTCGGGTACACGCTGACAGAATTCCTGATCGGAATTCGATCGGAATACGACTGGGTTCGCTGAATGCAGCATCGGGCACGAAAATGACAGAGAGTCGGCCTGGATGTGACAAGAGGATTGCAGTTAGCGCACGCTCGCCGACTCAGTTGAGTGAGCCGGGTGGCGTACATTACTTCGAGTTGCAGGCCCCAATCTGGGCTGCTATCGCGGGGTCAGAACCTGGCTGCCACACCGAGGCTTCATACTCTTCACGAGCCATTCCTATTCGCTGTGCAGGCAGTTTTACTGCCGGCTTACCTACGAGTCTGATTTAGAAATGAATGGCGTGGTTTGCTCGTCGCGTTCGTCACTCGGCTAAGTCGCACGAATCGCGAACTCTCAATTCATGATCATCATGCGTGTCGGTATTAGCCAGCAGGAATACAGGCGTGTGGTCACCAACAAAGGAGATGTCACTCGGTGGTGGTGAGCACGCAACGCATCAGCCTTCGGCGAGATCAGGTCGTGGCCGCCGCCGTCGTGGGTGCCGTGGTAATTCTGGTCGCGTTCGCGTCTGGCGTGGGCATCGACCAGCACATCACCAGCGCACCGGATCGGGCGCCCGTGCTCGCGGCGCCGTCGGTGGGCGCAACTGCACCGTCCACGGCACCGGCCGCGATCGCTCCGACGCCGCCCGGTGGCGGGTACGGCAGCGTTCCGGCCGGTCCACCACAAGAGAACTACGTAGGCACCCCGCAGAGCATGCCGCCCACGTCCTCGGCCGGGATGCCGCCCGTTTCGCAACCGACGCCGACGGGCGGGTCGGGGGGCTCGCCGCCGTCGAGTGCGGCGCCAACGCCGTCGACGTCGAGCTCCGCCCCCGCATGCACTCCGGACCTGCTGCAGACACTCATCACTCACCTGATGTCCATCGCGAGCAACGCGCCGGTTCTGGCGCCGTTGCTCAAGTCGCTCGGGCTCGACTCGCCCGCCGGCCTTCTGGCTGCCGTGCCGGTCGTCGGCGGCCTCATCGCACCGCCGTCCACCACGCCGACGGCCGGCGCGGCGGCATCCGGCCCGAACCTGCCTGCCCTGACCGGCCTGTCGGGACCGTGTGTGGGCGTGCTCGAGTCACTGCTGAGCACGGTGATCGGCTCATGAGCCTCACGGTCCTGGCGGCCGGGCCGCTGTTCGAGTCGTCCACCAAGACGGCGTACGTGATCGCCCGAGCGGTCGACTATGTCGGTACGACGCTGTTCTTCGGTGGGATCGCGTTCGTTGCCCTCCTGTGGCCGGCCGGTGCTCGAGTGCCGGCCGCGCGGCGCTTGCTCGTGACCGCTTGGGTGTTCGGCCTGGCCGGAACGCTCGCCGCGATCGGGCTCGAGGGCGCGTGGGCCGAGCAGCTGCCGCCGTCGGGTGCCTTTCGCTGGACGGTGATCAAGCAGGTTCTCGCGCTGGACTTCGGTCGCGAGTGGGCATCGAAGGCACTGCTGTGGCTACTGGCCGGCGTGGTCCTGGCCGATCTGCTCGGCCGGGGCGAGCGGGCCGCGACGTCGTTGGCGTGGCGGGTCGGTGCCCTCGCGGTCGGTCTGGGATCGGTGCGGATCATCGGCTTGACCGGACACTCGCACGACACCGACCACCCGGCCCTGTCACAGGTTGCCGACTTCGTCCACCTGAGCGCGATCTCGCTGTGGATCGGTGGACTGGCGACGCTGCTGCTCGGCGTGTTGCCCCGGCGCCGTCCCGAAGAGCTGCGGGCTGTCGTCCCGGGCTACTCGACCCTGGCCATGCTCTGCGTCCTGTCGGTGGTCGGGAGCGGCACGGTTATGGCCTGGCAGTTGCTCGGTGGCGTCAACGCGCTCGTCGACACGACCTACGGGCGACTGCTGCTCACCAAGCTGTTGCTGCTGGGCGTCATTCTGTTCGCCGCCTGGTGCAGCAAGACCTGGGTCGCGCACCGTCTCGACTTCGCCGTCGTGCTGCGCGGTGAGGCCGCAACGGTGCGGCCGTTCGTCTACTCCGTCGCCGCCGAGACGGCGCTCGTACTGCTCGTGCTCACCACCGCGAGCTTCCTCGTCACGGCTAACCCCGGCCGCTGACCGTTCCACCAATGAAAGGAGATCGCGGGAATGGGCGACATCGATAATTCCGCACCCGCAACCCCAACGCCGGAGCACTCCGGCGAGAGCACCACCAGCGTCGCCTCGAGCAGCCGTCGGGTCCCGTCCGTCGGACGGGGCTTCCTCGGCGGGGTGGCCGCCGTTTGCGTGGCTACCGCCGTACTCAGTTTCGTCGCACTGTCCGGCGGGCAGAAGTCGTCGGGCGTCTCGGATGCCGCGGCGAACAGCAAGCTCAAGGCGGCCGCGCCGGCCAAAGCCGCTGCCCCCAAGGCAGCAGCAGCGGCACCTGCGGCGGCCAATGCTGCGGCCGTCCAGCCGCAGGGGGCCGGGCCGGCCGCGGCGCCGGCCGCGGCCACCAGTCAGTCGATCATGATCATGAACTATGCGTTCTCGCCTAGCTCGCTGACCGTGGCACCCGGCACGACGGTGACGTGGACGAACATGGACACCGCACCGCACACGGTGACGGTGACGTCCGGGCCGGTGAAGTTCAACTCGCCGAACCTGCAGAAGGGTGACACCTACTCGTTCACGTTCACCGCGGCCGGCACGTACAAGTACTACTGCGCCGTGCATCCGGACATGACGGCGGCGGTCACGGTAACCGGCGGCACGAGCACCCCCACTCCCACGCCGACACCTACCACGACGGAGCCGACCCCGACCCCGACGCCCACGGCATCCTCGCCGCCACCACCGAGCGAGACCTGTGCGGTCAGTACCGCGTTGCAGACGTTCCTCACGCACCTCAACGCAGCGCACCTGTCGGAGTCGCCGGCGCAACAACTGCAGGACATCCTCAACTTCGACAAGTACATCGGCATGCACATGGTGCTCGTCGAGAACATGCTGGCGCCGCTGACCGAAGGCGGCCTGACGAGCATCCTCAGTACCGATCTGACGACGTTCCTGATGCACATCAACTCGGCGCATCTCGCGGAGTCTCCGGCACAGCAGGTGCAGGACATCCTCAACGTCAACCAGTATCTGGCGAGTCACATGGTGCTGATCGAACACCTGCTGGAACCGATCGAGGCCGCAGCCTGCTGATCGCCCCAATCTCGGCCCGGCCGGCGTCGATCCCCCGGACGCCGGCCGGGCCGGTTGAGTCGCATCCCCGCACGAAGGCGTCACGAGAACAGTCGTAAGAACAGGAGCTGCACAATGAGCGCCGAGACCCTGGTGTTGCCACCCGAACACATTCGCGGCCCGTACGAGCTCGTCCAGGGACGCTGCGTCGCGGAGCTGGTGGTTCGGGTGTTGCGCATCCCGCTGCTCTGGGTTCGGCTGCGCGTCATCAGCGCCCGCTTAGACCTTCCAGATCTTCCGGCGGCCGACGCCGATGCCGGCCGGCTGGTGGCCGAGGTCGCCGCCAAGCCAGTGTTCGCGAGCTTGCCCTTCCCCCGGCGGTGGGCGCTGCGGTCGCTGCCGCGCGCTGCCCGGATCCAGCTGACTGCATCGGGCCTGCCCCGACTCGGAGCTGGGGCGTCCGTGCGGGTTCCGGCGACGGTGAGCGCGGCCGGGCGAAGCTGGTCGGTGGCGCTCCAACTGCGCGTGGCCTGCGTCGACGAGCGCGGCGTCGTGCTGGCGGCGTACGGCCCGGTGACGCGCTCGGGCCGCGCCCGCGCTCTCGACCGCTTCCTCTTCGTGGACGCGGCGGCGGAGTTCGTCCAGTGATGCGCCGGCTCGGCATCGTTCTCGCGATCGCGCTCGGCGCCGTTCTCCTGTCCGGCTCGCCGCAGGCGCAGGCAGCGTCGTACTCGGTGACGATGGCGAACTACGCGTTCAGCCCCGCCGGCCTCAGCGTCCGGGCCGGTGACAAGGTCACCTGGACCAATACCGACACCGCCCCGCACGACGCCACGACGACCAGCGCGCCGGTCGCGTTCCACTCGCCCAGGCTGGAGAAGGGCCAGTCCTGGAGCTACACGTTCACCACGCCCGGTACGTACTCCTACATCTGCTCGATCCATCCCGACATGCACGCGACCGTCGTCGTCGCGGCGGCCCCGGCGACGCATCCCGCGACGCATGCGGCGACCCACCCTCCGGCGCACGCCCCGGCACCGTCGACGGCGGGCGCACCGACGGAGGCCGCACCGTCCATGCAGATGCCGGCAGGCCCGGGCGGGACTGGGTCGGCGAGCTCGCGGGCAACCCCGTCCGCGCGCCATGCCTCGCATCCGGCTCCGACGCGCAGCTCGGCTCGGGCTTCCGGGCCGACCGCGCCCGCCGTGGTGCCACCGGCCAGTGTGGTGCCGGCGGTAGCGGCAGCGTCGACAACGACCTCGCTGAACCCGTTGCTGCTCGTTGCCGGGCTGGTGGCCGCAGTGGCGACGCTGTGCCTACTGCTACTGGCGTCCCGCCCGGGCGGGTGAGCATTGGACGGCGGCCGCCACATCGTTGCGATGTGGCGGCCGCCTCGTCGTGTGGATCAGGCTGCCTCGGCGACGGGGGAGTAGTGCGACGCGTCGCCCTTGATCGAGTAGCTCTGCTCGCCGGTCACGCCGGCCGGCACGTCGCCCGCGACGGTGACGCGGTGCAGGCGGCGCGGCTGGCCGTCGTAGTTGTCGATGGCGTAGTGCTGGGTGATGCGGTTGTCGAACAGCACGAGCTGGTCGGGCTCCCACGTCACGCGCAGGACGTTCTCCGCGCGCGTGACGTAGGCCTGCAGCAGTCGCAGGATGTCGCGCGACTCGGTGCCGGAGAGGCCGACGATCCGCTGCGCGAACCCGCCGATGAACAGCCCGCGCTCGCCGGTCAACGGGTGGACGCGCACCACCGGGTGCACGGTCTCGTAGGTGATCGACGTGAACTGCTTGCGCCGCTCGTCCTCACCGTCCTGCCTCAAGTTCGCCGGCACCGCGTAGTCGTAGTCGTTCGTGTGCACCGCCCAGAGCGTGTCGGCGAAGTTACGCAGCACGTCGGGCAAATCCTGATACGCCGCGCCGGTGTTGGCGATCTGCGTCTCGCCGCCGTAGGACGGCACGGTGATGCTGCGCAGGGTGCTCGCCTGCGGCGGGTTGACCACGAACGTCACATCGGTGTGCCAGTGGTTGGCGCGTCCCTGCTCACTGTCGACGGGCAGGATGTTCGGCGCGCCGTCGACGGACGGCACGGTCGGGTGCGCCGCGGTCAGCGGGCCGAAGTAGCCGGCGAAGCGTTGCTGGCCGGCGTCGTCGAGGTGAGCGTTGCGGAACAGCAGCGCCTTGTGCTCGTTGAGCGCGGTGCGGATCGCGGCGATGGTGTCCGGGGTGAGTTGCTCGCTGAGGTCTAGCCCGGACACCTCGGCGCCGATCCGTCCGGTGATCTTGCGGACGTCCAGAGCGGTTGCGATTGCGGTCATGCTGCTTCCTCCTTGGCGGGGATTGCCTGGTTGGTTGGGCGCGCGAGGCCGTAGTGCTCGCGCAACGTGGTGCCCGTGTACTCGGTGCGGAACAGGCCCCGTCGTTGCAGCTCGGGTACGACGAGGTCGACGAAGTCGGTGAGGCCGCCGGGCAGCGTCGGCGGCATGATGTTGAAGCCGTCGGCGGCGCCGCCGGTGAACCAGTGCTCGATCTGGTCGGCGACCTGCTCGGGCGTTCCGGCGAAGACGCGATGCCCACGGCCACCGGCCAGCCGCTCGATCAGCTGGCGGATCGTCAGGTTCTCCCGCCGGGCCAACCCCGTGACCAGGTCGAACCGGCTCTGCGCGCCCTCGGTGTACGTGCCGACGTCGGGCAGCGGACCGTCGAGCGGGTAGGGGCGAAGATCGTGGTCGAGCAGCTTGGACAGCTGGGCCACGCCGTAGTCCGGCGTGATCAGCGAGTTGAGCAGCGCCTCCCGTTCGTGCGCCTCGGCCTCGGTCCGGCCGATGATCGGGCTGATGCCGGGCAGGATCTTGATCTCGTCCGGCGTGCGGCCGTAGCGGGCGGCGCGGGCTTTGACGTCGTCGTAGAACGCCTTGCCTTCCTCGAAGGTCTGCTGCGCGGTGAACACCGCTTCGGCGTAGCGCGCGGCGTACTCCTTGCCGGTCTCGGACGATCCGGCCTGGACGAGCAGCGGGTGGCCCTGCACCGGGCGGGGCGTGTTCAGCGGTCCCCGGACCTGGAAGTGCTGGCCCACATGGTCGATCGGTGCGATGAGGTCGGTGTCGGCGAAGATGCCGGACTCCTTGTCGATCACCAGCGCGTCGTCGTCCCAGCTGTCCCAGAGTCGCTTGACCACCTCGACGAACTCGGTCGCGCGCTCGTAGCGCAGCTCGTGATCCGGACGGCCGGCCCGGTTGAAGTTGCGGGCCTCGTCCTCGCCGGCCGAGGTGACGATGTTCCACCCGGCGCGGCCGCCGCTGAGGTGATCGAGCGAGGCGAACTTGCGGGCCAGGTGATACGGCTCGTTGTAGGTCGTGGACGCGGTGGCGATCAGCCCGATCCGGTCGGTGCTCGCGGCCAGCGCGGACAGCAGTGTCAGGGGTTCGAAGCGGCTGTGCGAGTTGTACCGGACGTTGCCCCACAGGGCGACGCCGTCGGCGAGGAAGAGCGAGTCGAGCTTGCCGCGCTCGGCGATCCGGGCCAGGTTCGCGTAGTGCTGCAGGGTCAGGGCCTGCTGGGGATTCGTGTCGGGGTGCCGCCAGGCCGCTTCGTGGTGGCCGTTGGCCATCAGGAAGGCGTTGAGGTGCAACTGGGTCATGTGCGTCTCCGAGGTCACTGGTTGGCCGACTGTCACCGGGAAGCCGACGCGGTGCGCCAGCGGGAAAAGTGGCGTTCGAGGCGGACGAGGACGAGGTTGATCACCAGGCCGAGGCCGGCGATCGTCAGGATGCCGGCGTACATCTCCGGGTAGAGGAAGCTGTTCTGGTCGTTGGTGATCAGGTAGCCGAGCCCGGCCTTGGCGCCGGCCATCTCGGCGGCGATCAGCACCAGGATCGAGGCGGCGCCGGCCATCCGGATGCCGGTGAAGATCGTGGGCACCGCCGCCGGCAGGATCACCTTCGCGAACATCCGCGGGCTGTTCAGCCCGAGCGTCCGGGCGGCCCGGATCAGCAACGGATCAACGGTCTTGACGCCCGCGATGGTGTTGAGCAGTACCGGGAAGAACGCGGCGTAGGTGACGATCGCGATCTTGGACGTCTCTCCGATACCGAGCAGCAACGTGAACACCGGCAACAATGCCAGCGCGGCTGTATTTCGGAACAGCTCGAGCAGCGGGTTGAGGAAGTCGGCCACCGGGCGGTACCAGGCGATCAGCAGTCCGAGCGGTACGGCCGCGAGGATCGCCAGCCCGAAGCCGACCGCGGACCGGCTGAGGCTCGCCTGCAGGTGGTCCTGCAAGGCACCGCTCTGCGCGAGATGCCACCACGCCTGTAGGTCCTTGTGCAGCGGCGGCAGGAAGACGCGGGTGGACGGATCGAGCAGGTATTTCGGACCGAACTCCCAGAGCAGCGCGAACAGACCGATGGCGGCCGACTTCCAGATCGCCCGTCCGAGCAACCGGCCGATGCGACCGATCCGGATGCGCTCGCGGGCCACGACCGGCCCGGCGGGGGTCTCGACCGGTTCGGTGCGCGTCTCGATGGGTCCGGTGAGTGTCTCGACGGACATCAGGCGGCCCTCCCGACCTCGTCGTGCAGCAGCGACCAGAGATCGTGCCGATGCGCGACGAAGGC
>Ga0137412_10000642_pt1 | contig 25395 bp, 23 predicted proteins | sample CZODoug2_1_16fun_FD_122160 | JGI IMG/M metagenome (GOLD analysis project Ga0137412, IMG submission 122160) | Vadose zone soil fungal communities from Angelo Coast Range Reserve, California, USA - CZODoug2_1_16fungal (Hybrid Assembly) | ecosystem: Environmental > Terrestrial > Soil > Vadose zone... | reverse complement strand
CAGTCGATCCTGAAATACACCAACCAGCGGCTGGCGCCGTTCAAGCGCATCCGGCGGCTGGAATTCGTCACGGAACTACCCAAGACGATCTCGGGCAAGATCCGGCGGGCGCAGCTGCGCCGGGTCGAATATGAAGGCGCGGCGGCCGACGTCGCGCGCGGCGTCGAGTTTCATGAAAAGGATTTACTGTCATCCTGAGCGCAGCGAAGGATCTCACGCCGGTGGCAAACGGCGATGAGATCCTTCGCTGCGCTCAGGATGACAAGAGAAGAAGCCGAAGGACATTTATGCTTCCCAGACCAGGCGTCACGCAGAACCTCGCCCGCTTCGTCGTCGAGACCAGGTGGGAGGACATACCGGAGCAGGCGCGCCACGAAGCCAAACGTGCGCTGTTGAATTTCTTCGCCGTGGCGATCGCCGGCTGCCGTACCGAACCGGTCGAACTCGCGCTCAGGACGCTCGCCGAGTTCTCCGGCGGCAAGCGGGCGACGATCGTCGGCCGGACCGAGCGGATCGACACCCTGGGCGCCGCCTTCCTGAATGCCGCGGGCGCCAACGTCTTCGATTATTGCGACACCCATCTGCCGACCGTCGTCCATCCGACGGCGCCGCTTGCGCCGGCGCTGCTGTCGCTGGCCGAGCTCCGGCGCGTCACCGGGCCGGAACTGTTGCTGGCCTTCGTGCTCGGCTTCGAGATCGAATGCCGGGTCGGCGGCGCGGTTTCGCCCGGCCACTACCCCAAGGGCTGGCACATCACCTCGACCTGCGGCGTCTTCGGCGCGGCGGCGGGTGCGGCGAAGCTTCTGGGGTTGAACGAGAGCCAGGTGGTCTGGAGCCTGGGCAACGCCTCCACCCAGTCGGCCGGCCTGTGCGAATGCCTGGGCTGGCCGGCCAAGAGCGTCAGCGTCGGTAACGCCGCGCGCAACGGCCTGTTCTCGGCGCTGCTGGCGGAGAAAGGATTTTCCGGACCGGCGGAGCCGATCGCCGGCGCGCAGGGCTTTTTAGCCGCCATGGGCGAGCCGCCGAACTGGGCGGCGCTGACCGAGGGGCTGGGCAAGAGCTGGGAAGTGAACGACAACTCGCTAAAGCCCTACCCCGCGGGCTTCGTGATCCATCCCCTGCTCGATTGCGCGCTCGACTGGCGGCGCCAGCATCCCGATGCCGTGGTCGAAAGGGTCGCGGTGCGCGGCAATCCGCTGCTGCTGCAACGGACCGACCGGCCCGAGGTCGCCAGCGGTCGCGAATCGCAAGTGAGCCTGCAGCACGCGGTTGCGGCGGCGCTGGTGCTGGGCAAAGCGGGACTCGATCAGTTCACCGACGCCTGCGTCGACGACCCCGTCGTCAAGGAAATGCGGCGCAAAGTCGAAGTTGCGAGCGATCCGGCGATCTCGACGATCGCCGTCGAGATGGATTTCTGGACCACGGACGGCAAGAAGCACAGCGTCTCGACGCAAGCCGCGCGCGGCAGCTCGGCGAACCCGCTGAAGGACTCGGAAGTCGAGCAAAAGCTTTTGGACGAAGCCAGGAGCTGGCGGCCGGCCCACGACATCAAACCGCTGATCGACGCGGTGTGGGCACTCGACAAGAGCGGCGACGTTTCGAACCTCGCGGCGATGACAGTGCCGCGATGAGGCTGAGACGACGTCGTCCGTTACAACAACAGTGTCATCCCGAGCGAAGCGAGGGACCCTTGGCCGGCGTCGCCAAAGGTCCCTCGCTCCGCTCGGGATGACACCGTCTTTTCAATCTCGGTGGCGCGCCCCCAGCGCTATTCCGCCGCGACCTTCGCCGATGCCGCCTGCTTGATGTTGGAGCGCTTGATGCGATCCAGGTTGGCGCCCTCGATCCGCACCAGCTTGGTCAAGCCGTCCCGCTTGGGCGAGTGCACCGCGCCTATGTCGTAGAGGTGGGCGTCGCCCGGCTTCATGACGTAGGTTTTCTCCGGTTCGACCAGCGTCGGCGTCTCGCCGTCGCCCTTCTTGACGATCCGCCAGTCGGTCATCTCGGTGTCACCGACCGCCACACCGTAGATCGCCCAGCTCGACCCATGATCGTGTGGCCCACCGTGTGCAGCCGATTCGTAGACATGGCCGCAGACGCAGAAGCCCAGTTCCGGATCCTCGAACAGCACCTTGCGCGGGCGGCATTGGTCTGCGGTCAGGTGCTTGGCAACGAAGTCCTTGTCGAGCAGGACCTTCGATACCAGGCCGCATATCGCCTGCTTGCCGGTGACTCCGGAGTCCGTCTTCAGAGCCTTGCGGATGTCATCACTCAATTGCTCAAGCGTATAGGCCATTCATTCCTCCAACCGCTTTGATATCCTCTCGTTTATCAGATTTTTGGGCCGAGCGCCTACTCGATCCCGTTGCGGCCGTGCTTCAGGAAGGCGGGTCACGTGCTCAGGCGTCCATAATACGCCGCCACGGCGGCGAACGCCGGACGCTCCACCTTGCGGACATTGATCGAGGACGCCTTGCCGAGAATTCTCAGCATCAGAGGAACGACATGCCGCCGCTCAGCGCCACCGTCTGGCCCGTCATGTACGCGTTGCCGATGACCATGAGCACGGCCTGCGCGCATTCCTCGGGTGTACCGAATCGACCCAACGGAATCCGCGCCGGCGAGGAGGCGACACCGGAGCGGACCATATCGGTCTCGATCAGCGACGGCGCCACGGCGTTCACCGTGATGCCGTCCTTGACCAGCCGTGCGGCGTAGCCGCGGGTCATGCCCTCCATGCCGGCCTTGGAGGCGTTGTAGTGCGGCCCCACGCCGCCGGCGCCGCGCGCGGCCCCCGAGGAGATATTGACGATCCTCCCCCACTTGCGCGCCCGCATGCCCGGCACCACGGCCTGGGTGCAGAGGAACACCGATTTCAGGTTCACCGCGATGGTGCGGTCGAAATCGTCTTCGGTCAGGTCGTCGACGGTACGAACCAGTCCGATGCCGGCATTGTTTATGAGCACGTCGACCGGTCCCAAGTCGCGCTCGACGGCCGCCATCATCGCGGCCACCTCGGTCGCCTGGGACACGTCGGCGCCGATCGCCATCGCCCGGCCGCCGGCGCCGCGGATCGTCTCCGCCACATTCCGCGCCTCGGCTGCTTTGTCGCGATAATTCACGGCGATGGACGCTCCGGCTTCGGCCAGCGAAACGGCGATGGCCCGACCGATCCCGCGCGATCCGCCCGTCACCAACGCAACCCGGTTGTTCAACGACGCCATTGCTCACGCTCCGTATCGAATCGACCCCGCCGCCATGTTAGTCCATTCTGTCGGCCTGCGATCACAGGAGTGTTCCCATGATGCCGCGACTCGGATTCGGCGCCTTTCTCGCTCCCCATCATCCCATCGGCGAAAACCCCACCCTGCAGTTTCGCCGGGACCTGAAGTTCGTCGAGCATCTCGACGAGCTCGGCTACGACGAGTTCTGGTGCGGCGAGCATCATTCCAGCGGCTGGGAGATGATCGCCTCGCCGGAGATGTTCCTCGCCGCCGCCGGTGAACGCACCAAGCGCATCAAGCTCGGCACCGGCGTGATCTCGCTGCCCTACCACCATCCCTACAACGTGGCGCAGCGCATGGTGCAGCTCGACCACATGACCGGCGGCCGGGCGATCTTCGGTTCCGGCCCGGGCGCGCTGCCGTCGGACGCCCATACGCTCGGCATCGATCCCATGGTCCAGCGCGACCGCCAGGACGATGCGATCGACGTCATCCGCCGCCTGTTCAAGGGCGAGCGGGTCACCAAGAAGACCGACTGGTACACCCTGCAGGATGCCGCCCTGCAACTCCTGCCGCTGCAGGAGGACATGCCGTTCGCCGTCGCCTCGCAGATCAGCCCCTCGGGCATGACGCTGGCGGGCAAGTACGGCATCGGCATCATCTCGCTGGGCTCGATGTCGGACCAGGGACTGCTGTCGCTGCCGACGCAATGGGGCTTCGCCGAGGCCGCCGCCAAGAAGCATGGCACCACCGTCGACCGCAAGAACTGGCGCGTGCTGCTCAGCTGGCATGTCGCCGAGACGCGCGAGAAGGCGCGCGAGGAGGCCAAGCACGGGCTGCTGCGCTGGCACAACGAATACATCACCGGCACTTTGCAGCGCCCGGGCGCGGTACCCTTCTCCGGTCCCGACGATGCGGTCGACAAGACGGCGTTCATGGACGGCGCGGCCTCGACCATCGGCACGCCCGACGATCTCGTGAAGATGATCAAGTCGGTCTACGACAAGAGCGGTGGCTTCGGCACGGTGGTGGGCTTCGTGCACGACTGGGCCAACCCCGAGAACACGATGCGCAGCTGGGACATGGTGGCGCGCTACGTCATCCCGGAGATCAACGGCTATGTGAGGAAGCTGCGCGAGTCGCAGAAGTTCCTGATCGACAACCGCGCCGTCTTCGACCGCGCGGGCCAGGCCATCATGGCCAAGATCATGGAGAACAAGGACGCCGCCGAGGCCCTCAAGGTCACCGACTCGCCGCGCTTCGCCGCGGCGTCAGCCTCGGTGCCGACGCTCGGAAAAGGCAAGCAGGCGGCCGAGTAAGCCCACGACAAATGATGACGTATCGATGACGATCTTGCCGTCGCGGTGAGCTGCGACGGCAGATTGCATTTTTATGTCGCCTGCTACTATGGGTGGATATCGCCGAACCATCCCAGTATTCTGCCGCGAGTTTGAGCTGACCAGGAGAGGTCGGACCATGCCCGCTTCGGACGGCAGCATCAGTTTCTATTTCTTCGATATCGACGACAACCTGCTCATTCTGCCGACGAAGCTTTATCTTTGGAACGCGGAAACCCGGGCTGAACTCGCCGTTACGTCGGGCGAATTCGCCAGTGTGCAGAACGATCTCGGCCGCACGGGAAAATGGCAGCCCTGGGCGGCGCGACCGGAAACCTTCCGGGATTTTCGCGATCAGCCCGACACGGCGCCCGCCGATCAGTCCTTCGTGCGCGACCTCAAGACCGCCGTCGCCACCGGCACGGCATGGCAAGGCCCGTCCTGGCCTCTGCTCGTTCATGCGGCGAGGAACCAACGGCCGATCGCCTGCGTCACGGCGCGTGGCCATGCGCCCCGCACCATCGAGGCCGGCCTTGGCGAACTCGCCGCGCGCGGCCTGATCGACGCGATGCCGCCGATCATCGGAATCTACACCGTCACCAATGACGCTGTGCGCAATGCTCTGGGCATCACGGACCCGCACATGACCGTGCCCTCGGTGAAGAAGATGGCGATCCGCGACGCGGTGGCAAAGGGGCTGCAGCACTACGGCGCCGCGCCACCGCACCGCTTCGGCATGTCCGACGACGATCCGAACAACGTGACTCTTGCCATCTCGGCGATGCGCGACTGCAAGGTGCAGCATCCTGACAAGAGGTTCTTCGTGATCAATACGAATCAACAGGAGTTCGTGAAACTCGAGATCTTTCCGATGGCCCATCCCGTGACGGCAAGTGGGTCGGGCATCGGCTTGTTGCGGGACCATCCCGGCGGCGGCCCACCTCCCTAGCGCTCGGTTGTTGCCGAGGTCATCGCGCTACGCCCACAGCACCCGGCGGTAGGGAGTCTGCGGCCCCGAATACGCGATCACGTTCCAGGCCGCGCCGATCAGGGCCGGGAAGGTGTGGATTTCGTTGATCGGGTCCGCCCGCAGCGCGTAGGGATAGGAGCCGTCGGGATTCTGGGCTTGCACCAGCGTCGCCATGAGGGCGTTGGCCCGTGCGGGGTCCTGGATGCGAATGGCGACGACCGCCCCGAAGCTGCCCTCATACCAGGGGCTGCGCACGGTTCCCACAGGATAGCCGTCCTCGGGAATGAAGGTCGTGAATCCCGACAGCCCGGTTGGCGCATCGGTCACATAATAGAGCCGGGACATCCGGGCGATCGCGGTCGCCGTCGCCTGCGATCTGCCCCAGCGGTCGAGCACGAACCCGCCCCAGCTCATCATGTCGAGCGCATGTTGCCCGTCGGGCGTGTTGCGGCCCGCGGCGTAGAGTCCACCTTGCCAGAATATCCCCTTCGCCTCGCTCCAACCGTCGGTTTCGAGCGCCGCCTTGATCTCGTCGGCAGCCGCGCGGTAGCCGGCATCACCGTACAGTTCGGCGGCGAGGTCGAAGCACCACCAGGCGTCGATATTGTGCTCGGTGCTCCACCACGGAACGACATGGTCGGGGTCGAGCACGATGCCGATATATCGGCCCTTTCCGCCGTTCAGCAGGCCCCGCGGATTTCGGTATGTCGACAGGAAGGCAAGGCAGTTCCTGGCGGCGGCGGTGGTCTTGCTGGCGAACCAGTCGCGGAACTCGGGCTTGTCGGCCAGCAGCAGCGCGTAGCACACCCACGCCACCGCGCCGATGCGGATGAAACCGCTGCCATGCTCGAACAGCACGGACTGGTCGTTGGCGAACGGGAAGCCGCCGTCAGGGTTCTGCACGGCGAGCAGCGCGTCTACCAGGGCCGCCGCCGCGTCGCGCTCGCCGAGTTGCAGGAACGCGATCAGCGCGACGGCCTGGTCATAGAGAAAGCACGCGTCGTTGAACGCGTCGTAATAGACGTCGCCCGGTGTCTGGCCGGCATCCGCCGCCGGCACGTTGTAGGACCGGAGCAGCCCCGAGGGCATGGTGCACTCGCCGTAGATCCGCCTGGTGTTCACGTCGACCAGAGACACCCGGCCGATCCCCGGCGGGCGCAAAGCGACAGCCCAGGTCCCGTCCCTGCTGGCCGGCACGATGCTGGTGGGGAATGACGGGATGGCGGCCGTGATGGAACGATATTCGATCCGAAGGTCGGGCCAGGCGGACTCCACGGCGGCGTTTTCCTCGGCCCATACCTGGCCGACGACCCGCCGGGCGCATCCCTTCTCCCGCTCGACGAGCCTGAGCTTGATCTTGCCGCCGAAAGGACCCGGCTTCCTGATGGTGAACGGACCCGCCGCTGCCTCTTCCAGCGCCCAGGCATATTCGACATCGCCCTCACTGGTGACGAGGATCTTGTAAGTATAAGACGGGTCGGCGGTGAAGGCGCCCAAGGTGCCGGTGATGATGGAGTCTGCGCCGGGCGCGCGAAGCGCGACGCCCGTGAAGAGCGGCGTGGCCTGCGTGTAGGCCGTGACATCGTAGTCTCTCACATCGCCGGGACGCTCGATTTCCCGCCAGGGATGGCCGATCAATATCCGGTTGGCGTCGGCCAGGGCATCGGTCGCGGTGGCGTAGCTGACGAGCTGAAACGACCAGCGGCCGGCAGCGGGACTTACCATCGACGCCGCGAATGTCGCGTTGCCCTGCACGCGGGCGACGAACTGCGTCACGCCACCGACGCTGCCCGCCACGAAGAAGCTGCCCCAGTTCTTGCCGCCGTCGGCAAAGAGCGATCCGGGATCGGGCACGAATTGGCCCGGCCGTTCGCTGTCTTCGAGCAGTCGGACGCCCACCGAGCCGTACAAGCTGATGAACGGCGCATCGACGCTGCCGTGGAAAGTCACCGGCCTTCCCGGAACGATCGGGAAGTACATTGGCCCCTTGATCAGGAGCGGCGTGTAGGGCAGCGCGCTCGGACGGGTCGGCAGGGCGTAGGTGCCCGTCCAGGTTCCGGTCGACTTTCTGTTCACGGCAGGATCGTCGGGAACAAGCGATGACGACCTGTGCGGCGTCCGGGTCCTTGCCTGCCCGAGGAGAAAGCTCCTGGCCCGGTCGACGCTGTCCTGCAACGCCGTTTGCGGGTCGGCGAGCAACGCGGCAGGCTTCATGGGATCAGCGGGAATGCACAAGCCTCGCGGCGAAATGACGGGTGCCGTGCGCGGACCCTATCACGGCGACATCGCGCTTTCACGCGATGTCGCCGGCCAGGCCGTCGGATCGACCCGATCTGCCCGTCATGTTAGGCAGTGGAGGGCGGCGAGACAAAGCGATCCCCCGCTTCAGGATGAGAGTGCGCTCGAGATGACGGACCAGGTGAGATGACGGACGCGCTCGTCATTCTTTGTATTTTGCTCGCCGCGTTGGGAATGATCCCGACGCTTTCGTCTTTTGCGCAGTTCCTCATCATCGGTTGGCACGGTGTGCGCAACAACTATTCCGTCTGCCGCGACTACACGCCCCGGGTCGCCTTCGTGCTGCCGGCCTGGAACGAGGCGGACGTCATCGGGTCCAGCATCGACTCGTTGATGAGCCTTTCCTATCCGCCGGGCGCCTGGCGAATTTACGTCGTCGACGACGCCAGCACCGATCACACGCCCGCCGTCATGCGCGAGAAGATGGCGCAGTATCCCGGCTCGGTGTTCCATCTGCGAAGAGAGGTCGGCGGCCAGGGCAAGGCGCACACGCTCAACCATGGTTTGAAGACCATCCTCGCCGAGGGCTGGGCCGAAGCCGTCATGATCATGGACGCCGACGTCCTCTTCGAGCCGCTGACCTTGCGGCGCATGGCGCGCCACCTGGCCGACCCGACGGTGGGCGGCGTCACGGCCTACGTGAAGGAAGGGAGCCAGCCCGGCAACCTGCTCACGCGCTTCATCGCGTTCGAATACATCACGGCCCAGGCAGCGGCGCGACGCGCCCAGAATGTCATGGGCGTGCTCGCCTGCATGGCCGGCGGCGCCCAGCTGCATAGCCGCGAAAACCTGATCGCGATCGGCGGCGCGATCGACACCAGCACGCTCGCCGAAGACACCTACACGACCTTCAAGACGCAACTGGCCGGCCATCGCGTCGTGTTCGATGGCAATGCCGTCGTCTGGGCCGAGGAACCCGACAGCGTCACCGCCCTCTGGAAGCAGCGGCTGCGCTGGGCGCGCGGCAATCTGCAATTGACGGCGGCCTTCCACAACTTGTGGTTCCGACCCGGCGGACATCGGTTGGGCGGCGTCGCTTTCGGTATCCTGTGGTTCGCCGTGGCGCTCATGCCGGCTTTCATGATCGCGAGCTCGGCGGGCGTGATCGGCCTCTATTACCTGCGGCCACCCTGGGCCTGGGCGGTCTTCACCATCGTCTGGAGCGCGACATTCGTCGCCTATCTGTTCGAGACGCTTTTTTCGTTCGCCATCGATCCGCCGACCGGCAGCCGAACCTGGTTCGAGGGCCTGGTGTTTCCCGGCCTGATATCCCTCGGCATCATGCTGATCGCGGTATCGGGACTGACGCTTTTTTCCGGCGCGGCGGACTGGATGGAGGTCGGCCACTGGTCGTGGCGCGATATTCCCATCCAGTTGATTCTCGCCTGGAACGCCATCTCCACCATTGCCGCCTGGGGCGTCTATCGGCTGGACAGGGCGGGCGCGCCGAAGTGGCTGCGCAACTTCTTTCTGGTCCTGATCGGTTATGGCCCGCTGATGTGCTCCATCACCTTTGCCGCGATGGCCGCCCAGTTCAGGAACGCGGACATGCGATGGGACAAGACGATGAAGTCGGGAAAGGTGAAGATCCTGCGATGACATCGGGCGAGAAGGACGACTACCAGAAGCTGCTGGACGAGGACGTGGCGACGGAAAGCCGCCTGTTATGGAGCGAGATCGGGATTCTCGCCTTCATCACGCTTTTGATAGCCGCCTATCTCATCCTGAGCAGATGATGCAGCACGGCCGAGCGCCTCGCCACTCAACTCGATGATCTCGCAATTCGCGATGGGATTGCCCGTTTCGACGATCCTGTAGCGGGCCATCCATTCAGGCGTCACCGTGAAGCCGTCGGTCAGGCACATCATGTAGGCGCGAAAGAATTGTCCGTGTCCGACGGCGATCACGTAGGCACAGTCGAGCGCGAGCAGTCGCTGATGAAAGTCGCGAAGCCTGCTCGAGAATGCGCTGAAGGATTCCGCATCGGACCCGTCGACGTAGTGCGGATCACAGCGCCGCCAATAGGCATCGACCAGCGGCCGGCGGGTCGCCGACGTGGTGCCGGCGCATCGGGCGGGACTGAGATAGGTCAACTCCTGGATCGGCCAGGTCTCGCGGCGCGTCGCCGGCCAGCGCACCTGGATGGGTTCGCACGTCGCGCATGCGCGCAGGAACGGCGAGACGATCAACAGATCCGGCCGGCGCTCGACGCGGCGTGCCACGGCGCACGCCTGCTGCCGCCCCAACTCGGTCAACGGCACGTCGCCGTGGCCCTCCGTCGGCAGGCCGGCATTGGCGGCACTTTGCCCATGCCGGACGAGCCAGATGGTTACGGGCGGCACAGCTTCACCCATTCCTGCGGATCGACGTAGTGCTCGGTCCAATAGCGGACGACCATGATCTCCTTGAACGGCAAGGGCCCGTCCGGCAGCTTTTTGCCGGCAACGTCGTCGACCAGCAGTTTCGGCATGTCGACTCCGGCCGCCGTCGTCAAAGGCAAGGTGCCGGGAAAGCGCGGATTGACCTCGAGCAGCTTGAAGATGCCGTCAGCCGCCCGCTTGAACTGCACGTTGGCGACATAGCGGACGCCGATCTCCTCGGCCACGCGCCGGGCGGCCTCGATGACTTCCGGCACGTCGACGGTACGGGCGGTGACGGCGATGCCCGAATCGGTCTTCATGCGCTCGCGCGGCACCGCGGCTATGACGCGGCCATCGCCGCGGACATAGACGTCGACGGAATATTCCTCGCCCGGCAGATACTCCTGCACCAGGATGGAGCCGTCCTGCGGCAGCGCGTCGAGATCCTCGCGCCTGGTGATCTTCTCCGCACCCCGCGAACCGGCGCCGAGCCGTGGCTTGACGAAACGCGGAAACGACGTCACGCGCGCAGCAGCCTCCGGGGTGAGAGGCTCGTAGTCGGGGACCGGGACGATCCCCTTCACGCGGGCGAGCAGCTCATGCTTGTCGCGGCAGGCGCGCAGGCAGTCGAGGGGCGAGATCGGCAGGGCGACGCCAAGCGCCTCGAAGTCAGCGCGGGCCAGGGCCAGCGGCACGAACTCCGCGTCGACCGTCGGCAGCAGGAGATCGATCTTCCGCGCCCGGCAGGCCGCGAGCAGAGCCGGCACCAGCTCGGGCGCATCGCCGCGCGGCACGAGCAGGCGACGATCCTCAGCCACGAGATACAGTCCGGCCGCGCATGGATCCATGTCGGCCATGTGAATCTCGTGCTGGGCCGAGAGACTCTTCCAGACGCTGATGGCGGAGGGGCCACCGGCGCCGGTCATGAGAATGCGCATGTGTGATCAGTCGATCGACTGCGGCACCAGCTTGACGACTGGCTGTTCGGCGGCAATGTCGGGCTTCATCTCGCCGTCGCGCTGGCGGATGATCCTCATCGGCTCGGCCAGCACGTGCCCGGCATAGCGGCCCCAATAGCGCGCCGTCGCCAGGATGACATCGTCCTGAAGCATGGCGCTGCGCGAGACCTGGCTCTTGTAGACTCCGATGGCCGTGAGCTTGGCCTTGATGAAATCCGTGATGTCGACGAACCGGTTGGGGCTGAATTCCACGGTCGAAGACGGTGCCTGATAGCAATAGACGTTGGGCACGCCGCGCGCCGCGACCAGGCTTGCCGTGTGCACGGCGCGATGGTCCTGATGCGTGTCCTCGAGGGAATGCGTGTAGACGTGCGTCGGCCGCAGCTCCCGGATGGCCGCTTCGATCAGCTCGATCGTCTCGATGCCTTCGGTGATGTGGCCGTCCTGCACATTGCCGAACTCGAGCTTTGCACCCAGCAACTCGGCGGCCTGCTCCGCTTCGCCAACGCGGATATTGACGTCGCCGCCGGCCGCGCCGCGGCTCAGCGTCAGGATGTGCAGCAGGTCGCCCTTGGAGCGATGCTTCGCCAGCGCGCCGCCGCAGCCGATCTCGACGTCGTCCGGATGCGCGCCGATCGCCAGCACGCGCTTCTGCTGGCGTTTCCGGCGCGTGCGCGACTCGCCGGCCAGCAGCAATGCCTGCTTGGTGAATTGCGCGTCAGTCACCGGCTTGAACATCAATCCATCGATCCGCGCCTGGACCGCCAGCTGGAGGAATTCCGGGTCCTGGCGTCCGGTGACGATCAGGGCAGCAAGCCAGCGGTCGAGCGACTTTGCCCGCTTGAGAAAGTCGAAGCCCTCGGGAACCGTCGGATCGATGACGACGAGATCCCATTCCCGTTCGGCCATCATGCCCGTCGCGGCGGCGGTATCGGCGGCATGGTCGAGCGATGCCTGGGCGCCCTTCTCCAGCCACTGCCGCATCTGGGAAGCGTCGGCCAGGTTGCTGTCGACCAGCAATATGTTGGGCAACTCTCCGCCTGTCGCCTTCACCACCGTGAGGGGTCGCTTTTTCTGTCCTGCGTTCTTCATGATCAGAGCCGTCCTGGGGGCTACCAGTTGAAACGAAGGCCGACCGTCGCGCGCATATCGGCATTGATGGAGTTGTGCACGGCCGCTAGCTGAACGGCAATTCGGTCGGTGATCGGCACGACCGCGCGCGCGTGCAGATCGGTGTTGTCGAGCAGCGGGCTGTATCCGACGCCGGCGACGACCAGGGTGTTGGCCGGTCCGTGATAGACGACGTCGACGACCCAGCTGAAGATGTTCTGATAGTTGTTGAAGACGGCCTGCGCCGCGTCGAAGCCGCTCGCGGTCACCTCCCACGAGGGCGAGAGCGACACGCCGAGACCGGTCCTGATCAGGCGGCCGTTCCATTGCGGACCGCCCATCGCCTGACGATAGCTGCCGAACCATCTCAGATAGTCCGTGATGTAGAAGCCGGCGCTTCCCTCGACCCAATGCTCGTCGGGAAGCGCTGTGTGAGCGCGGAAATCGTAGGTGACCGACACGTTGTATTGAAAGGGCACCAGCCGGTAGTAGCCGACGCGGATATCGTCGGACGGCAGCACGGCAACACCGGCGAAGGTGAGCGTCTGCAGCTCGTTCGTATAGTGGAGCTCACCCACTTCCAGCGTGTCGACAGCGGTGATCCCGATCAGCCCCGCGGCGCCGGCGCCCCACGAGGTGCCCATGTTGGTCGAGACGAACACGCCGGCCGCGTCGAAGACGTAGCGGTAGACCTCCTCGACCTTGGACAGGCCGATCTGTGCTTCCTGGTTTTGCGGGTCCATCACAAGCACTCCCTGGAAGCCGGCGCGTGCCTCCTCGCGGTTCCTTTCGGCGAGTGCTAGCCAGGCGAGCCCGTTCAACGCATCGGGGTCCTGCGGGTTCTTCTTGAGGAGCTGTGCGTAGATGCTTCGCGCCTTGTCGAGCCGATACTGTCCGCGCGCGACACGCGCCAGGCCCAGCAAGGCCGGCCGGGAGGCGGGATCCTTGGACAAGATCTCCTCATAAATCTCAGCCGCCGCGCGACCATGTTGGCGCTCGAGCGTGAAGGCCAGCTCGAGGGCAGGATTGGGTTCGGCCGGCGCCATCTGTTGCGCCCTTTGCAGCAACTCGATGGCACGATCGGTGTCGCCCGCGTCGCGCGCCATGACGCCCTGGAACATGAAAATGCGATAGTCGGTCGCTCCAGCGCTCACGCAGGCCTGCAGCAGCCTCTCGACCACCGCAACCGGGCGCGGTTGCTGGGCGAAGAGTCGCTGAGCCTCCTCGATTTCGCAGGCTTGTTGGGCATTTGCGGCCGAAACGAGCCCCGCTGAAAAAGCAGGCAGCAAAATGACACTGATTCGGAGAATCAGCATTAACCCACACCTCAAGAGGGCCCCCACGGCCCTTTTCCTACGGGAAAGACCAATCCCACTCGGTCTTGTTGCGGGCGAACGGCTATCACAGAACACCCAGTCAAGTAACCGCAATAATTGTGCAAACAGTTTCTGAGGGGTGTAATTCGCAGGCTAAATGCCGCATCCCAATGGAGGCATGCGGTTTGGTCATAGGCTTCGCGCACGACTCGGTCAGTTCCCTCGGGATCACTTCTTGACGATGAGTTCGACGCGGCAGCCGTCGGGATCGCTGACGAACAGCGACGTCCCGTCGCGCCGCCGCACGGGTTCCTTGGCGATCTCCACGCCGGCCTGGCGGAGCGCGCCCACGAGGTCGTCGATCGTGGCGCTTTCGACCTCCAGACAGAAATGGTCGAGGCCAGCTACGTTGCCGTCGAGGCGAACGGGCGTGAAAGCTGGATCGGAGAACACGTTGACTTCCTGGTCACCGACCTTGAGCACCGCCGAGGCAAGGCCGCCAGCGCGCCGTGCCGACCGACGCAGCAGCTCGAGCCCGAGGACCTCGCAATAGAAGCGCAAGCTCCGGTCCATGTCCGTCACCGTGAGCCCGACATGATCGAGTGCCTTCGGTCGCAGCATGTGCACCTCCTGGCGCGCGTCGCCTTGATACCCTGCCGATGCTATCGTCGATGGTGCATCCCAGCCAGAATGGAGGCGGCGCGTGATCATCGCCACGACCGAGAATATCGCAGGACATCGCGTGGTGACCACCCTGGGCCAGGTATTCGGCGTGGTCGTCCGCAGCCGGGGCATCGGCGGCAACATCATGGCCGGGCTTCGCTCCATCGTCGGCGGCGAGATCCATGAATACACCCAGCTCCTCGAGGAGGCGCGGCGTCACGCGGTCGACCGGCTTGTCGCCAATGCCACCGCCATGGGAGCCAACGCGGTCATCATGATGCGCTTCGATTCCGCCGAGATCGGCCAGACGATGAGCGAGATCGTGGCCTACGGAACGGCCGTCGTCATGGAGCCGGTGCCCGGCTGACATGCTGCGCCTTGCCGTACTGGTGCTGGGTATCGCGCTGCTGACGGCAGGCGTGATCGCCATCGGTTACGGTGTGCCCGGGCTGTCGTTGTGGCTTCTGGTGGTGGGCGGCATCATCACGGCAGGTACCGTGTTCGAGCGCGTGCTCTACAAGCCGCTGCTCGGCAAGAAGCCCGGCCCCGGGTGGGTCAAGACGGCCGAACGCTTCGTCGATCCGGATAGCGGCAGGACGGTCGACGTCTTCTATGAGCCGTCTTCAGGCGAGCGACAGTACGTTTCGCAAGATCCGGAGACGGCCAGCAAGTCGAGATGAGTCGATAGTCGACATCTTCAGGCGGCGCGGAGCCAGATCGCCGTATCGTGAAAGGCGGCGCCGCCGTTGGGGGGAACCGGATCGGCGCCGATCAGGACATTGATGCCGACCCGCTCGGGATAGGCATCGCTCGGCCAGTTGCCCTCGACGATGACGACGCCTGGTCGCGCCGTGCGCGCGGGCCGGGCGCGCAGCTTCACCTCGCCGCGCTCATTGCCGAGCCGCACCAAGCTGCCTTCGGACAGGCCCAGCCGGGCCGCGTCGTCCTCGTGGATCAGCGCCCGTGGCTCGCCCTCGCGGGCGATCGATCCCGGCGTCTCGGTGAAGGTGGTGTTGAGGAAGCCGCGCGCCGGCGGCACGACGAGGCGGAACGGCAGGTCCTCGGTTTCGCGCTCGTAGTTCTCGAGATGATCGGGCAGCGCCTTCATCCCGGCATGGTACGGCCCGACGGCCGCCCAGTCCGGCTTGAAATGGAAGCGACCGTCGGCCGAGGGGAAGCCGTCGAGGAAATGCGACGCCTCGAAACTGTCGGCGCAATCCACCCAGCCGCGCGCCGCCGCCTCTTCCCAGGTTCCCTTGCCCGACGCACGCAGAGTCGCGTCGAGCAGCTCCACCGCGCTCATCCGGAAGCTCGGCTGCGGGGCGCCCAGCCGTTGCGCGAGCTGGCAGATCAGCTCGTGATTGGTGCGGCACTCCTCGTGGCGATCGAGCACGCTCGGCCCGGCCGTCAGATGCGTGTGACCGAGGCCATAGTAGATGTCGTCGTATTCGAGGAACATCGCGGCGGGCAGGAGGATATCGGCGTACTTCGCCGTCGCCGTCATGAACTGCTCGTGAACGCAGAGGAAGAGATCGTCCCGGCCCAATCCGCGCGCCACGGACGCGCTGTCGGGCGCGACGTTCGCCGAGTTGGCGTTCTGCATCAGCATCGCCGTCACCGGCGGGCCGCCGGCCAGCGCGTCGGGATCGCCGCACAGGACCGGCCCAATGCGCGACTGGTCGAGCACCCGCGTCGCCGGGTTCATGAGGTCGAGCCCGTGCGCCAGGGTGGTGTCGAGCCGCCAGTTGTCGAGATTGAGGAAGAACGCGCCACCGCCCCGATGCTGCCAGGCGCCGGTGATCGACGGCAGGCAGGTCACGGCGTGCATCGCCGCCGAACCGTTGCGCGAGCGCGTGAAGCCGAAGCCCACACGCAGGAAGCTGCGCCGGGTGGCGCCGTAAAGCCGCGCGAAGCCCTCGATCTCGGCGACCGGCAGCCCCGTGATGGCGGAGGCCCATTGCGGCGTCTTGCCGGCAAGATGGGCCTCGATCTCGGGGCCGAAATCGGTGTAGCGCGCCAGGTAGTCGCGGTCGGCGAACCCCTCCTTCAGCAGCAGGTGCATCATGGCCAGCGCCAGCGCGCCGTCGGTGCCGGGCCGCAGCACCAGGCCGATATCGGCCGCCTCGACGGTGGGCGTGCGATAGACGTCGACGACCACCAGCTTGGCGCCGCGCTGCTTTCGGGCCTTGGCGATGTGGGTCATGGCGTTGACCTGCGTCGAGACGGGATTGCCGCCCCACACGACGATAAGGTCGGACTCGGCCATCTCGCGCGGGTCGGGTCCCGTCAGTCTGCCGACGCCGGCGCGCCAGCCCGATTCGGCGGGCGTCACGCAGATCGTGGTCTTCTGGCGCGAATAGCCGAAGGCGTGGCGCAGACGGTCGATGCCCCAGCGCTGCACGATCCCCATCGTGCCGCCGGAATGATAGGGCCATACCGATTCAGCGCCATGGGCCTGCGTCGCGCGACTTAACGCCTCGGCCACTTCGTCCAGGGCGGCATCCCACGAGATCGGACGGAACGCGCCCTGTCCCTTCTCGCCCGTCCGCTGCAGCGGCTGCCTGAGTCGGTCAGGATGGTGCACGCGCTCGGCATAACGCGCGACCTTGGCGCAGACGACCCCATCGGTGTAGCTGTTCGCGGCGGCGCCACGGACACGGCCGATGCGCGTCGACGAAACGCGCTCGACTTCCAGGCAGCAGGCACTGGGGCAATCGTGCGGACAGGCCGACTTCCGGAATTCCTTGCCCATCGCTTCCACTCACCGGTCCACTGTCTTTTCCCTGTTCACTGTGCACCATTGCCGAAATGCAGGCCAGCCGACGCTCCCGCGCCGCGAGGCAAATTCCGCACCCGCGGGGGGAATAACGGCGAGGCCGGATCACGCTCCGGCACAGATCGTGCTGACGACACCGCATGACATCGAGTGCGTTGGAAACGGGCGGGTTGGTGGCAAAAGGGGCACCCTTCCCGCGCTCGGCCGTCGGAGTAGCCTTGCTTCTGCCGGCGCTGGTTTTTCTGATCGTCTTTCTCGTCCTGCCGTCCCTGATCCTGCTGGGCTACAGCGCGCTCACCCAGTCCCAGGCCGGCGATATCAGCCTGCCGCTGACGTTCGCCAGCTATGAGCGGCTGATCTTCAGCGCCGCCTATCGGCGTGTCGTCATTCTCACACTTCGTGTCGCCTTCCTCACGTCGTTGTTCACCGCGTTGCTCGCCTATCCCGCGGCAATGGTCATCGCCTACGGGAAACCGGTCTTCAGCAGGATCACCATGATCCTCGTCGTCGCACCGCTGGTGGTGAGCGTGATCGTGCGGACCTACGGCTGGCAACTGCTGCTCGGCAACAGCGCCACCGGTGGTCTCAACTGGCTGCTGCATGCGCTCGGCGCGGGACCGACGCCGGTTCGCGTCATGTACTCGGAATGGGCGGTGGTGATCGCCTCGGTCCATGTCTTTCTGCCGCTGATGGTCCTGCCTCTGTCGGCGTCGCTCGGCCGCATCAATCCGTCCCTCAACGAGGCGGCCCGCATGCTGGGCGCGCCCGCATGGCGGGCGTTCCTGCGGGTGACGCTGCCGCTCAGCATGCCGGGCCTTGTGGCGGGCCTGACCATCGTGTTCTCGCTGACCGCCGGATCCTACGTGACGCCGCAGATGGTGGGCGGCACGCGCGGGCTGATGCTGGGCGTTCTTCTCGAGCAGCAGATCAACACGGCCTTCGATTGGCCGATGGCCGCCGCGATCGCTGCCGTGATGGTGACCATCGCGCTGGTGGCCAATGTCGGCGTCGGCTGGCTCTCCGAACGCCATGCCGCCGCCCGCTTGCGGCGATCGGGAGCGCGCTGATGGCGGCGCGGCTCTCTGGTGGCGGCGGATTCGTCATCTACCTGGCGGCGGCGGCCGTCCTTGTTTTCGTGCTGGCGCCGCTCGTCGTCGTCGTGGCGCTGTCCTTCTCGACGGCCAACCTCGCGATCTTTCCGCCGGTCGGCTTCACCACCGCCTGGTACGAGGACGTGATCGCCAACGAGGACTTCCGCAACGCCTTCATGGTGAGCGTCGCGCTGGCGCTCGCGTCCACGCTCGCCTCGTTCGCGATCGGCGTGCCTGCCGCCTATGCGCTGAACAGATGGGACGTGCCGGGCGCGCGGGTGGTCGAGGCCGTGCTGCTGTCGCCGTTCATCCTGCCGGTCCTGATCATCGGCCTCGCGCTGTTGCAGTTCATGGCGATGATGAGGATGCGCGATGCCGCGACGAACCTCTTCATCGGCCATGTGCTGGTGACGCTGCCTTATCTGGTGCGCACCGTGACGGCGAGCCTGAAGCAGGTCGATCGTTCGCTCGAGGAAGCGGCGCTGACGCTCGGAGCGCCGCCCTGGCGGGTTTTCACCAAGGTCACCGTGCCCCAGATCGTGCCGGGAATTGCCGCCGGCTGCCTGTTCTCCTTCATGGTCTCGTTCGACGAATTCCCGATCTCCTTCTGGCTCGCCAATGCGGAGACCATGCCGCTGCCCATCTTTCTTCAGAACAGCATGACCAAGATCTTCGATCCATCGATCGCAGCGATGGCGAGCTTGATGATCCTGACGGGCATTCTGGCGGTGATCGGGCTCGAGAAGCTGGTCGGCCTCCGACGGGCAATGAGCATCTGAGATCGCAAACAATTACCTGAGAGGAGTAACCGACGTGACTGATCCGACGAAGACGAAGCAAGTGTTGGCGACGGGCCGCCGCAGACTGATCGCAGCGGCCGGTCTTGCAAGCCCCATGTTCTTCATCCGCAACGGCTGGGCCGCCGGCAAATCGATGTATGTCGGCACCTATACCGGCGTGCAAGGCGAGTATATGCGGCGCCAGGTCATTCCGAAATTCGAGTCCAATCTCGCCTGCAAGATATTCCAGACGGAGAACGTCACGCTCGGCAACATCGGAATCATGCGGACGCAGAAAGCGAACCCGAATTACTCTGTCATGATGATGGACGATGTCGGCGTGCCGATCGCCAAGGGCGAAGGGCTGATCGACAGGCTGCCGAAGGACAAGATCCCGAACCTGGCCAAGGTCTTTCCGAGCTTTGTCTACAACGACGGCTATGGCGCGGCCTTCGCCATCTCGACGGTGTCGCCGTGGTACAACAAGAACCTTGCCAAGCCGATCGAGAGCTTCGCCGACCTGTGGAGCGAGCGGTTTCGCGGCCGCTTCATGTTGATAACGCCCAAGCAGACACAGTCCGTCCAGCTTCTGGCGGTCGCGGCGTCGATGGTCACCGGCAAGCCCATCCTCGAGGCCCAGTACGAGCTCGACAAGGGCTGGCCGAAAATGATGGAGCTCAAGCCTAACGTGCAGACGATCTACGACAATTTCGGAACCGCCGTCCTTCAGGTCGTGCAGGGCCAGGCCGATGTCGGCGGTCCCGACTTCTCGAAGAACATCCTTCCCTATGTCCAGAAGGGCACGCCGATCGTGCAAAGCCGGCCGTCGGAGGGCTCGTTCGCGGGCGTGAATTGCCTCACGCTCGTCAAGGGAGCGCCGGAACCGGACCTCGGTGCGGCCTTCATCGATTGGGTCCTCTCGCCCACGGTGCAGAAGGGCATGGCCGAATACACGGTCGCGGCGCCGTCCGTGAGCGGCATCGAACTCGACGCCAAGACCGCGGCGGTCGTGGCCTATCCGGAGTCGCGCATGCGCGAGATGAAGCTCTACGTGCTGGACTGGGAGCGCATCAACCCGCAGCGCAGCGCCATCCTGGACAAGTTCAACCAGGTCTTCGGAAGCTGACGGTGGCGGCAGCCAAGGCGTCCGATCTTGCCCTCTCAGGCCTGACCAAGGTCTTCGGCACCACCGCCGCCGTCGATCGCGTCACCTTGCGCATCGCCGCCGGCGAGATGGTGGCGCTGCTGGGCCCGAGCGGCTGCGGCAAGACGACGGCCCTGCGGATGGTCGCCGGCCTGATCGAGCCCACGGAGGGCGATGTGCTGATCGGCGGCGTCAGGGTCAACCGGACTCCGGTCCATCGCCGCAATATCGGCATGCTGTTCCAGAACTACGCGCTGTTCCCGCATCTGTCCGTGGTCGAGAACGTGGCGTTCGGATTGCAGATGCGCGGCCTGGGCAAATCCGCGATCAGGCCGAAGGTCGACGCGGCGCTGGCGCTCGTCCAGCTCAGCGCCTTCGCCGACCGGCTGCCGGCGGCCCTGTCGGGCGGCCAGCAGCAGCGGGTGGCGCTGGCGCGCGCGATCGTGATCGAGCCGTCGCTTCTTCTGCTCGATGAGCCGCTGGGGGCCCTCGATCGCAATCTGCGCGAGAGCATGCAGGTCGAAATCCGCCAGATCCAGAAGCGGCTCGGCATCACAGCCGTGATGGTGACCCACGATCAGGAGGAGGCCCTGACGATGGCCGACCGGGTCGTGATCATGCGCGACGGCAGGCTGGAGCAGGTGGGAACACCCGAGGAGATCTATAGCCGTCCGACGTCGCGCTTCGTCGCAAGCTTCATCGGCGCCTGCAATTTCCTGCGCGGCTCCGTCACCGGGCAGGTTGCCGACAAGCTGCAAGTCCAACTCGGCGCCGGCGGACGGGCCGTCGTGCCCTCCTCCCGGGATGGCCGAAAGGACGTCCTCATCTCCGTGCGCCCGGAGGCGGTCGCCCTGAACGCCCTCGAGGCCGATGCGACCACTTCGGACAGCGGCACGCCCGCCACCGTCCAGCAGGTCGTCTATCGCGGTCAGGCCACGCATGTGCACATGGCGCTCGACGACGGCGCACCTTTCGTCGCCTTCGTGCCCAATCGGCAAGCAATACAGGCGCGTTCCACGTTCTCGGTCGGCGACAGGGTGTGGGCGTCATGGTCGCCCAACAGCAACTGGGCGGTTACCGACGCTTAATGGCGTGGACTCGCTCTGGCCGGCTAAAATTCCAGGAGGTTGTCCTTGAGGCGCTGGTGGGCATATCGCGTCCGTGTCAATCCGCGGCGCTGCAGCTCGGGCACCAGCCCGTCGCACACCTCCATGATGTAACGCCGGTCGAAGTAGGTGTTGAAGAACAGGAAGCCGTCGCCGCCGACTTCCTCCATGACCTCCTGCATCATTCCCGCCACGTGGTCGATCGTCCCGGTGAAGTCGATGCCCATCTTGGCTGACTGGCTTGCTGCGACTTCGCGCGGCGTCTTGCCAATCCACTTGGCGAGTGACGACTGATGGCCGTTGGTGAACAGCTCCGGCAGCGGTTCGTCCGCATCGAATTGCGAGAAGTCGATGTTGGTCAGGCGCGACATGGTCGAAAGCTGCATGTCGAGATGACGGTTGGCGTCCTCCCGCAGCTGGTGCCGCCGCTCACGCGCCGCTTCCATCGTCGTGTCGACCAGCGGGTAGGCCAGGAACAGCACCTTGATCGTGTCCGGGTCACGACCGGCGGCGGCGGCACGGCGGCGTACGCCGGCGCGGTATGCCTTCATGGCCTCGACGCTGCCGGCATCGGTAATGATCGTATCGGCCCAACGGGCGGCGAATTCCTGTCCGCGCGGGGAGCCGCCGGCCTGGCAGATCGGCGGGCGGCCCTGCGGCGAGCGCGGCGCGTTCAGCGGGCCGCGACACCGGAAGTATTTGCCCTCATGGTTCACCGCGCGGACTTTGCTGCCGTCTGCGAACATCGGCGCCTCACGGTCGAGCACGACGGCGTCGGGCTCCCAGGCGTCCCAGAGCTTGGTGACGAGATCTGCGAATTCGTCCGCAAGGTCATAGCGTTCGTCGTGCGGCGGCTGTTGCACATGGCCATAGTTCTGCGCAGCGCCATCGTTGCTGCTGGTGACACAGTTCCACCCGATGCGCCCCTCGGTCACGTGGTCGAGCGAGTTGACCAGCCGGGCGAGCAGGAAGGGCGGGTACTCGGTCACGGACAGGGTTGGAATGAGGCCGAGATGCGTGGTGCCCTGGGCGAGATAGGAGACGAGCACGGCCGGATCGAGCTTGGGCGTGCTGGCGGCATAGCGCAGATAGGTGTCGTGCGAACCCCGGAACGTGTAGGGCACCATCGACGAATCCTCGATGATGACGTAATCGAAGCAGGCACGCTCCAGCCCGCGGGCGAGGTCGAGGAACAGATCGGGCATCATCCAGCGCGCGACGTCGCTGCCGGGCCAATCCCCTCGCCAGGTCTTCGGACCATAGCCCTGCGATAGGAACCAGGAGAGATGGAATTGACGTTTCGCCATCGTGTCGGGTCTCGTTCGCGCGTGCCTGCGCCTGCTGCCGCTCAGCATGCAAGAACAGGGCCGATGCTTCCGCAGTTGCCTCGCACCGAATTTCACCGTCAACGCCGGCCGCTCTACACCTCGTCCACTCCGAACGCCTGGCGCATCGCCTTCACACCCTCCTGGTGCGGCGTCCACATGCGGCCGCCGACCAGGCCGCCATCGACCACCAGATCGTGGCCGTTGATGAAGCTCGAATCGTCCGACGCCAGGAACACCGCGGCATGGGCGATATCGTCGGTGATGCCGGCGCGCGGGATCGGCTGGTTCTTGGCCATGCTGGCCTTCATCGCCTCGGCATAGGCATCGGCCTTGTCGGGCGCGAGGCCCAGCGCCTTGGCGAAGATGCCGGTGGCGATGCCGCCCGGCGAGATCGAGTTGCAGCGCACGCCCTTCTCGCCGAGCTGCATGGCGGCGCACACCGTGAGATGGTTCACGGCCGCCTTGGCGGCGCCGTAGATCATCGAGGTCGAATAGCCGGCGCGGCGCCCGGCCACGCTGCCGTTGTTGATGATGCTGCCCGAGCCCTGCTTCATCATGATCGGCGCGGCGTGCTTCATGCCCAGCATGACCGAGCGCACCAGGGTCGCCATCGCCGCATCGAAGCCTTCGACCGGCACGGTCTCGATGCCGCCCACCGGCGCCGGCCCGCCGGCATTGTTGAACAGGCAGTCGAGCCGGCCCCATTTCGAGACGCAGGCGTCGATCATCGCCTTGACGTCGGCTTCCTTCGTGGCGTCGGCCTTCACGAACACGCACTTGTCCTTGCCGAGCTCCGCCTCGAGCGCCTTGTAGTGCTCCCCCGGATCCTTGCCCGTGGCAGCGGTGATCTCCGCCGCCAGGAGATCCATGATCACGCCGTCCTTGTCGGTCGCCCAGACGGTCGCGTCGCGCCGCAGGAAGCTGGCGCCGGCGCTCTCTTCGCCCCCGAAACAGCAAGAGCCGTCGAAGAGGCCAGGCACGAACCATTTGAAACCGACCGGCACCTCGTACAGCCGGCGGCCCAGCTTCTCGACGACGCGATCGATCATGCTGCTGCTGACGACCGTCTTGCCGACCGCGGCGTGCGCCGGCCAGCGTGGCCGATGCGTGAGCAGGTAGTGGATGGCGACCGTCAGGTAGTGGTTCGGGTTCAAGAGTCCCGCGGAGCGCGTCACCACGCCGTGCCGATCCGCGTCGGCATCGTTGGCCACGAGGACCCGGAAATTGTCCCTGAGGGCAACCACCCGCGCCATCGCGTACGGGCTCGACGGATCCGTGCGGATCTTGCCGTCGTGATCGACCGTCATGAACGAGAACGTCGGGTCGATTGTTGAGTTTGCGACAGCGATATCCAGGTGATAGAAGGAGTTGATTGGTTCCCAGTACGGTTCGGCGGCACCGCCGAGTGGATCCACGCCCAACTTTAGCCCGGAACTGCGGATCGCGTCCATGTCGATGACGTTTCTCAGATCCTCAACATAAGGCAGCACGAAATCTTGCTGGTGTGTCGTGTTGGCTTTGATTGCCGTAGCAAGTGGCGAGCGTTTGACGCCGGTTCCGTCGCGTAACAACTCGTTAGCGCGACGCTCAACCCATCGTGTTACGTCAGTGTCAGCAGGACCTCCGTTAGGCGGGTTGTACTTAAAGCCGCCGTCCGTCGGTGGGTTGTGCGAAGGCGTGATGACAATGCCGTCGGCGAGGTGTTCTTTACGATTTCGGTTATAAACGAGGATGGCTCGCGAGATAACCGGCGTCGGCGTGAAGCCGTCGTCTCTCTGGATGATGGTCTCCACGTTGTTGGCCGCCAGCACTTCTAGCGCCGTGCGCTGAGCCGGCCCGGACAAGGCATGCGTGTCCTTACCCATGTAGAGTGGGCCATCGTAGTGCCGGGTGCGCCGGTAATCACAAATGGCCTGTGTGATGGCCAGAATGTGCGCTTCCGTGAACGATCCGTTCAGCGGCGAGCCTCGATGTCCGCTGGTGCCGAAGCTTACCAGCTCGTTCTTGTTTCCCAGGTCCGGGCGGCGCTCATAATACTCCCGTTCAAGCCGACTCGGATCTATCAGCAGCTCCTTTGGCGCCGGCTTACCCGCAAGTGGGGAAATTGGCATATCTCTCAATCCTTCCTCTCATCTGTGGCGACTAGGAAACGGGGCATGGCTTTGCATTCCAAATGTCAGCCGCATATTCGGCAATTGTTCGGTCGCTGGAGAATTTTCCGGAGCCAGCCACGTTTAAGATGGCCTTGCGAGACCATCCCGCCGAGTCGGCGTAGAGGTCGCATAGCTTCTGGTCTGCCTCTAGATAGGACTTAAGATCCGCCAGATGCATGTAGTAGTCGCCGTTGGTTAGAAGCGCTTCCCGCAGTGGAGCAAAGATGCCAGGCTCATTGCGACTGAAATGATCAGAGAAGATGAGGTCCAATGCGGCACGGATCTCTGGGTCGTTGTCATAATGCCACTGGGGCTGGTACCGGCTACGGCTGTCCGCTACCTGTTTAGCTGTAAGACCGAAGAGAAAGAAATTTTCTTCGCCCGCTTCTTCTGCCATCTCAATAGTCGCGCCATCGCGCGTGCCGATGGTCAACGCCCCGTTCATCATGAACTTCATGTTACTGGTGCCACTGGCTTCATAACCGGCTGTCGAAATCTGATTGGAAACATCAGCAGCAGGAATCAGCCGCTCTGCCATCGAAACACAGTAGTCGGGCAGGAATAGAACCTTCAGCCTTCCCCGGACGATCGGATCCGTGTCGATAATACTGGCGAGGTTGTTGATAAACTTGATAATTACCTTGGCCAGGTGGTAGGCGGGTGCCGCCTTGCCGGCGAAGAAGAAAGTTCGCGGCGCTACCTCAGAATTCGGGTTCTTACGCAGCCGATCATAAAGCACTACGATCCGAAGCGCGTTCAGCAGTTGCCGCTTGTATTCATG
>Ga0137412_10000195_pt1 | contig 25412 bp, 26 predicted proteins | sample CZODoug2_1_16fun_FD_122160 | JGI IMG/M metagenome (GOLD analysis project Ga0137412, IMG submission 122160) | Vadose zone soil fungal communities from Angelo Coast Range Reserve, California, USA - CZODoug2_1_16fungal (Hybrid Assembly) | ecosystem: Environmental > Terrestrial > Soil > Vadose zone... | reverse complement strand
TAGCAGTGGTGGCGCATGGCGAGATATCAGTCGAGTCGCTTCTCTGCTGCCTGAGATTGGACCCCGCAATACGTCTGGTCGGCGGGTCGGCGCGGGCCGATGCAGACATCGTGCTAGTCCTGGCTTCGGTGGCCGATGACGAATTGTTGGAACTGCTGTCGCTTATCTCAGGCCAAGCGACCAATCCGGTACAGCGCATAGTGCTCGTTTCGGAGCCGCTGAGCGAGCGCGATATCGCCACGGCTTTCTACTCTGGGGTGGTGAGCATCCTGCCACACCGAGAAGCAACTGACAGACTCATCATCCAGGCTGTCGTATCCAGCGCCCGCGGGCACGCGGTTCTGCCATCCGCACTTACGCGCTGGCTCGTCGACGAGGCTCGAATGCTGCAGCAGACGATGTTCGCCGCCCGTGGCATCGAGCTTGGTGGCCTCACGGAACGGGAGGTAACCGTGCTCCGGCTCCTCGCCGACGGCTACGACACGGCGAGCATCGCCGAAAGGCTCAGTTACTCAGGGCGGACAATCAAGAAGATCCTCCAGGACATAATGCGACGCTTCGGATTCCACAATCGTGTACAAGCTGTGGCCTACGCGATGCGTATCGGAGCGATCTGACCCTCGCGCAGGTACAGGTGGAGCACAGACGGCGCGCGGGGCCGCACAGCGCCCTTGCTCATAGCGCATGACCGCGCCCGAGTTGGCCGCCACAGTTAATAGCGGAAATGTCTAGTATCGTCGTACTGAGGAGCTGACCATGGCTGGACTCGCCGGACAGACGGCATTGGTGACGGGCGCCTCGCGGGGCATCGGGCGGGCGATCGCCATGCGACTCGCTACCGACGGCGCCCTGGTCGCCGTGCATTACGGCACGAATGAGGACGCCGCTAAGGAGACAGTGGAGTCGATCAGGCAGGCGCGCGGCGAGGCGTTCGCGGTGCGGGCCGAACTCGGCGCGGATGGTGACGTGGATGTGCTGTTCGCCGGGTTGACAGACGGACTGGCCGGTCGACCGCTGGACATCCTGGTGAACAACGCTGGGATCATCAGTTACACGGCGACCGTCGAGGGGGCCACTCGGGCGGACTTCGACCGCCTATTCGCGGTGAATGTGCGGGCGCCCCTGTTCATCGTGCAGCGTGCATTGCCACTGATGCGCGAGGGAGGGCGCATTATCAATCTATCGTCCGGGGGTACCTGGATCGCGACGCCAACGATCGTCTACGCAATGACGAAAGGCGCAGTGAACGTTCTAGGCCGCTCGCTCGCACATTCACTGGGCGCGCGCGGGATCACCGTGAACACTGTGTCGCCGGGATTCACGGAAACCGACATGACCAGCTCGCTCACCGAAGATGCGGCTGCGGCGGCTGAGGCCGCCAAGGACGTCGCGCTCGGTCGGATCGGACAGCCGAACGAGATTGCCGATGCCGTGGCGTTCCTCGCCTCGCGTGACGCCCGATGGGTGACCGGTCAGACTCTGGAGGTGAACGGCGGTCTGTTCCTTGGCCTGCGCGTCCCGGCAGGGGCGGCGCAATAGGCGTTTACGAGTTTCGATCGACGAGATGTGGTCTATGCGGGGGCGCAGCGACGACGATGTCGAGGTCACGGAAGACGACTGACCCGCGCTGGTCGACGAACGACACCCGGACCAGCTCGAGCTGCTCGCGCTCCGGCACCCGCGCGGCGGCGGCCAGCTGCTCGTCGGAGCGCAGGACCGCCCACAGAAGTCTTACCTCACCATCGGGCTCGGGGGCAGGGTCACCCAAGCCGGCAGAACCGCGCCCCGAGCTGACTCAAATGCCGTGCTCCGGAGTTGTGGTTGGCTGCGTTCAGAACTCCAAGACAGCGCGGTATCGGACTTTGTTGTCTCGGAGTCGGGCGTGCACGTTGTGCACGTCCTCGAGGCGGTAGCGCTCGATCTGTGCACGGATGTCGTGCGCGATTGCGAGTTCGAGCAGGTCATGCACATCTTGGCTGGAGCCGAAGAACGTGCCGACCACCCTCAGCTGCAGCTCACCGAGCTGAGCGGGTGTGACAGGGAGCGCGTCCCCGAAGCCCGCGGCCAACACGATGCTGCCCTGTTTGGCGATACCGGGAACGAGGCGAGCGACCGAATCGAGCACGTCGACGGTATTCAGCACAACGTGGGCACCGCCTTCTTCAACCAGTCGAGCGGCCACAGCGTCCGCAGTGTCGACATAGCTGGCGCCGCGCGCCCTCGCGTCCGCCGCCTTGTCCGGGCTGGTGGTCACACCATAGATCTCCGCGCCCAGCGCCGCCCCGATTGAGATGGCTAGGTGACCGAGACCGCCGAGACCGACCACGACGGCACGCTGGCCCGGACGCAACCCGACGTTCCGGAACGCGGCGTACGTAGTCAGGCCCGCGCACAGCAGCGGGGCGGCCTCCGCGTAACCGAGCATGTCCGGCAGCGGGACAATGTGGTCGGCTGGGACGACCATGTACTCGGCGTAGCCTCCCGCGCGGGACACCCCAGCCAACGCGGTCAACCCGAGGACACAGGCCTCTTGCTCGCCCTCGGCGCACGCCCCGCAACGCCCGCAGGAGAAGAAAGCGTGCACCGCCACGCGGTCGCCCTCCTGAACCGAGCGCACACCGTGGCCAAGTTCTGCCACCAGTCCGACTGGTTCGTGCCCGGGTATCAACGGGAATGAGGTAGCGAGCCCGTCAATCGCTTTAAGATCGGTGAAACACACGCCGCAGGCCATAATTCGGACGACCACCTCGCCCGGGCCTGGCCTGGGGGCCTCCACCTCTTCGAGACGCAATGGCTCGCCCGCAGCGCTGAGAATAGCCGCCCGCATGGGATTTCCCTCCGTCGGAGTTCCACATGATGATGAGGTTGAGCTGAATGTTGTTCCCGGACGAGCACGTCCGACGACACAAAAAAACTGATGGTGGCGTTGCCGGCAGCGCGCCCGCCGCAGCCGCCCTGCTCGACCGCTGGCTGCCCCGCCGCGCCCCTCGAGCGGTCGACGACCTTACGAGCCCACGACGGGCAACGCGGACAACGCATGGTGAAGGTCCCGAGCACTCGGCCCAACAGGTGGCCTAGCGCGCGGTGTGGGCCTCCGGCACGCTTGGGAACCCTGTCGTGGTCAGCTCCCGCCAGGTCTCCTCTCCGTCGCCGGGCAGGACTGTGTCAAGCCAGAGGTGTTCGTGTGATCCGGTCACTCGCACACAGCCTCTAGCATCGCGCGGCCGGTTGCATGAGTCATATTGCTCCACTGAGGGCGACCCATCGCCGGGCCACTCTGCAGCCTCTTAGTTGTCAGCCGGCCATGGTGCAGAGGTGAGGGCATCGCGCAGCCCTGCTCGGGACACTATGCCGAGTTTCGGATAGGCACGATGCAGGTGATTCCCGACCGTACGAGGGGAGAGATAAAGGCGCTCAGCGATCTGTTTATTACTGAGGCCCGAGGCAGCCAGTTCCGCAGTCTGCCTTTCCTGTGGTGTCAGTGCGCTCCCGCCAGGGTCATCACCCTTCATCACCTGCCCCGTCGCTCGCAGCTCGTTACCAGCTCGGCTAGCCCAGGGTTGGGCGCCGATTCGCTTGAAGAGCTGAAACGCGGCCTTGAGATGGGTACGCGCAAGCAATGTTGAGCGGGTTCGGCGTAAGTGCTCACCGTAGGCAAGTTGCACACGCGCGCGGTCAAACGGCCACCGCGCAGACCCAGGTACCGCCAGCGCCTGCTCAAACAGCGCCGCAGCGGATGTGCACGGGCTCACAAGGGCCGCCGATCCGGCGGTGATCATTGCTAGCCTCGGCGAGAGCGCGGCGATGCCGACTTGATTCATGGCGGCAACGTGCGCCTTGGCTTCTTCGAGGCGACTCGTTCGCACCGCGGCTTCAACGAGGTCCATACAGACGAACACCGCCTCGCCGACATGTGACGGGAACATCCCTGGCGGACTCACTGCTGCCGCGAGTTGGTAGGCTTGCTCGAAATCTCCCCGCCCGATCGCGGACAGAGCACGTGCCCTCATCGATGCGTACTGGAGACTCAGCGCACCCCGGGGGACTGCCAAACCAGTCAATTCGTCGCAGAGGTTTCGGTTCGAGTCGCCGTCTCCGCGCACCGCCGCCAATAGCGCCAGGATATACTGGAAATCACCGGCACACATTTTGTGCTGCCGCTCGACCTCGCGAGTGAGACCATAATTTGCTAGTCGCTCAGATTCATCCCAGTGACCATCAAAGAAGTAATGGAGCGCCAGGTGCTGTAACCCACATGTCCCGAGGGCGCGTACGTTCGGGTCATGAACTATCCGATGGAGAGATTCCTCACCTAGGTTCAACCGGTCGACATAGCGAGCGGACATCGATACTCGCCATATCGTAGTGGGATCTGTTTCTTGGCGCAGACCAACCAGACCGTGTTCAAGCTGCCTTAGTGAGGCCACGGTAGCCCTCGCCGGATCAGAAAGCACTGAGTAGACAAACAGGAAGTTTACTGGAACCGGTCGCGAGAATCGTGAAACAATATCCATATAGGAATGCCACATTTCGGCGTTACCGCCGAGCCAGCACACCCGAGCCAGAAGATGCACCGCCTCCGTTACGACCTTGTCGTGAAGATTGAATGGCGTAGGGTAGGTTCGCAGAGCATCGACCAGCAGCTGGTGAGCGGTGGAGACGTGGCCCTCTCCGACGAGGAGAAGGAGGAAGGCGGCGACGACCGCGTCACCTAACGACCCGGCGAATTCGGGATCGGCCTGGCGAGCACCGTCAAGTAACCGCAGGCCCGTCCTAGTTTCCCCCGCCTTGACACTGTAGTAGGCAGCAATGGCCAATCGGCGAGCCCGATCCGCGCTCTCCGGACTGAGCCGCAGTGCCCTAATCGCGGTCGCGGCCGCGCCGCTCACGTCACCTCTGTGCGCCAATCTGGAAGTGACCTGATCCATCATTCCCGCAACCCGCTCATCAGGATCGAGGCTCGCTTCGGCGAGATGCCACGCATGCAGGTCAGGTTTTTCGAGAACCGCGTTGGCCAGCGCGCGATGCGCCTCGCGCCGTTCGCCCCCCGTGGACAGCTGCACCACAGTGGAGCGGATCAACGGATGCCGGAAGATCAGCTGCTGATTAAGGTCATCGACCGAAATCATACGTTCCCGCTCTGCCGAAGCAAGATCGTCAAAAAGCCTCGACGTACGCGCCGCCGTCCGCAGCACCCGAAGATCACCGGTAGAATCCAGCGCGGCCAGCAGCAAAGCGCGTCGTGTGCGCGCCGACAGGAGCGCGAGTCGCTCCTCGTGCAAACCTTGCAGACGTGGGGTGAGCGGTAAGGGCGTGGGCAGAGCCTCCACCGCTGCCAACTGAGTGGCACTCAAAGCCATCGGGAGATCGATTAACGCCAATGGATTACCCTGCGCCTCAAAGATCAATCGTTGGCGTACGCGCGCCACGAGACTTGGGAAGCACAAATCCAAAAGGGAGCCGGCAGCTTCTTCAGTGAGCGGCTCCAGTGTATGCATCGGCACGCCACTGCGTTCGATCGGACGGCTCGCTCCCGACCGAATCGCCCATAGGAAGCCGACCCGCGCCACTCTGCGCCTGGTAGCGAAGGTCAAGACAGCGAGACTGGCCGGGTCAACCCAGTGCGCATCGTCGATAGTCACCAACAACGGCCGCACCAATGCTGCCCGTCGAAGTAGAGCCATCGTCGCGTTCGACACTATCATTTGCGTCGGGGCAGGGCCAACGCTAAGACCCATAGCAACATAAAGGGCGTCGCGGTGCACGGACGAAAGTCCGCCGATTTCCGGCAACAGTGGCGCAAGAATACTGTGAAGTCCTGAGAAGCTCATACTTCTCTCAAGCTCAGTTCCCACAGCGCGCAGGACGTGCGCCCCAGATTCGTACGCTCCTCTTGCCGCGACATCCAGCAACACCGTCTTTCCCGACCCCGGCTCACCCGAGAAAACCAAGCCAGAACCGGCCGACGCCGCCTCACACCCAAATCTAGAAATCAGTTCGAGTTCACGCTGGCGTCCGACGAGGCCCCAGGTGGCACCGGGGCGACCTGGCAGGAGCACACTGGGATTGCTCGGCACGGGAATACAGTGATTCGTAGTCGAGGCGGCGAGGTGATCTGCCGGTGCAACAACTATGCCTCGTGTGCCGACCCTCAAGTGTGCGTTCAACCTGCATCCCCTCGGCTTCTGAGAGAGTCACGCTTCATCCAGTGAGACCCGGAGCCCTTTATACCGTTGGCGCTCGACCGGGCCGTTGCTCGCGCATGAGCAGCTCAGCCCTACCTTACATGTGGTGTGTGGATAGAGCGTAAACGACTCATAGATGGTATCGCCCGGTCGCCCCAAGTTCGAACTAGGTCCCGAGGCAGTCCCGTCGAAACAAATAAATGGCAGCGAGGGCGTTGGCCGCGAGGGAGACGTCAACGGTATGTTCGATGACCTTGGTTCCGAAAGCACGAATCTGCGCCTGTCGTGCGGCGAAATCTGGGTCGATGGAGCCATCAGCGCGCCGTGCGGAAGGCCACCACGACGTGACCGCTAGTCCGCCAAGCCGCCAGATCGGTGGCGATAGCCACGGCCATCCGCGGCATGCGCGACCATCCGGACCGTGGCCACGGCCAGGGGAGGTTGCGTGGCCACAGGCGGTCGTGGCCACGCTGGCCACGTGGCGTGACCACGCCATTGCCACCGCGTCAGAACAGGCTGCCAACTTAGGACGGCCAGTCACATTGTGGATCACGTCCTCGACGCTGCACATCGATAATGTCGCGGGGACTCCCGGCTGCGCACGCAGGGCCAAGACAACGAGACCATCGCACGCACACTGCACCAGGCCAGACGCGACATCGGCGAGAAGTACAAGAACCTCACCCCAGAAGCCGAGCGCGCGAGGATCTACGAGCGCAACCTGCGGGAGTACCGTGACCAGCTCGGCCCCTCGATCGAGTACCTTCGCGAGGTGCGGAAGAAGTCGTGGGAGCAGATCATCGAGTCGGCCAAGCGAACCAGCGGACGAGACCTAGGCTACAAGGGCAACCAATGAGAGTTGTCTCGCACCAGCGCTATCCAGAAACCGCCGAGTTCGACCCGGCGAGCGGCACCTTGACCGTTACCGCCGACCGCCCAGCGACACCCAATGCCGAACTTCGCACTCAAGGACTATACGCACAGCTGGGTGAGAGCACTGTGGTTTTCTTCAACTCTCAGCGGAGATTGTATATCCGGGTTGGTCGGACAAACTTCCCGGTGGACGAAGAACTCAATCTTGAATGGCGACTCCTCCGCCCGAGCGAGTACGACAAAAACTCGAATCTGGTACACCGAGCCGAATCGGAGCTGATACTCAGTCGACCAGAATCGGGCAGAGTACAACTCCGGTACCCCTCCGGACCTCCGAGCGGGCCACCCCTAGATGAGGACCCCACGGCGTTCATCTCCGACGAAGACTACGACTTCGGACTGCTCATCAGAGGGATCATCACCGACAGCGAGCGCCGAAATGTCATGCTCGGCGACTAGCTGAATGCAGCGCAAAAGCCGCCATTCCGAAGGCGGTTCGCGCGCCAGCGGGTTCGCGCGCCGGTTCTGGTAACGTTCACTCGTGGGTCCGGCTGACACGAGAAGCCCTGTCTCTCCGTCGTGGCCTTTGAACGACGCGTTCGAGTTGAGGGACTCTCTGCTTGAGTCCTACGCGGCACCGTCCCGGAGTTATCACGACACCCGACATCTCCGCGAGGTGCTCGCACGCCTCGACGAACTCGCCGCCCACGGCACCGTCTTCGACCGACTCCCGGTCGAGCTTGCGGCCTGGTTCCACGACGCAATCTACGACGGGCGACCAGGCGCTGAGGAACGCTCGGCAACGTGGGCCCAGAGCAGCCTCGCCGGCGTTGTCGCACCGAATGTCGTGGCGGAGGTAACGCGTCTGGTCAGGCTTACCGAAACGCACCGGCCCGACGATGGCGACACGAACGGCTGCGCACTCTCCGACGCCGACCTAGCGATCCTCGCCGCACCGGCACAGCGCTACGCCGACTATCTCGCCTCGGTGCGCACCGAGTACGTCCACCTGAGCGACAACGAATTCCGAAACGGTCGCGCGCACGTGCTGCGCGACCTTGTCGACAAGCCGTACCTGTTCCACACCACGTACGCGCGCGCAAATTGGGAAACCCTCGCCCGCGCCAACCTCGACCACGAGCACACGACTTCCCTGAACAAACCTTGATGCCGATCGGGTACCTACCCTGGTCGACGAGAACCCGGACACCGATCCCAGATCCGCAGCGCAAGGCCCGCGACGTTCCACAACTCGGCCTGGGCGTCTACCTGCACGTTTATGCCACACGTTACGTCCTCCAGGGGGCAGACCGAGAACCGAGCTCGACATGGCAACACCAGATCACCGAGCGCGGTGCACGACACAGCCGTGTCTGTGCGACCCAGACGGCGACCATGGCGTCCACAGGACGCGGTAATCGTCGAGTGGGCCTGACCCGTTTTGGCAGACATCAATCATCTGGGGTCGCCCCGGGGAGGATGTCCGATCATGGAGAGCGTGGGGAGGAAGAAGCTGCGGCCGCGGCGGTCGTTCACGCCCGAGTTCAAGGCGGAGATTGTCGAGCTGTGCCAGCGGGGTGAGCGGTCGATCGGTCAGGTCGCGAAGGATTTCGACCTGACCGAGACGGCGGTGCGGCAGTGGGTCAAGCAGGCTGAGCGGGACGCGGGCACGCGTGATGACGGCGGGCTGAGCACCTCAGAGCGAGAGGAGTTGGCCGCGCTGCGCCGGGAGAACCGGCGGCTGCGCGAGGATGTGGAGATCCTGAAGCGGGCAACGGCTTTCTTCGCCAAGGAGACCCGGTGAACCGCTACCGGTTTATCGAGGCGGAGAAGGTCAGCGGGCGCAACGTCAAGCGGGCGTGCGAGCTGCTGCAGGTCTCCCGTGCCGCCTACTACGCCGACCGGATCGGCGGGCCTTCGCGCCGCGAGGCCGAGGACGCGCAGCTCACCACAACGATCGAGCAGGTGCATGAGGTGTCAAAGGGCCGCTACGGCGCCCCACGCATCCACGCCGAGCTGCGCGGCCACGGCCACCGACATGGCCGCAAACGCATCGCCCGGTTGATGCGGGCAGCCGGGGTCCGGGGCCGGGCGGCGCGCCGGTGGCGCAAGACCACGATCCCGGATCCGGCCGCGACCGCGCGCGTTGACCTGATCCGTCGGGACTTCACCGCCGATGCGGCGGCGATCAACAGCCGCTGGTGTGGCGACATCACCTACATCGCCACCTGGGAAGGGTGGCTGTATCTGGCGACTGTTATCGACATCGCCTCCCGACGCGTGGTCGGGTTCGCCCTCGCCGAGCACCTACGTACCGAACTGGTCGCCGACGCGCTGACCAACGCCGTTGCCGCCCGCGGCCCCGACCCTGGCGTGATCTTCCACTCGGACAGGGGCTGCCAATACACCTCAACGCAGTTCGCCGCGCTGGCCGAGGACTGCCTGGTCACGTTGTCGCTCGGGCGCACCGGTCAATGCTGGGACAACGCCCTGGCCGAGTCGTTCTTCGCCTCTCTGAAGGGCGAGTTGATCGACACCCAGGCCTGGCCGACCCGCGCCGCGGCCCGCCACGCAATCGTCGACTACATCGGCTGGTTCAACAGCACCCGCCTGCACAGCGCGCTCGACTACCAGACACCCAACCAGTTCGAAACAACCACTCGGACGGAGATCATCAGGAAGCTAGCCTGACCAAGCCATCAACCCTGTCTGTCAAAGCGGGGCAACCCCAGAGACCACCAGATATTCGCGTGATCCATGCAGCTCGGGACAGCGTCGTCGATAGCTGCGACCACGCTCATCATCATTGAGTCGACGACGAGGGAATAGGACAGGTATGCGCGCTGTAGTAATCGGATGCGGTATCGGCGGGGCGACCGCTGCGCTTGCACTCGCCAAAATCGGTATCCAGGTAGAGGTCTACGAAGCCGCGTCAGAGTCTGCGGAGCACACCGGGTGGGTCACCCTCGGCCCGGCCGGGATGACCGGGCTTGACCAAGTCGGCGTCGCGGACGACGTCGAAGCGGTTGGCTTCCCGGTGCTCAGCGTGCGCAGCTTCGACACCCTCACCGGCTCCAGCACCGGATTCGCTCGTCGCGAACCCGGCCATCACTGGCCGAGCACTCACGTGTACCGCCGTGACCTGCTGCGTACCCTGCGAGATCGACTCGGCGCCACCGGCGTCCAATGTCACTACAGCTCCACGCCAGCCATCGAGGATCTTCACGGCGACCTGATCGTGGGTGCCGACGGAGCCCGATCCGCGACCCGCCGATCACTCGGTAACCACACCGAGCTCACCTACACCGGACAAGTCATCCGCTACGGGCATCACCCACACACCGCACCCGACCTGCCGACGAACGTCTTCCACGGCTGGCGCCACTCCGAGGGCGTCGTTGGCTATGTCGCGGACTCCCGAGACGGCTCGTTCTGGTTCAGCCGTCACAACAGCGAAAGTCCCACTGAGGTGATCGATCAGCACACCGCGCTGGCGCCGCTGCGGGCCACCGCCGTGCGCGCGCTCCTTGACTCCTCCTGGGTGAGCCGCCCGATCGCGCTCTACGAACTCGCGCCAGAAGGCACCTGGCACCGCGACAACACGATCATCATTGGCGATGCCGCCCACGCCATGTCCACAGCGGCCGGCCGCGGCGCAACCTCAACCATCGAAGACGCAATCATCTTGGCCAAACACCTCCGCGAACATGCCCATCGCGTCCCCGAATCCCTCGAATCCTTCATTGACCAGCGCAGACCGATCGCCCACGCCACCTTCCGTCCAGTACCCGGCCAACGACCCGTCGCGGCCACCGCCGACGAACTCGATCTCAACGGCCGCCACGTGGCGCGCTCAGCCAAGGCAGAGCAATAGAAGCGGCCAGGCGCTCGCCCTCGTTGATCAATCCCTTGAGCCAGCCAAGTCCGTCTCCCTCCGCGCGCCGCTCGCCACGGGCTCCGGCGCTGGTCCGCTGATTACGGACTCGCTCACATCGCGTCGCCGAGCCGGGGTCAACGGCCGAGCGAGGCGACGAATAACCACAGCTCCACCGCGGTGATCGCGGTTGACGAGTGCCCGTCAGCCTCGCGGGCGGCGCGGACACTGCGCGGGATCCCGCCGATGGCGCAGATGGGGTAGCCCGCGCGCAGCGCCCGCTTCCGGATCTCGCGCGTCGTGGCGGTAGCGGGCGTATTCCGGGTGTGGGGTTGGGCCCTGACGCCGCGCCCAGACTGCGCGTGGCGGCCCAGGACCCTCCGCAACTTGCGTGCGTTCTCGCAGTGGGGTCGATCTCGTAGTCCACGCCGTCGAGGCTGGAGCGGACCGTGGTGACGTTCTCGACCGAGCCGTGGAAGTCATCGACCATCTCGATGGTGGTCAGACAATCTGGGAGCGGTTCTAGGACGCGGGCAGCCGTCAGTCCAAAGTGGATGTTCTTGTCCATCAATCTGTCCATCAACTCGCGTCCGCCCATGCCTCAGCGGCCCAGTTCCCGCGAACCACAGTGACCAAAAGCCCAGGTGGGGTACTCCTGCCGGTGATCTCGCCGTCTCATAATCCGTCAGGTCGTGGGTTCGAACCCCACCCGCCCCACTTGTTTCGCCTGGTAGACACACTGTGGGGCGATCATTGGTGATCACCCGAAGATTGACTCCCCTTGTAATCCCCTTCAGTGGCGGGATCAGGGTGACGGACGCCGCTCCGCCATCTGGCTAGAGTTGCCCCGGAGGTTGATCATGTTCGCCTACCGTCGATTTCATGATCAACTGGCTCCGCGCAATGTGCCGGCGCGGCCGCCACCATCGCAGTCGCGTTCGGCGAAATAGTATTGAACTGCGCGGCCGGGGCGCGGTCCATCGAGGTGGTGGGCGTCGCCGGAAGGTGGGGCCGCCGGCAAGCCCGGGTGGTTGATGCGCCTGGATTCTTATGTTGCGACTCTTGAAACGTTCGGTTGACCCGCTAGAGGCCAACCTGTTTGTTCCAGTCGCCAACGTACATCTCCAGGCGACTGAATTCTGCGTCAGACAACATTCTGTTGTGTGCGATGAAATTGCGGGCACGTTCGAGCTCGTCTAAGCGTTGCCTCAACCAGTGCTGGGACGGTATGAGGTCTTCAAACTCAGTCCAGTTCTGCACTATGATGCTGCTGAGTCCACTGAAGTCCACGAAGCCGAGGACGTCATTGCTAACACCTTCGAGCCAAGAATTCTTCGTTGCGTCTGCCAGTCGCGAGTCTGCCAGCTTCCGAACTGCGGATGGAACGGCGCCACCACTCCACCAGGTGGCCTCCTTCTCGGACAGTCGCGTCTTGATTAGGTCGCGGATTGAATTCTCGAAACAGTAGATGATCGCATACAGTCGAGCCATTCGAAGGGCGTCGTTTCGAATGTTAAGAGGGAATGGAGTAAGTGCCTCACTTAAAAGATTGTCCTCGGCTTGGCCTTGATCAACCCCGACGCGCACGCCAGCTGACCGGAAGCTCTCCGCTTCGGCTTCAAACATCAGGCTGCGGAAGAGCCAGCTCCGGAGTTCGTCGAGCTCGCTCATGCCAACAGATTTTCTCGAAGAGATCTGAAGATTGCGTTGAACACCTCAATATCCTTGGTCGCGGGAAGGTGGACCTGGATTGTGTAGTGGAGTTCGGTGCTCAGGGCGGGGCGCTTCGCGGCCTCCTCTGGAGGTCTCACCTTGATCGGCTCTTCTGCGGGTGGGCGTCGAACTTCTGCTGGAATTTCTTGCTTCTGTGACTCTGAGTCGAAGTCCGCAAGTCCGAGCAGTGTAAGGAATGTGGCAGCCTGGCGGCCGGCGGTGAGGTCGTTAGAATTGTGCTTTGACTTGAACAGGCCTTCGATGGCTGAGCGATCCTCTTGCGTGGGTCTTTCTCGGATGTGAAACACGTCCCCGTAGGCGCCACGTAGGGCTTCTGCCATTACTCTCTTGGACTGGGATCCGTCCCGATATTGATGATAAGTAGAGGTGGGCGTTCCATCAGAGGAAAGAAATCACAAGTCCTTGAGAAGGGGCACGAATGCGCGATCGTTGCTTGCGCCGAATCTAATACTCTTGAGATGTTCGATGTTAAATTTTGGAGGAGCTACACCTTCTACGATCTTGGTTAGAATTGGAGGGATGTTCTTGTTCGAAAGTACGTAGCGCTTCGTGAGCAACCTCGTCCTCCCTTGTCTGTTACGTCCGGTGTCGCTCGGAGTGCCAGGTGTGTGTTACTGACTGGTGAGGTCCATGGGACGTACGCGGCTCAGGTGACCGTCGAGTTAGACGGCAGGTGTGTTGTGGGCGGAGCGGCCAATGCCATGCCGGAACCGACCCGCACGGTACCCAGGACTGAAGCACTGGGGCGGCAGCATTGCTGCCGACCACGCCGATCGTGTGGCGGCACGTTCGCGATCGCGAACGTGCCGCCTAGAACGTCTGCGTGACTAGCCCACCCCCGCTCAAGTTCCCCTGCATGGTGTTGGACAGCCCGGCGTCGACCGAGGGGGAACTCCGAGATGGCGCACTTGACCGGCTGGTGGCGGTTGGGGGTGGTGGGGCTCGTCGTCGCGTTCTTGCTCGTCACGAGTGGTGCGGTGGCTGAGGCCGCACCGCTCCAGCCGTGCAATAACTACACGCACAAGGAGGAGGGCGGCCACATCTACGTCGACCTGCGGTTCGACAAGGCGACCGGTCACTACACCACGCTCACCATCTTCTTGTTCGTCGACGACCTCGGGGCAGCGCCCGGCACCTACTACTGGAACAACGTCCTCAACGGCCAACCGGGCCCATCCCACTTCGAGATCAAGGACAACAACTTCCACACGATCTTGCGAATGAACGACCCGGTTGACCACTGGGCGTTCGGTGACCGCTACAAGATGCAGGCGACCCACTACTCTCCGGCTACGCGCAAGTCCTACCTCGCCGCCTACAACGAATGCGTGATCACGCCACGATGAACGACACCACCAAGGCCTGGGCCTTGCACTGCACAGCCGAGCTAGCCCACCACATCAGCGAGGCGCTCGCCGACCTGCTGCCCGAGGACGTCCGCGTGCTGTCGGCCGGACTGCACATCATGTTGGAAAAGACGCCGCCGGGGCGGGTCGTCAGTGACTTCGAAGTGAGTGCGCCGGCCGACTTCGACGCCACCACCGCCTACTACGTCCTGAACGATCTGACCGACCAGGTGTCCATGTACCTGCACCGCGCCTGGCCGACGAACTCGGACGGCACCGCGTTGCACGCGTGGGCCGGCGAGAAGGACGGCGTGATCGAGTTGGCGTTCCGGGGCGAGGGGGCAAACGCCGACGTCACTCCGATCGACCTGCCCTCCTTCCCAGTCCCACCCCGTCCGGAGTCCACCGTCATCGTCGGTTAGGGGTCGGAGTCGGTCATGGGCATGATCTTTCAGCGCAAACCGGCTCTCGGAGATCGGTGGTACTTCGAGGTGTACGGCGACTCCGGCAAGTTGCTCGCCACAAGCGAGTTCTTCTCGGAGGGCGGCCACCGGATTGCAGCGGTCGGCCGCATCACGGGAGGTGCGCCGAGAGTGAAGGTGAAGGGTGATGACGCCGGCCGCTGGTACTTTCAGATCTTCGCGGGCCCCGGCGATGACGTCGTCCCCGAGGGCGCGCGGCTGCTAACGAGCGAACGCTACGCGACCGAGGAAGAGGCGATCGTGGGCGCGCGAGCCTTCATGGAGGAGGCGAAGCGCATTGGCCCCGGCGAGCCAATGATCATGAGATGGTTGTGGCTGACCCTGTTCCCTTGGTGCGCCGCCGGAACGGCACTACGTTGCTGACGGCCGTGCTGGGTACCGAGATGGTCGGCCGGGCCAGCTCGATCGCCTTGCCGCCTTCGGACTCCGGGATGTAGTCGGCGTACACGTTCAAGGTCGTCACGAAGGACTCGTGCCCGAGCCATTTCGAGACGGCCATGTAGTGCACTCCGGCCGGCAGGCGTATGCCGAAGATCATGAAGCCGGTCGCCTTGGGCGGCCGGGGTGGTCTCGGTAGCCGGGGCCGAGACGGGCAACCCGACGGCTCGCCTACACCGCCGCGAACGTCGTCGCCCCCGGCGCCGGCACCGCGGCCGCCACAGCCCTGGGCATCGACCCCCTACAGCCAAATCAAGACCGACTACAAACGTGGCTGGGAAGGCGCACTCGGCGAAGACACCTCGGTCTGATGCTCATCCCCGGCGTCGACGAAACCGGCGCCGCTACATGTTCGTAAGCGGCTGTCCGCGGCAGGGGTGGCGGGGCTGACCCGGGACGAGGTCGGCGACCCTGTGGGCAACCCGCTGAGCCACAATCTGCTGCTGGAGCTTGTCCCCCCTCGGCCGCCCTCGCCCCGCCCGACCTGCGCATCCTCGACACGCTCGGCGGCTTCTGAAGTCTTCGGCTCGGGAAGGTTCCCAAGCCCGATCAGCTGGACTTCTCGGTATCGCAGCGCGACCACTCGGTGCCCGAGATTCGGAAAGCCGGGGAGGAACCACGACAACGGCACTGTCGTAATCATGGGCGAAACGATCGGAGGGACGCACGTGACAGACACCGTACAGACGTCGCTCGCCGCACCCGATGGCTCCGCGCTCGACGCGCTAGGCGTCAAGCCAATCCGGGGCGAGAGCGGGCTCGCACCACCGCAAACGGACAGTAGAGCAGAGGACGGGGTCAGTCGTGAGGACGCTGCGCACCGAACTGGACCAGATATTCGGTGAGATCGTGATACGGATCGACAGCGGATCGGGTTTCGTCGATGTTCGAAGCTCCGCCATCCCGGTGGCGACGCTACTTCGTCGCGGCGGCACCAAGGCCCATCCGGACACAAGGATTGGTTGCCGGAACGAGCGAGATCTGACGCTTCGCATCGGAGGCACTGAGGCCCGCATTGCACCCGCTTCGGCCGGGATTTCCCGTCGTTCCTACCGGGTCGACGTAGAAATTCATTCGGTGGCCTACCGACTGGTACCGGATGGCCCTGGCAGTAGTGCGCTCAGTCGGAACGGACGTCGGATTGGCCGCATGTGGGCCGATCACGACGGTGGCGCTTGGGCCGAGTGGATTCATTTCCGCCGGCTCGAGTCGAATGACGCCAGCCTCGTCACCGAGCATATTGAGTACGGGGATGTTCAACCGACGGACGCAACTATAGGTTATCTGCTCGCTGCCGCATACGGCACTGGCGCGCCAGCGCGATGGGAACTGCTTCTGCGGGGGCTACTTTCTCTGGGTTGATATTGAGAGTCCCATTACCGCAGCGCATGGCCGGCGCCCCGCTGTCCACCATCCTGTGCGGCTCGAATATTCATCCGCTCGCAGATCGCATTCGCCCGCGGCGCTTGCGGCGAAGAGGTGCGGGAGCGTCATCCGGTGCGGGTGGTGTTGGTAGCGAAGACGATCTCCCGGGCGTGCCGGACGCCGGCTGCGATGGCGCCACGCACCACGGCGGCCTGGCCCAGCGCGCCGGCGGCGAGGCGGGGTGTCATCGGGGTGAGCGGAGCCATCGCCGCCCTGGCTGGCGGTTCGAGCAGGTCGAGGTTCTGCCCGACGCCGCCGCCAAGCACGATGAGCTCGGGGTCGAACAAGGCCGCGATGCTGGCGAGGAGCTGGGCAAGACGCGTGGCCTCGATGATGATCGCCCGCTGGGCTCGTTCGTCACCGGCGCGAGCGGCGATGAACACCGCCTCGGCGGTGATCTTGGCGGGCATGCCGGCGGCATGGGCGTAGCGCACCACGGCATCCGCGGCGAGGCTTTCCTCCAGCATGCCGCGCTGCGGCCGGCCGGCCCGCGCCGGCCCGAGTTGGTCACCGAACGGTAGGTAGCCGACCTCGCCGGCGGCGCCGGTAAAGCCCTGGTAGAGCCGCCCGTCGAGCACCAGGCCGAGGCCGACGCCGGTGCCGATGTGCGCGTAGACGAAGTGTCGGGCGTCCCGGCCGGCGCCGTAGCGGTGCTCGCCGAGCGCGGCCAGGTTGGCATCGTTGTCGACCGTGACTGACGTGCCGAGCCGGGCGGCGAGCGTCTCGGCCAGGCCGACGCGCTGCCAGCCGGGCAGGTTGGCCGCGTACAGGATCCGGCCCCGCCTCGGCTCGTAGACGCCCGGCGAACCGATGACGGTGTGGGTGATCGCGGACGGATCGAGGCCGGCCACCCGGGTGGCCTCGGCGACCGCCTCGCCCACCCGCTCCACGAGTGTGGCCGCGGTGCGCGCGGTGTTGCGCAGCTCGATGCTGCTCAGCTGCTGCTCGGCCAGGTCGGCGACGATCACACGCAGCCAGCCGCGCCCGATGTCCACGCCGACGACATGCCCAGCACCCGGGTTGGCCTCATACACGGTGGCGGGGCGGCCTGGCGCGGTATCGCTGCGGCCGGCGGCCCGCGCCAGGCCAGCGTTCCGCAAGTCGGTGAGGGCGGCGTTGACCGTGGGCGGCGACAGACCAGTGTCTCTGGCGAGTCGCGGCCGGGTGGCCGGACCGGCGGTGAATAGCTGATCCAGCAGCAGCCGCTGGTTCATCTCACGCAGCACCGACGGGGCGACCGCGACCGCGCGTGGGCCGGCGGTGGGCGCTGTCGGTGTCATCACTCACCTCGCACGGTCAAGGTGCTGGCCGGCACCGATCTTCGCATCTCAGGCCTTGACAAGCAAGGTTCTTTAATAAAGGCTCCTCAATATGTCGCAGTCGCCGGCATCTCCCACGGAGTCGGTCATCGGTTTCGACTCAGGCGGGACCAACGACGTGCGCCGGCGCCCACGCCGAGCTGCGCTTTGGTGCGCTGTCTGGCGCCAACCGGCGATCATTTCCACGGCCGACTTCCGGCACGGACCGATCGCGGTGTGCGGCCCGGATCGGCCGCCCAGCGCTGGACGGCGCGGCGCGGTGCCTGCTGGCCACCGTACGCGGCCAGCAGCTCGCGCTGGCACTGTGTCAGACCCCCGGTATCAACCCGGACCGGCCCACCGGCCTGTCCAAGGTGACCGACCCGGTGAGAACGCCGCCACCCGCCGCACGGCCAAGGAGGACTCCATGAAACGCCATATGGTGATCGCGGCCGTGGCTGGCGCCGCTGTGCTGCTCGCCGCGTGCAGCACCGGCGCCCCGAGCGGCGGCGCGGCCGCCACCGCGCGGGGCACACCGCCCGGCGGCTCGGTCATCGACCAGCCGATCACCGGCACCACCGGCCCCAACGGCGAGCGACCCAGCCCAGTGTCGGAGATGAAGTTGACTCCCGATGAGATCGCGACGCTGCGGGCCGGTCACTACACGGCGGCGCAGCTGTGGCACACCAGCTCGGCGTTCATCAACGCGGTGCAACGCGGCGCCGACACGGAGTTCCAGCGGTTGGGCATCGAGGTGGTGGCCACCACGAGCGCGAACATGGACGCCGGCGCCCAGGCCAACCAGGTACAGACCACGATGGCCAAAAAACCCAGCGTCATCCTGTCGCTTCCGGTGGACCCGGTGTCAGCCGCGCAGGCGTTCCAGCCGGCGCTGAGCCAGGGCGCCAAGCTGGTGTTCCTGTCCAACGTGCCCACCGGCTACAGCTACGGCAAGCAGTACTCCTCGATCGTCACCGACGACCTGTTCGCCATGGGCAAGCTGGCCGCCGAGGCGCTCGGGAACTCGCTAGGCGGCAAGGGCAAAGTCGGGGTGATCTTCTACAACGCCCAGTACTACGTGACCAACCAGCGAGACGCCGCGTTCGTGGACACGCTGAAAAAGGAGTTCCCCGCCATCCAGATCGTCGCCGAACAGGGGTTCAGCGACGCCAGCGCCACCCAGCAGATCGCCAGCGCGATGCTCACCCAGCACCCGGATCTGGACGGCATCTACGTCAGCTATTCGCAACCGGCCGCCGAGGGGGTGCTCGCCGCGTTGCGCACCGTGTCGAACACGCACGCCAAACTGGTCACCCTTGACATCGACAACCCGGTCATGGTTGACCTGGCCACCGGCGGAAACACTGTCGCCGTGATCGCTGATCAAGCCTACGACCTCGGTGTGGGCATGGCCGACGCCGCCGCCTACGCGCTGCTTGGCAAGCAGGCGCCCCCGTTCGCCGTGGCCGGCGCGCTGAGCATCACCAAGGACACCATCGCGCAGGGCTACCAGGCGAGCCTGCACCAGCCCGCGCCGGACGAGCTGAGCAAGTTGCCTCGATGAGCGCCCCGCCGATCCACCCCTCGCGTCCAGCGCGGGAAGGCCCCACCAGATGAACCCCGATGTCGCCGCGCGGGACACGGCGTCCGCGGCGGCCCGGGTTCGTCGGCGGATGCGCGCGGCGGAGCCCAGCAGCTACTTCGTCTACCTCGCGTTCCTGCTCATCCTGGCGGCGATGGGCATCGCGCTGAGCGGCGAGGGTTTCCTGCAGCCACAGAACCTGCTCAACATCGCGCTGCAGACCGCGCCGATCACCGTGATGGCGGTCGGGACCGTGTTCGTGCTGAGCACCGGCCAGATCGACCTGTCCATCGGATCGGTGGTGGCGCTATCCGCGCTGGTGTCCGCCACCCAGCTGCGCGAGCACGGCATCGTGGCCGGCATCGGCGCCGGGCTACTCACCGGGATTGTGGTCGGTGCAATCAACGGGCTGCTGGTGACCAAGCTGCGGCTGCCGTCGTTCCTGGTCACGCTGGGGATGATGGGCCTGGTCACCGGGCTGGCCCAGCGGATCACCCAGCTGCAGGCGGTACCTAGCACCGACGTCTACTTCAACGGGCTGTTCGGCTCAGGCAGCCTGGCCGGTGTCTCCACCCTGATCCTCTGGCCGGCGGCTGCCGTGATGGTCGGGCACTTCCTCTACCGGCACAGCCGCCCCGGCGCGCACGTGCTCGCCACGGGGGACAACGTGGCCGCCGCCCGGGTATCCGGCATCAAGGTGGACCGAATCAAGATCGGCGTGCTCCTCGCCAGCGGGCTGTGCGCCGCGCTGGCCGGCATGCTCTACACCGGCCGGCTGCACGGGGCCACCTACACCCTGGGCAGCTCCGACCTGCTTACGGTCATCGCCGCGGTCGTGGTCGGCGGGACCCGGCTGTTCGGCGGCCGGGGCTCCATCCTCGGCGCCCTGATCGGCTCGCTGATCCTCGGCATGCTCAACAACGGCCTCATTCTGGCCGGCCTGTCCGACTCCGAACAGCAGATCGCCCGGGGCCTGATCATCCTCATAGCCGTCGCGCTCACGCTGCGCGAAGCAAAGTCCTGACCACCGGGGGTTCGCATGTTCCTCGACGTCCTGCGCCGCCGAAACCCGCGCCTGATCGACGCGGCGATCACCCTGCACCAGCGCGGTGAGCTACCCGCGAACTGCTACGTGCTCGACCTGGACTCGATCACCAACAATGCCCGCTCGATCACCGCCGAGGCCCAGCGTCTCGGGCTCACCGCATTCGCGATGACCAAACAGGTCGGGCGTAACCCGGACCTGTGCCGGGCATTGATTGGTGGCGGCTTGGACACCGCCGTCGCTGTCGACATGCGCTGCGCCCAGGCCACCGCGCGGGCTGGGATGCGCCTAGGCCACCTCGGCCACCTGGTGCAGGTGCCCCGCCATGAAGCCGACGCCGCCGCCAGGATGCGCCCGGCCTATTGGACCGTGTTCAGCCTGGACAAGGCCGCGGAAGCCGCCGCCGCGGCGCACCGCGCGGGGGTTGAGCAGCCGATGCTGGCGCGGATCCACGCGACCGGGGACGAGTTCTACTCCGGCCACGAGGGTGGCTTCGCGGCCGAGGATATCGTCGAGGTCGCCAAGCGCATCGACGCGCTGCCCGGCGCCGGCTTCGCCGGCATCACCACCTTCCCCGCCCTGTTGTTCGACCCCGACACGGCCGCGGTGCGGCAGACCCACAACCTGAGCACCCTGCGGCGGGCCGCCGAGGTGCTGCGCACGGCGGGGCGGCACGACGTGCAGATCAACGGCCCGGGCACCACCTCCACGGCGGCCCTCGCGGGGCTGGCCGCCGCCGGGGTCACCCAGGTTGAGCCAGGGCACGCACTGACCGGCACCACACCGTGGCACGCCCTCGCCGAGCTGCCCGAGGTGCCCGCGATCTGCTATCTCACCGAGATCAGCCACCACCACGGGGGGCGGGCGTACTGCTTCGGCGGCGGCCTGTACGTCGACCCGGTGTTCCCGCCCTACCAGGTCCGCGCCGTGGTCGGCCGCGACCCCTCGTCCGTCGTGACGCTCGACGCGACGCTACCGCCGCCGGCCGCGATCGACTACTACGGCCAACTCGACCTCGCCGGCCCGCGGGCGGCCACCGTCGGGGACAGCGTGGTGTTCGGGTTCCGCGCCCAGGCGTTCGTCACCCGCGCATACACCGCTGGCATCAGCGGCCTGTCCGCCGGCGCCCCCGCCGTCGCCGGCATCCGCTGCGCCGACGGGTCCGCCACGTCCTGGCCAGCCTGACCTCGCCACCCTTGGAGATCACAGTGACCGCAACCCAGCCGTCGACTCGGGCACGGTCGTTGAAACGCGACACGCTGTCCATCGCGGGATCCGTGGCGATGTGCATGGCCTTCATGGGCCCGGCCACCAGCCTCGCGTTCAACACCAGCCCGGCCGCTGCCGGCGCCGGGTTCGCCCTGCCCCTGGCTATCGTGCTCGCCCTGATCGCCTGCCTGCTGGTGGCCAACACGATCGCCGCGTTCGCGCGCAAGCTGCCCACCGCCGGGTTCGCCTACACCTACAACACGCACGGCTTCGGGCCTTCCGGTGGATTCATGTCCGGGTGGTTGCTGCTGCTCAGCTACGGGATGGTCGGGCCGATGCTGCTCGCCGCGATCGGCGAGTTCAGCTCGGAGTTCATCCAAACCCAGGCGCACGTGCACGTTCCCTGGGTGGTGCTGACCGCGCTGTTCGGCGGCATCGTCTGGGGAATCAACGCCATCGGTGTCTCCGAGTCGGCGCGCACCGCGATGATCTTCCTGGTGATCGAGGTCGGGGTGATGATGGGCCTGGCCCTGACCATCCTCGGCAAGGGCGGCGCGCAGGGCCTGAGCCTGCAGGCGTTCAACCCGGCGCACTCGCTGAACGGCATCGGCGGGCTGGGCACCGGGATGCTGTGGGGCATTCTGATGTTCATCGGCTTCGAATCGGTGGCGACGCTCGGTGAGGAAGCGCGCTCGGCCCGGCGAACCATCCCGGCCGCGCTGTTCAGCGCCGTCCTGGTGATCGGGCTGTTCTACGTGATCACCACCTACGCCGCCGCGAGCGGCTACGGGGCAAGCCACGCCGAGGCGCTCGCCGCCGACAGCTCACCGTGGACCACCCTCGCGCAGCGCTACTGGGGCGTCACCGGCGCGCTCATGCTGACCGTGCTGGCCAGCCAGTTCGCCAACTTTGTCGCCGGGTCCAACTCGATCGTGCGGGTGCTGTACTCGATGGGGCGCGAAGGCATCCTGCCGCGCGCACTCGGCCGGACCAGCCACCGACAGATTCCGCACGTCGCGCTGGGTGCCTACATGCTCTTTGGCTTGGGGTTCGTGCTGCTGCTGAGCACCAAACTCGACCCTTTGTCCATCTACGGCTTCTGCGGAACCATCCTGGGCCTAGGCATGATCATCATTTATATCCTGATCAGCCTGGCCGTGACCCGCTACTACCGCACCGCGCACCGCGCGGAGTTCGGGCTGATCCAACACGCGATCCTGCCGGCGATCGCCGCGGCACTGATGCTGCTGCCGGTCTACGGACAGCTCTGGCCAGTACCGGCGTGGCCGAACAACCTAGTGCCCTACGTGATGCTGGCCTGGCTGATCGTGGGCGCCAGCTACCTGGTGTTCCTGCGCGCGCGCAGGCCCGAGTTGGTCCGCGCGATGGGCCGGGTCTTCGAAAACGACCCCACCCCCGAGAAGGGAACGCCATGACCGACGCCACCGCCCCCCTCGAGCTGGTGAAGATCCGTAAGGAATTCGGCGGAGTGGTCGCCATCAGCGAGTTCAGCCTCACCCTCAACGGTGGCGAGGTGGTGGCTCTGGTCGGCGACAACGGCGCCGGCAAGTCCACCCTCATCAAGATCGTGTCCGGAATCCACCAGCCGACGTCCGGCGAGGTCAGGCTTGGTGGGCGGCGGGTACACCTGTCCGACCCGAGCGCGGCTCGCCGGCTCGGGGTCGAGGTCGTCCACCAGGACCTGGCCATCGCCGAACACCAGCCGGTGTACATGAACATGTTCCTCGGCCGGGAGCTGGTCACCCGACGCTTACGCCGGCTGGACAAGAAACGAATGGTCCGGGAGACCCAGGCCCTAGTCGACGAGCTCGACGTGCGGATCCCGTCGGCGCGACACACCATCCGCGACCTCTCCGGCGGGCAACGGCAGGCCGTGGCGATCAGCCGCGCGACGCACTGGGCTCGGCACCTGATCCTGATGGATGAGCCGACCGCGGCGCTTGGCGTGGCGGAGTCCGCCAAAGTGGAGGAACTGATCCACCGGCTGCGGGAGCGGAACATCGCGATCCTGCTGGTCAGCCACAACATGGACCAGGTGTTGCGGCTGTCTGACCGGATCACCGTGCTGCGCCGGGGTACCCAGATCGGCACCCGGGTCACCGCCAAAACCGACAAGAACGAAATCGTCTCCATGATCACCGGGCTGCAGGCAGCCGACACCTGACCGCTCGACGAACACGAGGAGCTCCGAAGATGCCCCACGTGCAAAGTGTGCTCGGCGCGGTGGACCCCGGTTCGCTCGGCCGGGTGCTACACCACGAGCACCTGCTCTCGTTGACTCCTGGGCCGTGGCTGTCCGGCGGCCGGGCCAGCCAGGCGGACACCGCTGACCCGCTGCGCTTCGACCCCACCGACACTGCACACGCCGAGGAACAGGTCGCGCTGGCGGTGAACGCGCTGAGCCGGCTCGTCGCGCTCGGCATCGACACCGTCGTAGACCTGAGCCCCTACGGTGTGGTCGGCCGCGACGCCCACGGGGCCAACGTGGTGCTGCTGCGAGAGATCTCCCGCCGCGCAGGCGTGACGGTCGTGTCCGGCACCTCGGTATATCTGGAAGCATTCAGCCCACGCTGGACTATCGAAGCCACCTTGGACGAACTCGCCACGCGGTTCGTAGCCGACGCCACCAGCGGCATCGGCGGCACCGGGGTGCGGGCTGGCATCCTCGGCGAGCAGGCCACCGGGCTCGGCGAGATCACCGCGCACGAGGAGAAATGCCTGCGCGCCGCCGCCCGCGCCCAGCGGGAGACCGGCGTGGCCCTGACCACGCACACCACCCACGGCACCATGGCACTGGAGCAGATCACGATTCTCGCCTCGGAGGACGTCGACCCACGCCGGGTGCTCATCGGACACATGGACACCCACCCTGACACTGACTACGTCCGCCGCGTGGTGGACCAGGGCGTCAACATCGCCTTCGACACGATCGGGAAGCAGTACTGGGACTTCCGGGTCGCGCCATCGCCAGCCGACCAGCCCGACGGCGAGTTCACCAAGCACGCCTATCTACGCTCAGACCTCACCCGAGCCGCCCGGATCGCCCAGCTCATCACCGAGGGCTACCTCGAACACATCCTGCTCGCACAGGACCTCACCGGCTCCGAGGTTTACCTAAACCCGGCCACCCATGGCCAGTGGGGCTACACCTATCTGCCCACCCGCTTCACCACCCTGCTCCTGCAACACGGAGTCACCCCAACTCAGATCAACACCATGATGCACACCAACCCCGTCCGCCTACTCACCGTCGACTGAAGCCAACCAAAGCGGTCGCATGGGGGTGGAGGTGCATTGATCACGCTGCTCGTTCGCTTCGTGATGGGCCCGCTGCTCAGGGGGCTGTACCGGCCGGTCGTTCGCGGTGTATCGAATGTGCCAGGCAGGGGCGCGGTGATCTTGGCGGCGAACCATCGTGCTGCGCTGGACACCGGAGTCATCACCATCGTGACGCCCCGTCAGGTCCGTTTTCTCGGCAAGGCCGAATACTTCACGAGCCCAGGATTCAAGGGGTGGGTGATGGCCCATTTCCTTGACGGGCTGGGCTACGTACCAGTCCAACGCGGCAATGCCCGCGCCGGGCTCGCCGCGCTCGAGGCCGGGCGCAAGGTGCTCGAGGCCGGGGGCGTGTTTGCCCTCTACCCGGAAGGCACACGCTCAGTCGATGGTCGGCTACACCGCGGACACACCGGGGTCGCCGCACTAGCCCTGGCCACCGGTGCGACGGTGATCCCGGTAGCCCTTGTGGGTACGGAAAGGCTTCTACCCCGTGGCGGACGAATCCCGCGATGGGCCAAGATCACGGTCGCTTTCGGCACACCACTCGACTTCTCTCGCTACGACGGTCAGGACAACTCACCAGCCATCCGTCGAGCCGTCACCGACGAGATCATGTACGCC
>Ga0137412_10000641_pt1 | contig 25423 bp, 28 predicted proteins | sample CZODoug2_1_16fun_FD_122160 | JGI IMG/M metagenome (GOLD analysis project Ga0137412, IMG submission 122160) | Vadose zone soil fungal communities from Angelo Coast Range Reserve, California, USA - CZODoug2_1_16fungal (Hybrid Assembly) | ecosystem: Environmental > Terrestrial > Soil > Vadose zone... | reverse complement strand
CGGTGGTCGGCGACGCGCTCAACCCGCGGCGCGACCCGGTGCGCGCCGACGGATCGTCGGACCCCGCGGCCGGGGTGTTGGCCACCCGATGAGCGCCCCTCCCCCCGCGGACGTCCGACGAAGTGAGGGCTATAGGCCTCGTTTCGTCGGACGTTCGTGGATGTGCGCGGGCGATCTCGCGCCGCTGCGGCTGTGGTTGCTCAGCCGGGTGGCGGTCTTCGCGCTGGTGTCCGCGGCCGGGTGGCTGTTCGCCGACCGGGCCGCCCGGACCCCGGTGCGCTACCTGGACCGCTGGACGCAGTGGGACACCGTCCACTACGTGACCATCGCGCACTGGGGTTACGGCGGGGACCCGCGCACCGGCCCGCAGGTGCCGTTGGAGGCGTTCTTCCCGGGCTTCCCGTTGACCATGCGCGCGGTGCACCTCGTGCTGGGCGTCGGGTATGTGGTCGCCGGGTTGACCATCTCCTTCGTGGCCGGCGGCATCGCGACCGTGGCGTTGGCCCGGATCGCCGCGGACGAGGCGGGTGGCGGGAAACTCGGCGACCTGCTCGCCGAACGCACCGTGCTGCTGTTCCTGCTCGCGCCCTCCGCGGTGTTCCTGGCCGCGGCCTACACCGAGGCGTTGTTCCTGGCCTTCGCGTTGCCCGCCTGGTTGGCCGCCCGTCGCGGGCATTGGTTGGCGGCGGGGTTGCTGGCGGCCGGCGCGAGCAGCGTGCGGATCACCGGGGTGTTCCTCGCGGTGGCGCTGGTCGTCGAGTTCCTCACCGCCCGCGACGGCCGTCGACGCTGGGCGCAGGGGCCGTGGTTGCTGCTCGGGTTCGCCCCGGTGGCCGGGTACTTCGCCTACCTGCACCACCGCACCGGGGATTGGAACGCCTGGCAGCACGCGCAGGAGCGCGGCTGGTACCGCGACTTCCACTGGCCGTGGCAGGCATTGCGGATCACCTGGCACAACGCGCACGGCGGTAACCAGACCACGGACTTCGAGTGGATGTTCCGCGCGGAGATCCTCGCGGTGGCCGTCGGTATCGCGTTGACCGTCTGGTTGCTGCGTCATCGGCGCTGGGCCGAGGCGACCTACATCGCGTTGCAGCTCTACGCGTTCACCACCGGGATGTGGTTCTTCTCGGTGCCGCGCGCGACGTTGTTGTGGTGGCCGTTGTGGACCGGGTTGGCGGCGTGGTCACTGCGTCGACCAGCGGTGCTGCAGGGGTATCTGGCGGTGTTCGCGCCGTTCTCCGTGGTGCTCACCCTGTTGTTCTGCACGGGTAGATGGGCGGGCTGATTTTCTCCTGTACGGGGAGATGGCCCGTCGGCAGCGGCGTGGCATGCTCGCGGCATGGAGCATCAGGCGTACCTGGACGGCGTGGGCGCGCAGATCGCCGGCATGGCCGCGGAGTTGTCCGGCCAGGATCTGCGCACCCCGGTGCCGACGTGTCCGGACTGGGATCTGGCCGAGCTGATCACGCACACCGGCCGGGCGCACCGGTGGGTGTCCGAGATCGCGCGCCGGCGATCGATGGAGTACGTCAACTGGAAGAAGCTCGAGCTGGGGATGCCGGAGGACCCGAACGAGTTGGCCGCGTGGTTGGGCGCCGGCGCCGAGCTGCTGCGGGTGGAGCTGTCCGCGGACCCGACGACGCCGTTGTGGTCGTTCGCGCCGGGCGGGAGCGTCGGGTGGTGGACCCGGCGGATGCTGCACGAGACCGCGGTGCATCGCGTGGACGGGCAGTTGGCGCTGGGGCTGGCCCCGCAGATCCCCGACGAGGTTGCCATCGACGGTATCGAGGAGTTGCTGGGCCCGATGCTGTGCGCGGTGGGGGCGGCGAAACGGGTGGCCGGGTTGGACCGGGTGGGCGACTCGCTGCACCTGCATGCCACTGACGCCCCCGGCGAGTGGACGGTCACGCTGACCGAGGACGGATTCGCCGCCGAGCGCGGGCACGCCAAGGCCACCGTCGCGGTGCGTGGTGCAGCCGCGGATCTGTACCTGCTGATGTGGAACCGTCTTCGGTTGGACGACGACGAGCGATTCCAGACGTTCGGGGACACCGCATTGATGGACGCCTGGTTGGCCGCGACAGGGTTCTAGCAAGGGAGCCAGTGTTAGAAGGGAAAACAGTGATGAAAGGTCCCGGTCAGATTCTGCCCGCGGCGGCGGCCCGATGGCCGGCCAAGACCGCGTTGATCACGGCGACGCGGTCGCTGACCTATGCCGAACTCGATGACGCCTCGACCCGGGTGGCCTGCGCGCTGCTGCGCCGCGGCGTGCGGCCGGGCCGGGTGGTCTCGCTGTACGGGCCGAACAGCTGGCAGTGGGTGGTGGCCTACCACGCCATCCTCAAGGCCGGTGCGGTGGTGAACCCGATCAACTCGATGCTGACCCCGCCCGAGGTGGCCTTCATCCTCGGTGATGCGCAGTCCTCCGCGATCCTCACCGCGTCCGCTGCGGTCGAGACGGTGGCCGGGTTGACCGCAGACCTGCCGGAGTTGGGCAGCGTGTTGTCGCTGGAGGCCGCGGTGGCCGGCCACGAGTCGCTGGGCGACCTGGTCGCCGAATCGCCGGAGGCGTTGCCGCCGGCGCCGGAACCCACGGACACCTCGACGATCGGCTACACCTCGGGCACCACGGGGCATCCCAAGGGCGCGGTGCAGACCCAGCGCGCGGTGCTGTTCAACTGCGCGCTGACCGCGACCTCGCACTGCCGCGCCGCCGATGACATCTGCGTGAGCGCGCTGCCCGCACCGCACGTGTACGGCAACGTGGTCATCAACGGCACCTTCATGTCCGGCGGCACCGTGGTGCTGCACGAGCGTTTCGACCCGGAGTTGTTCCTGGATTCCGTCGGCCGCTACGGCGCGACGATTCTGGACTGCGTGCCGGCCATGTACGCGGTGATGCTGGCCTCGCCGGCGTTGGCACGCGCGGACCTGTCCAGGGTGACCCGCAGCGTGTGCGGCGGGCAGACCATTCCGGTGCCCACCATCCGGGCCTGGGAGGAGCGCAGCGGCTCGCCGTTCCTGGAGTTGTGGGGGATGACCGAGCTGTCCGGGCCGGCCACCTCGCAGACCGTGTTCATGCCGCGCGAACCGGGCTCGGTCGGGCAGAGCCTGCCGGGCACCCAGATCCGCATCGCGTCGCTCGATGACGTCACCGCGGACGCCCCGACCGGTGAACCCGGTGAGCTGATGGCCCGCGGGCCGCTGGTGATGACCGGGTACTTCAACAACGCCGAGGCCACCAAACTGGCCATCGAGCCGGACGGCTGGCTGCACACCGGCGACATCGCGCGGATGGACGAGTGCGGCAACGTGTTCCTGGTCGACCGGCGCAACGACATGATCATCACCGGCGGCTACAACGTGTACCCGGCGGAGATCGAGCGGGTGGTCGCGGCGCACCCGGCGGTGGCGCTGGTCGCCGTCGGTTCGGTGCCCGACGAGATCCGCGGCGAGCTGGCCTGTGCCTACGTGGTCTTGCGTGACGGGGCGTCAGTCAGCGGGGCAGAGATCATCGAGGCGACCAAAGATTCGCTGGCCCCGTACAAGCGGCCGCGCCTGGTGCGCTTCGTGACCGACCTGCCCAAGACGTCCACCGGCAAGATTCAGCGGCGCAAGCTACTGGAGTTCGCCGATGCGGCGGGGGCGCCTGCGGCGCAGGCGCCCAGCTGACTCAGGGCGTCGCGGTGCAGGTGACCGACTCGTCGTTGGCGTCGTGGTAGGTGCAGGTCACTGACGACGCCGTGGTCCAGAGGCCGGCGAACGGCGTGACGATGAAGTCCCGGCCGCCGTCGTAGCCCGTGCTGGTCGAGGCCGCACAGGTCCCGGTCGCGGCGGTGATGTCGCACACGGCGGTGCCGCCGAGCGTCACGTGGTATCCGGCCGCGCCGGGTGCCGCGGTGGCGATCGTGAACGTGGGAATGCCGGCGCCGGTGCCCTTCTTCGGGCGGGCGCTGGTGGCCGAAGCGGCTGGGATCGACCCGAGCGTGCCGGCGTTGGCAGTCACCTGGAAGTTGCTCCGGGCACCGGCGGTCCAGAAGGCCATGGCCGGTGTCGCCGTACTGACGGCCAGCACGCCGACACCTGCGGCGATGATCAGGCGACGCTTCACGACTGCGCTCCAGTCAGGGTGATCGGGATGGTGAAGGAAACGCCCTGGCAGGCGTTCGGTGCGCCGGCGATCATTGTCACGACCGAGGAGACCGAAAAGGTGACCGTGCCGGAGCCGCTTGCGATCGTCTGATTGAGGCTCTTGGAGGCCACCGTGATCGAGGACGCGGGGCACCCCGTCGGGTTCGAACTGACGACCGTGCCGGGCGTGAGGTTCTGGATGGTGATCGTCTTGGTGGCGTTCTTGGTGACCGTGAGCGAAAGGCCGGCCGTAGTGCTCGGGAACAGCGTCGCGGATACGGTGCCCACGGTCGTGAACGTGATGTCGCTCAGCGTGCTGGTGGCGGCGGTGCTCCTACCGGACCCGGAGGTCCGCCAGTAGGCGGCCGCGCTACCGGCCGAGACGATCACGGTGGTCACGGTGATTGCCGCGACGGTGATAGTGCGGGCAGGCCGGTGGGAGGCCGGACGGCGGTGCTTGCTCATGACCGGTTCCCTTTCTCGCGCCGAACGATGCGGACGGTGGTGGCGCCTGCCGCGGCCAGGCCGAGTCCGGCCAGGCCGAGCCACCACGTGTTGGAGTTGGCGCCGGTGCCCGGCAGGCCGGAGTGCGACCCGTCGACATCGCCGTCGTTATCCCCGTGCCCGTTGGAGCCGTGGCCCTGGCTCGGCTGCCCGTTCGGGTCGAGCGCGGTACCGAGGTACTCCAGCGTGACCCGGGCGTTCTTGCAGGCGTCCTGGTTGACCGCGGTGTCGAGCATGGTGATCCGGGGCAACTGGAGGATCCCCAGGCCCAAAGAGGAGAGCAGAGTGTCGAGCCCGGCGGGCAGGGTGACCACACCCAGCACGGCCTGCTGGACCTGGAAGTCCGCAGCCGTACAGATGCCGCCCTGCAGGGTCTGCACACCCGTGATGCTCACCTGCAGCGACTGGAGATTCAGCGTGCGATTGACCAGGTTGTCCAGGCGCAGGTCGAGCAGTTGCGTGGTCCCCGGGGTCAAGGGCCCGGCTGCGTCACCGCTGATGCTGAAGGTGTCGGTGGCTGCGTTGGCCGAGGTCACCGGAGCGAGCCATCCGCCGAGTACGACGGCGCTCATCACGACCGCGCCTCGCACCACCGGCGAGCCCGGCGTGCGGCGATTGGTCGGGCGGCTGCCCATAATGCTGATCCCCCGTCAGGTATCGATTACATGGTGAAGAGGTGTGCGGCGGGTGGGGGGCCCTGGCACCCCACCCGCCAACGGCTTCGGTACTAGCTGAGCGTCGCGGCCAGCGGCGGGGTGACCGACTTGCAGTTGGCCTGGTCCCCTGCGCCGTCGATCATCGCGATGGTGGCGGTGTAGGCACCCGACACACCCGCGGGCACCTCGGCATTGATCGCGGCGGGCTGGGTGATCGTGAAGTCGTCCTTGGTGCAGGCCGGCTTGAGGCTGTCGGCCTGGGCGGACCACGCGGAGCCGTCCACGTTCTTGATCGCGATCGACACGCCACTGACGTACTGCTTGAAGGTCGCGGTGTTGTTCAGGTGGAAGCCGATGTTGCCGGCGGAGCCAACACCAGGAGCCAGGTTCGACGGAGTGGTGTCGAAGACCACGTTCACCACAGCGCTGGTCGTGGCCGTGGCGGAGCCGCTGCCCGAGCCGGTGGTGGTCCAGTACGCCATGGCGGCGGTGCCACCGAGGGCGACCACAGCGGTGGCGGCGACGACGGACACGATCTTGGTCTTGGTGATGCGCATTTCGAGTTCCCCCTGAGTGATCAAGTCTGTTTGGCCGGTAGTCCGGCGCCCACGACTAATCTCCGGCAGGACAGGGGTTGGGCGAATCGGGTGAGTAGCCGGCGATTGGTGTCCGTTCGAGGTGAGAACAGACCAATCGGATGATCTTTGAGATGGTGAGAATCGATAACGCGCCGTCGCCGTTGCTCAGCGCTCGCGGAATGCGGACGGGCCGCGCGGCGGGTCTGGAACACTCCGGAGTCGTGGACAGCAAGGACCTCGCGGCGGTGGTGGCGCACACCCGGGCCACGCTGGGATCGGCCTCGGAATGGACCCGGCCGGCCGGCTACCCGGACGGCCTGGCGCTGTGCATGCTGCACGCGTTGTGGGCGCCGGACGATGGCGCGGTCGGCGAGGTGCTGGCCCTCTACCGCGAGCTGCGCGAGGAGGACTGGGGCGAGCCGGACACGGACGGCGTGCCCGAGTTGCTGGCGCAGTTCGGGATTCTCGGCGGCCCGGCGGGCTTCGCCGAGGCGCTCAAAAAGCGTTACCCGCACTCCTCGATACGGACCGGGGTGCTGAACACCGGCGCCGCCGCGGAGGCCTGCGAGCTGCTGATCTCTGCCGACCGGCGTACCGCGGCCGAGCTGCGCGCCGCCCCGGCCGCAACGCTCGCCGAGCTGGAACGGGCCTGGAAGCGCATCGCCGGGCAGCGTTCCGGCAGCTCGTTCCATCGGCTGCTGCGACTGGTCGGGTGCCCGACCCTGCCGGTGGACCGGCGATTGGCGAACTTCGTGGCCGACGCCCTGGGCGCGCCGTGTGAGCCGGGGCCGAGCGGGGAACTGCTGACCGCAGCTGCAGCGGAGCTGGGCCTGGACGTGCAGTTACTCGCCGAGCTGATCCGGACTCAGCCCGGTGCCATGTCCACGAACCGCGAGTAGTGCCCCTGGAAGGCGACGGTCACCGTCGCGCACGGCCCGTTGCGGTGCTTGGCCACGATCAGGTCAGCCTCACCCGCCCGCGGCGACTCGCGTTCGTGCATGTCCTCGCGGTGCAGCAGGATCACAAGATCACTGTCCTGCTCCAGGCTCCCGCTCTCACGTAGGTCGGAGAGCAGCGGCCGCTTGTCGGTGCGCTGTTCGGGGCCACGGTTGAGTTGGGACAGGGCGACGACCGGCACGTCGAGTTCCTTGGCCAACAGCTTCATCGAGCGGGAGAACTCCGAGACCTCCTGCTGGCGGGACTCGACCTTCTTCCCCGAGCTCATCAGCTGCAGGTAGTCGACGATCACCAGCTGCAGATCGTGGCGCTGCTTGAGCCGCCGCGCCTTGGCGCGGATCTCCATCATGGTCATGTTCGGCGAGTCGTCGATGAACAGCGGCGCCGACGACACCTCGCCCATCCGCCGGGCCAGCCGCGTCCAGTCGTCGTCGGACAACGTGCCGGAGCGAATGTTCTGCAACGACACCCGCGCCTCGGCGGACAGCAGCCGCATGGTGATCTCGTTGCGGCCCATTTCCAGCGAGAAGATCACCGCGGTCCGGCCGTGCTTGATGGACGCCGCGCGGGCAAAATCCAAAGCCAGCGTGGAGTTGTGCGTCGGGATCATCGACTGCCCCGCGAGGAACAGACCGTCGGAGGCAGTCACCTGGATGCAGCGCACCGGCACGCTGCGCACGGGTCGCACGTCCACGATGAAGCGGGAGCCGGCCTTCGGCGGGATCTTCTCGCCGTGCCGCTCCTTGTGGGCGCGCTGCTTGCGGTCCAGCCGGAACACCGTGTCCGACGTGGGGAAGGTCAGCGTGTAGGCGATCGAGGTGCGCTCAACGGCCTCGGGGACGCGCCGGGCCGTCAGCCCACAGCGGTAGCCGAGGCTGACGATCAACTCCCGAACGCCGATGGCCAAGCGCCGGTTAGTCGTGCTGAACTGCGGCGACCCCGCCTCGCTTACCGCACCATCGATGTCCAGCAGCCCCGCCAGCAGGGCCCGTCGCTGTCCCTCGGACGACCGCAGGTACAGGCCGGGGATGTACTTGTGGTCCAGCTGCACGGTGTGGGTCGGCGCCCAGCCCGCAGCCTCGAGGTGCATAACGATTTCGTTGTCGGCGGCGGCGATCCGGCCATCCACACTGTGCCTGTCACCCAGCCAGACGCCCAGAACGTAGGGCGGGTGCGGCAGCTCGCGCTCGGGCAGTGCCAAGGGGCGGGCGTTGTGCACGCTGTGGTTCGGGCGACGACCAGCAGTGGCACAGCGCAGGGTGGCGGCGATGGCGGCGGTGGCGCGGACCTCGGGGAAGGCCCGCGTGGCCCGCGTCTCCGTCAGCCACAGGTGCTCGGCGTCGGCCCGGATCACCGAACCGTCGTCGAATTCCACGTCGTAGCAGGGCCTGCCGTCCATCACGCCCGTTGCCGCGACCACTCGAGTGGGCTGCCCGTCGGCCCCGATCACCTCGTCGCCGACCGCGACCTGCCCCATCGTGGTCCAGCCATCGACCGTGGGCACCGGAGTATCGAGCGCCAGCGCCTTTCCCACAGCCGGTCTCGCCGCGACGATCACCATCTGGCCGCCGTGCAGACCGTTGGTCAACTCGTCCAGGCCGGCGAAGCCGGTGGGGACGCCGGTCAGGCCGCCGCCGCTGTTGCCGATCGACTCGATCTCGTCGAGCGTGCCCTCCATGATGGCGGACAGCGGCAGGTAGTCCTCGCTGGAGCGGCGCTCGGTGACCGCGTAGATCTCCGCCTGCGCGGCGTCGACGATGTCGTCGACCTCGCCGTCGGAGGCGAAGCCCATTTGGGTGATGCGGGTGCCGGCCTCGACCAGGCGGCGCAGCACGGCGCGGTCGCGCACGATCCGCGCGTAGTAGCCGGCGTTGGCCGCGGTGGGCACGGTGGAGATCAGTGAGGCCAGGTAGTGCGCGCCGCCGACCCGGGCGATCTCCCCCCGCTTGGTCAGCTCCGCGGAGACGGTGACGGCGTCGGCGGGTTCGCCGCGGCCGTACAGGTCGAGGACCGCGTCGTAGACCAGTTGGTGGGCCGGGCGGTAGAAGTCCCCGCTGCGCACCGTCTCCACGACGTCGGCGATGGCGTCCTTGCTCAGCATCATGCCGCCGAGTACGCACTGCTCGGCGACCACGTCCTGCGGTGGGGTGCGCTCGAACTCGGCGGGACTGGAATGGGCCGGCGTCGGCATTTCGATGATGCTCATGTCGCGACCCTCCCCCGGTCGTTGCGTGCTCTTGGTGATGGAGCGCGGCGCCCGTGGTGGGGACGGGCGCCGCGCCCGTAAGCGCAGGTCTAGCCCGGGGGTCTGACAGAAACCGGCGGGCCGACCCTCGTGCGGGTCAACGCTGGGCCCACCGGGGCCCGTGCCTGCCGGGAGTCGCCCGTGTTACCGGGGAGCGCGCCGGAGTGCTGCGGGTCGGACCTGCTCGGGTACGGGCGCGGTGGGTGGTTCACCGTAGAAGGCGCGGACTGCTCACGCCAAGCCCGCCGTCCACAGGCAATGTGGACGTCCTGTGGACCGCGCCGGGTGGGACGGGGACCTCCGTGTGCACAACATGTGGACTCCCCCACGGGTCAGGTCGTTCACCTGGGCAGACGTCCGGAAAGCCCTGTGGAGAAAGAAATTTGGGCTGTGGGTTCTAAAAAACCTTCCGACACGCCCGACCGGCGAGTGGGTGTTCAACATGTGAGAAAACCGAGGGCCCGCAGCGGTTCCGCCGCGGGCCCTCAGTTTCTGACGATGAGTCAGGCAGCGACCACGTTCACCGTGACCGTCGCGGCCACCTCGGGGTGCAGCCGCACCGAAACCTGGTGCGCGCCGAGCGCCTTGATCGGGTTGCCGATCTCCACGCGACGACGGTCCAGCTTCGGGCCGCCGGCCGCGCTGACTGCGTCCACCACCTCGGCCACGGTGACCGCACCGAACAACCGACCGGCTGCGCCCGCGCGCGCCTTCAGGTTCACCTTCAGCGACTCGAGCTGGCCCGCCACGACCTTGGCCTGGTCCTTGTCGGCGATCTCGCGGATCTCGCGGGCCCGGCGAATCGCCACGACCTGCTTCTCCCCGCCCCGGGTCCAGCGCAGCGCGTGCCCACGCGGCACCAGGTAGTTGCGGCCGTAGCCGTCCTTGACCTCGACGATGTCGCCGGGCGCACCGAGCCCGGAGACCTCCTGAGTGAGAATCAGCTTCATTCCCGCCACCCCTCTCAGCGGGCCGTGCTGGTGTAGGGCAGCAGCGCCATCTCGCGGCTGTTCTTCACCGCCACGGCGATGTCGCGCTGGTGCTGCGTGCAGTTACCGGTCACCCGACGCGCGCGAATCTTGCCGCGGTCGGAGATGAACCGGCGCAGCAGCGGGGTGTCCTTGTAGTCGACGTACTTCACCTTGTCCTTGCAGAACATGCAAACCTTCTTTTTCGGTTTGCGGATCGGTGGCTTGGCCACTGTGGTGCCTCTCGTTCAGGCCCCGCCGTTGCGGGCGGGAATGGTCAATGTGTTTAGAAGGGGGGTTCGTTGCTGTAGTCGTCGCCGCCGGAGCTGCCGCCGCCGCCGCCGGAGCCGGAGCCGGAGCCCCAGTTACCGCCGCCGCCACCACTGCCGCCGCTCCCGGCGGCCGGTGTTGCGGTGGCCCACGGGTCCTCGGCAGCGCCGCCGCCGTAGCCGCCCCCGCCGCCCCCGGAGCCCCGATTGGCCCGGTTGACCTTGGCGGTGGCGTTGCGCAGACTCGGGCCGACCTCGTCGACCTCGATCTCGTACACGGTGCGCTTCTCCCCCTCCTTGGTCTCGTAGGAGCGCTGCCGCAGCCGGCCGGACACGATCACCCGGGTGCCCTTGGTCAGCGATTCGGCCACGTTCTCGGCCGCCTGGCGCCACACGTTGCAGGAGAGGAACAGGCTGTCGCCGTCCTTCCACTCATTAGTGGTGCGATCCAGGGTCCGCGGCGTGGATGCGATGCGGAACTTGGCGACCGCGGCGCCGCTGGGCGTAAAGCGCAGCTCCGGGTCGTCGACGAGATTGCCGATGATCGTGATGACGGTGTCGCCTGCGGCCATGTCCTTCGGCTTCCGGGTCGGCGGTGGGTGAGGGTCAGCGAATGTCGGGGCGGAGGACCTTGGTACGCAGCACAGACTCGTTGAGGTTGAGCTGCCGGTCGAGCTCCGCCACCACTGCGGGTTCGGCGGCCAGTTCGACCACCGCGTAGAACCCGTCGGGCTTCTTGCGAATCTCGTAAGCGAGGCGGCGCTTGCCCCAAACGTCGACCTTGTCGACGGTGCCGCCGCCATTGCGGATCACGGAGAGGAACTGCTCGAGCGAGGGCGCGATGGTCCGCTCGTCGAGATCCGGATCGAGGATGACCATCAATTCGTATCGGCGCATGAAGCGTCGACCTCCTCTGGACTCAATCGGTCGCGGTCTCTCCGCGACAGGAGGGTTGCTGAACGGGCTACAGACTAGTGGGAGCGCCCGACAGTTTCCGAATCGCCTGTGGACAGGCGGGGTTCAGGCGCGGTTCAGGCGGGCAGACGGGCCCGCAACCAGGCGATGTCGGCGGACTGACCCTGCTGGCCGCCCGGCGTCTCGCAGACCACCGGGGCGCCCGCGGCGAGCACCACCGCGACCAGGTCGGCCGGATCCAGGCTGCCCGCGCCGAAGTTCTGGTGGCGGTCCCGGCCGGAATCGAACTCGTCCTTGGAGTCGTTGGCGTGCACCAGATCGATGCGTCCGGTGATCGCCTTCACCCGGTCGACGATCCCGGCCAACTCCTCGCCGCCGGCGTGCGCGTGGCAGGTGTCCAGGCAGAAGCCCGGGTCGAACTCGCCGATGGCGTCCCAGAGCCGGGCGACAGCGTCCAGCTTGCGGGCCATGGCCGCCTCGCCGCCCGCGGTGTTCTCGATCAACACCGGGATCTTGCACTCCATGCGCTCGAAGGTCTTGCGCCAGTTCTCCACGCCGAGCTCGGGCTCGTCGCCCTTGAGCACATGGCCGCCGTGCACGATCAGCCCGGCCGCGCCCAACTCGGCGGCGGCGTCCATCTGCTGGGCGAGCAGTTTGCGGCTCGGGATGCGGATGCGGTTGTTCGTGGTGGCCACGTTGATCACGTACGGGGCGTGCACGTAGAGGGTGACGCCGGCGGCCGTGGCGGCGGCACGCAACGCAGCCGGGCCGCCGGGGTAATCAACCCGCGGTCCCTTCCAACCCTGCGGGTCGCCCAGGAAGAACTGCACCAGATCGGCCCCGCGGGCCACCGCCTCCGCGATCGGATCGGCTTGGTCGACGTGGGCTCCGATGGCAAGCATGCGGCGACCCTATGCGGATCAAATGGGCGCCGCGCCGCCATCCCCAAGGGATCGGTCAGGACGGATGGCGCGCGTCCTGACCACCATCCGCGCCGACCGGGACGCGCTGCATCGGCAGGTGCACCGCACCGGCCTCGGCGGTGAGCTCGGTGACCCGGGTGCTGCGCCACAGCCGAGTGGCGCCGATAACGGCGGCGGCCACCAGCAGGACGTTGCGCAACGTCACCAGCAGCACGGCGTTGCGCTGCGAGGCCATCAGCTCGTCGAACCAGTACGGGAACTCCAGGCAGCTCAGCGCGGTGGCGGCGAGGATCAGGCAGATCGGTAGCCGCATCACCGTGTTCTCGCGCCCGGCTTGGCTCGGCTCGCCCCGCCAGTGCACCGCGCACACCGCGCCCAGGCCGACCAGCCACACCATGTACTGAGGGCTGATCACGCGGCTGGTGACCACGAACAGCAACGTCGCGACCAGGCTGGCGTCGGCCACCGTCGAGGCCCGCCAGGTGCGCACGCTCACCCGCCACAGCACCAACCAGCCCATGGCCAGCACGCTGGCGACCAGGCTCAGTTGGGTGACCAGGTGCACATGCGGGCCGAGGTACTCCATCGAGCCGTAGTTCAGCGCGACCCGCCCGGACCAGCCGTGATGGATCGCGATGTGGAACGGCAGCGCGCCCAGCGACTCGATCTCGATGCCCCGACCACCCTGCGCGGAGACGAACGACAGCGCGTCGGGCATGGTCAGCCAGAACGCGAAGAGCACACCGGCGACGGTGAGAACCGCGCTCGCCCACACGGCACGTGCCTTGCGCAACGGCCCGATCGGCAGCAGCAGCAACGCCGGCCACACCTTCAGCAGCGCGCCCAAGGAGATCAGCGCCCCGGCAGCGACGCGGCGCAGCAACGGCCATCGGCCATCCGGGCGCCGACCGGCCACCAGCACCAGGCCACATATCGCAATCGAGGTGGTGATCAGGTCGTACCGGCCGTAGGCGATGGGGCCGCCCAGGGCCACGCCCAGCGTCCACACCCACGCCGCCCACGGCTGGTTGCGGCGGTCCACCATCGCGCGCCACCCGAGGGCGGTCCCGACGTTGCGCCGCGGACGGCAGGCCCCGACCAGCACCGCGAACGCGAGCAGGTCAAAGAAGAAGGAGATCCAATAGAAGGACACCGCGTAGCTCAACGGCAGCAAGGCCGGCGCCAGGATCACCAAGGCCGCCGCGGGTGGGTACTGCCACATCACGTCGTGATGCGGGAACCGCCCGTGGGAGAGCACGTAGTACCACTGCGTGTAGATGTATTTGACGTCGTTGGTGACCGAGGGCAGCACGAAGAACCGCTCACGCACGGTGAACAGCAGCAGGATGATCCGGGTGGCCACAAAAAAGGCGCTGACCAGGACCAACGGCGCGACAACGGGCCATTTCCCGGTGATCGCTCGCCCACGTGTCAGCAGCACCTGAATCCACTGTCCGGTCGGTCGGAGACGGGCCCCCGCCCGCCGGTGTGATCAATGAGCTTATCGAGGACACGGGCACGCCAGGGTCGATAGCCTCTAATCGATCAGTCATGCCGTGTCGGGCCGTGATCACGGCGGGTAACCGGGAGCCGCATCTCCATGTCCTTGCAGGTCCGGCCGATCAGCCGGGAAGAACACCTTGCGTTTATCAGCGCCCGACCTACGGTCAGCTTCCTGCAGTGCCCTGCGTGGGGCGCGGTGAAGAAGGAATGGCGATCGGAATCAATCGGGTGGTGCGACGCGGACGGCAAAATCGTCGGCGCCGGGTTGGTGCTCTACCGCCAGATCCCCAAGGTCAAGCGCTTCCTGGCCTACCTGCCCGAGGGCCCGTCGCTGGACTGGTCGGCGGTCACCTCATCGGCCGACCTGAGCAGCGTGATGGACCCGATGCTCGCCCACCTGCGTCGGCGCAAGGCGTTCGGCGTGCGGATGGGCCCGATGGTGGTCACCCGGCGCTGGTCGGCGGAGACCATCAAGGCCGCGGTGGCCGGCGGTGCGGCGACCAGGCTCGGTGACCTGACCCCGGACGTGGTGGACGCCGAGGCCATGCGCATCGCCGAGATGCTGACCTCCTCGGGCTGGTCCCCGCCCTCGGCGGGGGCCGGGTTCACCGCAGGTCAGCCGCAGTACGTGTTCCAGGTGCCGTTGGCCGGACGCACGCTGGACGAGGTGTCGGCGGGCTTCAACCAGCTCTGGCGACGGAACATCAAGAAGGCCGAGAAGTCCGGGGTCACCGTCGAGCTGGGCACGTCGGCGGACCTGGCGGAGTTCCACCAGCTCTATCTGGTCACCGCCACTCGCGACCATTTCACCCCGCGCCCGTTGGACTACTTCACCACGATGATGGACGCCCTCGGCGGCGAGGACCCGGACCGGTTCCGGCTCTACCTGGCCCGGCACTCCGGCGAACTGTTGGCCGCCACCATCTGGATCCGGGTGGGCACCCACGCCTGGTACTCCTACGGCGCCTCGGCCGACCACAAGCGCGAACTGCGTCCGTCCAACGCCATCCAATGGCGGATGCTGTCCGACGCGCACACGGCCGGCGCCACCGTCTATGACCTGCGCGGGATCACCGACACGCTGGACCCGAACGACCACCTGTTCGGGCTGATCCAGTTCAAGCTCGGCACCGGGGGCCAGGCGGTGGAGTACCTCGGCGAGTGGGACTACCCGCTCAACCCGTTGTTGCACAAAGCCTTCCAGCTCTATCTGGCCCGGCGCGGCTGATGCTGCGGCTGGAGATCGACCGGACCCGATTCGACGCCGGCCTGAAGAAGGTGGCCGCGGATTTTCCCGGCCTTGTGCCGGTGGCCAAGGGCAACGGATACGGGCTGGGCATCGCCCGACTGGCGCGGGAAGCCGCGGCGCTGGGCGCGGACATCCTCGCGGTGGGGACCGCAGCCGAGGTTGGGCAACTCGGCGGTGTCCCGTTCGAGCGGGTCGTGGTGCTCACCCCGCACCTGCCCGGTGACCCGGTGTCCGACGGCGCGAACCTGGTGCACACCGCCGCCGGCGCGGCCGCGCTGCGGGACCTGGCCGGGCGTGCGGTGGTGGTGGAGTGCCGCACCTCGCTGCGTCGGCACGGGGTCGAGGCCGGCGAGCTCCCGGCGGTCGCCGAAGCGTTGGCCGGCGCCCGACTGGAGGGCTTCGCACTGCACCTGCCGATGAACCGGCCCTCCGGGGTGAACCCGGTGGCCGAGGTCGACGAGTGGGTGGGTCGGCTGGCCGAGGCCGGGCTGCCCACCGCCACGATCTGGGTGAGCCATCTGTCCGCCGCCGAGGTCAGCGATCTGACCCAGCGTCACCCGGCCTCCCGGTTCCGGGCGCGCATCGGCACCCGGTTGTGGTTGGGCGATCGGGGTGCGCTGCGCGCCCGCGCCCGGGTGTTGGACGTCGAGCAACTCAAGCGCGGCGAGCGCTTCGGCTACCGACAGCGCCGGGCCCGTGCGGCCGGGCATCTGCTGGTGGTGGCCGGCGGCACCGCGCACGGCATCGGGTTGGCCGCGCCGCGGGCGGTGGCGGGTCCGGTGTCCCGGGCCAAGGTGGCCGCAGAGGCCGGGTTGGCGACGGTGAACATGGCGCTCAGCCCGTTCAGCTGGGCCGGTCGCCAACGTTGGTTCGCCGAGCCCCCGCACATGCAGGTCTCGCTGCTGTGGCTGCCCGCCGGTGTGTCGCCACCTGCCGTCGGGGAGTACCTGGATGTCGACACCCGGATGACCACGACGACGTTCGATGCCGTCGTGGATGTCTAGATAAGGGAGACTGAGCAGGTGGCCGCCGGGGGAACGGGAACGGCCCGCGCCCAACGTCGGCGCCGGGTGTGGCGCTTCGTGCGCAACAGCGTTGCGTTCATGGCGGTGGCCGCCGTGGTCGGTTACGGCCTGGGTTTTCACCACCGCTACGGGTCCTGGCCGGGCCTGAATATCGGCGACCGAATCAGCTGGTGCGGGCAGGTCTACCGGGTCTCGGTCACCGACCTGACGCTGACCGAGGTGAACAAGGACCCCAATCACCCGGTCGAGCAGCTGTTCAGCTATCCGCCGCACCTTCCGCGGGCCGACGTGTACGGCGTGCCCACGCCGGCCGGTTCCTGCCCCACCGAGCTGTTTGTGCACAGCGGTTCGGATCGCTTCACCAAATACCTCCCGCGGACCGGCTGAGCTTCACCCGCGGTCCGCGCCGCGTTCACCGGATCGGCCCCGGCCCGGGACAGGCTTGGCACGACACTCGCCACGCCCCCGAGCAGCCGGCTCGGGGGCGTGCATCATCGTGGGGTCAGTGCGTCAGGTCGAACACCGACCCGGTGGCCTGCAGCAGGGTGCACTCGTTGGGGAAGGTGCGCTTGTAGCTCACCGTGTGCCCGCGCCACAAGCCGGTGGCCTTGGCGGTCACCGGCTGATAGATCATCGGGCAGGCGGCGAACTGCTCCCGCGGGGGAAGCTTGGAGATCTTGCCGTGCGCCCGGGCGAGTGCGTCGCAGGCGTCCGTGGCGTGCGGATGCGAACCGCGCGCCGGATCGCAGCGCAACGACACGGTGTGCTTCTTGCTCTGCGCCGACTTCACGCTCAGCGTCAGGTGGGTCGGTGCGTGACGGTGATGCGTGGTGGCGGCCGAGGCGGCCGTCGCGGGCACCACACCCAGCATCGCGGCCAGGCCGACCCCCGTGGCCAGCGTGCGGATTGATATCGAACGCATGCGTTTCCCCTCATCTGCGGCCCCGTCTCTCCCCCGGGACTCCCCACTCCGACGGTTGGGGTCGGCGGAACGTTCGTCATGGTCCGGTTATGCCTTCCCTAATGATTGAGAGCCCGGGTGATCACTGCACCAGCCGCGGCCAGCGGTGGATCTCGGGCTCCCGCAGGGCGGCCCGCACCGCGGCGCGCCAATCACCGGTGGGTCGATAACCGAGCACCTGCTCGGCCCGCTCGTCCGGGCAGTACCAGTCCTTGGCCAGGTGCACGGTGGACCTGGTGAGGAAGGGCGCCGGGCCGGGAGTGACCCGGTTTGTCCACTCGCAGAAGGCGGCCAGCGCGTGGGCGGCGGGGTAGGGGACGCTGTACCGCGGTGGCGAGACGCCGAGCTCGTCGGCCAGGAACGTGATGAACTCCCGCGCGGTGGGGAACTGCGGCCCGCAGATCGCGAACGCGTCGAACGGCTCGGGCAGGTCGGCGCGCAACGCACGCAGGAACGCCTGTCCCAGGTCCACGCCGGTGATCACCGGGAACCGGGCACGGCCGCGGGCCAACCACGGCACCAGCCGGGTGCGCAGCCGCGGGACCAGCGCGGGCAACAGCCCGATCCGGTTGCCGGGGCCGACGAAATGGCCCAGCCGCAGGGTGATCATGCGGGTGCGCCCGGCCCGCCGGCGCATCTGCCGTTCCACGTCCTGCAACATGTCCAGGTGCGGCCAGAACGTCGCGGGCACCGGGGGACGGTCGCGGTCCGCGGTGGTCCGGACCGGGCCGGGCGCGCCGGCCGCAACCGTGCTGGCCAGCACGAAGCGCTCGACCCCGGCCTGCGCGCACCGGTCGATGAGCTCGACGGTCGGGATGAAGAAACGGGCATGTTCCTGCTCGCGGTGACCCCAGAACGCCGCCCAGGTGCCCGCGTGCGCGACCGCGTCCACGCCCTGCAGCACGGCCTTGCGGTAGCCGGTGTCGGTCAGGTCCCCGACCCGGGTCTCGCCGGTGAAGCCGGCGGGCAACTGATCGGGTCGTCGGCAGGCCGCGATCACCTCGAGGTCCGGCTCGCCGGCCAGCGCCCCCAGGATGTGGCCACCCAGGAACCCGGTGGCGCCGGTGACCAGGACCCGCAATTCCCGGCCCTCCTTGGCTGACGTTGGCCAACTGAATCACGGGCTCCGTGCAGTGCCCAGAGTGGGCGGGACGATGATGGGGCCGATCCGAGGAGGCAGCGTGGAGGTTCAACCCAAGCAGGCGTCGATCAAGGGACCGGCGGATTGGTTCATTGGCGATGTCTGGATTGACCAGATCGCCAAGGGCGAAGGGGAATCGCGGGTGCGGGTCGCCCGGGTGCGGTTCTCCCCCGGCGCTCGCACCGCCTGGCACTGCCACGCTATCGGGCAGACGCTGCACGTGATCGAGGGCGTCGGGCTGGTGCAGTCCCGCGGCAGCGACGTGGTCGAGATGCACCCCGGCGACACCATCCACACCCCGCCCGCGGAATGGCACTGGCACGGGGCGGACCCGGAGCACTTCATGAGCCACCTGGCGATCTGGGAGGCGCCGGAGGACGGGTCGCCGGAGCACACCTGGGGCGAGCAGGTCACCGAGACGGAGTATCACCGGCACTGAGGACGGAGTAGTTCGGCGTGCCGGAGGAGCCCCGAACCGTACGATGCGCGGGGTAAGTCGATCATCGGAGACCCGGGGGGAACGATGGACGGCCTTCAGGCGATCGTGCTCGGCATCGTCGAAGGGGTGACCGAGTTCCTGCCGGTGTCGAGCACCGGCCACCTCACCATCGTCGAGAAGATGATGGACCTGCCGATTCGCGACGACGGCGTCACCGCCTTCACCGCGATCGTCCAACTCGGCGCGATCGCGGCAGCGATCATCTACTTCCGCGACGACATCCTGCGACTGGTCGTCGGCTTCATCAATGGACTGCTGAGCCCGCGTACCCGTACCTCGCCGGACTTCCGCGAGGCGCTGATGGTGATCGGCGGCTCGGTGCCGATCGCCATCGTCGGCCTGGCCGCCAAACACGCCATCGAGGGCCCGTTCCGCAGGTTGGGCGTCATCGCGGTCGCCCTGATCGTGTGGAGCGCGGTGATGTTCTACGCCGAACGGGTCGCCACCAAGGCTCGGCATGAACGCGATCTCACCTGGACCGACACAATGGTGATCGGCGTCTCGCAGTGCTTCGCGCTGGTGCCGGGTGTGTCCCGATCCGGCGCGACGATCAGCGCGGGCCTGATCCGTGGCCTGGACCGGGTCACCGCGACCAGAATCTCGTTCTTGCTCGCCATCCCCGCGCTGACCGCGGCCGGCGCCCTGGAGGCCGTCACCAAGGCCTCCGACGTCAAGCAGGCGGTGGGTTGGGGCCCGACGCTGCTTGCCACCGGTGTCAGCTTCGTGATCGCCTACGTGTCGATCTCCTGGTTGCTGAAGCTGGTCGCCCGACACCCGATCACCGTGTTCATCGGGTACCGGGTCGCGCTGGGCGTGGTGATCCTCGGCGTGCTGGCGGTGCAAGCAGCCACCTGACGGCGCGTCAGTCTGCCGTGTCTATTTTCCGCGGACCGGTAGGCCCCATGCGGTGCTCTCGCGCAGTTGGCGCTTGAGCACCTTGCCGCCCGGGTTGCGCGGCAGGGGCGTCTCGCTGATGGCCACGTACTGCGGGATTTTGAAGTCGGCGAGGCGGCCGTCGAGGTGGGCGAACATCACCTCGGCGTCGAAGGCGCCGGGTGCGCTGGGCACCACAACCACGCCGACCTTCTCGCCCATCACGGCGTCGGGCACCCCGACCACGGCCGCTTCGGCGATGCCGGGCACGGCGGCCAACGCGTTCTCCACCTCGACGCTGTACACGTTCTCCCCGCCGCGATTGATCATGTCCTTGGCGCGGTCGACGATGTACACGAGTCCTTCGGCGTCGATGCGCGCCAGATCGCCGGTGTGGAGCCAGCGGTCGATGAAGGCTGTCGCGGTGGCCTCGGGCTTGTTCCAGTAGCCGGAGACCACGTTCGGTCCGCGCACCAACAGTTCGCCCACGCCGGACTCGGGGTCGGGGTCCGCCAGGCGTAGATCGATCACCGGTGCCGCGAAGCCCACCGAGTCGGCGTGCTCGGTCGACCACTCGTCGGGCAGGTAGGTCGCGATCGACGCGGTCTCGGTCAGCCCGAACCCGTTGCCGACCCGGGCAGCCGGGAAGGCCTTCTTGATGCGCTCGACCAGGGCCGGCGCGATCGGCGCGCCGCCGTAGGCGACTCGGCTCACCGTGCTGGTGTCGGTGGTCGCGAAGTCTGGGTGGGAGATCGCCAGCGCGTAGATCGCCGGGACGGTCACCAGGATGTCGATGCGTTCGGTGGCGATGGTGCGCAGGAACTGCCCGACGTCGAAGGTCGGCAGGATCACCGTGGTGCCGCCCACCGCCAACTGCACCAACAACTGCGTGTTGCACCCGGTCACGTGAAACAGCGGCACCGATACCAGGTTGCGTTGTTGGGCCGCGCTCGCCCGGTCGATCGGCACCACGCGCAGTGCCGTCTCGATGTTGGACAGGAAGTTCTCGTGGGTGGTGACCGCGCCCTTGGGAGCCCCCGTGGTGCCGCTGGTGTAGAAGATCGCGGCGGGGTCGACGAGGGTCAGACCGTCGGCCACGTAGGCCGGCCCGGCGGGCAGCGGCTCGCCCGGTCGGAACACGTGCGCCGCCCCGGAATCGCCCAGCACGTAGGCGATTTCGGGCTCGGCGAACCGGGTGTTGACCGGCACCACGACCCCGCCGGCCAACAACGTGCCGAGGAAGGCGAGCACCCACTCGACACCCGCCGGCAGCAGAATCGCGGTGCGGTCCCCGGTCCGGAAACCGCCGGCCCGCAGCCCGCCGGCCACCTCCGCGGCCCGGGCCCACAACTCGTCGTAGCGCAGCCGTGGCCCGCCGATCTCGATGATCGCCTCGTGGTCGCCGAACGCCTCTACCGACCCCCGGATCGCGTCCACCAGCGAGGCAGGCAGGTGGTCGTAGCGGGCCACACCGGCGGCATCGCGGGTGATGCCGTCCAAGGGGAACGGTCCGTGCTTGGTCTCGCTCACGCGCTACGTCAGATTTCGAAGAACAGCGATCGGAACCGATCGGCCACCTCGGCGTCGCCGCGGGTGGTGCCGCCGCGCATGCGCCCGTAGGAGGTGAGGACCAGGCTGGCCGGGTCGAAGTCGATGACCGCAGGCAGGTCGTCGACGGGGCCGGGCTCGTAGGTGAGGCCTTCCTTGGACACGTTCATCCGGAACGTGCCGGCGTTGGCGCCGGAGGAGTTGTTGATGCCGATGGAGAACGGCTCGGCGACGTTGTCGGTCATCGCGGTGATCTGCCAGACGATCAGCGCGAGCGGGGCCAGCATGTCGGCGACGTCGCCGGCGAGTCCGTGCCCCTCGCCGCGACCCTCGCGGATGTCCCAGCTGTGGACGCCGTAGTCGACCAACTGGAACCAGGGGTAGAACGCCGCGGGCAGCGGGCCGGCGTAGGCGTGGAAGACCTGCATGCCCATCCAGTCCGCCTCGGACAGGCCCTCGTAGATGTTCATGGCCTGGTTCAGGTCCGACTGCAACCGGTCCAGCGCCTCACCCCGGGACAGGGCGCGGTGAGAACGGGCGCGCTCGTCGAGGCGGGCGGCCATGGCGCGCAGGCCGATGGGGGTGTCGGTGGACTCCTGGTTGGCGCGGGCGAGTTCGAAGCCGGGGAAGTAGCCCTCGGTGGCGTCGATCATGTGGCCGACCTGGTCGCGTACCTGCCAGTTGCTGCACGCGGTGGGCGCCTCCCATTGGCCGGACTCCGACGCCATCGAGATCAGGTTTCCCGCCTCGCGCCGGACCAGGCCGAGCAGGGTGTCCTTGGAGCCGAAACTGAAGGCGTTGAACTGGTCTGACATCTCATGCTCCCTGGGGGTGAGACCGGTGTGGACGAACGGATGCCTCAGAGCACCGGCGAGCCGTACATCTCGCCGAGCGGATCGGCGAGCAGTTCCAGGCGCGCGCCGTCGGGGTCGCAGAAGTACATGGACCGCTCGCTGTGGATGACGTACTCGACGCCGGCCGCCTCCAACTTCGCGCGCAGGTGCGCCCACTTCTCCGGGGTCACCGAGATGGCGAGATGGTGCAGGCCGCCGAGGACCTCGGCGTAGGGGCCGAGGTCGAGGCCGGGGAAGTCGAAGAACGCGAGCAGATTGCCGTGCCCGATGTCGAAGAAGAAGTGGTTGGAGCCCTGGTAATCCCGGTTTTCGAAGATCTCGGTGAGCGGGAACTCCAGCAGGCCCTGGTAGAACTCGATGGTCCGCCGGACGTCGAAGGACAGCAGCGCGATGTGGTGCACCCCGTTGGCGCTGCTCTCGGGCCGGCGGCCGCGCTCCATCAGGTACGTGGCCTGAATGCGCTCGCGGTCGGCGTCGATGGCAGCCACGTCAATGGTCATGGCTCTCCCTCATCAGGGGCGCTGGGACGAGAGAAAAGCTATGGGTTGTAGCTAAAGCTGTCAACCGAAGAATTTGCTAGCATGTGATGCGTGGCGACCCCCGCTGAGCTGCCGGTCCCGGCCGAGGCGATCGATCGGCGCGCCCGACGTCGGCTGGAGACTCTCGAGGAGATCCTCGACATCGCCGAGGCCCTTCTCCGCGAGGAGGGCGTCAACGGGCTGAGCCTCTCCGAGGTCGCGCGTCGGCTCGGCGTGCAGCCGCCCTCGTTGTACAAGTACTTCCCCTCACAGATGGCGGTGTACGACGCGCTGTTCGAGCGCGGCCAACGGGCGAACACCGATGCCGTGCTGAAGGCCATCGCGGCGGCGCCGCCGGGGTTGCCCGCGGTCATCGCGGGTCTGGAGGCCAGCGGGCGGTGGGCGCTGGCGAACCAAGCGCTCGCGCAGCTGTTGTTCTGGCGACCGCTGGCCAATTTCGAGCCGACCGCGCATGCGATGGAGCCGGGGCTGGAGGAATTCGCCGAGCTGCGTCGCGCGCTCGCCGACGCTGTCCGGTTGGGCCAGCTCGGGCCCGGCGCCGACTCCGCCGAGGCCCTGCACGTGGCCATCACGTTGATCGCGGGAGCGATCGTCACCGCGGCATCCAATGAGCCCCACCTGCCGTGGGGCGAGGGTCGATTCAGTCCCCTGTTCCCGAGGCTGATGGCGCTGCTTCCGGCGCTGTATCCACCGGCTCAGGCCAGGCGCTCGCGTACGGCGAGCACCGGGTCGGGGTCCGTGAAGTAGGGCTCGGCCACCAGATCGCGGTCGGAGACCGAGAACTCCAGCGAGATGCCGTTCGGGTCGGTGACGTAGACCGAGCGGACGATGTCGTGATCGACGATCTCGCTCACGTCAGTCCCGACGTCGGTCAGCCGCTTGCGCAGCGCGTCGAGGTCGGCGTCGGACTCGACGGTGACCGAGACGTGGTCGAACTGGCGGCCCGAGCCGGGTACGCCCGAGTCATGGCGCGGCGGCAGTTCGACGTCCTTCCATTCGAAGAAGGCGATGGCCGCGCCCCGGCCGATGGACAGGAAGTAGTGCCGGTGCGGCAGCTTGTCGTTGTTGCCCATCGTGCCCACCAGTGGCATGTCCAGCACATCGCGGTAGAACCGCACGGTGGCGTCCATGTCATTGGTGACGAACACGATGTGGTTCGCGCCGGCGTAATTGATGGTGCTCATCCGTGCACCTGCCTCAGGAAGCCGTCCGGTCGGTGAAACCACCGAGGGCGATCGAGTACTCGTCACTCGCGGCGTCGTAGTGGACGGTATAGGTGGTCGGGTACAAACCGCTGCGCTGGTAAGCCTGCGGTTCGGAGAGCTGGTGGTCCAGCGGGGTGTGGGAGAGCAACCACTCACGGGTAATCATCGGCTCGATGAAGGTGACGTTGCCGTTCCAGGAACCGCGGATCATCTCCTGGGTGAAGTCGTACTTGCCCGGCGTCCGCGTCACCGTTGTGTCCGCCCAGTGCAGGCCCATCAGCGGGACGGTGTTGCTGACGGCGGTACCCGGCGGCGGGGCGAAGTCACCGGGCATGTATTTCACGTCCGGCACCCGGCTTGCCCGGGTGGCGAAGTTCGCGTTGTTCGGGTTGACCTCCCGTGCGGTGGCCTCGTCGGCGATGAAGAAGTGGTAGTCGAAGTGCGGCGTGTCCCACACGCCGGGCGGCTCGTGGCCCATCGGGTTCCAGTAGAACTCCACATGGTTGAGCACGCCGGTGGCGGTTCCGCTCGGGAACTTCAGGATCACCGGCACCGGGTGTCCTTCGGGCATGTCGGCGGGGAGCCCGCGCAATGCGGCCCCGGTCATCCGGACCCCGACCTCGACGGGCTTGCCGGCGGCATCGGAAACCACGTAGGTCCAGACCGAGCCGTCGCCCATCGGTTTGCTCGGCCCCGTCGCGGCGGTCGTTGCCGTGGCCGAACTGGCCGACGGTGCGGAGGCCACCGCCGCGGATGCGCTCGGCTGGCCATTTTGGCAGCCGGCAAGCATGGTCACCGCGACGGACGCGGCTGCAGCCACACAGATTGCTTTCATTGAAGGACCGTTCCTCTCCTCGGCAGTAACAGAGGGTCAGTCAGCTTTGTTACTTGCGGGCGATAGCGGCGGACGCGGGTCCGGCCAGCGGCACGATCTCGACCGAGCGGAACCCGACCTCTTCGCACCAACCGCGATAGTCGGCACCGGTGAAGTCGAAGGCGTCGCCGAACTCGATGAGCATGTTCAGCGACATCATCAGGCCGAAGACATTCTCCCGGCGGTCGTCGTCGATGATGTTCTCCACCGCGATCAGCGCGCCACCGGCGGGCAGGGCGTCGTAGGCCTGGCGGATCAGGTGCATTTTCCGGTCCAGGTTCCAGTCGTGCAGGATCAGGCCCATGGTGATCACGTCGGCCTTCGGCAGCGGGTCGGCGAAGAAGTCGCCGCCCACCGCCTCGACCCGGTCGGTCAGCTTCGCGTCGGCGATGGTGCGCTGCGCGATCGGCACCACTGCCGGGAGGTCGAAGCTGGTGCACCGCAGGTGCGCGTGGTGTTGCGCGAGGATGATCGAGAGCTGACCGGTGGCCCCACCCACGTCGCAGACGGTCTGGTACGGCGAGAAGTCGACCTTCTGCGCCAGCGCCTGGAAGTTGCCCGCCGAGATGCCGGCCATCGCGCGCATGAACAACTCCAGGCGCGCCGGGTCGGCGTAGAGCTCTTCGAACATCGAGGTGCCGGTCTGCTTGACCTCGTTCTGCGCCTGACCGGTCTGCAACCCCTCGGTCAGCCCGCCCCAGAAGGGGTACAGCCGGGCGTTGCACATCTCGAAGAAGCCGCCCGCGTAGGTGGGGGCATTCGCGTCGAGGAAAGTCGCGGTGTCGACCGTGTTGCGATAGCGGCCCTGCGGGCCCGAACCGTCCCGCTCGAGGAGGCGCAGTGCGACCAACCCGTCCAGGAAGTCGTACACGGCGCGGGAGCGCAGCTGCAACCGATCCGCGATCTCCGCACCGGTCAGCGGACCCTCGCCGAGGACGGTGAACAGGCCAAGTTCGATGGCCGACAGCAGCGTCTTGGCGGGCCAGAATCCCAGAGCGATCTG
>Ga0137412_10000640_pt1 | contig 25426 bp, 24 predicted proteins | sample CZODoug2_1_16fun_FD_122160 | JGI IMG/M metagenome (GOLD analysis project Ga0137412, IMG submission 122160) | Vadose zone soil fungal communities from Angelo Coast Range Reserve, California, USA - CZODoug2_1_16fungal (Hybrid Assembly) | ecosystem: Environmental > Terrestrial > Soil > Vadose zone... | reverse complement strand
GCCGCCCGGCGCGAAAAGACACGGCGCAGCGAGTAAGGTATTTGTGAGACAGGACACCAGGTTCGGTATCCTGGCGGCATGTCCCAAGATTTCGTCTACCTGGCCTCGGGGTCGCCTCGACGGCGCGAATTGCTGCAGCAAATCGGCGTGCCGTTCCGTGTCGTGGGGGCGGCGATTGACGAAGCGGTGTTGCCGGACGAGACCCCCCTGCAGTATGTCGCGCGCCTCGCGGCGGCCAAGGCCGAAGCCGGGTGGGAAAGGAGCCGCGACTTCGCTCACGCCCGCGACTTCGCCCACGCCCCCGTATTGGCGGCCGACACGGCGGTGGTCCTGGATGGAAAGATTCTCGGCAAGCCTGCGGACGGTCAAGATGCCGAAGATATGCTGAGGCAGCTCTCCGGCCGCACCCACGAGGTGTTCACCGCCATCGCGTTGCGCACCGCGAACGGTCTGCAATCCAGGATCAGCCGCAGCGAAGTCACCTTTCGCAGCATCGCAGCCGCCGAAGCCCGAGGATACTGGGAAACCGGGGAACCGAGCGATAAGGCGGGCGCCTATGCCATCCAGGGCCTGGGCGCTATGTTCATCGCGGATCTACGCGGCAGCTATTCCGGCGTCATGGGGCTCCCACTGTTCGAAACGGCCGAACTCCTGGTCGGCGCCGGAATCGTTCCACTGGGAGCGAATCGCGGACCTGCGCGATGAGCACCGAAATTCTGGTCAATGCGAGCACTCATGAAGCGCGCGCCGCGGTCGTCGAAAACGGCGTGCTGCAGGAGGTGTTCCTGGAACGCGCCAGCCGCCGCGGGCTGATCAGCAACATCTACAAGGGACGCGTATCGCGGGTGCTTCCCGGCATGCAGGCGGCATTCATCGAAATCGGCTTGGAACGCACGGCGTTCTTGCACGCTTCGGACATTTTCGATCCGCGTCATGCGGACTTGGGGCTCGAGCCGCCGCGCACGGAAAACATTCGGTCGCTGGTTGCCGAAGGCAACGAGATCCTGGTCCAAGTCGTGAAGGATCCGCTGGGTACCAAGGGCGCTCGCCTGACCACGTACATCACTCTGCCGTCTCGATACCTCGTGTACATGCCGAAAGGGCGCGGCGTCGGCGTGTCGGCGCGGATCGAAAATGAGAGCGAGCGCGAGCGCTTGCGGGCCGCGGTGCAAGCCGGCATCGAACCCGGGGAGAACGTGGGCTACATCGTGCGCACGGCCGCGGAAGACGCGCCGGAGGAGGCCGTGCGCAACGACATGGCGTATTTGCGCAAACTGTGGGAGTTCGTGCGTCAAACGGGTTTGCGCACGCAGCCCGGCAATTTGGTGCACGCCGATTTGCCGCTGCATTTGCGCGTGCTGCGCGACCTGCTGCGGCCGGATGTCGACAAGGTGCTCATCGATCAGGCGAGCGCGCACCGCGAGATGCGCGAGTTCGCGGCCACGTTCATGCCGGACGCCCTGCCGCGCATCGACCTGTACGGCGAGGCCCGGCCGGTATTCGAGCTGCATCACGTCGAAGATGAAATTCAGAAAGCCTTGGATCGCAAGGTGTCGCTCAAGTCCGGCGGCTATGTGATCATCGATCAGACCGAGGCGATGACCACCATCGACGTCAATACCGGCGCGTTCGTCGGGCATCGGAATTTGGAGGAGACCATTTTCCGCACCAATCTCGAGGCGGCAGTGACCATCGCCAGGCAACTGCGCCTGCGCAACCTGGGCGGCATCATCATCATCGATTTCATCGACATGGAAGAGCCGGATCATCGCCGCCAGGTGATACAAGCCTTGGAAAAGGCTCTCGGCGACGATCACGTGAAGACCAGCATTTCATCGGTGTCGCCCTTGGGATTGGTCGAGATGACGCGCAAACGCACGCGCGAAAGTTTGGAACATCTCTTGTGTCAGCCTTGTCCAACCTGCGAAGGACGGGGATTCGTCAAGACGGCGGAAACGGTGTGCTATGAAGTGTTTCGGGAAATCGTGCGCCAATCCCGCCAGTTCGAATGTCAGCAACTGATGGTATTGGCCCATCAGGATGTGATCGAGCGTTTGCTTGACGAGGAGTCCTCCGCGCTCGGCGAATTGGAACTGATCACGGGCAAACCGATTCGGCTGCAAACCGAGGCTCTATATACGGTCGACCAATACGACGTCGTCCTGATGTAATGCACGTGCGTAGGGCCGGAAAAATCCTGCTGTATTGTTTCGCGGGACTGCTGGGTCTCCTGCTCCTGCTGATGTTGGCCCTCAAGCTCGCGCTCGACCGTGCCCCCGCATACCAAGCCGAGATCAAGCAATGGGTACACGCGCAAACCGGATACCACATCGCATTCGCCGGCGTCTCGCCGTCGTTCCGCTGGTATGGGCCCGAATTGCATTTCGAGCGGCTGGAGTTGCGCTCCAAGGATGACCGCCGAATCCTGGCGCGCGCCGCCGGCGGCCGGGTCGCCGCCGATATCTGGCAGTTGATCAGCAGCGGTAAGTTGCTTGCCGGGAGGATCGAGCTCGAGTCGCCGAGCATCACGATCACGCGCTTAGGTCCCACCAGCTTTGCGTTGGCATCCGAGATCAAGCTGGGCGGCAACGACTCATCGCTCGAGTTGCTCACGCTGGACGATCTGCCCGCCGGCAAGCTGGCGATTCGCCACGCCGTGGTCACGATGCAAAATTGGAATTCGGCATTGCCGCAGCTGGCGCTGCGGGACGTCAGTCTGGACGTGCGGCGGGGCGATAAGGGGCTCAACGTCGCGTTCAATGCCCGCCTACCGCCGATTCTCGGGGGAATTCTCAATATCAGCGGCAACGCGCACGGCCTCGAGCGCTTGCAATTGCTGGATTGGACCGCATCGGCGGCGGCGCGCGATATCTCCTTCCCGGGGTGGCGGTTGTTGCTGCCGGAATTCTTGAGCCGGCTCGACGCGGGCGGCGGCGCGTTCAATCTGGCGGCCAGCGGGGCCGGCCCGGTGCTGACGCGTGCGGATCTTGATTTTGCGGCGCAGGGCGTGGTCACACAGCTCCGCGACGGCCCGAGCGCGAAATTCGAACAAATCAGCGGCGCAATGAGCGTCATCCACGCGGGCGATCGCTGGAGCCTCTTCGGCAGGCGAGTACGCGCGGTGCGCTCGGGCCGACAGGACCCTGAGTCGCAGTTCGATGCGAGTTGGCGCGGCGGCGATGCGGGCTTGCTGGAGTTGCGCGCCAGCGCCAGCTACCTTCGCGCCGATACCCTGCTGCCGCTCAGCGGGCTGCTGCCGGACAAGGGGGTTCGCGACCGGCTGCGAGAGATCGCGCCCACTGGCGAGTGGATGGATACGGTCGTCGCGCTGGTCCGCCCTTCGGCGGCCGACCCGTGGCGGCTGCAGGTCCAGGCAAAATTCCGGGACGTCGGCTTTGCGCCGGTCGGCCGTTCGCCCGGTCTGCGGGGTCTGACCGGAACGATTGCCGGCACCGAGAGCGGCGGGCACGTGACCATCGATACCCGCTCCGCCGTGTTCTCGTGGCCGGTGCAGTTCTCTCAACCGGTCGACCTGGAGACACTGAAGGCAACCTTGTATTGGAAGCGCACGAACGACGAATTGCTGGTCGCAACCCCCGATTGGGCGATGAACAATCGCGACGGCGCCGTTCACGGGCAAGTGGCTTGGGCCCTTCCCGCCGACGGCTCATCGCCGGTGCTGACGCTGGCCGCCACCGTGGAGAACGGCAATGTATCGGCCGCGCACAACTACCTGCCGCGCGAGCGAATCTCCCCGCCGGCGCTCGCCTGGCTGGATCGCGCGCTCGTGGCAGGCCATTTGTCGCGCGCGAATGTGGTTCTGCAGGGACCGATACGCCATTTCCCGTTTCGCGACGGCAGCGGTTTGTTTCTCGCGCGCTGCGCCCTCGCCGGACTCACGCTCGACTACAGCGAGGGTTGGCCGCGCGCGGAGAATGTTGCCGCGCGCGCGGAATTCCGCAACGAGGGGTTGACGGCGCATTTCATCTCCGGACGGGTCGGCGATTTCCCGGTAGGGTCGGCTGATGCGCGGTTTGCGGACTTCAAGACCGGCGAGCTGGAAATTCACGTCGGTTCCAGCGGCGATGCCGCGGACGCGCTCAGATTCCTGCGCGCATCGCCTCTGGACGCCTCGGCGGAGCATGCGTTTTCGGGCGTCGAGGCCACCGGCCCGATGCAGTCCAAGGTGGATTTGTTTCTGCCGTTCAAGGATTTCGTGCATCGACGCGTGCTGGTGCATGGACACTTGGACGGCGTGACGCTCAGTCGGCCCGGATCGACGCTGATGGCGACCGACCTGAACGGCGACTTCGACGTCGACGGCGCTCAAGTGGCGGTGGCCGACGTCCGAGGCCGTATATTTGGCGGGACCTTTCAGATGCAGGCGCGAGCGCCGCGCAACCGGCCGTTGACCCGCACTCAGCTTGAATTTCGCGGTACGCTCAACGCCGATGCTTTGCGCGCGGCGCTGACGCTGCCCGCGGGTATAGCGATCGGCGGACAGACCGATTGGCGGGCGGTGCTCAAAATGGCGCCGGAGCCCAATCGCGAACGCAGCCTGCGCATCAGCAGCAATCTCGTCGGTCTTGAGACGAAGCTGCCTGCACCCTTGGACAAGGCGGCGGACGCGCCCATGCCGTCGTGGTTCGAAATCCAATGGCCGGCGACCGGCAGCCCCTTGGGTAGGCTCGCTCTGGGATCCGTGCTGAGCGGCTCCTATGCGCTGGAATCCAATGCCAACGGCACGCGGCTCGCGCACCTGGTGTTGTCGTTCGGCGCGGGCGAGTCGAGCGCGGATCGTCGCGATCAAATATTCAATGTGGGCGGATCGGTCGGACGCCTGGATCTCACGGGTTGGCTCGCGCTGAATCTCGGCGACAAGAACGCCAAGCCGCTGTCGGAGTACCTGCGCTCGGCGAAACTGGATGTTGCCGAGCTCGACTATTTGGGCTTTGCGTTCCGCGACGTGGCGTTGAACTTGACGGTGGCAGAGGGCGGCTTGCGCATCGCGGTAGGCGGCCCGAACGTGGCGGGGACGATTGCATTGCCGAGTTCCCGCGATTCGTCCGAGCCGTGGAATCTACAGTTTGAGCGTCTGCATTTTGATATGGCGTCCGACCCGGGAGGGCAGCAAGATGGCGGGACAACCGGCGATGGTCATGCGCCGAGCGATCCGAGCCGTGCCGGCCTGGACAATCCGCGCGCCATCCCAGCGGTCAATTTTCACGCCGCGGACGTCAGTTGGGGGGAACGGCAGTACGGCGACGTGCAAGCGACCCTGGTCAAACTGGAAGACGGCGTCAGTCTTAAGCAGCTGACGGTCACCGGCGGCAATTTCAACGTCAGCGCGACCGGTGAATGGCGCGGCAAGGACAGGGGACTGGGGCGCCTCGACGGCGCGCTCACCAGCAACGACGTGCAGGCGACGCTGAAGCAGCTGGGCTACATTCCGGTGATCGAGTCCAAAACCGGACGTATGGACTTCAACCTGAATTGGGTCGGCGCGCCGACCGGAGAGGCGCTCAGTCAGGCGGTGGGACATGTGCAGCTGGAGCTCGACAAGGGTCAGATCGTCGGGCTCAAACCGGGTGCGGGGCGGGTTTTGGGCCTCACCAGCGTGGCTGCACTGCGCCGACGATTGGCTTTGGATTTCAGCGATCTTACCGACAAGGGTCTGGCGTTCGACACCGTTCGAGGCGACTTCGATGTGCGCGAGGGCAGCGCCTACACCGATAACCTCCTGGTCAAGGGGCCGGCCGCGGAAATCGGCCTGATTGGACGGGTGGGCTTGAAAAACAAGGATTACGACCAAACTGCAGTGGTTACCGGCAGCGTGGGTAATTCCTTGCCGTTGGCGGCCCTGGCGGGCGGGCCGGTGGTGGGAGCGGCCGTGCTGCTCTTCACACAAGTGTTCAAACAGCCGCTGAAGGGCCTGGCGCGAGGGTATTATCGGATTACCGGCAGTTGGGATAATCCGATTGTCGAACGAATCAAGAGCGCGGACGCCGCCGCCGCGTCCGCCGAGGCACCGAAATAGATGGGCAAAGTTGCCGCCATACAAATGACCTCGAGTCACGTCGTCGCAGACAACCTGGTTGCCGCAGGCGACTTGCTGCGTGAAGCCAAGGGTTTGGGGTGCGATATCGCCTGCCTGCCGGAAAACTTTTCATTCATCGGCCTGCGCGACGCCGACAAGCTGCAGGTCGCGGAACCGGACGGTACGGGCCCCGTGCAGTCATTCTTGAGCGAGACTGCGCGAAAACTCAAGATGTGGATCCTGGGCGGCACCATCGTCATCCGCGGCGATTCCGAGCGGCGCGTTGCCAACACGTCGCTGTTGATCGACGACGCCGGCAAGCGGGTGGCGCGCTACGACAAGATCCACCTGTTCGACGTGACCATACCGGGCCGCGACGAGCAATATCGCGAATCGACTCATGTCACGCCGGGCCGCGAATTGGTCCTCGCCGATACGCCGGCCGGGAAGCTTGGTCTATCGGTGTGCTACGACATGCGGTTTCCCGAACTCTACCGTGAGCTCGTGTCGCAGGGCGCCGAGTGGTTGGCCATGCCCGCGGCGTTTACGGTACCGACCGGCCGCGCTCATTGGGAGACGCTGCTCCGGGCGCGGGCCATCGAAAACCTATGCTACGTGGTGGCGCCGGCGCAGACCGGCACTCACACCAGCGGCCGCGAGACTTATGGCGATTCCCTCATAGTCGATTACTGGGGTCAGGTGTTGTCGCGCCTGGCAAGGGGTACCGGAGTGATAACCGCGGAGATCGATCTTGCCAAGGAAGCAGAGACGCGTGCGCGCTTTCCCGCACTGGCCAACCGGCAGCTGGGATTGCCCGGCGCCGCGGCGGTGCTGACATGAATGCACGCAGCGCCGAATTGAATGCACCCACGTTCGACGTGGCCGAGAGAATGATACTTGCCCCGTCGGGTCTCGATGAGAATCGATTGTCGACGGTGCTCGATGCCGTCATGAGCCGAGGCGTCGATTACGCCGACCTGTATTTTCAGCTGTCGCGCGAGGAATCCTGGTCGCTGGAAGACGGTATCGTCAAGGAAGGATCGCACAGCATCGAACAGGGCGTCGGCGTGCGCGCCATCAGCGGGGAGAAGACCGGCTTCGCCTACACCGACGAGGTATTGCTGCCGGCGTTGATCGAGGCGTCCGACGCGGCGCGCGCCATCGCGCGCAGCGGCGGCCGCAATGCGGTGAAGGCATGGCAACGACCCCTGACCCATCGGTTGTATCTACCCGTCGATCCGCTCGACACGATACGCGATGAGGACAAGGTGGCGTGGTTGATGCGCATCGACGCCGATACCCGCCGCATTGACCCGCGGGTCAAGCAGGTCATGGCGTCGCTGGCCGCGGTGCATGAAGTGATTTTGATCGCGACCAGCGACGGCACCTTGACGGCCGACGTGCGGCCCTTGGTGCGCCTCAATGTCTCGGTCATCGTCGAACAGAACGGTCGGCGCGAGCAGGGGTATAGCGGCGGGGGCGGACGCTTCGGCCTGGACGAACTGTTGCGCGGCGATGAGCCCTTTGAACATGGCCGCGAGGCCGTGCGCCAGGCGCTGGTCAATCTCGATGCGGTGGCGGCGCCGGCCGGCGCCATGACCGTGGTGCTCGGCCCGGGCTGGCCCGGAATCCTGCTGCACGAGGCCATCGGACATGGCCTGGAAGGCGATTTCAATCGCAAGGGTACGTCCGCGTTTTCGAACCGCATCGGCCAGAAGGTGGCGGCGGATGAGGTCACTGTCGTCGACGACGGTACCCTCGATCGGCGGCGCGGCTCCCTGAACGTCGATGATGAAGGTACACCGACCCAGTGCACGACGCTGATCGAGAAGGGCGTGCTGCGGGGTTATATCCAGGACAAGATGAACGCGAGGTTGATGGGCATGCCGGCGACTGGAAACGGCCGGCGCGAATCATTCGCTCACATGACGTTGCCGCGCATGACCAATACCTACATGCGCGCGGGCTCCCGCACTCCGGAAGAGATCATCGCATCGGTCGAGAAGGGCTTGTATGCCGTCAATTTCGGCGGCGGCCAGGTCGACATCACTTCCGGCAAATTCGTGTTCTCGGCGAGCGAAGCCTACATGATCGAGAATGGCAAGCTCGGCGCCCCCGTCAAAGGCGCAACTTTGATCGGCAACGGTCCCGACGTCCTGCAGCGAGTCAGCATGGTCGGCAATGATCTGAAGCTGGACGGCGGGGTCGGGACGTGCGGCAAGGAAGGCCAGTCGGTGCCTGTCGGAGTCGGCCAACCCACTCTACGCATCGATGCGCTGACGGTCGGCGGTACCGGCTAGCGCGGTATATCTCCGCGTTTGCGCCGGGATGCGCGGTTTCATGCGAAGCGCCGCCCTGCAGAATAATCGTGCGGTCCATTCCAGGAGGAGGCCCTAAGCCGCGGCGCTCTCGGCATCGACGACCGAGCCAAGCCTGTTGGGCCCTTCTCCCCGGCGCTGTCGCAGCAGGCGATTCATCGGCTCCGAGTAGAGCCGCGCGACCCAATCGCCCAACAGGCCCGCGATCAGAACGACCATCAGGAATAAGATCGGCACGCCAGGGAGAGGGCTTCCGGCCGCCACGAACAGCCTGAACAGCGCGAAGACGACGAACATGTGGGTCAAATAGACTTCGTAACTGCGCCGGCCGAGCAATTGGAGGGGAAGCATGACGCGGGGGCTCCTCCACCGGGTCTCTGCCGCTGCGGCGATGACCATGCAGGTTCCGATCGCCACTACCGTCATATCGACGCCGCTGCGGCCGAGGCCCCAGGCGTCGGCGCGGATCGAGAAGCACAGGCTGAATATCAGCAATGCCGTCCCGAAGGCACCGGCCATCCGGAGTACGGAGCGGGGACACCGCGTCCGGGCGAGCACGATTGCGGTGAGACAACCGAGTGCAATGGCATCCATGCCTCCAAGATAGGAGCATTCCTGCCAGATCTCGTTCCCGCGAGCGAACACCGTGCGCCCGAATGGCCCGAGTACGACGAACACCAGCAGAACGGCGACCAGCAGCTTGCCGCGGCCGAGCAGCCGGCAAATCGGCGGGAAAAAGACATAGAACATTTCTTCGACTGACAGTGACCAAAGAACGTCCCAACTACCCGGAAGGTAGCCTCGTTGCGCCTCCAGAAGGTTGACGTGAAAGGTGAGAGCCGCGAGCAGCGCTCGGCCGAGCCCTCCCGTTTTTGCCGAGACGACGAAATCCCTGAGACCTGCGGCATGGAGCGCACTGAGAATGGCGAGCAACAAGAGGAGCAGCGGCGCGATCCGCGCAAAGCGCAGCCAGTAGAAGTCACGCACGCTGATGCCGGAGAGCGTACCCCAGCGCCGCAGCGTCGTGGACGTGATGAGGAAGCCGGAGACCGCGAAGAACATTTGGACGCCATATTGGCCATTCCACACCAATGAGGCTGCCAGTTGGTCGGGCAGGCCCGCGGCATAGGGCACTTGCGCGATGAACAGCCGCATGTTGACGTGGTTCATCAACACGAACAGGATCGCCAGGCCGCGAAGGATGTCTACTCCGTCAAGTCGCCCCCAGCTGCGATTTCGAGCGGCGCTTTCCGCTTCGGTCATGCTTCGTTCTGGCGGTGCGTAACCTGAGTCATGTTGGTCCCGAGGTTAGCACCGCGCGGTCTACGGTCAAAGGTTCCGCAGAATTGGATCCGGCCTCGATACCGCAGCGAGGGTCGTGATAAAGTTTGGCCGTGACCAGTGAAGTAGAAGAGCGGATTCACAAAGCGCTGGAACGCCATCCGCTGGAGCGAATCGAGCACGGATACCGGCTGGTGCATCCGCAGGGGGCCGGCACCAGCATGCTGCGGTTGTTGCCCGCAAATGCGGATCGTGACGGGCCGCATCTCGTCTCGATCGCTGAAATCGTCGCCGAGTACAATCCGGCGGGACTCCCGTCTTTTCATGCGATCGGAGTCCAGAGGCTCAATTCATGGGCGGTGCATGGCGCTTACCATCTCACCGACGGCCAATTGCGGCAGACGGCACGATATTCCATTTATTCCGACGAACCGGCCGCGCATCTCGCAGCGCAGAGCATTCTCAACGCCTTCGGGGGTCAGCTGCCGCTGGGCCGATCCACCGCTTTGGCAACCACTTCCGCTGCGGCGCTGAAGCTGCAACGTGCGCATCACGCGATGCCAGCTCGATGGCCAAAGCCGTTGGATGAAGCCGCTCTGATCGCGGCCACGACCACTCTTCAGCAACGCGGCTTGGCGGCGTCGAACAACTCCACGGCCGTGTGGGCGGAACTGCCGTTGAGCGGCGATTGCCCGTCGCGGGCGATCGATCCGCAAGCCGAGACGGCGCTGCTGCAAGTCAATACCGGAGTACCCCATCCGATCGCAGGCGCCGGATATCTGGCGACCATTTCCCTTCCGCTGAGCCGGGCGCCAGCCGACGGCGCAGAGATTTGCGCCGGACTCAATGCGCTGGAAGGCGAGGAGATCGACTTCGTACCGCGGCTCGGCGCATGGGGTCTGCACACGCCGGACGATCTGCCCGCCTACAGCTGCTTCATACCCGCCGCCGAACCGCTGGGCGCATTGCACATGACGCTCATGTGGTGGTGCGTCAGGCGCACAGCGTGGCTTCGGGACCGATTTTGGACGCCGAAGGTCGGTGTCTCGCTGCGCTAGGCCCGTCGTCTGGCTGCGCTAGGCCAGTCTGGCTGCGCTAGGCGTGCTGGCTGCGCTAGGCATACTGGCTGCGCTAGGCGTACTGGGCCTCGCCATTGCCGAAAGACCAATTCTCCTTCTGAACCTCCACCAGATTGATCAACACGTCTTCTCGGCGAACCTTCAGTTCCTCGTGGAGTCCGTCCGCTACCGCTTTGTAGAAGCGCTGTTTGGCCTCGATCGTGCGGCCCGCGTTCAACGTGATCTGCAAGAAGATACAGCCCGCCGAGCGTTGGATGCCCAGGTAGCTGGGATCGAACTGCAGGCCGGTCTCATCGTGTTCGGTGATCACCTGAAATCGATCGTTTTTGGGCACGCCGAGCGTGTCCAGCATCGCGCGGTACACGATTTGTCCGACACCCTCGCGAAATTCAGGGGTCTTGCCTTTGAGTAAATCGATTCGAACCAGGGGCATGGGTCCTCCCGCGAATTGCCATACGAATGCGGAATCAAATCGTATTACGAATGATCCATTTGCGGCAAACCCTGAGCGATATCCCTGACCGGTATCGAGGTACCGAGACTTTGCGGTAGTCTTCCCGTTCTCTTCAATCTAGGAGCGGCGGATGCAATATTCTAGAACAGCGGCACGTGCTCTGGGCGTTGCGGCCGGGTCGGTGATCTGGGCGGTCGTTGTCTGCGCCGCGCCGGAGCCGGCAATGGACCTGGGGCTGCCTGTCAACGTGGCCGCTGCGATGCAGAGCATCGATGCGGAACGCATTCGCGCGCATGTGCGCTTTTTGTCGGACGACCTGCTCGAGGGACGCGGCACCGGCGCACGCGGCGGCGACATTGCGGCAAAGTACATCGCCGCGCAATTCGCGCTGGATGGGCTGAAACCGGCGGGAGACGACGGCGGTTATCTGCAAAGAGTCGATTTCACCGGCGTGCAGACTTTGCCGGCGACCACTTCCTCTCTTCAGCCGGAGCACGGAAAGGCCGTGGACTTGAGACTCGGCGATGACTATGTGATCGGCAACCAAACTCAGACGGCCAGCGTCGATATCGACGCGCCCATCGTTTTCGTCGGCTACGGCATCGAGGCGCCTGAATACCGCTGGAACGATTTCAAGGGCGTGGACGTCAAGGGCAAGGTGGTTCTCGTGATCGTCAACGAGCCGCCGTCGAAGGATCCGAAGTTCTTCAACGCGGAAGCGATGACCTACTACGGGCGCTGGACCTACAAATTCGAGGAAGCGGCGCGCAAGGGCGCAGTCGGCGCGCTGATCATTCACCGTACCGATCTTGCGAGCTACGGCTGGGGCGTGGTGCGCAGTTCCTGGACCGGCGAGGAAGTCTACCTGAGCAACGACAGCGATCCGAAGCTCAAGGCGGCGTCATGGATTCAACTCGACGTGGCGCGGCAGTTGTTCAGCGCATCCGGCCTGAAACTCGACGACATGATGGCGAGCGCCGGTACGCGTGCGTTCAAAGCGCGGGAGCTGCCGATGCGATTCAGGGCGCACGTCGTGAGCGAGGTGCGCAAATTCGTGTCTTACAATGTGCTCGGCTTGCTGCCCGGTACCGATACCGGCAACCCCACTCAGGCCGTCATCTATTCGGCGCACTACGATCATCTCGGAATCGATCCGACGATGAGCGGCGACAATATTTACAACGGAGCCGTCGACAACGGCACCGGCGTCGGCGTCGTGTTGGAATTGGCGCATGCCTTCGCTTCGTCTGCGCCTCGGCCCCCGCATCCCGTGCTGTTCGCGTCGGTGACAGCGGAAGAGAAGGGCTTGCTCGGATCCAACTATCTGGGTAAGCACCTGCCGTTTCCCGCCGCGCGGATCGCGCTTGGATTGAATTTTGACGCGATACCGCCGATCGGCGTGCCCGAGTCCGTGAATGTGACCGGTGCCGAGCGCACCTCGTTCTATCCCCACGTCGAGCACACGGCCAAGATTTTCGGCTTCGATATTCAACCGGACGCCGAACCGGGCGCCGGCCACTACTATCGCAGCGATCATTTCAGTCTTGCACGTGCCGGTGTTCCGGCCTTCTCGATCAACACGGGCGTGAAATTTGCGGGACATCCGCCGGAATGGGGTAAGGCGCAGCGCGACGAGTACACCGCCAAGCATTATCACAACCCGAGCGACGAATATGCGTCCACGATGGATTTCTCGAGCAACGCAGCGCTCGCCAAATTTGGCTTTGCGCTCGGCTGGCAGGCGTTGCTGGCGACGGGCACGGTGAACTGGTTGCCGGGCGACGAGTTCGAGGCGGTGCGGCTGCACGACGCCGCGCAGTAGTTTGCATGAACGAGTATTTTTTGAGTGAACGCAATAATTTGCGTGAACTAAGTCATTTTTGAGTGAGCGCAATGGTTTGCGTGAACAATGTCGCGCAACGTCAAAGGTCTAAGCGACATATTGTAAGAAGTATATGACGCGTCGCATTGTGGCGACGCGTTGCTTCCGCCGGCGTCGTGATCGGACAATAACGTGCGCCGGGTCGCATCTGCCTCAGGGCAGGACTCGGTACGCTGAAGTCACGGTATCAACGACTCAACGACGGAGCTTCTTCTATGGCAGACAATTCCATGACCGGCGATTATCAGATCAATCTGCCCAAAGATCTGCTGTCGGAATCCAAGCGCGCTCCCCAACCCAAACATGAACAGCTCCGTGTCGAGGGTTGGCGCAACTCCTGGCTGTCGCGTATCTCGGAGTTGTTGGTCGGCAAGGATTAAACCGCCGGTAGAACGAAACCGGCCGCGGTAGCCGGATGCGGCGTCCTGGGCGTTGGGTCCCGGGCGGTCGGGCCCGGCCGGCAACCACCCGAGCCGGGTGGGGCCTGCGACAAATTTACCGAGCCTTAAGTCAAATCCGGCGGATTTAACCGCCGGATCGGCATTAACATAGCGCACGGAGGTGGTGTCCATGCGCTTGGCTCGGCCTGTTTATGAAAGCCTGCCCTTTCTCTATATGGTAATCGGCGGACTGGCGATATTTCTCTTCTACCTCGATCCGGACGGCCCCCGCGCCATGGTGGCCTTCGTCATCGGCGTCATCGTCGAGACCGCAGCCTTGACGGTGCTGCTGCGGCGCCGCGACTATCGTGAGTTGAGCCGCGAATACTCCGGCGAAACGATCGACCTACCCTCTACGCTGCACGGATAGCGCTGCACGGATAGCGTTCGGCGGACGGCTTCAGGCGTCGCGGAGCTTTTCGGGCAACTCGTTTTCGGCCGTATCGTTGAGTCCGCGCATCCGCGGCGCGCGTTCGTCGATGTACATGATCTCATGTTGTCCGACCTGCACCACGTCGCCGTCGTTCAGGTTGTAGCGCCGCACGCGCTTGGACTGGACGGAAATTCCGTTGGTGCTGTTGAGATCCTCGATTACGCAGGAGTCGTCCTGCGTCACGATCTGGCAGTGGTGACGGCTGATGAATTTGCTGTCGATTTGTAAATCATTGTCCGGCGTCCGGCCGATCACCAGGCGGCCCGGCTTGAGTTCGCGTTCCACCACGGTTTTGCCTTCGCTCGCGAGCAGTATTCGCGCGACCGTATGGCCGGCGCCGGCGTTCGCGGGCGCGGCCAGTTCCATGGCGCGAAGCCGCATGCGATTGGTGCTGGCGGCGAATTCCACCCACTGCAGTTCCTGAATCGCGGCGTCGAGATCTTCCACGCTCACCGTATCCTGGTCGTGTCCGAAGGCGGCCATCAGGCAGGTATCGCACAGGGTGTTGATCAGGCGCGGGACGCCGCCGGTGTATTTGTAGATGGTGGCGTAGGTTTCGTCGGCGAATATCCGCCGCCCCTGCGAGCCGGCCACCTCGAGACGATGATCGATGTAGGCGGTGGTCTCGGCTTCCGTGAGGGCGGTGAGATGAAATCGCAGGCGAACGCGTTGCGTGAGCTGGACCAGTTCGGGCGAATTTAGCTTCTCATTGAGTTCGGGTTGCCCTGCGAGAATGATGCGCAGCGCCTTCTCCTTGGTGGTCTCGATGCCCGACAACATGCGCACCTCCTCGAGCACGCGGTGCGTCAAATTTTGGGCTTCGTCGACGATCAGCAACACCTTGCGCCCGCTGACGTGCTGTTCGACCAAGAATTGATTCAACGTCGCCAAAACCTCCGGCTTCTTCATATTGAAGGGCGAGAAGCCGAATTGCACCAGGACCGTCTGCAAAAACGCCGTCGGCGACAGCTGGGTCTGGTTGATCTGCGCGACCACCGCGTCGGTTTGCAATTCGCGCAAGAACGTCTCGATCAAGGTGGTCTTGCCGGCGCCGATTTCGCCGGTTATCACCACGAAACCGTCGGTAAACCAAATCGTCGATTCCATGTACGCTTTGGCGCGCGCATGCTGTTTGCTCAAGTACAGAAACTGCGGGTCCGGACTCAGGCGAAACGGCAATTCGTGGAGTTTGAATAGTTCTAAATACATCGTTTACGGCAGTCTACGGGATTGGCAGCTGCTCCGTGAAATGGCCGATTCATGCCCACTCGATCGATTTTAAGGCATCCGCGAGCGCCGAATTGCGCTCCGTTGCGCGGCTCTTGAGGATGGTGCAATGGCCCAATTTACGGCCCGGGCGCGGCTCCTTTCCATAATCGTGGAAAGCCAGGCCCTCGATGGCCAAGAGCCGCTCGCGGTCCGGCATTCTGCCGAGGAAATTGATCATGGCCGTATGGCCCAACGCGCGGGTGCTGCCGAGGGGCAAGTCGCAAATCGCCCGCAGATGGTTTTCGAACTGGCTGGTCACGCAGCCTTCGATGGTCCAATGCCCCGAATTGTGGACTCGAGGGGCCATTTCGTTGGCAATCAGGCGTCCCTTGACGACGAAGAATTCGATCGTGAGGACGCCGACGTAGGCGAGCGCGTTCAGCACGCGCTTCAAATAGATGCGGGCGCGGCGCTCGAGCCCGGGGTTCGCATATGGCGCAATGCTGTAGTGCAGAATCCCGCCGCCGTGACTATTGGCCGAGAGCGGATAGAACACCGTGCGGCCCGCCGCGGAACGAGCGCCGACGATGGATACTTCGCGCGAAAATGGCTGAAATTTCTCGTAGATCAACCCTGAGCCGCCGATCGCGGCCCAAGCCTCGGCGATCTCTACCAAGCTGCGCAACACGAATTGGCCCTTGCCGTCATAACCCAGGCGACGGGTCTTGAGCACGCCGGGAAGACCGATTTTGCGAATCGCGCGAATGAGCTGCTGTTCGCTGTCGATCGCCGCATGTTCGGCAACCGGGATGCGCAGCTTGGAAAACAGCGCCTTCTCCGCGATGCGGTCCTGAGACACTTCGAGCGCCGCGCGCGGCGGGCGGATTTGCGTCAGTCGCTCGAGCGGCGCAAGCGCCTGTCCCGAGATATTTTCCCAGTCAAATGTCAGCACATCGCTGCATGCGGCCAATGCCGCGAGCTGTGCCGGGTCCTCGAGCTCGCCGATCAGTATGGGTGCTACTTGCGCGGCGGGCGACGAGGCGCTGCGGTCGAGAAATACGCAACGCACACCCAAGGGGTATCCCGCCAGCGCGAGCATGCGCCCCAACTGCCCGGCACCGACAATGCCGACGCGCGATAGCTTCAAGAGCCGCGCGGATCCGGCTTGGCGAGCACGGCGGCGGTCTGTGCCCGGCGAAAGGCGTCCAAAGCCGTGCGGACGTCGACCGATTCGTTGGCGAGGATCGCGGCCGCGAACAGCGCGGCATTCTTCGCTCCGGCGGCGCCGATGGCAAAGGTGGCGACGGGGATGCCGCTCGGCATCTGGGCAATCGACAGCAGCGAATCCATGCCGTTCAAGGCCTTGGATTGTACCGGTACTCCCAGCACGGGAACCGACGTCTTGGCGGCGGTCATGCCGGCCAGATGGGCGGCGCCGCCGGCCCCCGCGATGATGGCCTTCAGGCCGCGCTCGCGCGCCCCTGCCGCGTACTCAAACAGAAGATCGGGCGTGCGATGGGCCGACACCACGCGAACCTCATGCGCGATACCGAGAGAATCGAGTACCTCGGACGCGCACTGCATCGTTTCCCAGTCGGATGACGATCCCATTATGATTCCGACCAGGGCTTGCATGCCGGTAGTTTACCAAAGCCTACCCGAGCAACTGGCGTAGAAACGCAAAAAGCTCCCTGGCGCCGACGGGCGAGCGCTGTTCCCGGCGCTCCTTGTCGGCCTTTTCCAGCAACTTGGCCAGCGTGGCCCGGTCGGCCGTCGGATACTCCTGGAGCAGCTCGTCCAGCCCCGTGACGGGCTCCGACAGCAGCCTGTCGCGCCAGCGCTCAATTTGCTGGAAATGGCGAATCTCCAGGTCGTGCCTTTGCTTGCGCTCCGCGAGCTTGGCGAGCACGGGTTCCGGATCGATGTCGCGCATGAGCTTGCCGATATACTGCCGTTGCCGGACCTGCGCTCCGTGAGACGGCAGCCGGCGCAGGTCACGCAGCGCAACGAACAGGTTGTCCGGCAGGTCGAGGGCCTTGATCTCCTGGTCAGGAAGGGCCGATAGTTTCACGCCCAGCTCCTGCAAGGACGCGGCATCCCGCTTGCGCGCGCTCTTACTGAGGCGCTGCTCTTCGGACTCGCCCGAAGCGTCGATTTCGTTCTCTCTCGTCATATCCCCCATGCTATCACTGAGCCCGGTAGAATCGCCCTCGGAATAACGATGAGCGTATTGGAGATCTCGATGGCCGTATCTAGCAACTCTGTCCGCCTTACTCAAGAAGACCTGGAATCGATTATCGAGCGTGCGCTGGAAGAGGCGCGCACTCGGGGAGCCTCGCAAGCCGAGGCGGCCGTCAGCCAGGATACGGGTCTTTCGGTCGGCGTGCGACTCGGCGAGGTCGAGACCCTGGAACACCAGCGCGATCGCAGCATGGGAATTACGGTCTATTTTGGGCAGCGCAAGGGCTCGGCCAGCACGGCGGACTTCTCGCTGGATGCGGTTCGGGCGACGGTGGCCAAGGCATGCAGCATCGCCCGGTTCACGGCGGAAGATGCCTGCTCCGGGCTGGCCGACGCCGCGCTGATGGCGCGCACGCCCATGGACCTCGATCTTTCCCATCCCTGGAACATCGGCGCCGACCGCGCGATCGAGATCGCCAAATCCTGCGAGGCTGCGGCGCTCGAATTCGATTCCCGGATCAATAATTCCGAGGGCGCCTCGCTCGCTACGCACCAGGGTCTGCATGTTTACGGCAATACCCAAGGCTTCGTGGGCGGCTATCCGACCACATCGCATACCTTGAGTTGCGTCGTGCTCGCGGGTACCGGAGATGAAATGCAGCGCGATTACTGGTACAGCAGTTCGCGCGATTGGCGCGAATTGGAGTCGGCCGAGGCCATCGGACGCGAGAGTGCACGCCGCACGATCGCACGTTTGGGGCCGCGCCGCGTACGTACGCGGCGCGCGCCGGTGCTGTTCGTGCCGGAAATCGCGCGCGGACTGATCGGACATTTCGTGGCCGCGATCCGCGGCAGCAGCCAGTACCGGCAATCCTCGTTCCTGCTGAATTGCGCAGGTCAATCAGTGTTTCCGCCGGGATTCTCGATTTCCGAACGGCCGCATATTCCGAAGGCGTCGGCCAGCGCGCCCTTCGATGACGAGGGCGTCGCAACCCGAGACCGAGAGCTGGTCGCCGATGGGATCCTCGCAGGCTACATTCTTTCCAGCTACTCGGCGCGCAAGCTGGGGCTCGAGACCACCGGCAACGCCGGCGGGGCTCACAATCTTCTCGTCGCACCGAGCTTCGCCGGCGGCTCGGCGGCCCTGCTGTCGCGGCTCGACACCGGACTTTTGGTGACCGAGCTCATGGGGCAAGGCGTCAACATGGTAACGGGCGATTACTCGCGCGGCGCGGCGGGCTTCTGGGTCGAGCACGGCTCGATTCAGTATCCGGTGGCCGAGATCACGATCGCCGGAAACTTGCGCGAGATGCTCAAAGGCATAACGGCCGTGGGCGATGACGTCGATGTGCGGGGCGGAACTCGCGTGGGCTCGATCTTGCTGCAGGAAATGACCATCGCGGGGGAATAGGTTCCTTACTTCGCCGCGATGAGGTCCTTTAGCGATCGGGTGCCGAGGCGTTCGCGCACGGCCGCTTCCACTTCGCGCATCACTTCGGCTGCGGTGGTCACTGCACGGACCTCGATCGTCAATCGAACGATTTGCAGCGTACGCACGGCTTCCACGATGTCGGCCAGCAGAATGCGTTCGGGATCTCGGCCGGGAACGAAGTGCTCTCTGTGGGTTGCAACGATCAAACCCGCGCGTTCCAGGCGCGCGAGCACGGGCGTGAGCGCAATGCTCGGGACGTCCAGTTCGGCCGCGAGCCGGCCGGCGTTCCAGGATCTCGCGTCCGTCCCATAGTCGCGCCCGATCAGATACATGATCGACAGGCCGACTTTCTCGCGGTCGCTGCTGGTGAGCTCGATGGTCTCCTGGCCGTGCCGCAAGTATTGCGGGAACTGCACGTAGAACGCCAGCTGCGCGCCGATGAGCAGTATGAGCCAGCTCAAGTACACCCAGATCAGCGTCGTCAGCACGATCGCGAAACCGGAGTAGACCGCCACCAGCTGGGAGGAATAGAGAATCACGGCGGTGAATACCTTGCCGACCAGAGCCCAAATGATGCCCGCGGTCACGCCGCCGATGAGCGCGGCGCGAAACTGCACCTGAGTGTTGGGGATGAACGAATACATGAACGTGAACACGACGGTGACGATGACGTACGGCGCGATTTGGCCCAACAAGTCCAAGATCACGCCGAACGGGGCGAGGGCATGCAACCACTGTGCGAAGGGACTGTGCTCCGCGGACCCCAACAGTCCGATGGCCACGGCAAGCAGGATGGGTCCCAAGGTCATGACGCTCAAGTACTCGGCGAAACGGCGGCCAAAACTGCGCGGATGTCCGACGCGCCAGACGGAATTGAAACTCCCTTCGACCTTTTGAATCGTGGTGATCACGGTGTAGACGAGAAACGCCAGACCAATGAAGCCGAGCAGTTCGCCGCGCATGTTGGCGACGAATTGCATGACGCTCTCGGTCAGCTGTGTCGCCGCGCTGCCGACGGGGCGGAAGAATTCATGAACGATGAATCTCAAGTCCCCGCGCGCGCCGAGACCTTTGAGTATCGCAAAGCTGAACACCATCAGCGGCACGAGAGACAGCAGAGTCGTGTAGGCCAGGCTCATCGCCCGGATGCTGATTTCGCCCCCCAACCAGTCGCGAATCAGCGCCGCGGGATAGCGCAACCAACGCAGTACGGGCCCCCAGGGGGGCGCCATGCTGCGCGATTTTTGAAACAGTCCGTCTTCCAGCCGTTCCAACCAGTTGACCATGCGCGGGACTTTACGCGGTCAGCAGCCGGAGCGCCTCGCGATAGTTATCGCTGGTGCGTGCCACAACGTCCGCCGGCAGATGCGGCGCCGGCGGCTTCTTGTTCCAGTGCAGCGATTCCAGGTAATCGCGCACGAACTGCTTGTCGAAACTCGGCGGACTGATCCCCGGCCTGTACGACGACGTCGGCCAGAAACGCGAGGAATCCGGCGTCAGTGCTTCGTCGATGAGCATGAGGCGTCCCGCCTTGTCGACGCCGAATTCGAATTTGGTATCGGCGATGATGATGTGGCGCTCGCGGGCATGCTCGGCCGCGAATCGATAAATTTCGAGCGCGATGCGCCGCACGTCGGTGGCATATTCGATTCCCACCACGCCCACCATGGCGTCGAAATCGATGTTTTCGTCATGCCGCCCGGCGGGGGCCTTGGAGGCCGGAGTGAACAGGGGCGCAGGCAAGGCGTCCGCCATTTGCAATCCGTCGGGCAAGGCAATTCCGCAGACCGAACCGTGAAGCTTGTAGTCCTTGTAGCCGGAGCCGATCAGATAGCCCCGCACCACGGCTTCGATGGGCAGGGGCGTAAGCTTCTTCACCACCATGGCGCGGCCAGCCAGCTGCGCGCGCTCCCGGCTGTCGGCCACGACATCCTCCACCTTGAGCGCGGAGAGATGATTGGCGACCATGTGCTGGGTCTTCGCAAACCAGAACAAGGAGATCTGCGTGAGCACTTCGCCTTTGAACGGAATGGGATCCGGCAGCACGACGTCGAAAGCCGACAGGCGATCGGTCGTGACGATGAGCAGATGCTCCGCATCCACATCGTAGATATCACGCACCTTTCCCTGGTGAATTTTCTTCAGGCCGCGAAGCTGCGACTCGAAAAGCGGTGCCGATTGCGAACCCTGTTGCATGCGTACGCGGCCTGCCGACTGCTACCATTGAGGAGTGGAAGGTCGGCGATTGTGGCGGGACAACGTGGATAGGTCAACGCGAATGAGTTGGAGGGGTGCTTTTTTTGGTGGTGTGATCGGCCTGCTGCTCACCCGCACCGTGTGGGGGGCCGCGATGGGGGCCCTTATCGGCTATTTGATCGAGCACAGCCTGGGCTTTGGCACTGCGTCCGAGGCGTGGCGTTCGCCGCACGCGGCGGCGGCGCATGCAGTCTCGATTTCCGAACAGTTCTTCCAAACCACCTTCGAACTCATGGGCCACGTCGCCAAGTCCGACGGCCGGGTCAGCGAAGCAGAGATCGACGCCGCCCGGGGGCTCATGCGCGAGCTGCAGCTGGGCGAGCGCGAGGTCAGCATCGCAATCGATTGTTTCAGGACCGGAAAATCGGCCACTTATGACGCCGAGCTTGGCGTCGAGCGGCTGCGTGAGGCGTGCGGCCAGCGCTATGACCTGTTGCGCGCCTTCATGGAATTGCAGCTGCGTGCGGCGCTGGCAGGCAATGGCATCTCGCCGCCCGCGCGTGCGATTTTGGCGCGGGCAGCCGAGCGGCTGGGCATGTCCGGGCTTGAATTCGTCTATATGGAGGCTTCGACGCGGGCGCGCGCGGCGCATGCGCAGCATCGCACGCACGCCGGCTCCGGCGGCGCCGGGCACCGCGCCGCCGGCGCGGGGGCGCTGGCGGAATGCTATGCGGAACTGGAAGTCGATGCCAATATCTCGGATCAAGAAGTGACCAAGGCTTACCGGCGCCAAATGAGCCGCCATCATCCTGATAAACTGGTTGCAAACGGCCTGCCGGAGTCGATGGCGCAAATGGCGAAAGAGAAGACCCAGCGCATCCAAGAAGCCTACGAGGGGATACGCGCCGCGCGCGGCATGCGATGAAGGAGCGACGATGACGACAATTATTTCGCCCTCGATTTTGTCCGCCGATTTCGCCCGCCTAGGGGAAGAAGTGAACGCGGTACTCGCCGGCGGCGCCGACTGGATCCACTTCGACGTGATGGACAATCACTACGTCCCCAACCTCACCATCGGGCCCCTGGTCTGCGAAGCCCTGCGCAAGTCGGGAATCGACGCGCCGATCGACGTGCATTTGATGGTCTCGCCTGTGGATCAGCTGGTGCCGGAATTTGCCAAAGCAGGCGCGAGCTATATCAGCTTTCACCCGGAGGCGACCCAACATGTGGACCGCACGATTCAACTCATTCGGGATTCGGGGTGCAAACCGGGTCTGGTGTTCAATCCCGCGACGCCGTTGAACTGGCTGGATTACGTCATCGAGAAGATCGATCTCATCTTGGTGATGTCGGTGAATCCAGGCTTCGGCGGACAGAAGTTCATCCCGCAGGCTCTGCCCAAACTCGCCGAAGCGCGCGCGCGCATCGACGCGAGCGGGCGCGACATTCGCCTCGAAATCGACGGCGGCGTCAAGGTCGATAATGCCGCTGAGATTGCCAGGGCCGGCGCGGACACGTTTGTCTCCGGCTCCGCCATCTTCGGCAGCGCCGACTACGCGTCGACGATCAAATCCATGCGGGCGGCGATAGACGTCGGAAGGAAATCTGCTGGGGGCTGAGCGGTGAAACGACCGGCCTGGAGGGATGGGAAGCGTGCGGGCAACGAAGGGCACAGTTGCCCGCACGCTTCCCATCCCCCCAGGTCGGTCACTCTGACCGACATCACCCCGTATAAGGACAGCTTTCCCTAGCTAGGGCACTGTGATGTATACGGGGATGGAGGACTCGCCGGGCGGGGTAAAGATGCCTCGAGGCAACTGCTTCCCCCCGTTGCCTCGAGGCATCTTTACCCCGCCGGGCGAGTATTGACGCTTAGTTCGGCGTGCCGAAATAGCGTTGGCGGCCGGAGCCGTTATTCGTCGTCGTCGTCGTCGTCGTCATCATCGTGCGATTCGGGACGCGTGCTCTTGGCGGCAGTGCCGCCCCCCGCGCCGGCTTTTACCGGCACGATCAGCGGCCGCGTCTTCACCTTCGGTCTGGCGTTGAATACGACGATGGTCTTCCCGGTCGCGCGCAGCAGGCCTTGTTCTTCCAATACCTTGAGTACGCGTCCCGCCATTTCGCGCGAGCAGCCCACCAGTCGGGAGAGCTCTTGCCGGCTCACCTTGATTTGCATGCCCTCGGGATGCGTCATCGCATCCGGCTCGCCGCACAGATCCATGATGGCGTGCGCGACGCGGCCGGTGACGTCGACGAAGGCCAGATCGCCCAGTTTGCGATTGGTGCGGTCGAGCCGTGTCGCGAGCTGCGTGGCCAATTCGAAGATCAATCCGGGGCTCTCGGCGGCGATTTGCCGAAAGCGTGGATAGGTCATTTCGGCGAGTTCCGACTGCTGCCGGGTGCGCACCCAGGCGCTGCGGGTGGGCTGTTCGTAGAACAAGCCCATTTCCCCAAAAAACTGGCCCTTATTCAGGTACGCCAGCACCATTTCGTTGCCATCCTCGTCCTCGATCATGACTTCGACCGAGCCCGAGATGATGTAGTACAAAATGTCCGGCAAATCGCCGGCGTGGATGATCACGGTCTTGGAAGGGACTGTCCGAATCCGGCAGTAGCTCAAGAAACGATTGATCGCTGGGATATCGCTTAAGGCTTTTGCCCCTTCTTCCATGGTCTCTCCCTGGTTTTTGTCGTCTGTTAAACGCCTGTGCTGGCGCACGTTTTATTACATAAGTCCCGGAATCGCAAGCACTAACGGGTTAAGGCTACAACCAATACGAGCCCAAAGTCATGAGCCGGGCCGTCAGGCGCATCGCCATTCCGACCGGAAACGGCAGCTCTTGCCCGCCCAGCGCCGCCGCTTGGGCGCCGTGCTGCATCTCTTCGTGCGTCATCTGTTCGAGGATGGCGCGGCTGCGCGGATCGGCCTCGCCCAAGCGTTCCAAATGGCCGCGCAAATGCGATTCCACCTGCCGTTCCGTCTCCGTGACGAACCCCAACCCGGTGCTACGCCCCAAGGCGCCCGCCAGGGCGCCGATCGCGAAAGAGCCGGCATACCAGAGGGGGTTGAGGACGCTGGTGCGGCCGTCGAGTTCGCGCAAGCGCTGCTCGCACCAGGCGAGATGGTCGATTTCCTCGGCGGCGGCCAGGCGCATGGCTGCCGACACCGTATTGTCGCGCGAGGTCAACGCCTGCCCTTGGTACAGGGCCTGCGCCGCGACCTCTCCGGAATGGTTGACCCGCATGAGGCGGGCCGACTCGGCGCGCTGCGGCGCCGGCAGGGCTGCGCCCTCAGGGGCGGCCGGTGCTTCGCGACTCGATCGGGCCGGCGCGCTTAAGACCTTGATTGCCTTATCTATTTCGCCCAATCCTAAGTCAATCCAGCTGAAACGGCGATTGTCCATCGCGACACTATATTATAGGCGTGGCTTGTGTGGCGCGGGGCTGGCATCTCTGCCCGGCGTTCTGTACACTTTCGCGCCTTTCGTTAACGACCTGAAACAGCTGAGTATTTTCATGTATACCGTATTTTCCAAGCCTGAAGAAACCCGGGGCGACTGGTTCCTAGTCGACGCGGCAGGCAAAACTCTGGGCCGATTGGCCTCGGAGATCGCGCATCGATTGAAGGGCAAACACAAGCCGAATTATGCGCCGCATCAAGATCTTGGCGATCACATCGTGGTCATCAACGCGGGCACCGTACGCGTCACCGGAGCCAAGCTCACGGACAAGTTTTACCACCAGCACACTGGCTATGTCGGCAACCTGAAAAGCATTTCACTCGACAAGTTGCTGAAGGAACACCCGGAGCGCGCGATCGAGTTCGCGGTGAAGGGTATGCTGCCGAAGGGGCCATTGGGCCGTCGCATGTACAAGAAACTGCATGTGTTCGGCGGCAAGGATCATCCCCATCAAGCGCAGCAGCCCAAAGCGCTGGAAATTTAGGTTCTCGAGGACAGAAAAAAATGGCATCAAAGACAGCCGTCAATTCATTTTACGGCACCGGCCGGCGCAAGACGTCGAGCGCGCGGGTTTACCTGCGTCAAGGCACGGGTAAGGTATCGATCAACGGCCGCACCCTCGCCGAGTTCTTCGGCAGAGAAACCGGCCGCATGATCGTGCAGCAACCCTTCGGCGCGGTGCAGCTCGATGGAAAATTCGATGTCGACGCGCATGTCGAGGGCGGCGGAATCACCGGTCAAGCCGGCGCGATTCGCCACGGTATTACTCGCGCGCTCATGGCGTATGACGAGACTCTCAGGTCGCCTTTGCGCAAGGCGGGTTTTGTCACCCGCGATGCGCGCGAAGTCGAACGCAAGAAGGTCGGTCGTCGCAAGGCGCGTCGCGGCACGCAGTTCTCCAAACGCTGATCGCGGGAACGTCGTCCGCCTTCTGCCTTCCGGTGGATCGGTTTTGGGGGATCGTCTAGTGGTAGGACAACGGTCTCTGACACCGTTTACCTAGGTTCGAATCCTAGTACCCCA